>JAEEGL010621939.1_pt1 | contig 55385 bp, 55 predicted proteins | sample 9134231 | NCBI WGS metagenome assembly JAEEGL01 (sample SAMN16246548, study PRJNA631951) | gut metagenome | biome: gut microbiome; feature: rumen; material: fiber-attached | host: Bos | place: Iran: Karaj | collected 2018-10
TAGACATATCCAGATGGCAGGAAGATGTGGATTTTGAAAAGGTAAAAGCGGCAGGCTGCGAATTTGTTTATATGAGGATAGGCGGTCTGGATGACGGCGAGCTTTATACCGACAGGTATTATGCGAAGAATATCGCAGGCGCAAAGGCAGCCGGTCTTATGGTGGGAATATACTGGCATGCGGAGGAGAGCAATCCCCGGGAAGTGAAGGCCAGCGTGGATTATCTGATGAGCGTGCTTAACGGCGTTGAACTGGATTTTCCCATCGCTTATGACTGGGAGGATTTTCTGCATTTTGAAAACTACGGGATGAACATATCCGACCTGAATAATAATCTGGATGTATTTGTTGACGAGATCAATGCGCGGGGCTACAAAGCCTGCCTTTATAACAGCAAATATTATCTGGAGACCATCTGGCCCAGCGCTGCAAAGCATCCCTTATGGCTGGCACACTATGTATCTTCGACTAATTACCAGGGCTCCTTCTTCATGTGGCAGCACGGCTGCACCGGAAGGATCGACGGCATAAACGGAGACGTGGATCTGGATGTGCTGTATAAGGGGAGGTTATAATTTGAAGATCTCTGTGCAGATCTTTTCTAACGGTTTCTTATAGATGATGTAGCTGTTGATCACGGGTGTGTTGAAATCCTTAAGGGGGACACGCCTTAAGCGTTTTTCTTTGATATACGGTTCTGCCATATCCTTCGGAAGAAAAGTATAATTATCCTGATGCAGGAGATAGGGGACTATCTTCATGCAGTCGTCGATCTCGAGCTCAAACTGGTGATACTTGGGAAAGAGCTTTCGTATGTACTGTCCTACATCCTGCAGAGCGAAATTACACATCAGGTATTTTTCTTCCAGCAGTTTTTCTACGGTTATCCCTTTCTTATATTTTTCATTTTGGATATCGGTTACAAGCACCAACGTATCCTGCTTGTATTGTCTGCAGTTTAATGAATTCTTTTTTAAAGGCAGGTAGGTGAAGACCACGTCCAGCATATCGTTCTGTATCTGTTCCAGCAGATGATCGGTGAGACCGATGGAGATCTTGAGATAATCCTTCGGATGGCTTTTGCGGTGCTTAAGTATCAGGCCGGCCAGATGGCCTTCATATATTGAATCCGCACAGCCTATACGCAGATAATGATCATACTTCTGTGATGCGGATATCTCGGCAAGAGCAGTATCGGTGAGATCGATCAGTTTTTCGGCATAGAGTCTGAACTGCTCGCCTTTGGGAGTGAGTTCAACGCTGCGGTTCGTTCTGATGAATAGTCGGAAGCCCAGTTCTTTTTCCAGTTCGTGAATGCGGTTTGTCACCGTGGACTGTGCGACAAAAAGCTGGTTCGCAGTCCTGGTGTAGTTCTTTGTGTGGGCCAATACCATGAAGGTTTTAATCGATTCGATATCCATATATTTTTCCTCCAAATGATCCATTATTCGAAAAACGAATTATTATTATTAAATATATTCATTTTACAGATTGTAGTATATATGGTAAAAAATGTAAATAATAAAAAGAGGAAAAGAATTGCAGCAGGGAGGAAGTATCATGCGCGATATCACATTAAGCAATAAAACATTCAAACTGGAACAGGATCCGTATAACTATCAGCTTCAGGATACTGCGGAACCCGAACTGTTCCGTGAGATGTTCCCTTATACGGAAACGCCTAAGATCGCTTTCAATTACAGGCGTGTACCGGAGAATATGCCGGAGGATATCTTTATAACCGATACTTCTTTCCGTGACGGACAGCAGTCGAGATCGCCTTATACTACGGAGCAGATGGTACATATATATAAGCTGCTGCATGAGCTGGGCGGTCCGAACGGTATGATACGCCAGACAGAGTTCTTTGCTTATTCCGAAAAAGACCGCAAGGCTCTGGAAAAGTGTATGGAGCTGGGTTATAAATTCCCGGAGATCACCACATGGATACGTGCAAATAAGCAGGATTTTGAACTGGTAAGATCCATAGGTATAAAGGAAACGGGTATACTGGTAAGCTGCTCCGATTATCATATCTTTCATAAGATGGGACTTACCAGAAAGCAGGCGCTTGATAAATATCTGGGAATAGTAAAGGACTGCATTGAAGCAGGGCTCCGTCCCAGATGCCATTTTGAGGATATCACCAGGGCAGATTTTTATGGCTTTGTGGTTCCCTTTGCCAGTGCACTTATGGAGCTTTCACGTGAGAGCAGAGTGCCTGTGAAGATCCGTGCCTGCGACACCATGGGCTACGGCGTGCCTTATCCCGGCGCAGCAATGCCCAGAAGTGTATCCGGTATTATCTACGGCCTGCAGCATTATTCTGATGTTCCTTCGGAGATGCTGGAATGGCACGGCCACAATGATTTTTATAAGGGCGTGGTTAATGCGACCACCGCATGGATGTATGGCGCGGGCGCAGTCAATTGCTCGCTTTTGGGAATAGGAGAGCGCACCGGTAATGTGCCTCTGGAGGCTATGGTATTTGAATATGCATCTTTAAGAGGGCATCTGAACGGAATGAATACCAGAAAGATCACCGAGATCGCAGAATATATACGTGATGAGACGGGCTATGATATCCCGCCCATGACACCTTTCGTTGGCGACAGCTTTAATCTTACCAGGGCAGGCATACATGCCGACGGAATGATGAAAGATCCGGAGATCTACAATATTTTTGATACCGAATCAATACTGGGACGTCCCCCGAAGGTGGCTATAAACAACGCCTCCGGTCTGGCCGGCATAGCATACTGGGTAAACGGATACAGGGCAAAGCGCGGGGAATCAGAGCTTTCCAAGAAGCATGAGCTGGTACAGAAGATCTATGACTGGGTAAGTTCCGAATACGAAGCCGGCCGCATCACTGTTATAAGTGAAGGCGAGCTGATAGCGAGGTATGAGGAGTACGCGGGAGTATAAGATATGAAAAGATCCTTCGCTGCGCTCAGGATGACACGGAAGTAAATCACTGTCATCCTGAGCGTAAGCGAAGGATCTTTATATTACTCCATCTCTCTCTAAGCTCTCCAGCAGTGCTGTACATCCCTCTATCACATCCCTGTAAGTCTCATCGAAACGTCCCGTATACCAGGGATCCGCAATACTTCTTCCCGGCCTGTCGGTATAATCGAGCAGCAGTTTTATTTTTCCTTCGATATCCGCACCGGTGATGCGCGTTGTATTTCTTATGTTTGCAGCATCTGCGCACAGCAGCAGATCGTAGTGTGCGTAATCCCGCTTTGTAACCTGCCTTGCGCGCTTGCCGCTGAAATTGGTATAGGCAGTCTTTCCTATGCCGTGCTCCTTAAGAACCTTCTGCGCAGGCGGATATATCGGATTTCCGATACCTGCCCATATCTCCTCCGTACTGGTAGCAGCAGAAGCTATCTCAAACTTATCCTTTATCCCGCGCTTCTCAACCATATCTTTCAAAACAAACTCAGATATAGGTGATCTGCAGATATTGCCGTGACAAATAAACAGTATTTTAATCATAGCCTAATTTCCTTTATTTTCGGTCTTTTTGCCTTTTTATACTTTCAAAATATGATCGAACTGATCTGCCTGGATCTGTTTCTCAATTTCGCGAATAGAAGGTGCTTTCTTTTTTCCTTCCGGCGTTTTATCATTCTTATCAAGACGCCAGCTATATACAACCTTCCTTTTCCCAAAACTGTCCGTGTACTTGAAGCGATATCTTCCGTCTTTCATCTGGAATTCGCCTGTGTGTAAAATACGTCCTCTGTTATCTCTCCTTTTTTCGCTCATTAGCGGTTCTCCTTTCACAAATCGGCAAAAGAAAACCACCCCGATACCCGAAATTGTATCATAAAGGCGGTTGTTTTGCCATATGGATATTTGGTACTATCCCGGCACTCCAAAGTTCAGCTTGAAATACTTTAGGGATTGATGTACTATACAGACATGTTTCGATGGAGAAAAGAAAAAAGTGCATATGTATATCTGCTCTGCATGGTTTTGAGCATTTCCATGCTGGTGGGGATGTATTATTCCGAAACCAAAGCTGAGCAGCATCCATATTTCGAGCAATATAACACAAGCGGGCAAAGCTTTTCTGTTTCCAGACCGGTATTAGAGGATGCAATCCGTTTGGATAGCGAGATCATCCGGTCTGTTCGTCCGGTGATACAAAGCGCAATGCAAAGAGGTATTCGATCGATCACGCGGGCGGAGCTGATATTCTTTGTTCTGTTACTGCTTTGTGCATTTTATAACAGATACGGGTCGGGAAGTTTTTCTGAAGAACTTGCCGATAAAAGATCATCGTATTTTATTCTGCAGTATATTCATGATCAGGACGGATTAAAATAATCCGTTATTTCCACTTTCATAACAATTGAATATTTCGGAAGCCGTTCATAGTGCATTCATGACACCTTGAACATGGCTGTCTTTATACCAAAAGCAGCGTTAACTGCCTTATTTTGGTATGTTTTCGCGTGTGGATAATAAAAGTCGGAGGTTCTTATGACGGACATAATATCAAATATTATCGTCGGTATCGCCATTCTTCTTTGCATTGCCGCCGCTATATTTGCGATGGGTTTTGAGAACGGATGGTTTGATAAAAAGACCGACAATAAAGAAGAACAAGAAACAGATAAAAACGAAGAAAAAGAAAGTGAGGAATAAGAAATGAGAGAGATAATCATCAAAATAATAATAGGAATCATGGCATTACTGGGAGGAGGATCGGTCGCATACATTGTTGTTGCTTTACCGGTAACGATAATCTATAAACTTGTACGCCTGATAAAGGGCTACAAGTTTACGGACTAAGGGGGGGAATCATAATGATCATAAGCATTATCATTCTTGCAGCCGGGCTCTTCGGGCTGACCAAAGGTGCTGATATTTTTGTGGATGCAGCATCAGCGCTTGCAAGAAAACTCAGGGTATCGTCGGCAATAATAGGTTTGACAATAGTAGCTCTTGGAACCAGTGCGCCGGAGCTTGCTGTCAGTACAGTAAGTGCCTTGCAGGGGGCAAATGAACTGGCTCTGTCAAATGTGATCGGATCGAACATATTTAACCTTCTGGTGGTGCTCGGTGCATGTGCGGTTTTTTGTCCGCTTCCGGTTGACAGTATCATCATAAAAAGAGACTTTACGATCTCAATCATAGCAACGATCGCAGTGATCATCGCCTCGGCAGTACCTGCATTTTTGAGCGGAAACATACGGACAAGTAGTATGTATGAAGATGCAGGTATGGTTGGACGGATCCCTGCAGCCATATTGGTAGCAGCTTTTCTGATCTATATCGCATCTCTGGTAGTGGAAGCAAAGAAGCATCCCACAGAAGATAAAGATGGTAAATCCGGGTCACTGTCAAAGAGCATCCTGTTTCTTTTGATCGGGCTTGCATTGATCGTAGGCGGCGGAGAGGCCACCGTATACGGAGCCAAAGGTATAGCAAGGGCTTTCGGGATGAGTGAGACTTTGATAGGACTGACTATAGTTGCAGCGGGAACATCACTGCCGGAACTCATGACTTCCATAGTGGCAGCCAGGAAAAAAGAGACCGAACTGGCGATAGGGAATGCTATCGGCTCAAATCTCTTTAACCTGATGTTCATACTTGGCATATCTGCGCTGATCAGGCCAATAGGCGTAAATCTTGCATCCGTATTTGATCTGCTGATACTGTTGACCGTCAGCCTTATAACCATGATATTTGCCATAAGCGGAAAAAAGATTACCCGGGCAGAGGGGATGATAATGCTTCTGATCTATCTTGCTGATTTAGTCTTTGCAATAATCAGATAATCTCACGAAACAAAGGAACGTTCAGCACGGTATCTACCGTAGATGAAATGTTCAGATAGTAAGACCATAATACTCTTATAAAGAAAAGCACTCGCATCTGCGGGTGCTTCTTTATCGGGGCGTTTTCTTTTAGTGTTAATATGTTACAAAACATTTGCACCACGCTATTTTTCGCGGGGTATAAATGTGGTATAAAACAGGCTGCTTCACTATCGAAAATTCAGTGTTTTAGGCGCGTCAAACGCGCGTTCTATATGCTGCCGTGACATATAAATAAAATTTTGATCATAAACAGTCCCTCACCCAAACAGTTCTTCACCTGTGATCGTATTCATTGCAATTCCGGTATATTTGTTTTTCTTTAATCCATTGACTGTTACTAAAGTAATATGTATTGATTTTTTTGTACCGGTTTCATTTTGAAAGGCGGTTGATCTTCTTTGCAGGTTTTTAAATTCTTCTGTCGTAATTTCGTATGGATCATTGGAATATTTTATCTCACACAGATTTACAACCCCATCACTTCGATCTATCAGAAGATCGATCTGCGCTCCGTCTTTTTTCTTTTCACTTTTCCAGGCATATTCTTCGCTTTCAACCCCGCTGACACCCAGGGCTTTTTTTATTTCAATAACATGATTCAATACAACCATCTCGAAAGCGTTACCTCTCCAGGCATTATATCCCGGAGTATTTATATACTTCAGCCAGGAAGACAGCTCCTTATTATCAGGACCAAAATTGTGATGAAAAGCGACAAACGGATCTATAAGCTGGTAAACCGCATCATTTTTTGCTTTGGTAAAATTCCTGTATTTTCTGATAAAACCGCATTCACATAATTCTCTTAGTCTTTTAGTCAGTCCATCTCCGCCACCGATATTTTTTACGGAAGCCAGCTCATTTCGCGTCATACCACACTTTTGCGAAGACAGTTCTTTCAGTATAGCTGTATATTTTTCGGGATTTTTATATAAAGAATTGAAAAGGATATGGTATTCATTATGAAGATCACCATACTCTTTAAAATATAATTCATCAATGTTCTGTGAAACACTCAGTCTGGGATCCAGCATATTCAGATAGAAAGGGATACCGCCAAAAGCCATATAGCAGTCTATGATCTGCGACTCGGGCAGAGAGACCCCATTATGTTCTAACAGCTCTTTGCATTCCTTTAAGCAAAACGGCAGCAGCCGTATCCGTCTGGTGACCCGGTTATGAAATCCTTTTTTCCCTTCTAAAAGATTATCAATGATCCAGGATGTTGCCGATCCGCATACGATCAGCAGCAGATCTTCACAGCTTGATCCCCAGGTATTCCAAAAGTAATCCAATGCGCTCTTAAAATCAGACCTGGCCGTATCCATCCATGGTAACTCATCCAGAAAAACTACAATTTTATTGTTTACGGGCTCGCGGCGCACAGCAGGATCACACAGCAGTTTCTTCAACCTGCCAAAAGCTTCGTACCAGTCTTTGGGTATCGTCTTCTCCGTATCCCCATACTCTTTGAGACTGGTGTGAAACGCCCGTAACTGCCCGGCTGTTTTCTCATCTGTCACACCCGTCGCATAAAAGGCAAATTGACGTTTAAAGAATTCCTTTATAAGGTATGTTTTCCCGACACGCCTCCGCCCGTAAACCACAACGAATTCCGGTCGTTTTGAAAGAACACACCTCTCAATTTCATTGCATTCCCTTTTTCGGCCAATAATCTTCATATTGCCTCCTAATATTGCTATAATCTGCCAAAATACATCGAAAAACATAAATTCTGGCAGATTATAGATGGTTTTGCATCTATATTCTGCCAGAATTGTAACATTCATACCATATGATGTCAAGAATGCTAAGAAAGGCCGGCCCCGTCCCCCATGTTCACTTTGGGGCGAAAAAGTGTTAAAATAATGGATATGTGTTGACTTTGCATCAAAAAAGGAGACCGGCCTATGTATCTGACAATGTTGAAAAAAGAAACCGAAGATCTGCCCCGGGTTAAGCCCTCAGTTTTCCTATAATATGTGCGGTCGGTGATCCTGCAGAAAAAGGCTGTGAAGAATGCGTGAAAATATTCAGTATAAGGGAGAAGAATGAAATGAGAAGATTGATGCGGGGAGCAGCCGGCGTGCTGCTTAGTGCGGCAATGCTGTTTACGGCGCAGCCTCTTGCCATGCCGGTACAGGCGGGAGAACAGCTGGGAGCCACGGACTTTGACGACGGCGTGGGACTGCCCTGGCATATCGTCGAATCGGAGCCTGCAAAGATGGACTTCGAACTCAAAGACGGCAAATACTTCATAACCATAATCAATCCGGGCGGTGCTTCGGCAGGCGGTGAAGACCGCTGGGACTGCCAGTTCCGCCACAGGGGGCTTTCCATAGTATCGGGACACGAATACCGTGTACAGTACGAGATCACAGCCTCCAACAGCGGAAAATACTATACAAAGATAGGTAATCTGGCAGGAGACGTGGAGATCTGGCACAACATGAGCAACGGCTATGATCTGGACGCCACCTGGGATCCCATACAGATAAACGCCAATGAGACAAAGAAGGTGGAGGTGACCTTTACCGCTTCGCAGTCGATGGAGGTTGCGGAATGGGCTTTCCATCTGGGAGGCGACGGACAGTATACTCCCGGCGGCTGTTTCCCTGCAGGCACTGTGATCAGCTTTGATAACATGTCGCTTACTGATATGACTTCTAATGAAAATGATTATGTGAAGCCGGAGAAGTGGGAGCGTGCCGGAGTCCTGACCAATCAGCTGGGCTATATGACCGACGGCGCAAAGAAGGCTACGCTGCTCTGCGACAGGGATACGGCGGTCAATTTCAACGTAATAGATTCCAACGGAAAGAGCGTATACAGCGGCAAGTCCCAGCCTTTCGGCCTTGATCCGGATTCCGGCGATGAGGTGCATATACTGGACTTCAGCGAAGTAAAAAATCCCGGCAGATATTATATAGAAGCAGCCAACGGCGCGGGATCGAGGGAATTCTCCATCGGGTATACCGGAGAATATTCTGCCATGCTGTATGACGCGCTGAATTACTTTTATCAGAACAGATCGGGTATCGACATACTGGGTGAGTATATTTCATCCGGAGATAAGACCTCTCTTGCCCGTGCTGCAGGACATGTAAATGAAACGGCGACTATCGAGCAGACCTGGGGCTACAGCGCATCCTCCGGCACACAGGAAGTGGGCGGCGGCTGGTACGACGCAGGCGATCACGGCAAGTATGTGGTCAACGGCGGTATCTCGCTCTGGCTTCTGCAGGACCAGTATGAAGCGGCAGTGGCAGCTGGTACGGAATCGGCTTATGCCGACGGCACCATGAACATACCGGAAAATAATAACGGCTGCCCCGATCTTCTGGATGAAGCGCGCTATGAGCTTGAGTGGATGTTTAAGATGATGGTGCAGGACGGCGACTGCAGGGATATGGTCTATCATAAAGTGCATGATATCAAGTGGACCGGCCTGGCAGTGGCTCCCGCTGAAGATGATATGGAGCGTATAATCAAACCGCCCACCACGGCGGCAACGCTTAACCTGAGTGCATGCGCGGCTCAGGCGGCAAGACTGTGGGCAGATATCGATCCTGCTTTTGCGGAAGAATGTCTTGATGTGGCGCAGCGTACCTATGCGGCAGCTCTTAAGCATCCAAATATGTATGCACCTCTTGATGAATCCGTAGGCGGCGGTGCTTATGGCGATGATGATGCAACGGATGAGTTTTACTGGGCGGCTGCAGAGCTTTATATAACCACAGGCGGCGATGAATATCTGAAAGTCATGAAGGACAGCAAATATTATGCATCGGTGCCTTTAAGCTTAAACGGCGGCGAGAGCGTTGATACCTGCGGCTGTTTTGACTGGGGGCATGTGGCGGCTCTGGGCACCATAAGCCTTTGCCTTAACAGCGGCGCAGAGGGGCACAAAGAGGCAGCTGCTGCAGTCACCAAAGCAGCGGACCTGCTTATAGAAAAGGAAGCGGAGCAGGGCTACGGACAGCCTTACGGCAGCAGCACCATAGCTTATAATGACAGCGACAGCGGTTACGCCTGGGGTTCCAATTCTTTTGTGGCTGATAATTCCATAGTGATCGCCTGCGCTTATCTTATGAGCGGTGAGCAGAAATATTATGACGGCGTTCTCTCCGGCATGGATTATCTGCTGGGACGCAATCCCATGGATTATTCTTATGTGACGGGCTACGGCAGCCATGCTGCGGAATATCCCCATCACCGTTACTGGGCAAACCTGATAGACAGCAGTTTCCCCAAGGCACCCGGCGGGGTTCTGGTGGGCGGTCCCAATTCCGGCATGCAGGATCCCTGGGTTAAGGGATCGGGCTGGAAGAAAGGCACCATAGCGCCGGCGAAGTGCTATCTGGATCATATCGAGGCCTGGTCGGTAAATGAATGTACTATCAACTGGAATGCGCCACTGGCATGGCTGACAGGTTTTGTACTTCAGTATACGGATGATGGTATAGAGATAGGAGCCACCGGTAACGGAGGCGGGATCTACATCAATCCCCAGAAGAGTGAGCCTGCCGCATACAGCGGTGAGGTGGAAGGCATCAATACAAAGGTGGAGCGTGATACCGCTATTCCGGCAGGAAAGACCGGACTGGCCGATGGAAGCTCCGATGATGAACGGGCCTTTGGACGCGCACCCAGGGAGAAGGATCAGGGCGGTGATAACACGCTGCTCATAGTGCTGATCGTGGTATCGGCGCTGGTCATCGTAGTGGTCATCTCACTTGAGATCTTCTTATTTAAGATGGCAAAGCTTAAGGCTGAGAACGGTGATGACCCTTCGGATACCGTTTACAGCATGAAGAACGGGGAAGTGAAGGCGGCAGCTCCCGCGAAAAAGCGATCCAAAAAGCAGGGCAGGTATATTACACTGCCAATGAACAATACTAAGCCTGCGGATGAAAAGAAAGAAGATGATGATAAAAAGACTTCCTCCTGAGGGGGAAGTCTTTTACTTTGCGTTTATTGAAACACCTCAACCGGCATTGAATCTATCGGGGCGTCGGAGTAGCAGTAAAGCGATATCGAATATCCTTCATTAGCCAGATACCAGTCTGCAGAATAATAATAATATTCCCAATCTTCGCTGACTTTTTCATAGTAGCCGTATGCTTCGCCATCGGCGCCATGTACCTTCATGGCCGGATCGTTTATAAAGTCACAGTTCATCTCTGTACTGCCTTCAGGATAATCAGGGTGGGAGAGCGGTATTTCAACATCGCGCTGTATCTCCGATGCTATCCAGGAGACTCCGTCCAATTCAAATTGCATCGATCCGAGGTTCGAATCGGTATCTATGTAATAATATATATCGTGGGCGCCATCCGGGATATTAAAGGTATAGCCCTGCCTGTCCTGAAATTCTTCAGCTGTTACTTCGATCGTAGGATCTTTCCTGGCGATAAGGAGCTCTTCGTCGCCTGTACCAAGAAAATTCTGTATCTGTTCTGATACCTCCTGCGCGTCAGGTAATGACGATGTTGCGCCGGAATAGCTGCCACGCGCCCCGGACGCAGAGCCGCAGCCTGCCAGCAGTGTGGCTGCCGCGGAAACGATGATGAGTGCAAGTGCTGTCTTTTTCATGAGTATTTCCTCCCCCCGTATAAACACTAATATATCATATACGGATGGGGCTGAGGATATTTATGGCTTTATTGTAAATTTATTTTATGGTATTATCAGAGAGGACCGCAGCTGCGGCCCACCCGGATATTTTTCACCGAGGTAATAATAATGAGTGGATACACCAGACTGCGCAAACGAATATTTGACATCATCGAGGTCGGCTACAACGAGGATTTCATCGGCCGCGGATATGATGTCCTGAATCTTATTGCCATTGTCATAAATCTGACGGTCAGTGTCATGCTGACCTTCGAAAATATGGTGGCGAAATATAACGACCTGCTGCTCCTTATAGAGGGCGTAACGGTGGCCTTCTTTGCAGTGGACCTGGCGCTGCGGCTGTGGACCGCGGGCTGCCTGTATCCTAAGCTCAGCGAGCCTAAGGCACTGCTGCGCTATATCTTTTCTTTTAACGGCCTGGTGGATATCTTTTCCTGCCTGCCTTATTATCTGCCGTTCTTCTTTCCTTCGGGCATGGCGGCGTTCCGTATCTTCCGCGTGATGAGGATCTTCAGGATCTTCCGCCTGAATGCATACTTCGATTCACTTAACGTTATAGCGGAGGTTATCAGCAAGAAGGCACGCCTGCTCATCAGTTCGGTATTCATCATACTGATGCTTATGCTTGCGGGAAGCCTCTGCATGTACAGTCTTGAGCACACCGCGCAGCCGGGGGCATTCGATAATGCGTTATCCGGCCTGTGGTGGGCCTGTGCCAGCCTGCTGACTGTAGGTTACGGCGATATCTATCCGGTGACTGTCGCCGGAAAGATACTGGGCATGATAATTACGATGCTGGGCGTGGGCCTGGTGGCGATACCTACAGGTATCATTTCCGCAGGCTTTGTTGAGCAGTACGAACGCCTCAAGATAATATCCGAAGAAGAGGAAGAAGCGAACCTTCACTTTATCCGTATACCCCTGGAAAAGGGAAGTGAACTTATCGGAAAAAAAATATGCAATTTAAAGCTGCCTGCGTGCATTATAGTAGCAGCGGTACAAAGAGCCGATGAGGTCCTGATACCCCGGGGAGACCTCGAACTGGCTAAAGGAGACGTGGTAGTATTTGGCGTGGAAGGCGTTACCGACGGGCTCAACATCCATGTTAAGGAACTGGAACTTAAGGAACATCACAGGTGGTGCGGCTTAAAGATAAAGGAACTGGATATGTCCAGGCAGAGCTTTATCGTAGCCGTACAGCGTGACGGCAGGATGAAGGTGCCTAACGGAGATCTTAAGCTGAAGGCGGGAGACCGTCTGGTGATCTACACACGGCAGTATGTGCCGGACGCACGAAAAGGAGTGATATGATGAAAGGCAGCTGTGAACAGTGCATGTATTTTGAATATGACGAGGAGTTCGACGAATACGGCTGCATAATGGAGCTGGATGAGGACGACGCATACCACGTGCTGGCCAAAGGCGCCAGCGAATGCCCCTATTTTAAGGCGGGGGACGAGTACCAGATAGTAAAGCATCAGATATAAAGCCCCTAATGGGTGTATCATCGAAGGATCTTTATTTAAGGAGGAGAAAAAATGTCAATTCTAGTAACCGGAGGCACAGGTTTTATAGGAAGCCACACTGTGGTGGAGCTGCAGAATGCAGGCTATGATGTGGTGGTTATCGATAATCTCTCGAATTCAAGCGAGAAATGTCTGGCCAGAGTTCAAGAGATAACGGGAAAGCCAGTTAAGTTCTACAAGCTGGATATCAGGGACAGGGAAGGTCTTGAGGATCTCTTTAATAAGGAAAGCATAGAGGGCTGCATCCATTTTGCAGGCCTTAAGGCTGTAGGGGAATCCACACAGAAACCCTGGGAATATTACGAGAACAATATCAGCGGAACCCTTATCCTGGTGGATGTGATGAGAAAGCACGGCGTTAAGAACCTGATCTTTTCATCTTCATCGACTGTATACGGTGATCCCGACAGTGTGCCTGTAACAGAGGACACGCCCAAGAAATGGTGTACTAATCCTTACGGATCCACTAAGTCCATGCAGGAGACGATCTTCACGGATATACAGAAGGCTGATCCCGAATGGAACATAGTTCTGCTGCGTTACTTCAACCCCATCGGAGCGCATCCTTCAGGCAAGATAGGAGAGGACCCTAACGGTATACCCTTAAACCTCCTGCCTTATATCACACAGGTGGCTGTAGGCAAGCGGCCTTTCCTTAATGTATACGGAAACGATTATCCCACCCCCGACGGCACGGGCGTCCGCGATTATATCCATGTTGTGGATCTGGCAATCGGCCATGTAAAGGCACTGGACCGCATCAAGGCAAACTGCGGGCTGGCAGTCTACAATCTGGGCACAGGCAAGGGCTACAGCGTGCTGGAGATAGTAAAGAACTTTGAAGAGGCTTCGGGAGTTAAGATCCCTTACGAGATATGCCCCCGCCGCCCCGGCGATATCGCAGAGAATTATTCCGATCCCTCCAAGGCTTTCAGGGAGATGGGCTGGAAGGCAGAGCGCGGCATCAGGGAGATGTGTGCTGACAGCTGGAACTGGCAGAAGAATAACCCTGACGGATACGGAGCCTGACATTTTCGGACGGCACAAGATATAGTATTTAAGAGGACTGCGGGAGACAGAGATCCCGCAGTCCTTTATTTTAAGCCATTTTCAACAAGATGTGTAAGCCTGAAAAAATAAACACAAAATATAGAAAAAAAGACTACCATTTTTGAGAAAATGGTGTATAATAGACAGCGTGGGTCAGCTTGCAGGTATGACACCAGATGTTGTGACAGTTTCGGGAATAGCACCCGATGGCCGCTATGATAGGGGAGTATGGTTTTGTGAGGAACAGGGGATATCGTTTCATTATCCGCGATCTGGGTTTCGGTCAGGGCTATATGGCTCTTTGCATCAATTCCACCTGGATAAATGAGCTTTTGAAGGAAGCAGGTGTAGATCCCGGAGATTTCCGCAGACTATCCTGGGAGGATCTTTGGGAAATACAGAGCAGTGACAGGGCACGCTCCATAATGGAGGAATTAAGGCCCGGTAATTTCTGGCAGATGTGCGATGCAGTGACTATGCTGCATGCTAAATACGGAGTACGCGGACGTGTATACCGTGAGCGCTGGTTCAAGCGTTATCCGCTGCTGGTTATCGAAGATGTATACGAGCTTCTGCTGGAGGAGGGCTTCTCCAATAAGGAAGCACTGGAGATAACAGAATTTTTTGAAGACCAGAACGGCAGCAGTGACAGGCGTGAATTAAGGGATTTCCTGGAACTGTATGATGTGCCGGAGGCGCTCAGTGAAGCGCTGCTATGCTGCAGGAAGCTTCCCCGCAGGGAGCAGATGATCAGGGAAGTGCTTAAGCATATCTCAAGGGCCAGTGCACTGGTCAGCGAGAGGCTGGAAGATTAAATAAATCCGGAAAAGCAAAAGACACCATGGAAGGTGTCTTTTTTTGTTACCCTTTATGATGATAAAACGGGTCAGGGGGGTGACCCGTTTTTATCAGGCGAGTCTGGCGCCGTCTGTGCTGCCGGCAGGATTCTCCATACGGTTGTCGCCCATGAAGAAGAGGGCGATAGTACCGGGACCTACGTGGGAACCTGTGCAGAGGTCATAGTAACGTACGATCACGTCCTGTACGGGCAGTTCTTTTTTGAGACGGGTCGCGATATAATCGGCCTCCATCGGAGCATCGCAGTGTGCGATCCCTATGATCTGGCGTGCAGGATCCGTGATACGCATTTTTGCCATTTCTACAAGATAATCCAGCGCTTTGCGGCGGCTGCGTACCTTATCATGTATAACGATCTTTCCGTTATCATCGGCCTTTAATATGGGCTTGATGGAAAGCAGGTTGCCTACGAAGGCTTCTGCTGCGGAAATTCTGCCGCCTTTTTTGAGATACTTAAGATCGCCTACGGTGAAGATATGGTTCATCTTCAGCTTCTTGCGTTCGTAATATGAGGCTGCTTCGTCCAGTGTGGCTCCGGCGGCACGCAGTTTTGAAAGCTTTAGTACCATAAGGCCTTCGCCCAGGGAAGCGGAGAGTGAATCGATGCAGATGATACGCCTGCCCTCGTATTGTTCCATAAGATCTTCTGCAGCGATACGGGCAGCCTGGACTGTGCCGGTAAGCCCGCCTGACATGCAGACGAACAATATATCGCGGCCTTCTTTAAGGACCGGCTCAAAGAATTCGGTGAAGCGGGCCATGTTGATGAGAGTGGTCTGTACATCTGCACCTTCACGCATGGCGTCATAAAACCTGTGTCCGGCCTCTGCCTCGTCCCGCCCGGGTAAGAAACAGGGGAACTCCTCACCGTTCACATTACTGATGTAGCTTATCATCTTTATGCGGTATTTATCCAGCAGATCCTGTGTAAGATTGCTGGAAGAATCCGTCATTATCTCATAAGACATGTCTGAAGCACCAAATTTGATCATCTTTCTTTCCATTGCTTTTTTCCTTTGTAATGCATTATGTTGTCCGGATATAAATATAACATAGTATTTAATACTACGTCAAGGGGATTGCAATACTTTATGACGGCATGCAGAGGTGAAATTCTTTTCTTCGATCCGCTGTCTTTAATGAGTTGACAACATTCACTATAATGATATTATATATAGAAAAACTACTCACACGGAGGGGGATAAATATGTCAACAAAACCTACATTGGTATTACTTGCGGCAGGTATGGGAAGCCGTTACGGCGGTTTAAAGCAGATAGATCCTATCGATGATGCAGGCCACAAGATAATAGACTTTTCGATCTATGATGCTCTGAGAGCAGGATTCGGCAAGGTGGTCTTCATAATCAAGAAGGCTATGGAGCAGGATTTCCGCGAATGCATCGGAGATGCTGTTGCAAAGCATACGGAAGTGGAGTATGTATTCCAGGAGCAGGATAAGATCCCTTCATGGGTGAAGATCCCCGAAGAGCGCGTTAAGCCATGGGGTACCGCACATGCGATCCTCTGCTGCAAGGACGTGGTGAAGGAGCCTTTCGCAGTTATCAATTCCGACGATTATTACGGTGTAAGCGCTTATAAGACACTGGTTGATTTCCTTAATAACCCCGTAGCTTCGGAGCCGGGACTTATGCCTTTCTGCATGGTCGGTTATCAGTTAAAGAACACGCTGACCGAGCACGGCAGTGTTGCAAGAGGATGCTGCCGCATGGATGATAAGCAGTATCTGACCCATATCGAGGAGCTGACCAAGATAGAGAAGACCGCCACCGGTGCACGTTATACCCAGGATGACGGCGCTACCTGGACTGATATCGATATCGATACACTGGTATCCATGAACATGTGGGGCCTTCAGCCCGAAGTGTTTAAGGAGCTCGAGGCTTCCATGGATCGTTTCTTTAAGGAAGAGATGGAGAAGAATCCGCTTAAGAGCGAATGCTTCATCCCCATCGAGGTGGGCCGTATGGTCAACGAAAAAAAGGCCTCCGTTAAGGTGCTGTCCTCCGAAGATAAGTGGTTCGGCGTTACCTACAAAGAGGACAAACCTTTTGTTATGGAGTCCATTCAGAAGTTAAAGGAGCAGGGAGTTTATCCTGAAAAACTCTGGTAGGATCTGCGGGGCAGAGCCCCGTGATCACTGTTTCCGAAATATCCGCTTTGCGCTGGGTTTTAATGCCATATAGAGCACCATGCCAAGGATACCGGCGGAGATCACTTCGCCGATACCTACGGTAAGCATGAGGAAGGGGATTCCTTCCGTGGCTCCGTATACATATACCAGCACCCAGGGGATTATAAGAGTATTTGATAAGATGGGCGGCAGCGGTGCCGTCCATTCTTTTGCACCTTTGGGCATTTTGCTGCGGGAAATAAGGTAAGTACCTACTGCGCCGATCAGCGTAGCGATACTGCCTATAACCACATCCCAGAGGGCGCAGCCTGTAAGAATGTTAGCCAGTATGCAGCCCACGAAAAGTCCGGGTACTGCGGCGGGTGTAAAAAGCGGAAGAATGGTAAGAGCTTCCGAGAGACGGACCTGTATCACGCCGCTGGCTAAGCCTGCCAGGTTGGCGATATAGGTCAGTACGACGTAAAGAGCGGCAATGATAGCCGCTTCAGCCATAAACTGAATAGAACTGTTTTTTTTCATTTTTTCTCCTTAGTTTTGTTTAATGTGAGGAGGGTTTCGAACTCACAGGGAATGGGGCCTTACGGCCCCTTTTATCAGGCTTCCCCGGCCTGCTCCTTTTTGTACTTTGTAAGCAGATTCTGTATCCTTTCGCTGGGATCCAGGAGATCGCTGATGGAAGTATCATGATTAAGTGTATCTATGATATATGCGATGTACTTGCTTAAGTCACAGCTGATGTACCATTCACGTTTTAAGAGCTCGGGTGACTGGTAGATCAGGTTGGTGGTAAGCAGGCGGTCGATAAGTCCGTCTGCGTAAGCCTTGTCAAATGCCTCAAGTCCGCCGGAGAAAAGTCCGAAGGTAGCGAAGCAGAAGATACGTGCTGCTTTTCTCTTCTTGAGCTCACGGGCAACTTCCAGCATGCTCTCGCCGGAAGCGATCATATCGTCGATGATGATCATATCCTTGCCTTCCACATCCTGGCCCAGGAATTCATGTGCCACGATGGGGTTGCGCCCGTTGATGACTTTTGAGTAATCGCGGCGCTTATAGAACATACCCACATCCAGTCCCATGACATTTGCCATATAGATCGCACGGCTCATAGCGCCTTCATCGGGGCTTATGACCATCATGTGCTGGGCATCGATCTGCAGGTCCTTGATATTACGGCAAAGTGCTTTTGCAAACTGGTAAGCGGGCTGTACTGTTTCGAAGCCGCTTAAGGGGATTGCATTCTGTACACGGGGGTCGTGGGCATCAAAGGTGATGATGTTCTCTACACCCATGCTTACCAGCTCCTGAAGAGCGATAGCGCAGTCCAGTGACTCGCGTGCGCTGCGCTTGTGCTGGCGGCTTTCGTAAAGGAAGGGCATGATGACGGTGATACGTCTTGCCTTTCCGCCCAGGGCTGCGATAACACGCTTTAAGTCCTGGTAGTGGTCGTCGGGAGACATGCTTGCCGTACGGCCGAAGTGTGAATATGTCATGCTGTAATTGCAGACATCTACCATTATATAGAGGTCATGGCCGCGGACGGATTCCAGCATGATGGCTTTTGCTTCGCCGGATCCGAATCGGGGAACCTCTGCCTTTAATATGTAGCTGTCGCGTTTGTATCCGGTAAACGCCAGTGTATCCGCGTGCTCGTTTTCACGCTCCGTACGCCATTTTACAAGATAGTAGTCCACCTTTTCTCCAAGTTCGCGGCAGCTTTCCAGGGGAATGATACCCAGTGTGCCGACAGGGATGGTATCGAGGTTGCGTACTTCGTCTTTAAGCACTGCCATTTTCAGATCCTCTCTTTCTTAATTTGGCTTTTTGTATTCGCTTTCAAGCTTTTTTTGTATTCTTATATCCCGGCCTGTCAGATGGCAGAAAAGTCCGTTCTCTGTCAGACGGGAGAATATACGGTCCGAATAAGTGCGCCTTATCTCCTCAAGGTTAAGGTTAGTGGAGATCACGATGCTTTTGCGTCTGATGGCGCGCTCATTTAAAACGGTAAAGAGCTGGGTCCTGGTGAATTCGTTTACCATCTCGGTACCCAGATCGTCAATTATCAAAAGGTCGCAGCCGTATATGCGCTCGTAAAGGCTGTTCAGCTCATTCTTTTCCTTATCATAGAAGTGAGCCGATATATTCTGAAAAAGCTGCTGCGCACTAAAATATATTATAGAACGGCCTCTGTCAAGTAGTTCTTTTGCTATACAGCAGGAGAGGAAGGATTTTCCCGTACCTACGGTGCCGTAAAATAACAGGTTCTTATAGTCCTTTCCGAAATCTTTTATAAAGGTCCCGCAGGTTTTGACGGCATCGGAGAAGTTCTTAAGGTCCTGGTCCTTATAATAATCATAGGAAAGGAGAGAGAAGTTGTTCTGCTCCAGCAGATCCCTTATGCGTGAACCTTCATATAAGGGTTCCAGCTCAAGCTGTTTGAAGCAGCTGCATTTTTCTCCGTCCGCAAAGCCTGTGTCCCTGCATCTGGGGCAGGTATATATAGGATCAAGATAGTCGCGGGAATAACCGTTCTCTTCAAGGAGCTTTTTCTTTGACATGCGCATTTCCAGAAGCTTTGCATGGAGCTTGTCCATCTCGGCCTTGCGCGCATCGGGATCCTGCATACGTATCAGCAGGCGGCTGCATTCCATGGAGATGTCCGCCGTTTCGTCTTCAAGCTGCTTATAGGCGGGGATCCGGGAGAAGATCTCCTGGCGGCGTTCCATCAGGAGCTTCTCGTTCTTCATGCGGCGGTCATCGTATATGCGTTTTATTTTGTCGTATTCGAAATTGGTAAGTCCCATATCGTCAGTTGTTGCTTCCTACCAGCCGGCGCGCCAGCTCGTCAAAATCATAATCGTGCTGCTCTATATTGCAGAAGGTGCTGTCCCTGTTGTCTTTCGAGGCGGGAGCGAAGATGGAATTGTTCGCGGGCTTTGCATTGCGGGCAAAGCGGGCGCTCCTGAATGCCTCGTCGGCTATGCGTACCTCGTCCAGTGTGCGGATGTTCTTTTCGTGCCACTGCTTAAGTATGCCTTCCGCATAAGCGGGGCGGTTGTTCTCAACGGCTGTGACTGCACGGTTGCAGGCCTCCTCGATCATCTCCATGGAGAAGCCGTAGGTGCAGAGCCATCTGTTTATCAGAAGAAGTTCCATGGGAGCGGGCTTTCCGCTGCGTCCCAAAAGGAACATGATATGCTCTACCTGATCGTCGCTGACAGCCATCATGGTATCGGCCTCTTCGGGCTGCTTTTCCGCACTGCCGTTTAGGAAGAGCTTTGCCTTTTCGGGGGTGGTGATACCACGCTCGGCCCAGTACATGGCGGTCTCTTCCATATAGCGGATGCTGTCCTCACCGCATTCGATGCAGTACTGCATGAGATAGTCGATGAGAGAGGGGCTCATATTGAGCTTGCTGTACATATAGAGCAGGCTGCTGATCTGGCTGGGGGCAACGGGGCGCCCGGTATACTGCTGCATTGCAGTGATAAGCCAGGAAGTCTCGGGGGACTTCTTGAAAGCCCTGAGCATCTCTATGGTATATGATTGTTTTGTGACTTCCGGATCGGGTGCGGAAGGCGTATCAAAAGCTATAACGCCCTTGCTTTCCCAATAACGAAGTGCACGTTCGATATCTTTCTCGGGATAGTTAAAGAAATCAGCAAGGCCGGAAATGCTTACAGCACGGCCTGCAGACTGGGTGCGCAGCAGATAAAGATAGAGCTTTATCTGCATCTCGTTTGCATCCTTCATGTAGTTATCTATAAAATCGTTTGAGAGCAGAGTAATATTACTGCTTCCGCCCATATTAAGCCTGATAGCATCCATTAAAACTGTCCGTCCGTATCATTATTCTCTTTTGCATTGGGATCATTGCATAGGAAAGTATAACACTTAAGAGCTGAAAATCAATACATCGCTTTCCACAAGCCCATATACATTAAGGCTTTGAGGGCTTGTGGATTATGTGGATAAGCATGACCGTATGCCGGTTTTTGTCTTAAAAATAACAAAAGTTATAACCAGAATTTTGTTGACAAATTTATTTTCCGAGAAGCTTTTCTCCGATGGTATAAACGTCCCCCGCGCCCATGGTCAGGATCACGTCGCCACTTTCGCAATGCTCCAGGAGATAGGTCTCGACATCATCAAAGTATTGGAAATAATGGACATCTGAGCCCTTGGCTTCCATCAGATCCGCCAGATCCCTGGAGGAGATGCCTATGGTATTCTTCTCGCGGGCCGCATAGATATCCGTCAGGAGAACAACGTCGGCAGCAGAGAGAGCTTCGGCGAATTCCTTCAGGAATGCTTTGGTGCGGCTGTAGGTATGGGGCTGGAATACCAGGAAGAGCTTCTTGTGGGGATACCTCTTTGCGGCTGCCAGGGTGGCGGCTATCTCGGTGGGGTGGTGCGCATAATCATCGATAACGGTGATGCCGTGCAGAACGCCCTTTTTCTCAAAGCGGCGGTCTGTGCCGGTGAAATCTTCAAGGGCTTTTAGCATAACGGCACGGTCCACGCCCAGTTTTTCGCAGAGGGCGATGGCGGCCAGGGAGTTATATACATTATGAATACCTACAACTCCAAGCTTTACTTCGAAGCGGTCCGAGCCGTGGCAGCAGGTATACAGGCCGCGTCCGGCGTCGTCAAAGGAGACATCGGCGGGATAGTAGTCATAAGCGTCCGAATCACCGTAAGTGATGACTGGACAGCTTATACCGCCGGTAAGGTCGGAGAGACGGTCGATGCCTCCGTTTATGATAAGGCAGCCGTCGTCAGGCAGCAGTCCGATAAAGCGCTTGAAAGAAGCACGGATATCATCTATATCCTTAAAGAAGTCCAGATGGTCTTCCTCGATGTTCAGTATAACTTCTATGCGGGGGAGGAAGGAAAGAAAGCTGTTGGTATATTCACAGGCCTCCGCTACGAAGTATTCGCTCCCACCTATGCGCAGGTTGCCGCCTATGCTCTTTAACATACCGCCTACGGTGATGGTGGGATCCAGGTCTGCATGCAGCAGGATCTCGGATATCATTGAGCTTGTAGTGGTCTTTCCGTGGGTTCCCGCGATATTTATGGGTATCTTATAATTCTTCATCATCTGGCCCAGCAGCTGTGCACGGGATAATTCGGGAATCCCCCTGCGGCGTACCTCCATTATCTCTTCATTATCATCGGAGATAGCGGCGGTATAGACAGCCAGATCGATATCGTTCGTAATGTTTTCGGCCTTCTGGCCTATGAAAATCTCTGCGCCCTTTTCCGCCAGCTCTGCAGTAAGCGCGGACTCCTTCATATCGGAGCCGGATACGCTGAAGCCTTCGCTCATGAGTATCATGGCCAGGCCGCTCATACTGATGCCGCCTATGCCAAGGAAGTGGACGTGAACGGGGTGTGAAAAATCTATATTATACATATATTAAGTCCTCCGGTTTCTTGAAAACTGTAGCTATTCAAGATCCTTCGCTTCGCTCAGGATGACAAAGTCACAAGAAGGGGCCCGCCTTTTGGCATTAGGAGGGACCCGTAACACGGGAGGTACCTGATGCCGCTTAAAAGGTGGGAAGATCATCTTGTGACCCTGCTGGGTCCGAAGAATCTTAAGTGCACTGTATTATATTATATCACATTATGTCAACTGTTTATTTATCTGTGTATTTATTAAAAATATCTATAAAAACCCGTTCACATCTATAAAAATTTGTGCTATAATACCCAACAGGGTTACAAATGTACAAAAAATACAAGCATAGAGGTGATTTTTATGGTAAAAAAAGAAATGATAGCCATGCTTTTGGCCGGTGGTCAGGGCAGCAGGCTGGGGGTACTGACCAGAAAAGTCGCAAAGCCCGCAGTTTCTTTCGGCGGTAAATACCGTATCATCGATTTCCCGCTCAGTAACTGTATCGATTCGGGCGTAGATACGGTGGGTGTGCTGACCCAGTATCAGCCGCTGCGTCTTAATACGCACATCGGCATCGGCATCCCCTGGGATCTTGACCGTAATGTGGGCGGCGTAACGGTGCTTCCTCCTTATGAGAAGAGCACCAACAGTGAATGGTATACCGGTACGGCAAACGCCATATACCAGAACCTGGATTACATGGAAAGCTTCAATCCCGATTATGTGCTGATCCTTTCGGGCGATCATATATATAAGATGGATTATGAAGTGATGCTGGATTTCCACAAGGCAAACGGCGCGGAAGTCACACTGGCGGTTATGCCCGTTCCCATTGAGGAAGCAAAGCGTTTCGGTATAGTCATCACCGATGAGAACCGCAAGATCGTGGACTTTGAGGAAAAGCCGGAGAAGCCCCGCAGCAACCTGGCTTCCATGGGCATCTATATCTTTAACTGGAAGACATTAAAGGATGCGCTGGTAGCAAAGGCAGACCAGCCCGCCCTGGATTTCGGTAAGCACGTTATACCTTACTGCCATCAGAACCAGTCACCGATCTATGCATATGAATATAACGGTTACTGGAAGGACGTAGGTACGCTGCATTCCTATTGGGAAGCCAATATGGAGCTTATCGATATCGTTCCGGAATTCAATCTTTATGAAGAGTACTGGAAGATATACACCAAATCCGATACCCTTACTCCGCAGTACATCTCTTCCGAGGGCGTTGTGGAGCGCAGCCTGATAGGCGAAGGTGCATCGGTATACGGCGAGGTATATTCCTCTATCATCGGCTGCAATGTCGAGATAGGAAAGGGTACGGTCATCCGCGATTCCATTATCATGAACGATACGGTGATAGGTGAGAACTGCGAGATAAACAAGACCATCATAGCAGAGAATACCGTTATCAAAGACGGTGTTAAGACCGGCATCGGAGAAGAGGTGGAGAACGAGACCGATCCCCGCATCTATAACCACGGTCTGGTCTGCATAGGTGAGCATACCGAGGTGCCCACAGGGGTCACCATAGGCAAGAATACCGTTATCTTCGGCAAGACCGAGACAGCCGATTATCCCGATAAGGTGCTTGCCAGCGGTAAATCTCTGATAAAGGAGGGCAACTGAAATGAGAGCAATGGGAATAATCCTTGCCGGCGGCGGTATGAAGAACAGCAGAATGGGTGAACTGGCAACACGCCGTGCCGTAGCGGCTATGCCCGTGGCAGGCAGCTATCGCAGCATAGATTTTGCGCTCAGCAATATGACCAATTCACATATACAGAAGGTAGCGGTACTGACCCAGGATAACGCCCGCAGCTTAAATGAGCATCTGAGCTCATCAAAGTGGTGGGATTTCGGCCGCAAACAGGGTGGAATGTACGTATTTACGCCCACCCGTACCATGGAAAATTCCGACTGGTACCGCGGCACTGCGGACTCCATCGCACAGAACCTTGATTTCATAAAAGACAGTCATGAACCCTATGTTGTTATAGCATCCGGCGACTGTGTGTATAAAATGGATTATAACAAGGTTCTTGAATATCATATTGACAAAAAGGCTGATATTACGGTAGTATGTAAGGAAGTGGGTAATAGCGTAAATGTAGAGCGTTTCGGCTGTGTGAAGACTGACATGGATGGACGTATCACGGAGTTCGAAGAGAAACCTGTGAAGGCAAGCTCGAACACTATTTCATGCGGAATCTATATAATCCGCCGCCGTCAGCTGGTGGAAATGATAGAGAAAGCAGCCCAGGAGAACCGTTATGACATTGTAAACGACATCCTCATTCGTTACAAAGATATCAAGCGGATCTATGCATACAAGATGACGGATTACTGGAAAAACATATCCACGATAAAGGATTACTTTGATACCAATATGGATTTCCTTAATCCCGATATCCGTAAGTATTTCTTTAAGACTTATCCGGATATCTATTCAAAGATCGATGATCTGCCTCCTGCCAAGTATAACGTGGGGGTGAGTGTGAAGAACAGCCTGGTAGCGTCCGGCAGCATCATCAACGGCACCGTGGAAGATTCCGTCATTTTCAAGAAGGTATTTGTGGGGAACAACTGTACGATCAAAAATTCAATTATTTTAAACGATGTCTATATCGGCGATAATACTTACATAGAGAATTGCATCGTGGAAGCCCGCGGGACAATACGCGCCAATTCTTCGCACAAAGGAGAGGAAGGGATAAAGATCGTAGTGGAGAAAAACGAACGATATGTGATCTGACAGTGTATCAAACCAGGGTCTGCCATTGGGGAGGCAGCCTTAAGGAAAGGAGTTTGGAAACATGACCATCACAGACGTACGAGTCCGCAAGGTGGACAAGGAAGGCAAGTTGAAGGCTGTTGTTTCCGTCACGATTGAAGACTGCTTTGTGATACATGACATCAAGGTAATCGAGGGCGATCACGGTCTGTTTATTGCCATGCCTAGCAGAAAGGCTCAGGACGGGACTTATAAGGATATAGCCCATCCGATCAATTCTCAGACCAGAGATGAGCTGCAGCAGAGGATCTTGAAGGCATACAATGAGATGCCCGTGGAGTAAGCTCCACCGATCCGGATCAACTCAGAGGGATCTGTCAGAGGGGGACAGGTCCTCTTTTTTTGCTTAAAAACAGGGTTTATTACCGTGTGGATTATTGCATTTTGCATATCCGTGTGCTACACTACAGGGTGGATGGCCATATTATGTGTGTTCCGGCCACATGCCCATTTGGGGAAGGAGGAAGATTATATGTTTAAGAAGAAACTTATTACGGTGCTTACCATAGCTTCCGTATTTGTTGCAAGTGTAATGCCCGTGGCTGCAGCCAGCCCTTCAACCGGCAATAACAGCGGCGATACCGGCGTTACTACCGAAGTCAGCAATTCCGGTGCGGATGCAAATTCTCTTGCAGGCAATATGACAGCGGAAGGCGGCAATCTTTATAATGTGTCCGCAGTTGACCAGGGAATAAAGGACAGCATCGTTTCTGTTGTACAGTCTCTGCTCTTTAAGGATATCAATGCAGTCGGCAATGCTCTGGGCAACAGCGCACTGGCAGCAGCAAAGAGTTCGGGCCAGAAGGTTACTGCTTATGTTGCGGCGCTTGGTAATGTTACACCCGATCAGGCTACCAAGGATGCTGACGGCTTCTATACCGTAACCCTTAAGGTTAACGGCATCAAGGCAGGCGATACCGTAGCTGTACTTCATAAAGCAGGCGATAACTGGGAGACAATAGCACCTACAGCTGTAGGCAAAGGTACGGTTACATTCAGGACCAGAAGCCTTTCACCTATCGCTGTTATCAAGCTTTCATTAAGCGGTGCGGTTACAGCTCCCCAGACCGGCAGTGATATGTTTGCCGTATATGTTCTGGTGCTGGCCGGCGTTGCAGGTGTTGCATACTGCGGAAAGAAGTATCTGAGCAAATAAATCCCGCTTTGTTAATAATGGATTATTTTAATGATGATCATAAGGTAAGCCGTCGGCAGATATAAGCGCTTGTATCTGCCGGGCAGACTGCCTTTCATTTTTGCTCATAAAAGCGCATTGTAATTCTTATAAACGGGAATACTTATAATGGATAGGAAGAAAATGCTGTTACTCATCAGGATCATCCTGCTGGCAGCTTTTATGATAGTAACGGCTTATCTGTATTTTAACAGAAGTAATAAGGAGACAGGATATACTGCCGATAGCGTTAATGTGATGCGGCGCTATATGATGGACGGCCTTACGATAGAAGGACCTTCGGGACTGGCGGAGGGCTTGTCCGTGTCTTATTACGGGCCGGACAGCAGTGTCACGCGTGAAGCGCTAAGAAAGGCCGGTATGGGAAGCGGTGTGCTTTCCGCAATCTGTTACGAGATCGGCTATACCCCCAGGGAGGAAAGCATATCTGCGGATACAACGGCGGCGGAAGAACTGAGGCTCATGTGCAGTGCGGCTTTAAAGAACGATATGGCTGCCGAGGACGGGGAACTCCGCATATTCAGGGTCGATGAAAAAAGCGCGGTTCTCCAGAAGATGTTTATTAAGGAAAAGGATCCCGCCTGGATATCTGAGGGAACAGGCAGTTATCTGCTGGTAAGGCTTTACCCGGAAGAACTGCTGATCGCAGAGGAAGAGCCGGAAGAAACGCCGGCTGCGGAGGCAGAAACGGAAGAACCTGCCGGACCGGAAGAAAAGGAAGAAACTCCTGCACCTACACTTACACCTACGCCCACGCCCCAACCCAAAGCAACTGCTACGCCCACACCGGCCGGTGATGAGCATACACCGGGTTTTTACAGCGTTGCTGATCTGAATGTACGCCAGGCGCCGGACAGGGGAGCAAAGATACTGGGGGTAGTCAAATCCGGCAATCTTCTGGAGGGCGTTGAAGCCACGGAAGATCCGGCATGGTACAAGGTGGTATATGAGGGACAGACAGGATATGTCAGTGCCCAGTATGTTACTAAGAAAGACTGATGCGGTAAACAGACGGTGGAAGAAGGATTAAGCATAAAAAACAGGAGAATGGGCAATCTTGATGAGATAGATCTTGGCGAGCTCATCTTCAATCTGTGGATAAATAAGCTGGAGATAATCCTGGCATGTGTATTCGGTGCCGTGGCGGCTCTGTTTGTCAGTATATGCATAATGAGCCCGAAGTACACTTCACAGACCAGTCTTTATGTACTGGCTAAGCAGGAAACAAACGCAAATACCATCACTACGGCAGATCTGTCCGTAGGTACGCAGCTTACAAATGATTATCAGATACTTATGACCAGCAGGCCGGTTCTGGAACAGACCATAGCGGAGCTGGGCCTTGATATAACGGCGGAAGAACTCTCAAAGATGATCAAGGTCACAAATGACAGTAATACCCGAATCTTAAAGATAGCCGTGACCAATAAGGATCCGGAGCTGGCAAGAAAGATCGCGGATACTCTACGTACGGCTGTCAGTGAGCAGATAATATCCGTTATGAATATCGACGCGGTAAATACCGTGGAGGATGCCAGCCTGCCGATCAAGCCTTCATCGCCCAATGTGAAGAGAAATACGCTGATAGGTTTTCTTATCGGCTTTGTGCTTAGTGCAGGCTTTATAGTGCTGCACAGTATCATGGACGATACCGTGAAGAACAGTGATGATGTGGAAAAATATCTGGGCGTCCCCGTAATGGGGCTTATACCCGTATCGGAAAGTACCGATATTACCAAGGAGAAGCTGTAGATGGCTGACAGTACCGGGAACACATCACAAGAGAATAGAAAGGATGCAGTAAGGGAAGCGGCTATCAGCGCCCTGCGGGAAGGAATGGAGGCCTATACGGCAAAAGAACGTATGGAGCAGGCTGCCAGGGAACGCGCGGACGCTGAAAGGGCTGCAGCGGAGAAAATGGCCAGAGAGGCCAGGGAAGCTGCGGAAAGAGCCGGGAAGGAAGCGGCAGAGAAGGCAGCTGCTGAAGCCCAAAGGCAGGAGGAAGAACAGAGAAATGCGGCTCCGGCGGCGCATGGGCAGGATGAACGTATTTCGGAGGAAGACCACATGGAAAACGGTATCAGCATGCGGCTTCCCCAGTATGAGGATGATTATGCGCTCCGGGAGGCTTTTAAGAGCCTGCGTACAAATATAGAATTTGCGGGAGAGGATAAGAAAGTCCTTGCTATCACAAGCTGCGTGCGTGATGAAGGCAAGAGCTTTGTATCGATGAACCTGGCAATGACTCTGGCGGAGAGCGGCAGGAAGGTCCTTTTTGTGGACGGTGATCTGCGCAAATCCGTTACGATAGGACGTTACCGTATAAAGGGCAAGAAGGAGGGGCTTTCGAATTTCCTGGCGGCCCAGACAAATCTGGATAATGTACTGGTACATACCAATCTGCGCGGACTGGATATAATACTGGCGGGGCACGTGCCGCCCAATCCTTCGGAGCTTTTAGGCGGCAAGCGTTTCCGCAATATGATCAGGGATCTGCGCCGGTTTTATGAATATATAATAGTTGACTGCCCGCCCATAGGTGAGGTCATTGACGCTGCAGTAATAGCCAAAGCATGCGACGGCATTATCATGGTTACGGCTTCCGGGCATGACAGCGGCCGTTTTCTGGCCGATGCAAAGGAGCAGATGGAAAAGAGCGGATCTGCGGTTCTTGGCGTGGTTATCAATAAGATGCCCAGGGAGCGCAGAGGGCATTACGGCCGTTATTACGGCCGTTATTACGGTGGCTACTACGGCCGCTATTACGGCAGTTACGGCAGAGAATCAAAAAGAAATGATGCTGGGAAGGAAGACAACAGAAAAGACAGCTCCGGAGGGAAGGCGTAATGTATAAACGCAGGAATCAGGGCTGGCTTAAACATTTGGATTTTATACTCTGGGATGAAGTGGCACTGCAGATAGCTTTTATCATAGCCTTTATCATCCGGCATGGCTGGTCACTGCCTTATTTTATCAGTTCATATCTGCATCTTGCAGTGGCGCTGGCGGCAGTGGATTTTCTTATATCATCCATTTTCAATACAATGCATAATGTTATGAGCCGCGGGCTTTACCGGGAATTTTCGCAGAGCGTGAAGCAGGTTGTGCTGGTGCTGGCGGGAATAAGCATCTATCTGTTTATGATACAGCAGGGTGCTACCTACAGCCGTATACTGATATTTCTTACAGCCGGTTTCCATTTGGTCATAGGTTATCCCATAAGGCTTATGTGGAAGCCTGTGGTACTGGCGGCGGGCAAGGGCCGCAAACAGAAAAAGAACATGATACTGGTAGCGGACGAGTCCGTGGTGGAGGAAGTGGTAAAGAACGCCAGCGAAGCGGATCATTTCACCTACAGCGGTCTGGTGCTGATCAACAGGCATGCAGTGGGTGAGGAGATAGCAGGCCTTAAGGTGGTGGCGGATCTGGAGAATGCCGCGGAGTATATCTGCCGTGAATGGGTGGATGAAGTATTTATCTTCCCTGACCGTATCACCGATATGGAAATATACAGCACGGAACTTTCCAGAAGCGTCGACAGCTTCATTGGCGACAGCATAGGGACTTTTGCCAAAACGGATTACAAAAAGGGTGCGGAAGAGAAGATGGCGGGATCGGAGCTGGCGCTGTTCATAGAGCGCTGCCGCCAGATGTCACTGCCCATACATATACGTATACCTATCTCCGGCGTGGGATCAAAGACCATAATAGAGAAGGTGGGCGGCTATAAAGTATTCACCACAACTTTCAACTATGCATCTCCCCTGCAGTATATGATGAAGAGATTCCTGGATATAGTGGGCGGACTGATCGGCAGCTTTTTTGCGCTTATCATCATGCTGCTTGCGGCGCCTGCGATCAAAAAGGAATCCCCCGGCCCCGTGCTCTTCAAGCAGAAACGTATCGGTCTTAACGGCAAACGCTTTACCTGCTATAAGCTGCGTACCATGTACATGGATGCGGAGGAGCGCAAAAAGGAGCTGATGGAACATAACCGCGTGGCTGACGGTATGATGTTCAAGATGGATTTCGATCCGCGTATTATAGGAAATAAGATCGTGGATGGCAAGAAAGTGACCGGTATAGGAGAATTCCTTCGCCGGAGCAGCCTGGACGAATTTCCGCAGTTCTTTAACGTGCTGGCCGGACAGATGAGCCTGGTGGGCACCAGGCCTCCTACGGAAGATGAGTGGGAAAAATATAAATACCATCACCGTGCACGTCTGGCTACGAAGCCGGGTATAACAGGCCTCTGGCAGGTCAGCGGCCGAAGCAGCATCACCGATTTTGAGGAAGTGGTGCGCCTGGATACGGAGTATATACAGAACTGGTCCATAGGTCTGGACCTGCGTATCCTGATGAAGACCATAGGTGTGGTATTGAAAAAAGACGGAGCAATGTAGGAAACGGATCATCACAAGGCGAAGGATCTTCAGTGAGGTAAAAAAATGGACAATATCTTAAATCTGATCGGCAGGACCAGGCCTTTATTTGAGAATGATATTAAGAATAACAGCGAAGAGATCGACGATATAGTAAGGAATTCCAGGTTTCTGGTGATAGGCGGCGCCGGTACCATAGGCTCTGCCATCTGCCGTGAGCTTTTTGCCCGTGATCCGAAGTGTCTGCATGTGGTTGATATAAGCGAGAACAATATGGTGGAACTGGTGCGCGATCTGCGTTCTTCCGTGGGCTATACCAGCGGTGAATTCGCAACATTTGCCATCGACTGCGGCAGTCCTATCTTTGACGCTTTTGTAAAGGACCAGCACTATGATTATATCTTCAATACTTCGGCACTGAAGCATGTAAGGAGCGAAAAGGATCCTTATACGCTTATGCGCATGATAGATACCAATATCTTTAATACCGAGAAGACCATGCTGATGGCTCAGCAGATGGGGGCAAAGAAATACTTCTGTGTTTCCACCGATAAGGCAGCCAATCCCGTTAACATGATGGGGGCTTCAAAGCGTATCATGGAGATGTTCTTAAACCGCCGCAGCAAGGATATGCCTGTATCCACGGCACGTTTCGCAAATGTGGCTTTCAGCGACGGCAGCCTGCTCTACGGTTTTGGCAGGCGCATAGATAAGGAGCAGCCTCTGGCGGCGCCGGATGATGTTCGCAGATATTTTGTTACTCCCAAGGAGGCGGGGGAACTGTGCCTTTTGTCATGCCTGACGGGAGAAAACCGCGATATCTATTTCCCAAGGCTTGATGAGGAATTAAATCTCATTACCTTTTCAGATATTGCAGAGCGTTATCTTAAGCATCTGGGCTATGAGCCGGTAAAGTGCGCCACGGAGGAAGAGGCCAGAAGGAGCGTGGCCGCATTAAAGGCAGAGCATAAGTATCCCGTTTATTTCTTCCACAGTGATACCACGGGAGAGAAGGATTTTGAGGAATTCTTTGTGGAAGGGGAGGTACTGGATCTTAAGCGCTTTGAGAGCATAGGCGTTATCAAAAAAGATGCGGATTACGATGAAGATATGCTTAATTATTTCGTGAAGAGCATCGACGCCATGAAGCAGCGCGGCAGCTGGAGCCGCGGCGAACTTGTGGATCTTTTTAACGAGATGATCCCTAATTTTAACCATAAGGAGACCGGAAAATTCCTGGACGGAAAGATGTAGGAAAACGGTCTTAATGATATTTTGAAATTTTTTCTATTTTCACAAAACCATTTCCCACTCCCGGGAGTATTATTGTCAGAGACGTCTTTAGGGAGCTAAGCAATGAAAACGGATTTAAAGGAAATCACCGGAAAATACGGCGACCGCTTATACGCCGCGGCATTCAATGTCTGCCGCCAGTGTGAGGATGCGGAGGACGCCGTGCAGGAAGGCCTGCTCCGGCTCTATAAGAGCGATATGGAATTTGAGTCGGAAGAACATATGAAGGCATGGCTTTTCAAAGTCACGGTAAACGTCGCAAAGAGCATGCGCCGTTCGTTCTGGAACAGGAACAGGACATCTTATGAAGATTATATGGATAGCCTATCATTTGAGGAACCGTCTGACAGAACATTGATGGATGCCGTCCTGAGACTTCCCGAAAAGTACCGCATAGTCGTGCACCTGCATTATTACGAAGGATATAAAACGCGGGAAATAGCAGACATACTTGAGCTTTCCGAAAATACAGTAAAAACCAGGCTGTTAAACAGCCGCAAGATACTGAAAGCTAATCTGGAGGGATGGGAAAATGAATAAAAACGAAGAAAATTATAAGAGAACCTTTAATGCACTGCATCTCTCCGAAGATTTTTCGGAGCGCCTGGAGGCGCGTCTGAATGACGAAAGGGAGGTCAAAAAGATGAATTCTAACACATTACATGGTTTTAGTCGTATAGCTGCTGCAATTGCTGCATGTGCCGTAACGTTAGGCGTGGGAGGCGTATGTTACGCCGCTGATCTGGGAGGCATACGTACAAAGGTTGAGCTTTGGATGAACGGAGAAAAGAGCGTAGTCGAGCTGGAGCAGGACGACATGGGATACAGCTGGGTTGATGAAGATGGCGAAAACCACGGATTCGGCGGCGTGGTCTGTGATGAGGACGGAAAAGAGATACCCATGAGCGCGGAAGAACTTGCCGCCCATATGAACAACGAGGCTGCTATCAAGGTAACAGACGGACGCCAGAACCTCTATTACAAGAATCTCTGTGTGGATGTAACTGATATGATAAATGCAGACGGAAGTCTGAACGTTCACATCGATGATCCCATGAATCCTTACACTTACTTCAACTTCTTTGATATTACCTTAGAGGGCTTTGGCTGCACATCCTCTGACAAACCCGAAGCCGGCGTCGAGTACATAGAGCTTGATGCATCTGATCTGGTATCCGATGACGCTGCGCCTGAGCGTGATGAGTACGAGACAGTGGGAACCTATACCACGGTAGGTGAAGACTGATATTTATTTCCTTCAAGGGGGGTATCCGGCCCCCCTTTTTTTGTTGGCAATCACTGCGATTTATAGTAAAATAAAGTATTATTATGTCGGAGGTATTCCATATGTCGGAAAAGTATATCGTACCCACTGATCCCAATGCACAGGACTGTGTAAAGAGTGTAATGAAATATCTGGCGGATATTTCCGGAGACTGCATAGTGACGGGGCAGCATACACAGACCATTCCCATGGAGGAGCTGCAGAAGATAAAGGAAGTGACGGGAAAAGAACCGGCACTGCTGGGCTTTGAGCTGCTTTCCTATTCACCCAATATCAATGAAGAAGATACTGATGAGCCCTGCATGACAGAGGTCATCGAGAACCGTGATACGCTTCAGTGCGCTTACGACTGGGCGGAGAAGAAGGGACTTATCACCTTTACCTGGCACTGGTTTTCGCCTCTTGGCGGCCGGTCCAAAGCTTTTTATGCGGAGCACACAGATTATGACGCAGAGAAGGCTGTAACTCCCGGCACTCCCGAGTATGAGGCACTTATTTCCGATATGGATCATATGGCGGAGATACTTAAGCCTTTCTGCGAAAAGTCCATTCCCATCCTGTGGAGACCTTTCCACGAGATGGACGGCACCTGGTTCTGGTGGGGCGCAAAAGGCGCGGAACCTGCAAAGAAGCTCTGGCATATAATGTACGAGCGTTATACGAAGGTTCATAAGCTTACAAATCTTATATGGGTCTGGAACGCCGGCAAGCCGGAATTCTATCCCGGGGATGAAGTGGTGGATATAGTATCCGTAGATCTGTATCCACCCGCACATGAGCATACATCCAGGAAGGAAGAATACCTTAACATGGAGAAGATCTCCGCACTGCCCAAAGTCATACTGCTGGGTGAGACCGGCGTATATCCCGATGTGGACGCCATTCACGAAGAAAAGGTGGGCTGGGCTTCATTCATGATCTGGTCAAAGGAATTCTGCCTGACAGAGCAGTACAGTAACTTTGATGTTATGAAGAAGGTATATGACAGTCCCTATGCGATAACGAAGGACAAACTGCCCGTGTTGTATTGACCGGTATTTAAGGAGACAGAATAATGTATCGTTACGAGACACATTTACACACTGTAGAAGGGAGTGCATGCGGTTTTACCCCGGGAGCGGAGTATCCCGCGATATATAAAGAAAGAGGCTATGACGGCATATTCATAACCGATCATTTCTTCCACGGAAACACCAGACCCTCCAGGGAGCTGCCCTGGCCGGAATACGTGGACGCCTATATGAAGGGTTATGAGGAAGCTAAAAAGGCCGGAGACAGGATAGGCTTTAAGGTGTTCTTCGGGATCGAGGAAAATTTCGAAGGCGACGAGTTTTTGATATACGGCGTTGGCAGGGAATTCCTTCTTGCACATCCCACCATACCCCGCTGGACAAGGGAAGAAATGATAAAGTGGGTGCATGAAGCAGGCGGTGCGGTAATGCAGGCGCATCCTTTCCGTGACCGGGATTACATCAAAAAGATACATCTGTATCCGGAAGATATCGAAGGCATAGAGGGCATAAATACAGCCAATACGGCAAACGATAATCTGGCGGCTCTCTGCTATGCGCTGCATTTCGGCCTGATGATCCAGGCGGGTTCCGATACCCATCATACCAGCATGATCAGTGATATGAACGGCGGCATACTTTATGATACGCCCATAGAGTCGGAGACGGATTTTGCTAACCGTCTTCTTAAGCAGGAGAGACCGAAGATATTCTTTAATGAGGAACTGTTTAAGGATATGAAGGGCATAAATATAAAGCTGCCCGTAGAAATACGCCGTAACGGCCGCTGGGAAGATATGGATGTGGAAGAGATAATGACCTGGGTGCGTGCAGCCGGTGCAGCAGGAAATGATAAGGCCGGGCAGCCCGAAGGTATAGTGGGGGAGATAGTCGCTAAGCTTAAGGCTTGATGAGGGAGGACGGATATGAAAAAGTACCTGTTGTTTGCCGCATTGATGATAGTGTTTCTGATGGCAGGATGTGAAGGGAAGGATGGTGATGATATGAACAGCGGCAGAAGCCTTTTCGGAAGTAAGATAGTGGGAGACGGAATAGGCATAGATGACATCACGGATTTTTATGATACCGTTTCCGATATCAATTATGATGCATATTACCAGAGATACCGCTTCTATGTAGAAGACGGTAAGCATTATTTCTTCCATGAGACCAGAGAGCGTCCCGGGGACTACGGTCCCTGCACGGAAGATGATACCACAGCCATAGGTACCATGGAGCTGACGGATGAACAGTGGGAAGAATTCTTTGACTATCTCTCCGGCGGAAAAGTAAAAGCAAGGGAAGACGACGGCAGTGCGGGAGACAGTGGCCCCTGGTTTTATCTGTACTGGACTAAGGATAAGGGCAAGTATCAGGAGTTTACTTTTAAATCCACTGCACGAGAGGCGGATTTTGAGGCGTTCTGTAACAGCCTGGCTTCGCAGTGCGGCGGCGGAAGCGCACCGGATTTTGAAGTGACGTCTGTAAGCTACAGCCCGGGCTACAGCGATATGGACGGCGCCAGCCATTATAATAAACTTTTAAAAACAAAGTACGGGAAATGGATAGTCAGGAGCGATGACTGCGATGATATCTCGGAGCCTCTGATCACTACGGTCTATGAGATATCGGATGAAGAATTCAGTGACTTTGAAGAATTCATAAAAGAATCCGGCATATTGGGGCTTAGTTACCGCGAGGCCGGTGATGAATTCTGCGACGACTACAGTGAATGGAGCATCTGGATAGAGTATAAGGACCTTGACAGCGGCACGGAGCGGACAGCTCATATTAACGAGTATAAAAAATACAGCGATAAAGACTATGAGCTGATCGACGAATTCGTGCAGTACTTTAAAAACATGAAAGTCAATATGATCGATTCCTATGAAGGACCGGATGATTATTATGATGATAAATATAGTGAATAAACTATGAGGAGGTATCTTTGATGAACACCGTTAAAGTAAAGGTGGATCCAAACGGCAGTGCGGTATTTAACAATAATGTCGACTACTGCGTGGGGACAGGAAGACTGGGGCTTGCATTAACCGAAGAGTATTTAAAGGAGCTGGAATATGTACAGAAGATGATAGGTTTTTCCTACATCAGGGGGCACGGACTTTTTTCGGATGATGTGTCCATCTATCATGAGTACAAAGAGAATGATGAGATCAAGGTTGAATATAACTACACTTATATCGACCGTATCTTTGACGCTTATTTAAGGCTTAATATACGTCCGTATCTGGAGCTGGGCTTTATGCCGGGGCAGCTTGCCAGTGGAACCCAGACCATCTTTTACTGGAAGGGGAATACCACACCGCCCAAGGATTACGGCAAATGGACGGATATGGTCGTTGCGCTGCTGGAGCATCTCAAAGTGCGCTATGGTGAGGAAGTGACCGGCTGGCCCATTGAAGTATGGAATGAGCCCAATCTGCCGGGCTTCTGGTTTAAGGCGGATATGGAGGGATATTTCAAACTCTTTAAAGAGACCTTTAACGCCATCAAGAAATATGACAGCCGTTTTAAGGTGGGCGGTCCTGCAATATGCGGAGTAAGGGATGCGGAATGGACTAAGGCTTTTCTTGAATTCTGCAAAAAAGAAGGGATCAGACCCGACCGTATCACCAGGCATCATTATACGGTGGAATTCCCCGAGCGCATAGGACACTACGATTATTCAAAACTGGAGGACCAGGACTTCCGCTTTGCAAACCTTCAGTCTACAAGGGATATCGTGGATTCTTATGAGGAATTTAAGGGAACACCCATACACCTTACGGAGTTCAGCACCTCCTATACTCCCAAAGGAGTCATACATGATACCAATCTGAATGCGGCTTATCTGGCAAGACAGCTTTCGGGACTTGGTGATGTGAATGAGGCTTATTCCTACTGGACCTTCGGGGATGTGTTTGAAGAACAGGGCGTTCCGGATTCATTATTCCACGGGGGCTTTGGCATGGTGGCAGCAGGCAATATCCCCAAGCCTACTTTCTGGACCTTTTATTTCTTCAAACAGCTTAAGCTCTTTGGCCGGGACTGCGTATACCGCGATGATACAGCGGTGATAGTAAAGAACGGTAACGGTTATGCAGGCATACTCTGGAATATAGACGGTGATGAACTTACTAAGGAGATAACGCTTCCCGTTTCGGAAGACGGTGAGTATACCCTGGTGACAAAGACGGTTGACGAGGTGTGCTGCAATCCTCTTAAGCTGTGGCATGATATGGGCGAGCCTGCTTATCCCACGGCAGAGGAAACAGAGCTTATAAGAAGCGCGGCCCAGCCTCTGGTTGAAAGCGCTATAGTTGAGAAGAAAGGCGGCAATGCAGATATATCCGTGCTGCTGAGAAAGAATGCAGTAGTTTATTTCACGCTTAAAAAGCGTACATTTACGCCTGATCGTGGCTATGATTACGAAAAAGTGTTATCATTCCATTAAGATCAGCATCGGGAAGGATACGGTCATATGAATATTATCATATTATCCGGTGGGTCCGGAAAGCGCCTCTGGCCGCTTTCCAATGACATCCGGTCAAAGCAGTTCATAAAGATATTCAGGAAGGAGAACGGGGAATACGAGTCCATGGTCCAGCGCATCTATGCGCAGATAAAGACTGTGGATCCCAAGGCTTCGGTTACCATAGCCACTTCCAAATCCCAGGTTTCCACCATCCATAACCAGCTGGGGGATGATGTGGGTATCTCTGTTGAGCCCTGCCGCCGCGATACTTTTGCGGCCATTGCCCTGGCTACGGCATATCTGCATGATATCCGGGAGATGGATGCCAATGAAGCCGTGGTGGTCTGCCCTGTAGACCCTTACGTGGAGCTTTCCTACTTTGAGCGCATCTGCGATCTGTATAAGGCTGCGCAGGGCGGTGACAGGAACCTGTATCTGATGGGCATAGAGCCTACCTATCCTTCCGAGAAATACGGATATATCAAGCCGGAAGACGGCGGATATACTTATACGGAAAAGCCCACAAGACAGAAGGCAGAGGAATATATAAGCTGCGGAGCGCTGTGGAGCGCCGGCATCTTTGCATTTAAGCTTTCCTATGTGCTGGATAAGAGTAAGGAGCTTCTGGGGACCTCGGACTATACGACACTCTTTAATAACTATGCTTCACTTGATAATATCTCTTTTGACTATGCCGTGGCCGAGTCGGAGAAATCACTGGAAGTATTGAAATATGAAGGCGAATGGAGAGATCTGGGTACCTGGACCACACTTTCCGAAGCCATGGGCGAGCCTGTGATAGGCAGCGGCAAAGTTGACGAGACCTGTGAGAATGTCCACATAATCAATGAGCTGGGTATCCCCATACTGGGCATAGGCCTTAAGGATCTGGTGATATCTGCCAGCCCGCAGGGCATACTGGTTTCGGATAAAGAGCTTAGTTCCAGGATCAAGCCCCTGGTGGATTCCATGGACCAGCAGATAATGTTTGCCGAAAAATCATGGGGTGAGTTCCGGGTGCTGGATGTTGAGGAGTGTTCACTGACGGCAAAGGTTTCCGTAAGACCCAACCAGATGATGAACTACCACTCCCATGATCACAGGGATGAAGTATGGACCGTGATAGCGGGAACGGGAATGACAATAGTTGACGGCATGGAGCAGCCCGTAAGGACCGGTGACGTGATCACCATGGCAGCAGGCTGCAAGCATACGGTGATCGCCGGAAACGAAGGATTACAGATGATAGAAGTGCAGCTCGGAAGCGAGATCTCTGTTTCCGATAAGCATAAGTATGAGCGAAGAATATGATGACTACAGGAAACCTGCCCTTTATATTAAAGCCGGCTGTAAAGGATTATCTCTGGGGCGGATCAAGGCTGAATGATGATTTTAACCTGGGAGCGGATATATCGCCCTTTGCGGAAGCATGGGTATGCAGTTGCCATCCCGACGGGGAGAGTGTTGTCTCCGGAACGGGTGAGCCGCTGAGCCGCATATTAAAAGCGCACCCCGAATATATGGGAAGTCATGCAAAGAATGTGGCCGGCGGGGAGTTCCCCATATTGATAAAACTGATAGATGCAAAGAACGATCTGAGCGTACAGGTACATCCGGACGATGAATATGCGGCCGCATACGAGAACGGATCCTTAGGCAAGACCGAAATGTGGTATGTGCTGGACGCCAAGCCCGGAACCCAGCTGGTCTACGGCTTTAACCAGCCTGTGGACGAGAAGAAGGTGAGGGAGGCTATAAACGCCGGCACCATCGAAGAATATTTAAACCATGCGGAAGTGCACAAGAATGATGTGTTTTATATCACTTCCGGAACGGTCCATGCAATAGGCGCCGGCTGCCTGATCGCAGAGATACAGGAGAGCAGCAATCTGACCTACAGGCTCTATGACTACAACCGTACGGATAAGAACGGCAGGAAGCGCGAGCTTCATATCGATAAGGCGCTTAAGGTGATGGATATGAACAGCAGCTCATCTCCCCGCCAGCCCATGCGTGTGCTTAAGTATAAGAACGGAACGGCAAGCGAACTGCTGACCCGCTGCAAGTATTTCCAGGTAGAGCGTATGCTGCTGAATACGGAGGTGCAGCGCAATCTGGCAACTTTCCAGACCGGCAGCAATTCCTTCCACTGCCTTTTGTGCGTGGATGGCTGCGGCAGCATCAGCGGCGAATCGGTCCATCTGAATTTCTTTATGGGTGACTGTATCTTCATACCTGCCGACAGTGTGCCGCTTAAGCTTCACGGCAAGGCGCAGTTGCTGAACGTGAGCTGTTAGATTTTTGATACTTGACATTCACGCAGGTTTTCTATATAATCAATCATCGGTGACAAATGGTGCCATAGCCAAGTGGTAAGGCGTGGGACTGCAACTCCCTGATCGGCGGTTCAAATCCGTCTGGCACCTCGAAGGAAAGACCGCAGCGATCTGCGGTCTTTTTGTTTAGCAGAGTTCCCGTGTCCTCAGGAGGAAACAATATGAAATGGCTCAGATTTATGATAACTACCAATACAGAGGCGGAGGATATACTTGTCAGCGACATGTATGACATCGGCCTTGAAGGCGCGCAGATCGAGGATAAGCTGCCCCTTACGCCCCTTGAGAAAGAGAAGATGTTCGTGGACATCCCGCCCGTTGCGGAAGAAGATGACGGCGTGGCATATCTGAGTTTCTTTGTGGAGGCTCCGGAGGATGAAGCTGCGAAGGAAGCTTTAAAAAAGGAGACTGTTGATAAGATAAAGGCACAGCTTGAAGAAAGCGCGCAGTTTATGGATATAGGCAGCGGTGATGTGAACGTATCCGAAACGGAAGATCTGGACTGGATCAATAACTGGAAGCAGTACTTCCACAGTTTTAAGATCGACGATCTGCTGGTGATCCCCTCCTGGGAAGAGGAGGAAGCAGAGGGACATGAAGGAATGATCCTCCGCATAGATCCCGGTACGGCTTTCGGCACCGGCATGCACGAGACCACACAGCTCTGCATACGCCAGCTCAAAAAATACGTTACTCCCGATACAAAGCTTCTGGATGTGGGTACCGGCAGCGGTATCTTATCCATTCTTTCGCTGATGTTCGGTGCAGAGAGGGCGCTGGGAACAGATCTTGATCTCTGTGCCATCGAAGCAGTTGCCGATAATATCAGGAAGAACAATATCGATGAGAGCAGATTTAAGCTCATCATCGGAAATATAATAGACGATCCCGCCGTGGAAGAAGAGGCAGGCTATGAATATGATATAGCCGTTGCCAATATCTTAGCGGAGGTGCTGATCCCGCTGATGCCCGTACTTTACAGACATGTAAAGCAGGGCGGAATGGTGATCACCAGCGGTATCATAGACGGCAGGGAGAACGCCGTTGCCGATGCCATGAAGGCTGCCGGTTTTGAAGTGACAGGTGTTTTTGAGCAGGGCGAATGGCGCTGCGTAACGGGAAGAAAGTCATGAATCATTTCTTTACCGACCCTTCCCTGATACAGGGCATGGATATTTATATACGGGGCGAAGATGTAAAGCACATCAAAAACGTCCTGCGCATGAAGCCCGGAGAGGAGCTTTCTGTCAGCAACGGTATAGATGATAAGGAATACCGCTGCGAGATAGCGGAGCTTATGGATGATGAAGTGCACTGCCGGCTCCGCTTTATAAAGGAGAGCGGCGTTGAGCTGCCGGTTGCGATCACGCTTTTCCAGGGTCTGCCCAAGGCGGATAAGATGGAACTGATAATCCAGAAAGCCGTGGAACTGGGGGCCTGTGAAGTGATCCCCGTTGCCTGCAAACGTTCTGTAGTGCAGCTGGATGATAAGAAATATGCAAAGAAGCGTGAACGCTGGCAGGAGATAGCCCAGGCCGCAGCCAAGCAGAGCAAGCGGGCTGTGATCCCCAATGTGGGAGAGCAGATGAGCATGAAGCAGGCCGTGGCTTACGCAAAGGATATGGAATGCAGATGCATCCCCTATGAACTGGCAGAGGGCATGGAATCGACAAAGGCTTTCATGGAAAAGGTAAAAGCTGCACCCGCCGGCGCCAGGGCTGCTGTATTTATAGGCCCCGAAGGAGGCTTTGCGGAAGAAGAGATAGAACTGGCAAAGGCTGCCGGCATAGAGCCAATATCCCTGGGGCGCAGGATACTGCGTACCGAGACCGCAGGGCTTGCGCTATTATCTATTATTATGATGTCGATAGAGATGAAGTAAAGATTCTTCGTCGCTGCGCTCCTCAGAATGACACGGGTAATGTCATCCTGAGCGCAGCGAAGGATCTTTCTGAAAGGAATAAACATATGATCTACATGGACAATTCCGCCACCACACGCTGCTTCCCCGAAGTGGCAGAGAAGATGGCTGATATAATGTGCAACGATTTCGGTAATCCCTCAAGCGCCCATCACTGCGGCGTGGCAGCGGAGGCACATATCAAAAAGGCGAAGGAAACTTTAGCAGCTATCCTTCGCTGTAAAAATGATGAGCTGTATTTTACCTCCGGAGGAACGGAGAGCGATAACCTGGCCATAATCGGAACTGCCAGGGCGAATAAGCGCGCCGGAAGGCATATCATCACCACGGTGATAGAACATCCCGCCGTGCTCCGCACCATGGAGCAGCTTCAGGAGGAAGGCTTTGATATAACTTATCTTCCCGTAGATAAGGACGGCTGTGTGAGCGTGGAATCGGTAGAAAATGCCATAACGGAAGAGACGATCCTTGTATCCGTGATGCATACGAATAACGAGATCGGATCCCTCCAGCCGGTAAATGAGATAGGCGCTTTATTAAAGCATAAGTTTCCCAAAGTGCTCTTTCATGTGGATGCGGTACAGGGCTTCGGCAAAGCCAGGATCTATCCGAGGGAAGCAGGTATCGATCTTCTGAGCGTCAGCGGCCATAAGATCCACGGGCCCAAAGGCATGGGGCTTCTGTACATAGCAAACGGCACAAAGATAAATCCCATTATCTATGGCGGCGGGCAGCAGAACGGCCTCAGATCCGGAACGGAGAATGTCCCCGGCATAGCCGGTCTGGCAATGGCTGCACAAATGCTTTATTCAGAGCTTGAAACCGAGCAGGATAGGCTCTATACTATAAAGGAAAGATTCATAAGCGGGCTTAAGGAACTGCCCGATGTAAAGATAAACGGCGTACCCGGAGAGGACGCCGCGGCAATAAGGAAAAGCGCGCCTCATATAGTAAGCGCATCCTTTGGCGGAGTACGTGCGGAAGTGCTGCTGCATGCGCTGGAGGAGAGAGACATATTTGTTTCTGCCGGAAGCGCCTGCGCAACCCATAAACCGGAGCCTTCCCGGACCCTTCAGGCTATAGGCCTTAAGAAGGAACTACTGGAGGGGACGCTGCGTTTTTCGTTTTCGACATTTACAAAGGAGACAGAGCCGGAGGAGGTTCTCAAAGCCCTTGCGGAGATCCTGCCCGAGCTCAGAAGATTTACGAGAAGATAAATGCTTCCTTTCAGGACGAACATCACCATCTTCATAGTGGAATTTTTATGTTCCGTGTTGCTGCAGACTTTCTACACCGTTTCCGAATTCGGTCTGGAAAGGGCGTTCCTCGTGGGCCTTGGCCTGATCCCCGTATTTCTGGTATTCATACTTTCCTACAGGATCAGTAACGAAGGCGTAGTGGTGCGCTGCCTGGCTGTTGCGGGCATCGCTTCGCAGTATTATATGTCCTCTGTTTCACGTACACAGGGCATGCTGGTGTTCATGTTCCTTGCCACCGCTACGACCATCGCGCTTTTCTTAAAGCAGGCTTTCCTTACAGAGTATTTTGCGGTCACGCTGCTGGTACTGATACTGATCGGCGTATTCAGACCCACCGAGATAACCTCATTCTTTGAGATGAGCCAGTATGTGACCTATATCACGATGTATGCTTTCGCCGGCGTGGCGCTGGTATTCATCAGCTACAGTGTGGCCAGGTATAAGCGTGAGATGGACGAGCAGTACGAAGTGGCGCGGGAAGCTCTGGAAGCAAAGAGTAATTTCCTGGCGAATATGAGCCACGAGATCCGTACCCCCATGAATGCTATCTACGGTATGGCGGAGATACTTGAAGGCCGCGGGATGTCGGGACCAGATAAGGAATATGTGGCGGTCATCAAAAGATCTTCGGAAAACCTTCTTTCTATAATCAACGAGATCCTGGATTTTTCAAAAGTCGATTCCGGTAAGATGGAAATAGCCGACGAGCCCTACAGTTTCAACGAGATGCTGCAGGATGTAGTTTCCATTATACAGTTCCGTATGAAGGATAAGAATCTGAGACTGCTCTTAAACATTGATCCCAACACGCCTTCAAGGCTGAGGGGTGATGAGACCAGGGTGCGCCAGATACTTATAAACCTGTTAAATAACGCAGTAAAGTTCACCCATCAGGGCAGTGTTACGCTGGATATCGTATGGCGTGATGAGAGCGACATCTATAACATGAACGTGGGTCGCATGACCATATACGTGCGTGATACCGGTATAGGTATCTCACAGGAGAATATCAAGAAGCTGTTTACCGCCTTCGGCCAGATAGACACAAAGAAGAACAGGAACGTGGAAGGTACCGGTCTGGGTCTTGCCATTTCCAAGAGCCTGGCTGATGCCATGGGCGGAAGCATAAGCGTTGACTCTGTTGTAGGCAGGGGCTCCGTGTTTACCGTGGTACTGCCCCAGAGAGTTGAGGACGCTACTCCCAGCCGTTTCCATCTGACCCATAACGTGGCAGCCGGAGGCGCCGATGATAAGAAGGGAAGGTTCACGCCGGACTTTATCGCACCCAAGGCCAAAGTGCTTATCGTTGATGATAACAAGGTAAACCTCCAGGTGGCACAGGAACTGATGAAGGTATTCGGCATAAATGCCGCCACTGCGGAAAACGGCCAGGACGCTATCGACAGGGTTTCCAAGAATCTGATAAGTTATGACGTGATCTTTATGGATCACATGATGCCTTATCTGGACGGCGTGGAGGCCACTAAGCAGATCAGATCATTAAAGAGCGATTATGCTCATAACGTGCCTATCGTAGCCCTTACCGCAAACGCCATCAAGGGCGTGGAACAGCAGTTTATGGCAGTGGGCATGAATGATTATCTGCCCAAACCCATACGTGTTGAGCAGCTTGCATCCATACTCAAGAAATGGATCCCGCCCCAGAAGATATTCCCTGCAGGCACCCCTATCGAAGAAGTGGAGCGCAGGGAGGCAAGCGTGCGCTGGGATGATCTGAGCAAGGAGCAGAAGTTAAAACGCCTTGACGGTATCGATACAGTGACCGGCGTCAATAACTGTGCGGGTAATGTAGATGCATACTTTGAGCTTTTGAGGACTTATGCATCGTCCAATCTTATAAATCTGCTGCAGGATTTTTACCAGAAAGAGGATATCACGAATTATACCGTGATAGCACATTCTATAAAGGGAGCCAGCCAGTCGGTAGGCGCACTGGATGTGGCGGAGAAGGCGTATGCTCTGGAGCGCGCCGGTAAACGTAATGATATCACTTTCATCTGGGATAATCATGACGATCTGGTGGATGAATACAGTGAGATATTGGAAATGCTCAAAAAATATCTGTTAAGGACAGGAACTCGTATTTGATAAATCAGTCCCAATCTGATATAATAATCGAATGGGGTACTAATCTATGGGGGTGCAAGGATGTTTAGGGTAGCAATCTGTGACGACGAAGCAACGGCTCTGCAGCTTAATACTCTGCTGACGGAGAATATCCTTAAGGAAGAGGGGATACCGTACGAGCTGGTAACGTTCAACGACATCCAGGAGATGACCGATGCGCTGGTAAGGCCGGGACAGCCTTACGATCTGCTGATCACCGATATACTGGCAACGGGCATCACCGGTATCGAAGCAGCTGAGCGACTGCGCAGCATAGGGGATAAGCTGGACATCATCTTTATATCCTCTACTGCGGAATATGCTCTTGAAGGTTATAAGGTACAGGCTCTGCGTTATCTGAAGAAGCCTGTCGATATCGAGCAGTTAAAGGAAGCGATACTTATCAGTTACAGGAAGACCTCCCAGAAGGACGGCCTTTCCCTCACCTGCGACGGCAAGCTCTACAGCATACGTTATGATGAGATAATATATGCAGAGAGCCAGGCCAGGGATGTGGAGCTTACCTTAAAGGACAGACGGCTCGTGACCCATATGAAAATTTCGGACTTTGAGAAACTCCTGCCGGACCAGTTCTTCCGCTGCCACAGATCTTATATCGTAAATCTGCTGGAAGTGGAGAATATCGAGCGCTATCAGGCTACGATGAAGAATCAGGATTACATTCCCATCAGCCAGCAGCTCTATACCGAGATGAAAAACAGGATGTTCCAGAGCCAGACCAAGAGGTAAGAGATGTTTCAGGCTTTTTTGATCAAGTACGCGGAGATCGCGATAAAGGGGAAAAACCGCCCTATCTTCGAAGATGCCCTTGTTAAACAGATACGCCGGGCACTAAAGAAGGTGGACGGTTCTTTTCATGTATATAAGACACAGGGACGTATCAATATCGAATGCCAGCCGGGCTACGACTATAACGGCGCAGTTGAGGCATTGACAAAGGTATTCGGCATAACGGCAGTATGTCCCGTAGTGGTACTGGAGGATGAAGGCTTCGATGACCTTAAGGAAAAAGTGACAGCCTATATGGGCGAGACTTATCCGGACAGGAATATCACCTTTAAAGTGCATGCCCGCAGGGCCAGGAAGAATTATCCCATAGAATCCATGGAGATAAACAGGCTGATGGGTGAAGCCTTACTGCAGGCTTATCCGGAAATGCATGTTGATGTAAAGAACCCTCAGGTGATGCTCGAGATCGAGATCCGTGAGAAGATATATGTTTATTCGGAAAGCATACCCGGCGCAGGCGGAATGCCTTCGGGGACCGGCGGAAAGGCAATGCTGCTCTTATCCGGCGGCATCGACAGCCCCGTGGCCGGCTATATGATAGCAAAGAGAGGCGTGAGTCTTAATGCGGTATATTTCCATGCGCCCCCCTATACCAGTGAGAGGGCAAAGCAAAAAGTTGTGGATCTGGCCCGTATAGTAGGTGATTACGCAGGCGAGATATACCTTCATGTGATCAACTTTACCGAGATACAGAAGTATATCTATGAATGCTGCCCCCATGAGGAGCTGACCATCATCATGCGCCGTTATATGATGCGCATAGCTGAGAAGATAGCATTAGAGCAGAACTGCCTGGCACTGGTGACCGGCGAATCCATAGGCCAGGTCGCATCCCAGACCATGCAGAGCCTGCTGTGCACGAATGAAGTATGTGAGGAACTGCCTGTTTTCAGACCGCTCATCGGCTTTGACAAGCAGGAGATAGTGGAGATATCAAAACATATAGATGCTTACGATACTTCTATTCTGCCTTTTGAGGACTGCTGCACCATCTGGGTCGCAAAACACCCGGTGACAAAGCCTTCGGCAAAGGTGATCAGAAAACACGAGGAGAGATTAAAGGAAAAGATAGACGAAATGACAGAGCGTGCCCTTAACGAAAGGGAAGTGATAAAGATCTGATAAGGACTAAAAAAGGCGCCCGTAAATGGGCGCCTGTGTTTTGAAAAGATCGTTATCAGCCTGCGAGATAAGGCTGCAGAGCCTTCATAATCTCGGCTGCTTCTGTTTCATCGGTAACATGGATGTCAAGCTCGATAGGCTTGGAAATATCAAGGCTGAATATGCCCATGATCGATTTGGCGTCGATCACGTAGCGGCCCGAGATAAGGTCAAAATCGCAGTCAAAGCGGGCGATCTCATTAACAAAAGCCTTTACTTTATCGATGGAATCGATCAGAATCTGTGTGTTCTTCATTTCGATCAAATGCTCCTTTCGTTATTTAGTGAGTCTGATATTATATTAGAGCATATGGAGAAATAAGTCAACAATGAAAAAACGCGCCTCATTTCACAATCTGGGCTGTAAAGTTAATGCTTACGAGACTGATGTAATGACCGGGCTCTTTGAGGAGGCCGGTTATGAGATCGTGCCTTTTGACGAGCCGGCGGATGTGGTGATAGTGAATACCTGCACGGTAACGAATATCGCCGACCGCAAGTCCCGGCAGATGATACATCGGGCAAAGAAGCTGAATCCCGCGGCAGTGGTGGTGGCGGCAGGCTGCTATGTTACAGCCGACGCAGAGAGGGCGTTGAAAGATGAAGGTATCGACATCTGCATAGGCAATCCGGATAAACCGAGGATAGTCGAGATTGTAGAAGAACATATCGGAGCCGCTGCGGATACCGGCACTCCGGAGTTCAGACTGACCTGCTTGACGGAGAGGACCCGCGCATATATAAAGATCCAGGACGGCTGCAACCAGTTCTGCAGCTACTGCATCATTCCCTTCGCCAGGGGCAGGACGGTAAGCCGCAGCAAGGACGATATCCTGGAAGAGATACGGGGCCTTGCGGCGCTGGGGGTGAAGGAATTCGTTATCACCGGTATCCATGTCAGCTCCTATGGTTATGACATAAAATACCCCGATGCGAAACCAAAGGCCGACTGCTTTGCACCGGATATACTTATTGATCTGCTGCAGAGCATCGACGCAACGGAGGGCGTAGAGCGCATCCGCTTAAGTTCACTGGAGCCGCGTATCATCACGGAGGAATTCGCAGCCGGCTTAAAGAGCATAAAGGGACTCTGCCCCCATTTCCATCTGTCGCTGCAGAGCGGCTGTGACAGCGTTTTAAAGCGCATGAACCGTCACTATGATACCGGAGATTATGAGAACTGCGTGCGGATATTGCGGGATACCTTTGATGATCCTGCCATTACAACGGATGTGATCGTCGGCTTCCCGGGGGAAACCGAAGAGGAGTTCGTGCAGAGTCATGCATTTGCGGAAAAGACCGGTTTTTACCAGATGCATATCTTCAAGTATTCAAAGCGCAAGGGCACTGTGGCGGCAGGCATGCCGGGACAGCTTACCGAGGCGCAGAAGGCGGAACGTTCCGACCGTATGGAAGAGATAGAGCGCAAGATGACAGAGGCCTATATCACACGCTATATCGGCAGGGAAGCCGAGGTCCTCTATGAGGAGGAAGAAGTCATCGGCGGACAGAATATGTTAACCGGCTATACAAGGGAGTATATCAGGGTGGCTGTTAAGACGGCTGCAAAAAGCGGTGATATCCGGCGTATCCTCCTTAAAGAGGGACCGGAGGCCGGAATACTTTCAGGTGTTGAATTGTAGCCTGATTTGGGGTATAATGTGCCCATAATCATAGCAAAAAGGAGTGTTTATGAGCGAAAACGTCAGTAACACACAATTTTTCAAGGTGGAAGTGGAGCAGGTGGACAGCGTAAAGACTATCCTGGAAGAAGTCTACAATGCGCTTTCCGAAAAAGGTTATAATCCCGTTAACCAGATAGTAGGTTACATAATGAGCGGGGATCCCACTTACATCACGAGCTACAAGAACGCCCGCAGCATAATCATGAAGGCTGAAAGGGATGAGCTGGTAGAGGAGCTTCTGACGGAGTATATCCGCAGTAACAACTGGCCCGGTGCAGAAGGATGACAAAACGCATAATGGGACTGGACTACGGCGATAAGACCGTGGGCGTGGCTATAAGCGATCCGCTTGGTATCACCGCCCAGGGTAAGGAGATCATACGCCGTGACAGACCTGATAAGCTTCGCCGCACCTGTGCCCGTATCGAGGAACTGATACAGGAATACGGGGTGGAAAAGATCGTACTGGGGCTGCCTAAGAATATGGACGGCAGTGAGGGTATACGTGTCGAAAAAACAAAGGCTTTTCAGGATATGATAGAGCGCCGTACGGGGCTGGAAGTTGTTTTGTGGGATGAACGTCTTACCACTGTTGCTGCGGACCGGTATATGGACGAGGCCGGCATTAAGGGCGATAAGCGTAAGGCGATAGTTGATGAGATAGCTGCGGTATTCATATTGCAGGGATATCTCGATTCGATAGGCAGTGCCGCCGGAGCGGAATAAGGCGGCTGCACGGAGGCAGTTTTGGATAAGATAACAATAGAAATAGAAGAGGGAAAGACAGCGGATTTCTACGTTCTTGAGGAGACTACGGTTGGCGGCGTCGATTACTTTCTTGTAACGGAGGAAGAAGAAGGTGACGGTGAAGCCATGATCTTAAAGGATCTTTCAAAGAAGGACGATTCGGACGCTGTCTTTGAATTTGTAGAAGACGATACAGAGCTTAAGGCCATCGGCGCGATATTTGCGGATCTGATGGAGAATACGGATCTGGTATAAAGAATAAGGGGTTACGGATTTGAAAAAAACAGGAGGAGCAGACGCTCTGCCGCTTAAGATAATACCATTAGGCGGTCTCGAACAGATAGGTATGAACATCACTGCCTTTGAATACGGAGACAGTATCATGGTGGTGGACTGCGGACTTGGTTTTCCCGAGGACGACATGTATGGTGTGGATCTGGTGATCCCGGACGTTACTTATCTTGAGGAAAACATCGACAGGGTAAAGGGTTTTATCATCACCCATGGGCATGAAGACCATATAGGCGCCCTGCCCTATATACTTAAGAAGATAAATGTGCCGGTATACGGAACCAGACTTACGCTGGGAATAATAGAGCGCAAGCTGGAGGAGCACGGTATGCTGGAGACTACCACCAGGAAGGTGGTAAGTTTCGGGCAGACCATCACTCTCGGGGAATTCCATGTGGAGTTTATCCGTACCAATCACAGCATATCCGATGCTGCGGCACTTGCCATATATACGCCCCAGGGCATACTGGTGCATACAGGGGATTTCAAGGTGGATTATACGCCGATATACGGCGACGCGATCGACCTGCAGCGCTTCGGCGAGTTGGGAAAGAAAGGCGTGCTGGTGCTCATGTGCGATTCCACCAATGCGGAACGCCCCGGTTTTACGCCTTCCGAGAGCACTGTGGGCCAGACCTTTAACAACATCTTCGAAGCTAACAGGAACAAGCGTATAATAGTCGCCACCTTTGCTTCGAACGTTGACAGGGTACAGCAGATAATAAATACCGCCTACCGTTACGGCCGCAAGGTAGTGATCGAAGGCCGCAGCATGGTGAATATAATCAATACGGCCATTGAACTGGAATATATAAGCATTCCGGAGAACACGCTGATAGATCTGGAGGAGCTTAAGAATTATAACGATGAGCAGACGGTGATCATTACCACCGGAAGCCAGGGAGAACGTCTGGCTGCTCTTTCCAGGATGGCAAACGGCACGCACAAGAAGATAGTGCTGGGGCCCAGGGATGCAGTGGTATTTTCTTCCCATCCCATACCAGGTAATGAAAAGGCCGTTACCAAGATAATCAACGAGATCTTCCATAAGGGAGCGGATGTGGTGTTCCAGGATGCCCACGTTTCCGGACACGCCTGCCAGGAGGAGATCAAGCTGATATACGCACTCACAAGACCGAAGTTCGCACTGCCGGTGCATGGTGAATACAAGCACTTAAAAGCTCAGGCAAAGATCGCGGCGCAGATGGGCGTGGAGAAGGATAATATCTTCATAATCCAGAGCGGTGATGTGATAAAGATACAGGACGGAAAGATGGAGCGCGACGGCCAGGTACAGTCCGGTATGGTATTTGTAGACGGTCTGGGCGTAGGCGACGTGGGTAATGTGGTGCTGCGGGACAGACAGCGTCTGGCGGCCGACGGAATCATGCTGATCACATTTGCGATGGACGCGGAAAACCGTGTGGTATCGGAGCTGGAGATAGTGACCAGGGGCTTTGTATATGTGAAGGAAGCAGATGAACTGCTGGAAGATATACACATGATAGTTGATGACACCATCATGGAACATTTTGAAAAAGAAAATCCCGGCGGACGTGCAAAACTCAAGAACAGCATCAAAGATGTGGTAGGCGAATTTGTCTGGAAGAAGACGATGCGCAGGCCGATGGTGCTGCCGGTGATACTGGATGTGGAATAGGGGGAGCTATGACGGAGATAGATAACGAACTTTTCATTCTGATCGAAGCTGTTAAGGGCTCACATACCTTTAAGGAGTATGACCGCTGCCGCAAGGTGCTTAAGAGTGATCCGGAGCTTAAGGCCAGAGTGGATAAGTACCGTGAGGAAAACTACCGTCTGCAGATAATGGAGGACGACGGGACCCTCCAGGATAAGATAGAAACATTTGCCCGCGATAATATGGAACTGTCCGAACAGCCCAGGGTAAGGGCTTTCCTGGACGCGGAACTGGCGCTTTGCCGTATGCTTCAGGAGATAACGGACAGGGTTGTAAGGGCAATAGATTTTGATTAAGAGGATTTAAAGATGAGTCCGCGTAAAGTAGCATGGGCAATAATAAAAACAATATTTGCGGTGGTGATAGCAGCAGTCATAATGATGCTGATCTACCGTTTTTCACTTGAAGCATATGATTTCGGTTACAGGATATTTGCGGAAGAACCCGTAAGCCCGGAGCCGGGACTTACCTTATCCGTGGCTATAGTCGAAGGCAAGTCTACCATGGAGATAGGCAAGATCCTTGAGGAGAAGGGACTGATACGCAACGCTTATCTGTTCTATCTGCAGGAATTTTTCTCATCCTATCATAAGGAGCTGCAGCCCGGTATTTACGAGCTCAATACTGCGATGACGCCGGAACAGATGATGGCTGTCATGGCCAGCAGTACGTCTTCGGCAGAGGAAGAAGATGATGAGCCTGCGGTAAGCAGCGAGACTTCTACAGAAATAGAAGACGCCACGACCGAAGAAGGCAGTGGAGAGAGCTCAGATGCGGAGGATGCTTCGGAAGCGACGCCATGACACGTTTTGACAGGATAGGATCCTTTATAGAAGCGAATGAGCCTGAGTTACCCGACTGGCTGCGCAGCATAGAAGAAAAGGCAATAAAAGATGAAGTGCCGATCATAAGAAAAGAGACCGCAGGGCTTTTGAGATTTCTTATACGCACAGCGGGACCCGGGCGTATACTGGAAGTGGGAACAGCCACAGGTTTTTCGGCACTGCTTATGTGGCATTTTTCCGGCGGGAAGGTCCGCATCGATACCATCGAAAAATATGATAAGCGCATAGAAGAGGCAAGAGTCAATCTTTCTGCCAATGCAGGAGATTCGATCAGACTTTATGAAGGTGATGCGGCATATATACTGCCCACGCTTTCCGGACAATACGATATGATCTTTATGGATGCCGCAAAAGGGCAGTACTTAAGTTTCCTGCCCGGCGTATTGCGGCTTTTAAAATGCGGCGGGATACTGCTGACGGATAATGTGCTGCAGGAAGGCGATGTGATGGAATCCCGCTACGCCGTATGCCGCAGGGACCGCACCATACACAGCCGCATGCGGGATTACATATACGAGCTGATGCACAGCGATGTGCTGGAGAGCGTGATACTTAGCGGCGCGGATGGGATGATAGTAAGTTATAAAAAATGAGCGCAGCGAAGGATCTTGAAAGAGTAAATAAGGAAACAAAATGACCTCAAAATCACAACCCGATAAACGTCCCGAGCTTCTGCTCCCCGCCGGCAGCCTAGAAGTATTAAAGGTTGCTGTCGACTACGGGGCAGATGCAGTATACATAGGCGGAGACGCCTTCAGCCTGAGGGCAAAGGCAAAGAATTTCACCCGCGATGAAATGGCGGAAGGAATAGCCTACGCTCATTCCCGCGGTGTGAAGGTACATGTGACCGCGAATATCCTGGCACATGAAGCCGACCTTTCCGAAGCCCGCGAATATTTTAAGGAACTTGCTGAACTTGGCCCCGACGCACTGATCATATCGGATCCCGGCATGTTCATGCTGGCTAAAGAGTTTTGTCCCGATATCGAGATACACGTATCTACCCAGGCTAATAATACCAACAGCGGCAGTTTTAATTTCTGGTATAAGCAGGGCGCAAAGCGTGTGGTCTGTGCCAGGGAACTATCCCTTAATGAGATAGCGGGCATACGTAAAAATATCCCGGAAGATATGGAGCTTGAATGCTTTATACACGGGGCTATGTGCATATCATATTCCGGAAGATGCCTTTTGTCTGCATATTTCACCGGACGTGATGCAAACCGCGGAGCCTGCACACACCCCTGCCGCTGGAAATACTATGTGACAGAGGAGACCAGGCCGGGTGAATATCTGCCGGTGGAAGAAAACGAGCGGGGGACTTTTATCTTTAATTCCCGGGACCTTTGCATGATAGAGCACATCCCGGAACTGATGGCTGCCGGGATAGACAGTTATAAGATAGAAGGCAGGATGAAGACGGCACTGTACGTTGCCATGGTGGGCAGGACTTACCGCAAAGCCATCGACTGGTGCCTTGAGTCGGAAGAGACCTACAGGGAGCATATGTCATGGCTTCATAATGAGATACGCAAGTGCACCTACAGGCAGTATTCCACGGGCTTTTATTTCGGCAATCCCCATGACGGGGGCCAGATATATGATGAGAGCACCTATGTTACGGGTTATAAATATCTGGGATGTGCCGGCAGCAGGGATGAAAAGGGTGTGCACATCATCCAGAAAAACAAATTCTGCGTGGGTGATGAGATAGAGATAATGAAGCCTGACGGCCGTGATATCACAGTTACGGTAAAAGGCATCAAAGATATAGAGGGCAATAAAATGGACAGCTGTCCTCATGCGGCACAGGATATATGGCTGGAATTAAGCGAGCAGCCCGATGAAGGCGATATATTAAGGGTGCGCACCGACGGATACGAAGGAGGATGAAATGAACGAGACAGTTAACGTTGAAGAGTTTTTCGGAAAGAATGTCTTTACCCTTGGCAAGATGAGGGAGAGTCTTCCGCGAAATGTGTTTAAGGAAGTACAGAAGGTCATCGATGAAGGCGGAGAGCTTTCCAAGGCTTCGGCAGATGTAGTGGCAAAGGCTATGAAGGACTGGGCGGTGGAGAACGGCGCGACCCATTTTACCCACTGGTTCCAGCCGCTGACCGGTATCACTGCAGAGAAGCATGATTCCTTCATAACACATCCCGATGAGGAGGGCAGGACCCTGCTTGAGTTTTCCGGCAAGGAGCTGATCAAGGGTGAGCCTGATGCATCTTCTTTCCCTTCAGGCGGTCTGCGCGCTACTTTTGAAGCAAGGGGATATACGGCGTGGGATATCACTTCCCCCGCATTCTTAAAGGAAGATGCTACCGGAAGGATATTATGCATACCTACAGCTTTCTGCTCATATACAGGTGAGGCACTGGATAAGAAGACCCCACTGCTCAGATCGGAAGAAGCTGTAAGCACACAGGCGTTAAGGATCCTGCGGCTTTTCGGAAACACCACGGCAAAGAAGGTGGTGCCTTCCGTAGGTATCGAGCAGGAATACTTTATTATAGACCGTGAGAAATACTTAAAGAGGGAAGACCTGATATTCTCCGGACGTACGCTCTTTGGCGCACCCGCACCCAAGGGGCAGGAGA
>JAEEGL011780289.1_pt1 | contig 55385 bp, 57 predicted proteins | sample 9134231 | NCBI WGS metagenome assembly JAEEGL01 (sample SAMN16246548, study PRJNA631951) | gut metagenome | biome: gut microbiome; feature: rumen; material: fiber-attached | host: Bos | place: Iran: Karaj | collected 2018-10
AAAATAAAAAGCGGACGTAGGGACTTTCTTGAGTCACTCGCATCAAACGTGCCTACGTGTTTTGACTTCGTGATTTCATCACTTGTCAAAAGCACTTCGCACTATGCTCGCTCCTCGCTCGAACCCTGACAAGACTTTGTCTTGTTGAGGGTTCTCGTCCCACCTCACGTTTTTTTATAAAAATAAAAAGCGGACGAAGGGACTCGAACCCTCGACGTCAACCTTGGGAAGGTTGCATTCTACCACTGAATTACGTCCGCTTGATATGATTATTATAATACAAATAAAATTAATATGTTAAAAACTGTAGGTTAAGTATTGCTTGACAATAACAATTTATTTAAGCTAATGTCAGGCGGCGATTGACTTACGAACTAGTTCGTTTGCTGTATTTATTCATAAAGCATAGAATATAATTCATCCATGCTCAATCCAAATTTATTCTTATAAATTTCAGAAATGTCTTGTTTTGCTATTTCAGGTATAAATTTTAACAAATGCTTTTCAGCCTCACTTAAAAGATTCGGATCAACATTACAGTTCTCAATATCAAATTTATTAAGGTTGTCAATGTTAGCAAAATACCCGTTAAACAGATTTTTTATCATATCCCTATCTTCTTTAAATAAAGGTAAAAGATATATAAGATCTATTTCATCTGCAGAAAGGCAATTGATATTATTAAAATCATTTATGTAAATTTTTACACCTTCTGAGGTTTTTATTATAACTTTATTCGGTCCGCTAATTGCTTTATTTTTTGTTAAATTCAATTGATCACCAATTACAGTTTCATTTTCTCCTGCAAGTCCCTGCGTAAGTGCCACTTGTTCTGATTTTGAGAAACCTTGAACTTCTTCGGGAGTGATTTCACCATTTTGTAATGCTGTCAATATCTCTGCACTTGTCAGTTTACTAATATCCATTCCTGCCAATTTTAGGCTCCTTTCAATAATATTTGACTATCCTACATGATATATTAACGGCACAATTTTGAAAAACTTTAGGGATAAAGGGGCGAATTTTAAAAAATTGTTACATTCAGAGGATAAATTGTTACATTTTTAGTTTGTTAGTGCAATATTTGCACTAACAATATTTACCCCTTTACCCCAAATTTTTCCAACATTTTCCAACATTTTTATGCAAAACATATAAAAAATGTAAAATTTGTAAAAAATATAAAACGGCTAAAACACCTTATTTGTAAAGATTGTAGATAATGTAAAAGTTATAAAACCAATCACAATGATACTTGGGAAGGTTGCATTCTACCACTGAATTACGTCCGCATATTCTCATTGTACTACAAAAATTTTATTCCGCTATCGATATAATTTTTTTTAAATACATATTAATGCGAAAAAATTTAAAAATAGTTTTTAGGTTCTTTTTCTTTGTCAGATAAAGTAACTCTTGCATTAATTAACAAATATATCATGTTTCATTGGATTGTAAAAATGTTTTATATCTTTATATTTGCCGTGATGCACATTCTTAAAAGCATATGGATTTCCCTGCAAATTCAAAAAAAAGGTGACTTTTAGCCACCTTCATTAATTCTAAAATATTTTCTATTTAACAATTTTAAATAACGCTTCGACGACTGCAGGGTCCCATTTAATACCTGATTCTTCTTTCATAATATCAAGTGCATCGTCTTTTGATAAAGCTTTTCTGTATGAACGATCCGAGGTCATTGCCGTGTACGCATCTGCTACTGCAATAATTCTTGAACCGAACGGAATAGAATTTCCTTTCAAACCTTCAGGCTCACCACCACCATCCCAACGTTCTTTGTGATAGTGGATGTATGGTATTACTTCTGATAAGAAATTGATATTCATTAGTAAGTTGACACCTACATTTGGGTGGTTTTGAAGTCTTTCCCATTCATCTTTTGAAAGCTTACCTTTGTTGGTAAATAAAGCTTCCGGTAACGTAATTTTCCCGATATTCTGTAATAAACCTGCATAGTAAACAAGGTCTGTTGTTTTTTCATTAAGTTGAAGCTGCTTGCAGAGTTTCTTAGAAAGTTCCGCTGTATTTTGTGAGTGAGAAACCTTATATTGGCCTTTTTCATCAACAGCTTTCGCTAATTTTTCAACAAATGCCTGTTGATGTGTTCCCAAATCACCTATCAATGCAGTAAGTTCCGCTCTCATTTGCTGGAGTTCTTCCGGATAAATCCCGTCTTCTGAAATTAATTTTTCAGCATGTTCAACGGATTTTTGTAAATGCATAGATGTTCCAAAAAGTCTTGCTATCGTTTCCAATAATTCTATGTATGCACGCTTGATCATTTTTTCTTTATAATTTTCTATAACTATTACACCGACAACATAAGCATTATTATGCATTGGGACAACTGCCAGTGATTTTACATCATATTCTTTTAACTCATATTTTGGAATGTAATCTATTTTCGAAACATCTTTTACCTGAACGCTTTCTAATGCATTAAATGCTTCCACAACAATTGATTTATCGTTTTCTGAGTATCCAAGCTTTTTTGAATATATATCTTCATCAAAATCGACAGATGAACCGACAAGACCAAGAAATTTGTTATCAAAAGGCAAACCTTTTGTAAATTCTTTTGTTAAATATATATGACAAGCATCAACATCAAGAATTTGGGTTAAAGTTTTTGCTATCGAATTATATACAACATATTCATCTTGAGAATCAAACCCGAGAACACACAGAGTATTATCTAAAGAATATATTGATATAAGTTCTTTAAGTTGTGATTTCAGTTTTTCCGTCTTGTTTTTTGCGCTCTGTCCGATTTTATCAGCTAATTCTTTGGAAATAAGATATTCTGACACAAAATCACCCATGTTAAGTGCAAAAATCTCCGCAAGCGGGTCATTTTCCATAATATCTACAGTTTTTGAAAATAATGATGCGCCCATTTCTTCTTTATCTGCCATTAAAAATTCCTTCCTACATAAAACATCTTATATAATGTATAACGGCACAATTTTCAAAAACTTTAATATTTTTTTTAAATTTTATACTAAAGTTGTAGATTAATTATACTAATACAGTAAAATTAATATTTTTGAGATTTACATTTCTTAATTAATAATTTATTTTGCGTCATATCTATTAAGTTTATGAATTGATAAAAAATATTCTAAAATTCTATTATTAGGGTTTTATCAAAAACTTTATAGCTTTACCTTCTATATGTTGTTGCATTGCATATTCAACCTTGTCAAGCGGTAGAGTGTCTGTTATTAATTTTTCTACCTCTATTTGTCCTGATGCGATTAAATCCAGAGCTTCCCTAAAATATTTCGGTGTATGATGAAAAACGCTCATAAGTTTAACATCACCATAATGCATTTTTGTGGTATCAAATGTTACTGTTGAACCGGATTTGCATCCGCCAAAGAAATGCACTGTTCCACCGGGACGAACACAGGAAAATGCCCTTTCCCAAATTTCGGGCAGACCAACACACTCGACAACAACATCAAGTCCACGCCCCTCGTCAGAAAAATCTTTGAATATTTTTTCCGGATTAGGATATTTTATTAAATCCACTACTTCATCTGCATGGGCAAATTCTTCTGCTAATTTTAACTTCATCGGATTTCTACCTGCTGCTATGACCCTTGCACCTTTGAGTTTTGCCAATCGTGCAAACATTAAACCAATTGGACCTATTCCTATTATTCCAACAGTTTGCCCGGATTTTATTTCTGTTCTTTCAACTCCATGAACAACATTTGCCAATGGTTCACAAAATGCAGCTTTATCGAAAGAAAGATTGTCCGGAAGAATAAGAGTATTTTTTTCAACAATCCTTGCCGGAACAACAATATACTCTGCATATGCACCATTTAATAAATCCAAATTCTCACATAGATTATATTCTTCTCTTTTACAATAGAAACATTCACCGCATGGAGCAGAATTCGCAGCGACAACTCTGTCTCCGGGCTTAAATTTTGTTACATCGTCCGCAACCTTTTCTACTGTTCCGGAAAATTCATGACCAAAGCCCGATGGGACTTGTTTTATCAATACAGGATGACCTCTTCGGTAGGTTTTTACATCTGTTCCGCATGTGAGTGCAGATTCTATTTTAATAAGGACTTCACCCTTTTGGAGAGGTTTAATCATTGTTTCTTCATATTTTATATTTTGAGGTCCATAGAACAAAACTGCTTTCATAATACTTCCTTTTCGGGTAAATTTCTTATAATTAATATAATAAACGCAATCATTATGGTAATAACAGATACTATAACAGCAATCGGAATTCCATGTACATAAAGAACGCTGTCAATTCTGTAATGTTCTACAGCTATTCTTGCCAGTGAATACAAAATCAAATAAATTAATGCGAGATTTCCTTCCTTCATTATATTTTTAGTTTTAAGAATCCAAAATAATACAAGAAATATTCCAAAATCAAGTATACTTTCATACAAAAAAGTCGGGTGAAAGTACTCATAACCTTGGTATGGAATTGGTCTGTACTGAGGTGCAATATATAATTTCCAAGGAAGTTCGGTTGGACACCCGAAGGCCTCTGAGTTAAAAAAGTTTCCCCATCTTCCCAATGCCTGTGCTGCCGAGAGCCCTATTACAGAAACATCTGCAAGCTTAAATACCGATAATTTATGTCGTTTCGCATAAATTATTAATCCGATTAATCCTCCGATTATAGCTCCATGGATAGAAATACCTCCATGTCTTATTGCTATAATTTCAGTTGGAAATCTAAAATAAAAATCATAATTCAAAATGCAATAATATAATCTTGCTCCGGCAATTCCAAATAGTACGAGCAAGGGAACCATATCTATGATTGTTTCTTTTTTTAGATTAAAAAACTTTGTTCCCGTATACTCAGAAACAAACGTACCTACAATAATTGAAAGTGCTAAGATAACACCGTAAAAATAAATATGTACTCCAAAAATCGTACAAATTATTTGTGAATGTGAGGCAAACATTTATCCTTCCACTTCTATAATTTTATCTTGCTCAGCAGAATTATCCTTACCAAAAGACTCACAGTCTTTAATAAGATCTTCAACTGTCGATTTATCTTCCGCTTGAGGTTCCATTTCAAGATACTTTTTCAAATTTTCTATTGCAGATATTTTTAGAGCATCCGCTTTTGCTCTATCCTCATCTGAAACTTTTCTTTCAACAGTTTCTTCTTTTTCTTTATCATAGAAGGTCGTTTCAACAAGTTCATCCGCATAAGCAGACTGTGCAACACCAAGCGAGTAATAGAAATTCGAATGGTCAGGTTTTAGTTTTATACCATTCTCGAAAGCATCAATTGCTTCATCATATTTTTTTGCATTAGTAGCAGCAATGCCCAAATTATAGTATGTTTCATACATAGTTGCATCTAAATCAATACTCGCTTGAAGACGATTCATTGCAGATTCATAATCGCCTTTCTGCATATATTCAGCTGCTTTGTTATTAAGTTCCTGTATAGCCATATTATTGATGCAAGCAGTTGAGATAACTGCTATAAAAAGCACTGTCGCAATTAATAAAGCTTTTTTCATATATTAAAAACCCTCAACTAAAAATTATACCCAATTCTAATACAATACATACAATTTATCAAGATTGTTACAAATATATAGAAATAACAAAAAATGACTGCAATTTACAGTCATTCTTTTAACTTGTTTATTATAATTTACTTAGCATTATCTTTTATTACAATCAAGTTTTTTACAATCTTCATTACACAAGTCGGAAGTACAACTTCGTTAAGCCCGTCAGCAATACTGATTATGCTTCCGGCTCTGAGGGTAACGTTCTCTCCTTTATATTGAAAAACGTAATCATCTTTTCTATCTGATCTTATTGTTACTTTATCCATATAAATTTCCTTTTCTAAATAGGGAATGACAAAATTTTGTCATCCCCTAAAAACTAATTCAAATACTAATCAAAAACATAGCCTATAATAGCAGCTTCTCTGGCTTGCTTAATAGCTTTTGCGATCATTCTCTGGTGCATTGCACAATTCCCTGTGACTCTGCGTGGAATAATTTTGCCTGCTTCTGTCAAGTATCTCTTAAGTTTTGCAGCATCTTTGTAGTCGATGCTCTCAACATGGTCAGCACAAAAACTGCATGTTTTGCGCTTTTTTCTGTCATTTAAATCTTGTTTTGCCATTTTTCTTTTTTTGCCTTTCTAGCCTTATTATTTGTTATTTATACTACAATAGTTTTTTTTAATTGTATTTTTTCTTCCGGTGTAAATTTTCGGTTTATAGCATGTTCAATAAACATTATCACAATATCTTTTTCTTCATCTTGCAATCGTTTTATTTGTTCCCACCATTGTTCATACACTTTCAGACAATTTGCTGCTTGTTTTTTTTGTCTTATCATCGATAAATACATATCATCAATATGTTGTGATTTTCTGTTATGGGCAGCCGGCTTTAAAATCAAATTTTTATCGTAACATCTATTTGCTTTTAAATGCGACAGCTGCGGACTATTGAAATTAACACGTCTGATAATCATTTAAAACGGAATCTCTTCTTCGCCGATTAATTCGTTTGAAAATTCTTCCTGCGAGAACTTAACAATATCTTCAGAAGAAGTACTTGCAGATGCCATTCGAGGTGCACCAGCTCCCATTAATTCAATAGTATTAGCATCTATTTCGAAAACACGTCTTTCTGTTCCGTTTTCATTCTTGACGGTACTAATTTGCAATCTGCCTTCAACAAGAACCCTGTCATTTTGTGAAATTTCAGATACTATCTCATCCAAAGATTGTCTTTTGACAACAATTCGAATGAGCATTTCTTCTTTTTCACCGATATTCAATACAAAGGATGAGACAGGAACATTATTCTGCGTAAATCTTTTCTCCGGGGCTCTAAATACAGAACCAGTGACTACAGCTTTTGCTAATGTCATAAATTTACCTCTTAAACTGTTTGAGCTTTCTTAGCTTCTTCCATAAACATAAACCTGATAACATTTTCATTGAGTTTAAGATTTCGCTTGAACTCAACGACATTTTCTGCAGGTACAGAAAGTTTCATAACAGCAAAATATCCGTCTCTGTAGCTTTGTACATCATAAGCAAGTTTCTTACGTCCCATTTTGTCAACAGAATTTACAGAACCCTTATATGATTTAACTTCTTTTGTAATTTTTTCAATTTCTTTGTCCAATTCTTCAGAATCAAGACTTGGTTTAAAAATCGTTAATAATTCATAGTTTTTCATATCTATATATCTCCTTATGTCACCATGCTAACATAAACACTACATAAAACAAGGGGGTGATGGTGATATTTAAACCGGAATTAAACATGCAAAGTTTGAGAGAAACTCTCTTTTTTTTACAAACTCTTTTTAAAATGGTTTATGTATTTCCAGCATTGTTTTTATGTTAACAAAAGTAACATTTTTTTTAAATTTGTCAAAATTTTGTCAATTCTCACTCGCAAAATGTTTTTATACATGTGGGTAGTAGTGTTATGAATATTCAAACGAATTATTACAATTACAATATTTCCATGCAGGGAAAATGCGGTAAACCAAAATCAAATAAGCCGCCTAAAAGCGCATGGGAAAAATTTAGAGAGAAAATTGGTCAAAAGTTATTAGACGCTGTACCCGAAAAGACATTAGGAGATGGTTCATCAAAAACAGATAAGCTTGACATACTTCTGTCAAGACCTGATGTAAACCGATTAATTATGGGCACTACTGCACTTTTAACCCAACCGGCTATTGATTATTACAACCACAGGGTAGATGAGGAAACAAGACTCGTTTCCCGAAACAGAACAATTGCCAAAATACTCGCAGGAACGACTGTAGGTATTATTGTGAGAGGATTTTGCTATCAAGCAGTTGACAAAATGACAAATTTAAGCGGAACCAAAAAGTATAGTAAATGGCTTGTCCCTGAACAATGGGTTAAAAAATTTGCCAATAATCCAAAACAACTTAGAACGTACAAAAATGCACTATCTACCGGTATAGCATTATGTGTAATGTTATTTACTAATTTCTTAATTGATGCGCCTCTTACCGTTTTCCTGACAAACAGATTTAATGCAAAATCTGCAAAAGCGGGCAAATTGGCTGAAACAAACGGAAAGGAGGCTGCATAATGAGTAAACCTTTTCAAAAAATATTAAATTGGGTAGCCAGAAAATTCAGCGAAGATGCTTCTCAGATGCTTATATTTACAGGGGTCGCAGGTTGGACATTATCCTCACTTGCGCAACTAATAGCTATTGGTGTTAATCCTAAAATTAAAGAGGAGCAAAAAGTATTCCTTGTTCCCCAAGAAATAAGTGATGCAGCAGTCAACATCGGTTCATTTTTCTTGATAACTCAAATGACGAAGGGCGCTGTATCTAAGCTATTTTCTACAGGTAAACTTGCTCCTCAAAAGGTTAGAAACTATTTTAAAAAATATCCGGAACAATATGCTGACAAAATTGGGAAATTAGATTTCAATATCGGAGAAGTTATGAAACATAATAAAGCTTTCCCAATGCAGGAATATACAAGAGCAAAAAGCCTTGGTACGGCTGTCGCTACGGTTGGTGCAAGCATTGTTGCATCAAACATTATTACTCCTATATTAAGAAACAAAATGGCTTCTATAGTTCAAAAAACTTATATTAATGAATATAAGGGTGAAAAAACCCAAGATAAAAAACCAAATACACAGCCTATACAACCGATTAAAACACCATATCCGTATAATAATGGTTCGATGAAAATATAATTGCCTTAATCAAAAAATTAATTTACAATTAATTTTGTTAAGGGAGTTGATTAAATGGAATACGATTACGGGATTATAGGCGGAGGGCCAGCCGGATATTCAGCGGGAATTATGCTTGCACAAAAAGGTTATAAGGTTGTATTGTTTGAAAAAGAGTTTTTGGGGGGAACATGTTTGAACAAGGGTTGTATTCCAACAAAATCTCTTCTCCATTCATCAGAATTGTATAAAAATATTACCAATAACAATATTGGTGTAGATTTTGAAATTAAAAACTTCGATTTTTCAAAAGTCATGGAAAAGAAAACACAAACAGTTGAAAAACTTCGTAAATCGCTCGAACATGCAGTTAAAACATCAGGAGTAGAGGTTGTATATTCAGAGGCATTCATTCAAGATAAAAATACTATAAGAACGAGTGATTCAACTTATTATGCTAAAAATATCATATATGCTTGCGGATCAGAACCCAGAGAAATTAATGGATTAGAATTCGACCATAATTTTATATTAAATTCAGACGATGCACTAAACCTCAAACAGTTACCAAAAACAGTTTTAATAATCGGTTCAGGAGCAATAGGGATAGAATGGGCAAGAATATTTTCTAATTTTGGAGTAGATACACACATAGTTGAACTAACTGAACATTTGATTCCGATGGCTGATATTGATGTTTCAAGGAGAATTGAACGGATTTTTAAACACAATAAAATAAGATATTATTTAAATGATTCTATTGACAAAATTGAAAATAAGAAAGTATTTCTAAAATCAGGAAATGAAATCACACCTGATTTTATACTCTCAGCTGTCGGGAGAGTACCGGTTAAACAAACAGTTCCCGATATAACTGTATTAGGGGATTCCTGTGGAGAAATTCAGCTTGCACATTATGCTATACATCAGGCAAAACAATTAGTTCTGGGTATAAATTGCGACAAGCATCTTATCCCATCGGTAATATATGGTGAACCTGAAATTGCGTGGGTAGGGGTTCGTGAGCAGGATTGTGGTGAGGATTGTAAAACTGTAACAATTCCTATTTCTGCACTTGGTAAATCTTGGTGTGACGATTCCACGGAAGGATTTATAAAAATTATTGCAAAAGATAATTTTATAATTGGCGCTCATATTATTTCAAAGGAGGCATCTGCTCTTATACATGAATTTCTCATTGCCATTCAAAATAAATTAACAATATCGGATTTAAAGAAAATATGTTTTGCTCATCCGACATATTCCGAGGGCATTTTCGAGCTTCTGTTAAGAACGTAAATTTTTAGAAAAAAATTAATGACAATTTGAAATGATTAATATAGTATATAATTAATCGCAAATCTAAAAAGGAGTTTTTTGTGGCAAGTAAGAAGATTGAAACCGTATATCCAGCACAGAGTGCTTTTTCAAGCGAAGAAGATGCTTTTACTGCATTATCAACATCCGCTTTATTGGCAAAAAGCTCTGTACCTTATTCACATAGAAGGATTGCTGATAACTATGTAATTATAAAACGTATTTATAAATTTCAAGCTGTTCAAAGCAGAATTACTAATGCGGAAAGGCAATTATTGCAAAAATATGATTTTAATGCTTTGGAGTTTTCAACCATAAAACAGATAAATGAAGAGTTATCTTATTTGAAAAAATGGTCAACTTCTTCAAATGAGTTATTGAGGAAGGATGCGGACACAATTTTGCAAATTCGTTCAAAAGAACTCAAATATATTGTTGCAAGCAGATATGCTTCAATTACAAATGAGATATATAACGGTTACAAAGCTCTTGAGAGATATTTTGAAGAAATTTCAAAATTCTATACACCTGCTGTGTAAACTTTTATAACATTTCATTATACATCTAAGCAAATTTTTCCGTTGAGGAGTTTTAATACTCTCGGAAGGTATATTATGCAAATCCCTATGCTAAGTACAAATAAAATATCCGGTTATGCAGATTATAAACAAAATAATCCGCAATTTAGGCATTTGCATCATAAAGATGAGAGCGGGTACAAACCTTCAGAGAAAGTAATAATTGCGGGGGCTTCAATTCTTGGAGTACTGGCGAGCCTTGCGGTACTTGCGAAATGTGCTAAATATTCCTTAAAACCTTCAAAAATGTTTAAAGACATAAAAAATTCTTATCTTTCAAAAGTTGATTTTCAAGCACCGGAAATTATTGCAATGGGCGTAGGTTCCTGTGCCGGAGGACTGCTGGGCGGGTTTGCGGTTGATAAAAATAAACAAAACCGAAAAGCAAAACTCCGTGAATCTGTTATGCAAATAGGAAATGTCTCTATCCCAATACTTACAGTTGATCTTTTGGTAGATAAAATATTTAAAAAACAATCTAAGTGGATAAGAGCTTTTATCGGTCTTGGAGGAGTTGCGATTGGTGTTGTTCTGGCAAATGTAATCATGAATAAGTTAAATAATTGGTTGTTTAATGAAAAAGAAGGGCGTTCAAGAAAAATAAAAGCTCTGGATTTTTCAGTTCACCTTGATGATTATGTTGCAGCAGCAAGTTATATATCCAAATCCGATATAGTGCATGCTATAGGACGTTTGGTGCCTGTAGCGCTCATTATTCCGGGTCTTGAAGCGGGAAAGAAAACTGCTGATAAACTATAAAATATATTCCGAGTTTCCCAGTTCTAAACTTGAATTAAACTCGCTAACGAGTTTGGAAGATATTTTCCACTTAATTTTTCCATTCGGATATTTTACATAATGCTTTGCGGAACATATTGTGGATACATAACAAGCATCTAAAATATTCATTAGTGAAATATCTACGCTCATATTTTCACAGACATTGTTTTCTATATATTTGTTTAGAAAATCAACTGTTTCTGCAGGATTAGACTTTGTGATATGAATGGTTTCTTCTTGGGGTAATAGTTTAAACATGTATATTCCTTGTTACATAAAAATTAACGGACAAATTTTTAAAATCATTAGTACATTTTGGAATGAATCATATTATTGGAGGATTTGTGTAACAGGTCAGCCGTATTAATCAATCATAAAATTTGTATATTTCCCGGATTGCCATGCAAATCACAGATTTGCTCGCAATGACAAAATTGGGCAGCTCCCACGTCATTGCGAGGAGACAGCGATTTTTAAGTCGACGAAGCAATCCAGGAAAATCAATCTGCTGAACTGTTACAGATTTGTTTTTTGTTAAGAGAAAGAACTTTTTTATTGATATTTCGTTTTATGGAATGTAAAATGTTCTCTGTGGGAGCTTAATAATGAAAAAGATATTAATAATTTTTATAATGATGTTGCTATTACCTGTATTTGCCGATACAATGCCCTTTTATACGGATTCGTTGCCGAAATCGGCAATAGGCTTGTATCAAACGGATAAAAATATGGTTCTGCGTACCCTTCCGGAAGCGAATTCGCCTTTGATAAAAGAATACAACTTTACGTATAATGCGGAAGACATGCCTGTAAATATGTTTGCACTTCTTTTAAATGAAAAAGAACTTGGTTTTTTGTATGTAACAGATATAGACGAAGAAGGCTGGGTTGAGGTTATTTATGATAAATCAATGGGTGCAAAAGGCTGGGTACATACGACCGATAAGATGCAGTTTTTGCCTTGGATAAATTTTTACAACCTATACGGACGTAAATACGGGTTAAATATTATGAAAAATGCTCCTAAAGAGATTTACACGCTGCATTCACAATGTGAAGACAATTCTCAGGGAATTTCAAAAATCAATTACGCAAAAAAAATTAAGCTGGTAAAAGTTAGCGGAAATTGGGCGCTTGTGACAGTGATGGATTTGGATAAAACCCCAAAATCAGGTTGGTTGAAATGGCGCAATAGTGACGGAACGATTTATGCATTTCCTGCGGTAAAATAAACCTAAATCTTCACAGGTGCCGGATTTTCAAGCTCTCGTTTTATGTCGTCAACAGAAACATATACGACATCCGAGTTATCATCTTTTTTGAGGTAAACTCCAATAATTCCGGATTGTGCAATGAATCGTTTGCATAAAATACAGATAAAATTATGTCCGTAAATATACATCGTTGCGCCTTGGCACCTGTCTTGACCGGCTTGAATTATAGCGTTTTGTTCTGCATGTATTGAACGGCAAGTTTCATAACAGGTTCCCGACGGGATATTGTTCTCTATTCTGTAGCAAAACCCTCTTTCATAACATGATTCCACACCTGACGGTGTTCCATTATATCCGGTTGCTTTGATTTTTTTGTCTTGTCCTACTATTACTGCTCCTACTTGTGCTCTTAAACAATTCGAGCGGGATGAGCAAGTTTTTGCCATATCCAAAAAATAATCATTCCAAGATTTTATTGCCATAATTAATTCCTCACTATTATTATACAACAAGTTCTCTGTATGAATTAGGGAAGTTCCTTGCTGTTATTTTGCGTATATAAAACACACCAAGATTATCCGCTATAACATTAATGTTATAAGTCGCCGAGATAATTATAATTTTTGTCTTATAGTAATTTTTAAAAGTTTTTATTTGTTCAACGAACCATTCTCCGGCATATTTCGGTTCAAAATCGGATTCCATCTGCAAATCAGTTATAATAATATCAAACGGTTTGTCATGATGTTCAAGTAATTTATCGTAGCCCGCTCTTGCGGAATCTGCGGTGTGAATTTCACAATCACCGGAAAATATATTTCGCAAAACTTGTGAGTGGTAATTTCTCCAACCTTCTATATCATCAACGACTAAAATTTTTTTCATTTTCTTAAATCTTTTGCTCCGTCAAGGTATACAAACTCGGGTTCAAAACTTTCACTGCAATTTACCACAACCATAACCCTTATGCATTTGTGCAAAGAACCGGGAACTTCCATTTCATTAAAACACATCATTGGAATATCCTTCCACTTAAGATTTATTCTTGCATATTTTGCAGGATAGTCTGCGTACAAATCCGATGTAGCCGAAAATATTACATGTGAAATTAATTCCAAATCAATATTATTCCTTTTAACTATTTCCTGTAGCAATTTGATAACTGCGCTTCCTATAGCTTCCGGCGTATTTTCATCAACCGTTATAGCACCTCTGATACCTCTTGTAATCATATTTTTCCCTCCGCAAATAAATAAAATAATGCTCCAAGTGTATGGCTTGAAATAACATAGCCTTCCTCGTCTTTTTTGTTTAACCAATTTAAAACATCTTTTTTATTAACCCAAATTCTACCAATTATTACTCCTCCGTCGTCAACAGGTTTGGAAATAATTGTCTTGTCATTAATATATGCAATTGCAATAACACATGTTTCAGAAATACAGCCTGATGAGCCGGCAGATTTATGAGCTTTTATTTCTATTTTTCCCGCACATAACCCAGCTTCTTCTTTTAATTCGGCTTTAATTGCATCTTCTATTGTTTCACCTTTTCTTTCATCGCCAACGAGTCCGGCGGGTAATCCAATACAATATTTACCCCTATTTTCTGCTTGTAAAGGCGGTCGTTCTTCAATTAAGAATAAAATTTCTTCTCCGTAAACAGGTAATATTACAACCACATCGGAAGCATTCGGTCTGTGTGCATAAACCCAAGGCCGTTCCGTCTTTGATTCAGTGCTTTTCAACTGTAAATATTTTGTATCGTATAAAATTTTGCTCATATTTAAACAGGAATTTTTATACAAAATTCCGTAAATTCTCCTTCTTTGCTTTCTACTGCTAATTCACCGTTATGTGCTTTAATTATTTGAAAAGCTAAATATAAACCCAATCCGGTTCCTATCTTCCTAAATTTTTTTGCTGCAGAATAATACTTGTTGAAGATTCTATCAATATCAGTTTTTGAAATCCCTGCACCGTGATCTTTAATCTTTATTATAACGTATTGAGGAATCTCTCCTATAGTAATTTCTATAGGTGTTTTAGGTACTCCATATGATATGGCATTTTGAATAAGGTTTTTTATAACTCGGGTTAATTGAAATTTGTCTGCAAAGACTCTTATATCTCTATCAGAAATTAATTCAATTTTATTTTGTGATTTTTTTGCAATTGGTGACATTTCTTTTATAATTTCTTCGATAAAAGATTTCAGCATTATGTTCTCTTTATACAAAGTCATTTTTCCGACTTTATATGTTTCAAGTACGGTTTGTACCAAATCCAATAATTCTTTATTTGATGATTGCATATTTTTAAGTGCCAGTTTTTGTTTTTCGGAAATTTTTCCAAAATTTTCATTTAGGAATAGCTCCAACATGTTGGTTTCTGCAATTATTGGCACTTTTAAATCATGAGTTAAAGTGGCAACAAAATCTTCTTTCAAAGTTTCAAGTTCCTTTTGATTGGTTATATTTTTTATAATGACAATGTATCTCGGAATTTTATCTTCGAGTTTAAGATGCACGGTGCTTGCTGAAAAATTTGAAGCTCTGTCGTTTAACAAAACTATATCATTGTCTTTCCATGTAGCCAAAGGTCTTTTGTTTACCACTTCAATATATTCTGACAAGTGTTTTCCTATAAGTTTTGTTCCGTCTATTCCCAGCCATTGTGCTGTTAAATCCGTAGCTCTTAGTATTGTACCCTCGATGTCTGTTACTATTAAACCATCGGAAAGAGAGTTAATAATTGCTTCCAGAACACGGTTTTGCCTCAGAAGTTCAACCTGATATTCACTGACCATTGTTTCTCTGTCATGCAAAGTTTCAATCATCCTGTTTAAACTTTCTGTTAAACTGCCGGAATCAGGTAAGTCAAATGTGTTTATTTTTTTGGTCAAATCTCCATATCTCACAGAATCAACCGTTTTGGTAATATTTCCGAGATAGTCATCTATTTTGTTATAACGTTTTTTGTTTTTTTGTAAACATATATGCAAGACTAGAGCCAAGGTCAGTAAGACTATGTTTAATCCAAAACTAAAAAATGTTATGCTTTCTGCAATCATGTTAAGTAGACCTAATTTTATTTTTTATGATATAATTATATCAAAAATTAAGGTATTAATAAATGAAGAAGTTTTTGGAGTACGGAATAGGAGTGTTTTGCTGGCTAAATGCGCTGGCTTGTTGCGCAACAGAGAAGTTTGAAGTGCTCCCGGATTTACCGGATCCGCTTGCTGCCTATGCCCAAACAGCAGAAGCGTCGGGTGTTTCAGGTAAGCCTTCTGCTGTATCATTGGTAGGAGGACAGAATATTGGTCATGAGCCAAGTTTGATTTCTGTTATATTTTCATTATTAATAGTGCTATTATTGATTTATATAACAGGAATTTTATATACAAAACTCAATAAATTTGGGGCAAATACTCTTAGGAAGCAACAAAGCAATATAGCGAAATCCCAAGCTTCCGTAATTTCAACAACTGCTCTGGGAAATAACAAAACTCTTCATGTCATTGAACTTGACGGAAAAAGAATGCTTATTGGTGCTTCCCAAAGTACAATTCAATTGATAAAAGATTTAGGTACTATATCTAAAGATGGGCAAGAAGAGGAATTTTCTCATATTGAAATTCCAACTATCAAAATTCCGAAAATTGAAATTCCGAAAATCGAGATTCCTTCAATAGGGTTTTCAAAACTTGCGACTAAAATTCATAAAGAGTTTGTGAAAATGGATAATAAAACGGTAACGCAACCCACGGAGGATGTACCAGAAGAACAGAAATGTGAGGAACAAGCGGTTGAGGAGAAAAGTGCTGACGGGATTATAGATTCTTTGTTTACAAAACCTGAATCTGAGTCGGATTATGAACAAGAAGTTGGGAAAGAATCCGTTGAAAATCATGTTGTGGATCCCGATGAATATGCACTTTATAAGAAATATTTAGGTTAATAATAGGAGATATTTGTGAAATCTGTGAGAATAGCTGACAGACTTGTTGGGGATGGTCATCCTTGTTTTATTGTTGCTGAAATTGGTATAAACCATAACGGTTCTGTTGAACTTGCAAAAAAAATGATAGATATTGCAGTTACGACGGGTTGTGATGCTGTAAAATTTCAGAAAAGGACAGTCGATATTGTTTATACGAAAGAAGAACTTGAAAAAGAAAGACATAGTGTTTTCGGCAAGACTAATGGTGATTTAAAGAGAGGACTTGAATTCGGTCTAAAAGAGTACAAAGAAATTGATAAATACTGTAAAAAGAAGGGAATTATTTGGTTCGCATCGTGTTGGGATGAAAAATCTGTTGATTTTATGGAAAAATTTAACATTCCATGTTATAAAATTGCTTCAGCATCATTAACAGACGACAATTTACTTAGATATACGCGTTCAAAAGGGAAACCGATTCTTTTATCAACCGGTATGAGCACTATGGATGAAATCAGACATGCAGTGAAGGTGTTGGGCAAAAAGAATTTAATTATATACCATTGCACTTCAACTTACCCTTCGAATGCGGATGAAATGAACCTAAAAGTCATACAGACTTTAAAAGAGGAATTTAACTGCCCGATAGGTTATTCCGGGCATGAAAGGGGAATTACTCCGTCCATTCTGGCAACAGCAATAGGCGCTTGTTCAGTCGAACGTCATATAACTGTAGATAGAACTAATTGGGGTTCGGATCAAGCTGCGAGCCTTGAAACAGCAGGATTGTATCATATGGTTAGAGATATAAGGCAAGTACCTATACTGCTTGGGAACGGGAAAAAGACTGTTTATAAAAGGGAATTACCTATTATTGAAAAACTTAGGAGAGTAAAATGATAAAATTACCCCGAACTATAAAAATGGTAATTACTGATTTCGACGGTATAATTACTGACAATTGCGTTTATGTTAATGAAGACGGGAAAATGAGCCGAAAAATCAATTTTAAAGATGTTATGGGTTTTTCAATATTGTATAAAAACGGGTACAAAATTTGTATAATTTCTGGTGAAAAGAATAAAGCTATTGATATACTTTCGAAAAAATTTGAAATTGAAAATTACCAAAATATTAGAATAAAACTTGAAGTAGTTAAATCTATAATAGAGCATCATGGCTTGACCCAAGATGAATATGTGTATATAGGAGATGATGTAAATGATTATGACTCTCTTTGTTATGCTAAATATGCCATTACTGTTCCTGATGCGGTAAAGAAGATTAAAGATATTCCGAATATACAGATTACCGAAACACATTCAGGCAATGGGGCATTCAGAGAAGTTGTCGATGCTCTAGTTTACTGATGTATATAAACAATTTTTAATGCAAAAGTGAGTTTGTAATGTAATGGTCTCAGTGGGGTTACTATTTTTGTTTTGACCCGTTCCCATTAAACTGATGTGCTTAGGATTAAAGTGTGCTTAAAGTTTTATTTGTAATATTATGGATTTTATAAAGGAGTACTTATATGAATTTAATTGAACGTAACAAAGAATTAATGAGAAAGTTCGAGACTATGATAAATACGGCTGACGAAAAGCTAGCAGAAGGGCTTGTTGATAATAAAGCACCGTTTTATACTCCTGCAAGTACTGAACCTTTGCACGGCGGGAAAGGGTATTTATCAGTTGTTCATTGGATGAGAAAAGGATTTTCGGATGTTCAATGGCATATAACTGATATGGTAGCAGACGAAGATAAAGTTGCTGTAAAATGGGATTTAACAGGAACTCATGATGGCGATTTTATGGGAATAAAGCCTACGAATAAAAAAATTTCTGTTTGCATAATGAATTTCTATTACTTCAATAAAGATGGTAAAGTTACAAATGATATAGCAGCAGAAGGTATGATAGGTATTCTTCGTGGCATAGGTGCAATGTAGAGGTAATTATATGGATTATGTTGTCAGGCTAAAGCCTGACCTAGGGACTATTTGGGAACCCAACGGCAAAGAAATTATAACAAATTTAGGTAGTAAATTCAACATTTATCACAAGCTGATATTGATTATGAAATTGGATACGCAGACGTATTACAATATTAGAATGATTTTAGGCTTAAAGGTATAGTTAAGATTTTGTCAGGCATTGCCTGACCTACAGACTGACCTACAGACTGACCTACAGACTGGCATGGTAAAGTAGTCGTAACAATTCTTAATACAAAGGGCAATTTTTCATGGATAAAATATTTTATATAAATATACAAGTAAACATTAGAGGAAAAAGGAGGCCATACTATGCCAGATGAAAATTTTATTGTAGTACCAAGACAGATTACAGTAGGTACAAGTTTTAGTACTTATAAAACCATTAGCAATGAAGCAAGTTATAATTACAAATATCACGGTGCTAACACAACAGGAGTGCGTGAAAGCAATCTGAACTCTGCAAATGGGAAAATTAGCGATAAGTTTGTTACTACAGACCGTAATATGAATTGCGTTCTTTATGACGGATACTCAGACGAACTTTCATCACATATTACTATCAATAATAGGCGTGGAGAACGTGTATCTTACTTTGGTGAAGAATACACACCAGGTAGCTATGAGCGAAGAATGACAATAATTGATGTAACATACATGAAGCCAGATGGTACATTTGGTCATCAACGAGCTGAAGATAAAAATAATAATGGTACTGTTGATGAAGGCGAGATTATTGATTTTAAGTGGTAAATAGAAATAACAAATAACTATAAATGAGGAGTAGCTTGTTATGGCTACTCTTTGTTTATTCAAACAAGTAAGATATAATCCATCATACAGTTTGTAGAGTACAATTTTTTGTACAGAATGGTTAAAATGGTGTCGATGGCGGGACTGTCTTGAGTCGCTCGCATTAAACGTGCCTACGTGTTTTGCATCAAAGAATTTCATTCTTTTCGCAAAAGCACTCCGCACTCTGCTCGCTCCTCGCTTGAACCCGTAAATGCTTCGCATTGGGGTTCTGCGTCCCTCACACAAATATTTTATAACTTCGTATAATGGTGTCGATGGCGGGACTTCTCTTGCTGCGCTCGCATTAAACGTGCCTACGTGTTTTGCTTCAAATCACTTACGTGCTTTTCGCAAAAGCACTTCGCACTCTGCTCGCTTGCGCTGAACCCGCATTCGGCGGATTAAAGCCCTCACGCATTGACTATACAAAAGAATTGGAGCAATGCTCCATTCTTTTGTATGGTGTCGTTAAGGTGCCACAACAGGAACCTTTTGACAGACAGATTGTACCACAGAAAACCGACATGCACAACAGGTATCACAACTTAGTATCACTACTCAAACAATCTACTCAGGAATATTACAACATGAGAATTTTATTAGGACTTAAAGTTGCTTGATATTTTTGCTAACGTCTGCCAGCAATTAGTGCTTTCAAAATATCCCAAGACCATTTATATAATTTATCACTATTCTTTGCAGCCAATGGACGCACTACATTTCCATTCGGTCTCCCGCTTAATAAAAAATAAGGTACATGTTCTTCTTGAGCTATTCTCATTTCAGCACTTACACCTGTTGCAGTATTTGTTTTTTCTCCACATAAGACCGCAACAACATCACAAGATTTAATTCTTTTTCGAGCATTTTCCTTCCAATTATAATTGATAGGTTCTTTAATTGACATATCTACAATTGAGAAAGGAGAATCTTCATTTCTTGACTGACCGACTAATAGGTTTTTGATATCTGCATCGTTATCATAGTCAAAGCTAATAAATACTCTGGTTTTATTCATAAATTTTCCTCCTTAAAAACGCTTATCATTTACTAAGTTCCAATAATGTTGCCCCAATTTCGTTAACTTACAAGATTTATTATTCATAGCTGCAAAATACATGTGATCCTCGTCTACTGGCTCAACAATGCCAACACTTGTTAACTTTTGCAGTTCTTTGAATATAAGTATATTTCTTCTATCTGCATAAGGTTTTTTAACTATGTGTTCTTCGTTCGGAGAATTTGTATATTCGTACGACGGATTCAGTTGGTATTCCGAATCAGGACTTGTAAAATATTTTGTTATATTTCTCAATATTGTTTCTGAAACCTTTGGCTGAACTGTTCTTAAGGGAATAAATCTGGAAGTATTTGTTTTAAAAACGGGTCTTTGTTGCCAAGCCCCAAGAGCTTGGTCAATATATGAATACAGATTTGCAGGAGTAATAATTCCCCTAACATCGGCTGCACCGCCTTTTAACCCATCAATTAAAAGATTTGTAAAAACGCCATGTTCTAATTGACTGGATTCATCTGAAGTTTGCCATTCTTCACATGCAGCCATGATAGTTAAACCATTGCTCAAGTGAGAGCAATTACCAAAAGTAGCAAAGGTCCCAAGTTTTGCTGCAAAACAACAGTCAAGTATTATAATTTTATTCTTGCAGTGTGAGTCATTGGCAATATTTAATAAATTACTCATTCCTACACCGTAATTTGAATTACAGATATCAGTAGGACATAGGTACCCACCCCGTTCATCAATACCATGTCCTGAAAAATAAAGCAGAGCAATATCTGAATTACCCTTAAAAAGATTTTCAATGGCAGTATACATTGCATCAGTTGTAACTTTACCCATAATTCTTTCTGTATCAAAATTGTGTGCACCATCACCATTTGTTTCTATTAAATCTGCTATTTCGGTTGCATCATTTACACACCAGTCAAGAGGCTGCCTGTAATATTCATTTAAGCCGATTATGAGAGCTTTTTTCATTCAATAATCCCTTTTCTAAGTTGTTGATACAGTATAGTTGGAAATATTCTTGTAAAATTACCTCCTAAAACTATTCCTTATGCAATAATACATAACATTTCTGAAAAATCTTATAATCTTAATGAAAAATTAACTATTTCAATAAATATCTATTGTAATAACATTTTTGTTTTACACTTTCTTTTCTATACCCCTCTTTGTAAAGTACTGTTTATGTTATAGGTACTTCAGCTTAATTTATAATTTGGAATTTTTATACTTTTTACACAAGAAATTTTTATTATTTATAAAAATTATATCCCCATAACAAACTTCCCTCTACGGGCTTATAAAGGGGCTTAGAATGAACGTTTAGAAGCCTAAGCCTAAGTACTTTTCAAAGAACTTAGATAGTTTCTCTATAATTGTTTGCTTCTTTGCTTGACGTTTCTTTCCTGCGTCTCCAAACAAGCCCATAGGAGGAAGCAGCCTGTCTAAGTCTGTACCGGATGTTTTGATAACACCGTCTCTGAATGAGTTTGCAATAAACTTCTTCGTCTCCTCAGGTTTAAGATTTTCTTCTTCTATAATATTTTTCAGGTCAGTTTCTTTCTGTTCCTTTACAAACTTCTTCCAGTCGTTGTCAACGTCTGTCTTAGCATTGATTGTTTCAATAAAGTTCTCAATAAGTTCCTTCTTACTCCTCAACTGTGGAGATGAAGAAATTGCCCTGTTAATGTCTGCAAGAATTTCCTTATCTTTACAATTTGTCTTGTGATATTTGATAACAAGCATCAGGATGTAGTCAATGTTAACTTCAACCTGTTTGATAAGTTCCATTTCAAACTCAATATCATTGTTGATATTTTCCTTATCTGCTTTGTCCTTAACTCTCAACTCTTGGTATAGGTCAATGTATGTACCCTGATAGTCCTGCAGGTCTCTGTCAGAGATTTTATTATCTCCCATAAATTCGTCAAACGAACACAGGATATTCCTTACCCTCAGGATCGCACCGAATAGCTTAATAAATTCTTTTTTATTCTCTTCTCCTATAATTCTTTCTCCAAGAGGGAATTCGTCTTCTAACCGTTCAACAAGCTCTGTGTATCCTGCATGGTGAACACCTTTATCGTCAGTGTATCCGTTGTAGTAGTCATCATACGTCTTTAACAGTACAATTCCGCTTGCCTTCTTATCTCCAAAGAGAGCTATTGCTTCCTCTGTCGCTTTTTGTAAGTCTCTAAAACATACTATATTACCGTATTTCTTTACAGAGTTAAGTATTCTGTTTGTTCTTGAGAAAGCTTGTATAAGCCCGTGATATTTGAGATTCTTGTCAACCCAAAGCGTGTTAAGGGTAGTAGCGTCAAAACCTGTAAGAAACATGTTTACCACTATAAGTAAGTCAAGTTCCCTGTTTTTCATTCTTAGAGAGACGTCTTTGTAGTAATTAGGGAATTTATCCGCAGAAGTATCATAGTTTGTGGCAAACATTTCGTTATAGTCTCTGATTGCCATATCTAAGAAGTCTCTTGAGGTTTTGTCTAAGCCTGAGGTATCATCGGAATTCTCCTCTTCAATTATGTCAGAATTAGAGTCGTCATTAACCCCGAAACTGTATATAAGACCAACCCTTAAAGAATTTTCGGGGTGTTCTTTCATTTGACGCTTGAATTCTTTATAGTAGCCTATGGCTACAGGAATTGAAGCAACGGCGAATATAGAATTAAACCCTGTAAGTTGTTTTTCTTCTTTAACCTCTTTAATACTGTGTCTGTCTTTTGCTGTGGCAACTTCCTGAATGTTTTTTAGTTGTCTGAATGAGTATGCTTTTTCAGTCCTTCTTGTCTTTTGGTTAAAGTGCTCAAGAATATAGCTTACAATGTTACTTATCCTTTGCTCCGAAGCCATAGCATTTTCCACGTCAATAGCTCTGACTTTGATATCTTTTACCCCTTCTTTTTCTTTAACAGTATTAACGTAGTCAATTCGAAACGGTAAGACATTTTCGTCATTGATAGCGTCAACTATTGTATAAGTATGCAGAGGTAATACCTCTTTACCTTTTTCATCAGGTTCACCTCCGAATGCCTGAGGTGTTGTCTTTAAGTGAATATCTCCACCACTTGAAGCGTTTACTGAGAATATTGGTGTACCTGTGAACCCAAATATATAGTAATGCTTAAAGTTTTTCGTAATAGCTTTGTGCATATCCCCAAATTGTGATCTGTGGCATTCGTCAAAAATAATAACAACATGTTTTTGGAAGACGCTGTGTCCCTTATTTTTGGATATGAATTTATCCAACTTTTGTATTGTAGTTATGATAATACGTGTGTTGTCAGACTCTAATTGTTTTTGAAGTATCTTTGTAGAAGTGTTTGAATTTGCAGCACCCTTTTCAAACCTGTCATATTCTTTCATGGTTTGGTAGTCTAAGTCTTTACGGTCAACTACAAAAAGTACTTTATCTATAAACGGAAAACTTGTGGCAAGCTGCGCCGTCTTGAACGAGGTCAGAGTTTTCCCTGATCCTGTCGTGTGCCAAATATAACCCCCTGCCTTAATGGTACCGTCATTATGGTAATTGTTTGCTATTTCAATTCTATTCAGAATTCTTTCACAGGCAGCTATCTGATAAGGTCTCATAACAAGCAAAATGTCTTCGGAGGTGAATACACAGTACTTTGTCAGAATGTTCAGTATAGTGTGTTTTGCGAAAAATGTCTTTGTAAAGTCCACTAAGTCAGGAATAATTTTGTTATTTGCGTCAGCCCAAAATGAGGTGAATTCAAAGCTGTTGCTTGTTTTCTTGCTTCGCATGTTTTTATTTTTTGTTTCGTTAATGTGGCTTATACGGGTTGTGTTAGAGTAGTATTTTGTATTTGTACCGTTTGAGATAACAAAGATTTGAACATACTCATAAAGCCCAGAGGAAGCCCAGAAACTGTCCCTTTTGTACCTCTCAATTTGATTAAAAGCTTCTTTTATTGAAACACCCCTGCGTTTAAGTTCTATGTGAACAAGAGGCAAACCGTTTACAAGGATAGTAACGTCGTACCTGTTAGGACGTCTTCCGTCTTCTGTTTCATACTGATTTATTACCTGTAATCTGTTGTTGTGAATATTGTCTTTGTCTATTAACCTGATATTCTTTGTTTCTCCGTTATCTCGCTTTAGGATTTGTACATGGTCAGCTTGGATCCTGCGCGTTTTGTCAACAAGAGTTTCATTGTTGCTTGCAATACAGGTTGAAAAGAACCTCTCCCATTCCTTATCAGTAAATGTGTAGTCATTAAGTGCTTCAAGCTGTCTTCTAAGGTTTAAAATCAGTGCAGCTTCATCATGTATTGTTAAATATTCATACCCTAATGTTGAAAGTAGTCTGATAAACTCTTTTTCAAGTGCTGCTTCACTTTGGTAACTGTCAGACTTTCTTGCCTCAGGTGTGTACTCTGAAACAACCGTACTCTGATTTGTGGATGCAACAATATTATATGTACTCATCTATGAAATCTTCTCCTTAAATGTTAGCAGCATATCTCTGTAATATTCACCCTGCTGTTTTCTTGCTATAAGTTCCTCTGAAAGCTGTGTTGTAAGCTCTGTTGTAAGATTTATAAAATTATCAAGTATTTTTGCTACTTCAAGTTGTACTTCCAATGGTGGTACTGGAATAGTAAACTTAGAATATTTTTCTATCCATTGTCGTGCGTGGTCAACAGGTACATATTTTATGGTCTGCATTATGTGGTATAAGTACCTAATATTAAACCTTTTACTATCTCTTGAAGTTAAAATTTTCATAGCAGAAGACTTAACTTTGAACTCAAAGTCAACCCATTTATTAGATGTGGTAAAGTCATCAAATATTATAACTGGATTGTCTTTACTGGCATGATAAATTCCCTCAGTTTCATTGGTGTAACCCAGTATGAATGTCTGTCCTGCTGTTAAAACAGGTGTTTCAAAAGAGTCATCATAATTTGTGCTTTCAACCCTGTATTTTGTTGGTTGTTCATATTCTAAGGTTTCTTCTAATGGTAGAAACGTAACACCCTCTGGACATAATGTTGCTATTAGTTCATTAAGTCTATCCATTGTACCAGTTTCAATTTTTGAAGTAATATTTTCTATTTCAGCCCTTAGTTGTGCCCCTTGTTCAAATATTCTTGATAATTTATTGTTAAGTTCCTTTATGTCAATAGCTTCTCTTGTGTCTTCCTGTTCAACATAAGTGCTGACAGACAAATTATAGTCATTTTCTGCTACCACTGAGTTAGGTACAAGTTTTGAAATATAGTCTTTGTCTTGTCTTGCTTTAAATGTTTCAAGTATTGAATTGATATTTTTTTCTGTAAGTTTATTATTATTTGTTACTTTAATACATTCTTTTGTTGCATCAATAAACAGTGTTGAGTTGTCCTTTTTGGACTTCTTCAACACCATAATACATGTTGCTGTGGTTGTACCAAAGAATAAGTTATTTGGTAATTGGATTACACAATCCACAAAGTTGTTGTCAACCAAGTATTTACGTATCTTTTGTTCTGCACCACCTCTACTCATTATTGGGGGAAAACATACTATTGCAGCCGTTCCGTTGCTTGCAAGCCATGAAAGTGAGTGCATAATAAATGCTAAGTCAGCTTTTGCTTTTGGTGCAAGTACACCAGCAGGTGAGAAACGTGGGTCATTTATAAGTAGCGGATTGTCATCACCCTCCCATTTTATTGAGTACGGAGGATTTGAAACGATTGCTTCAAACGGTTCTTCATCCCAGTGCAGTGGAGACGGGTTTTTCAATGTATCCCCGTGTGCAATGTCAAACTTTTCATAACCTATATCATGCAAAAACATGTTAATCCTGCATAAGTTATAAGTTGTTATGTTGATTTCCTGACCGTAAAAACCATTTCTCACTTTGTCTTTGCCCAGTATCTTAGCAAACTTCAACAACAATGAACCACTGCCACAAGCAGGGTCATAAACCTTATTTACTTCTGTTTTATCAACAACAGTAATCTTTGTAAGCAGTTCAGAGACTTCCTGAGGTGTATAATATTCACCCCCTGACTTACCTGCATTGCTTGCATACATACCCATTAAGAACTCATACGCATCACCAAACGCATCAATGGTATTGTCTTTGTAATCACCTAAGTTCATGCTTGCAACACCATTCAATAGTTTTACAAGTCTTTCATTGCGTTCTTTGACGGTTCCACCCAGTTTATTACTGTTTACATCCATATCGTCAAACAGCCCTTTGAAATCGTCTTCACTTTCTGAACCCAGTGCAGAATTTTCAATGTTGTTAAATATTTTTTCTAAGGTTTCATTAAGGTTTTCATCATTCTTAGCCCTGTCTTTAACATTGCAAAACAGTTCACTCGGCAATACAAAAACACCTTTTGTCCTTATCATTTCGTCTCTTGCAACCTCAGCCTCAGTGTCAGACATGTTTGCATAGTCAAACCCTGCCTCCCCTGCTGCGTGTTGAATTTCATTGATGTAGTTTGTAAGGTTTTCAGATATATACCTGTAAAACAACATACCTAAGACATATTGTTTGAAATCCCAACCGTCAACACTTCCTCTTAAATCGTTTGCAATATTCCAAATAGTACGGTGTAATTCCGCACGTTCCTGTTCTTTCCTATTATCTACCATAACTCTTTTCACTCTCTCCTACGTGCTTTCATTCTACTATAACCATTTCAATGTATCAATTTGTAAAGTAAAATCATTCTAACAGATGACCGTGTCAAATACGGACATATCAACAAAAGAACCCATATTGCAGGGTTCTTTTATGACAAATGAAAGGGTGTTTTATTAAGCTATGCTGATTTCAACCTATTCAAGAAATTGTATAGATTGCCTTTTGTTGTGCTGTATTGCTTTGCTATAAGTGTTTTTGGCACCCCTAAGGCAACCAGTTTCAATATATCATCTTTGTGTGCATCCAGTTTTGATTTACCTTTACCCGTCGGACGTCCTAACTTCACCCCCTGTGCTTTACGGGCATGCAATGCTTCACGGGTTCTTAGACTAATCAATTCCCGTTCTATCTGTGCCACCAAAGCGAATATTGTGCTTGTAACTGTTGCTGTGATTGAGTCTTCTGTGTTATTAAAATTTTCCTTTAATGAATAAAGTGTTATGCCCCTGTCCTTGGTAATTTTAATAACTTCAAGTATCTGTGTAATGCTACGGGCTATACGGGACAATTCAGGTACAATAAGAACATCTCCAGGCTGCATACTGTCAAGAAGTACTCCAAGTTTACGTTCTTTATAGTTCTTTGTCCCTGAACAATGCTCCTCTATAAATTCCACGTTGCCTAATTTCATGCGGTTGGCGAATTGCAGGATATCTATTTTATTTTTCTCTGTATCTTGGAGTAATGTACTTACTCTTATAAATGCTTTTGTGCTCATAGTTTAATAAAAACCTCATTTTTGTACTTTTTATGTATGCTTTCTTACTATGAAAGACAGTCTTTTTTCTTGTACGCTTTTATGTAATATATATGGTCGTTTTCTCTGTATAATAAATAGGAAAGGGGGAAGCCCCCTTACCCTAACAAATAGTGAATTTGCGATAGTTGGACTGTCTAATATAGCTATTATAGAGCGTCTGATAGTCCTTTTTGAACGCTGATAAATTGAAGTTATTACGCAATATATTAGTGAAGCGAACTGTAAATGCGCCTATTTTCAGCTCTTCTAAGCCTGCATCATCAAGTACAGATTTGATAAGTGTTTCCTTTTCTTCTTTGAGTTCCTTTAACTCATTGATTTTAGCTTCTAATGCTCTGATGTCATGGATTTCATTTTCTAAATTACCAGTAATAATAATTGCTTTCATGGTACGTCTCCTTTGGTTTTGTGCTTACATTTATATTATACAACACAATTGTTGGACTTACAACGTGTTTGTTGGATTTTGTTACACATCTTAATAATTCCAACAACCATGTTGTATTAAAATAAAAAATAAGTTATACTAAAGGTATGGCAGAAGATAAGCAAAAAATGAATAAATATGAAACAGAACTCTGTGAATCCCTCACAGACATTATGAAACAAGAGGAAGTAAACTTCTCAGTGTTTCTTCCTGTGTTAGTTGGTGAAGTTCCTGAGAAGTCTTCAGCAGAATATTTTAAAGTGCTAAAAAAAGAACAGATGAAGTTACGCAGAGGCTCTCTAAGTGTGCAAGAAGTCCATGATATGCTGAAGGTTATTGGTTGGAAGTTTAAGCTTACCCTTAATGGCAAGCCAATAGAGCTTGTTAAATATTCTCTTGATGAAAAAGTAAGGTTCACTGAACTCGTGAGAGTGGCAGAACTTATTGGAGTAAATGTAAATTTTGAGAAAATAACCGACAGAACCAAATTGCAGGAGCCTGACTGAGCTCTACTAAAACCAACACAGGTAAAATCCAGTTTTGTCAAAAAGTAAAGAAACGGTGCAACCATGGATTATATAAGTAACGTAACTTTATCAATATTATTACAATTACACAGGGCTCATGAATTATGTTTTCAGGTTCATGATTCTACGTCTTTGGAACAATTAAAAGAATATGCATATAGGATTGAATATTTGTTAAAGAATAAACCCGAAGGATTATCTGATTCTGAAGACGAAGAATTTGAAGATAATTATGAACCTTGCATAACATACACAACCACATTTTGTTCTGTTAATTTAAAGTGTGAAAATAGAAAACATATTGAAGACTACTTAAATAATTACATTGCGGCTTATAAAAATGACGACTTAAAAGAGTATGGGAACAAAAATGAATACGAGAGAATAGACGTATTAAATCAAGAACTACGGGAAAAAGTTGAATCTTCAAAGAATAGTCTGAAGCAGTACATTGTTACAAAACTCAAGTATATGCCCACTATAGTAGATAACTATTTACAAAACAATGATTTTATCAGAGATATGAATATTAAACTTGCTTCTGACGAAGAAGTTGAATACCCACTGATAATATTTATACACGCAGATAGTGATGATTTGGACAGCATAAACCCTGATTGGGAAGAATTCTTTGATTATAAGTTTGTGTTAGACATGGATTGGTATCTTAATGAATATAATAAAAGTATTTCAAAGACTGTAGTAAGAGAAAGACGTAAGAAATTAGCACCGACACAACAAAAAGTCTATAATTACCTATTGCGTAATGCAAAGGCGGGTGTATTTGTGCTCTCACGAGAAGATTTAAAAAATTGTTTGCTGTTGTCTTCTAAAGATAAAACCCTAAATGAGTTAAGAGTACAGTACCGTGAGATTTTTAATATACCTACTGATTTTAACATTATCAGCTACAACAGGACAACCCAATTATACGACATTCATAAAGATATTTTGAAATATGAGCTTTGACCTTACGGTTAGGTTGAGCTTAATAAAATTTTACAAAATACAGCATTATTATAAATGCTGTATTTTTTTGTTCTGATTTATCCTTACCACGTCATTTTCGGAAGTTGGTAAGTTCATATATAGTAACCTATGCTCCATAAGCCCTAAAGAAGGGAGTAGAAGGAGAAAAATGCCTAAAAAACTAAAAAATATTGATTTACCAGAAACCTCTTCAACAGGGGATATTGTAACAAACGACTTTGATTTCTCAGGACACAAAGCTCCCGTACTGAGTACCGTCAGAACTCAGCTTAGAGAAGCCCTTGCACTTCATGAAAAAGGCTATACTCTGCCTTTAAGAACAGAATTTGATAGGTTAAGAATAGCCCTAAATTTGAATTTATATGGTGCTAAGGTAGAATTTGAGAATTGGGGAATGGAAGATGTTCCTGATCCGCAAAAACCACCTTCATATGATGAAGATACTAACTTGAAATTGGAAAAGTTCCGAAATAGTTCTACTCTTACGAGTGGAATTACTGAGGATGACTTTGATATTGAGGAAGAGGAATTTTTTGCGGGAGAAGATGACTTATTTGAAGATGAAGAAGTAAATTTCTCTGATACCATAAACCGTACAGAGAAAGAAAAACAGAGCTTACCCGAAGAAAATTACTATAGCCTATACGATTACACATCCGTAAAAAAACGTATTCCATACTACATCTACAAAAATGCAATTGGCTTAAATAATATGTTTATAAACAAAGGTTTCTTTGTAATAGACATAACAGGAAAGTGGATGCACGGACTTGGAGTATTAGGCTCTCTACATAAAGATAATATAAGAGAAGCTTTGCAAGAAATATTAAATCTTCATGTCGTTACTTTTGACATTGGCAAATTTATAAAATATGCACAAGTCTTTGGTTGTGATGTCTTTGTAGATTTACTGTTAGCTTCTGAGCAACAAGTAGAATGGTATGTTGACGGGTTAAGTTCCTTTTTCCCCATTTCTACTAATCGACAAAAAATTTCAAAATACAGTAGGCACGGACTGTCTTTAATCCCTAAAGCAAAAACCCGTAAATATTCTTTTACTGTATATTCAAAAGGTAAAGACTTGAGTTACAGATTAAAGAGAAATACATGGGCTTCGAAATATACTTATAACATAGGTTTTAAAGGGCAAGAATTAGCAGAACGTACACTCAGGCTTGAAGCAAAATTACATAAATTCCATGAATTGAGGGATTTGCTTGATATACCTGAAAAAAGATATGTTGTTAGCTTAACTGACGTTCTTAACTCGAAAGCCCCTGTTATGCTAAAAATGTTTGAATTATTTAGTGGGAAGCCTGAAGTATTATTGGAACGGCTATCTTGGCTATCAGACACTATAACTACACCTGAAGACAATTCTCTCAAGGATATTTGTATAGCTGAGTGGTTTGTAAACCTTCTGAGAGAAAATAACTTTGATATTCTTACAGTCCGTAGCCATATTCGTGTAGAGTATGCAAATGTTAAAGATTCTGAAATTGAAAAATTTAACCAATTAGCAAATATAAGAAAGAATATCTTAAATTACATTGTCTATAAAAAACCAAAGTCCACAACCATAATGTTGGATATATTAAGGCGTCTATACGACTATTACAGCACAGGCATGGGGGTGTCCCATGAATAAGAAAATAGCAGTAGATTTTGTGACAAATAATGACCCTGTAGTTAGTGATGTTGCTAATGCGCAGCTTATACAACTAATGACTACAATAACAAAAATTGGATTAAGGGTAGATAACCCTAATAGTAGTAGTATAATAGTAAAGGAGAATGAACATGGCTCAAAAAAAACCAAGTAAATGTATTGTCGTAGGATACGGCAGAAAAAGTAAGGAAGACAAGAATGCTAAAGGCATAAGTCTTAGTAATCAAAAAGAACGTTGCCAGGAATGGGCAAAACAAAAAGGTTGTCAGTTTGTTTACTTTGAAGATAACAATAGAACAGGTGATAACCTTAACAGGCAAGGCTACAAAGATATGGTTAATTTTGTTAAGCAGAACAAAGTTGAGTGTATTATAGTATGGAAACTTGACCGTCTGACAAGAAATATAGAAGATTACTACGGAACAATACAACCGTTTTTAAGAGAACATAATACCACGGTTGCAAGTGTTCAAGACCACTTTGATAGTATATTTGAAATAGAACCAATAATGTTAGCAGTTCTTATGGGTATGGGTGCACAGGAACTTAAGAATATTAAAGTCCGTACAAAATCAGTAATTGAACATAGAGCTAAAAGTGGTTATGCTCTTGGGAAAGCTCCTGTTGGTTATCTGAATGTAAGAACTAAAGACAAACAAGGTATTATCGTACCTGATGAGTCAAAGCGACATCATATAGTACACGCATTTGAGCTATATGCCACAGGATTATTCTCTATGGAAAGAGTCGGCACCGAATTAGCTAAAAGCGGCTTTATATCTTCTAATGGGCAACCCTACAAAAAGAAGCGTATAGAAGATATACTAAAGAACCCTATATATATGGGGAAGATAAATTATGAAGGCGAATTATATGACGGTAAACATGAAGCTATAGTATCCCCTGAATTGTTTTACAGGGTACAATTCATGTTCAAAGATTCTGGTAATAGAAGACCTAAAGGCGATATATACACATACTCAAACTTTATTAAGTGCGCAAAATGTGGTTATACTTATGTAGGAATAACTAAGCGTGGTGCACATAATAGCGACATCTACAAGTATTATCACTGCTCTGACTACCGTAATTTGCATTATGGAGAACACAATATCAGGGAGAACCTAATTGATGAAGCTATACAAGAAGTTATAGAGAGTTTTGATATTTCTGACAAAGAAATTAAAGCAATTAAGAAAGATATATACAGTGCCATTGAAGACTTAAGAACCTATGAGAAGAAGTCTATAGATGATTTAAAGAAACAATATGAGGATATTGTAGATACTATTGCAAATACTCTATTACAGAAGAATTCTGATGTAATAAGTAATGACACCTGCAAAGAGGCATTACATAAATTGGAAAAGCGTAAGCAAGCTATCCATAGCGAAATAATGAACTTGTCAGAAAGCTCCAGAGAAACTGTAAGACGTATTGACATACTGATAGACTTTGCTAACAGAATACCTGAACTGTATTTGAAAGCTACACTTGATGAGAAACGTCTAATATTAACTACAATAACAGAAGAAATAACATATAACGAAGATACAAATAAACTGACAGTCAAGCTGAACCCATTGTTTGAACACTTAAGACAGATTAAGTTACAGAATAAGGAGTCATTTTCTGCTGATTTAGAAACATTGAGTGGAACCCTTGAAAAGCGTTCAAACAGTGCAAGAGAGGCATTAAGGAATGACGAACAAAACCTTAGTAATGTCGTTATGATTGGAACCCGTAGAAGTGCTATAAATACTGAAATAGAGCCTTCTTTTGAAAGCTCTAAAAAACAAAATGTCGATGGCGGGACTTGAACCCGCAAGGATTTCTCCACACGCCCCTCAAACGTGCGCGTATACCGATTCCGCCACATCGACACATTTAAACATAACGGAATGTTCATATGCTATCACAAAAACTTTTTCGTTACAATTATTAATTTTTCATTGACAGAATCGTGAAAATATTGGAAAATATTCCCTGTAGGTTAGTTTGTGTATTAACTCAACTTATAGCTATCATAAAAGGAGTGATATTATGAAAGTTTCTGCTATATCGGAAAATCCGGCTGAAGAAAGTTTAAGACGTAATAGTTTTATACGTTTAAGTAACAGATACATGTCTGATGCTGAAGGTTCAAATCCGATTGAGCAAGCTCAAATGGCAAATAAAAAACCGGCTAAGCTAGGTATAGAAAATCTTCAGGAATTTACAATTTTCCCTAAACAAGTTATTGGCGGAAGAACGGTTATAACAGCATAAGTAATAGTTTTATAAGGTGCGTATTTGATGCACCTTATTTATTATTAAGAAGGAGTTAAGATGATATTAAAGATTTACCGTATGGCTCACAATAAGTTTGTGCCTGAGTATAAAACCGAAGGAGCTGCCGGCATGGATTTGTGTGCTGCGATTTCTGAACCGATAACACTCAAACCACTTGAAAGATATTTGATCCCCACAGGTCTGAAAATTGAACTTGAGCACGGTTATGAAGCTCAAATTCGTCCTCGTTCCGGGTTATCTATAAAGCACGGTATCAGCTTGATTAACTGTGTGGGAACTGTGGATGAAGATTATAGAGGAGAAGTTTGTGTCGGTGTCGTAAATCTTTCAAATGAAGAATACACAATTCAGCCTGATGAAAGAATTGCTCAAATGGTTATTGCCCGTGTGGAACAGGCTAAAATAGAAGTAGTAACGGAGCTATCTGAAACATCCAGAGGAGAAGGGGGATTCGGTTCTACAGGTAAGTTATAGTATATTTACGTAAAAAAGAAAGGTTTAAGTTATGAAAAACAAAGGTTTGATGATTTTGGGAACACTGGGCGCTATTATTATAGGAATTTTTGCTCCGCTAATTGCTTGGTTATGTAAAGATAATTTGGATGGCAGTGAAAAACCTGTTATTGCAACAATGTTAAATTTTGAAATTTCTTTACTGATTATCGGAGTTATATTAAACTTTATTCCTGTATTAGGCAGATTATTAAGTTTTGCACTTGTTGTAACTAATATTGTATATGCCATTATGGCATTTGTCGCGGCAAAAGACAATAAACCGCTTACTCCGCTTTCAATCTATGAATTCGTTAAGTAAGCAAATCTTCAAATATTTGACAATAAAAAAGACACCAAGTGGTGTCTTTTTTGTATTAAATTATAATCTTTGTCTAAAATTCCATATTGAACTTTTCGCCAATTAAAACTCCGCCACGATATTGTGCCCCGCCATACCCGTGTTCCATAGGCCTATCGAGTTTTTCATAATTATCTGCCGGTTGTGGAGTGAGACTTTGCGTTCTTTGTGTACTTTGACCGCCGTTTACACCCTGACTCGGGTTTATTGCCGGTAACCATGAACTGAATTTTTCTAATGCTGATACCATATGTTTATACCTTTTTAACTTTATCCATATATATAAAGTATTTTAAATAAAAAAAATTGCGTTATTTTATAAAATCTTTACAAAAGTTAATAAAGTCGCAAAATATGCTGTCAAACCTGCTATTTTACACTATTCTTCCACAAAAAGTTGAGTAAGTCATAAACTTTATATTTACCTTTAGAATACGATTTTAGAGCAACTTCGCATCCCTGACACGAGGTGAGTACGATTTTTGCGCCTGAATTCAGTATATTATTTCGTTTGTTTTTAAACAGACTTTTCATTATTTTTTGTTCTTTTATTTGGAAAAGTCCGTTCAGCCCGCAGCATTTATCAAAGTCTTTCATATGAACATATTCAAGATTTTCAGTATTATTTAATATCCAGTCAATGTCTTCCATGTTATTTATATTGCATGGCTTGTGAAATGTAGCTTTTATCGGAGTTTTAAGTTTTATCTTTAGTTGGTTTTCTCTTATATATTCGAAAATATTTTTGATTTTGATTTCTGATAAAAAGTTTTTATCTTCGTTATTTTCGCACCACTTTACGTAATCTTTGATGGTTTTTTCACAGCTGGCGCACGTTGTTACAATTTCTTTTATGTCGTATTTTTTTAATACGTTTATATATTTCTTAATTGATTGTCTATAACTAGCCAAATCACCTGAAGAAAACATCGAAATTCCGCAGCAAGGAAAGTTTGGGGTAATAACCTCGATTTCAAGTTTGTTTAACAATTTTACAACAGTTCTGTTGCCTTGCGCTTTAGCATTACAGCCACCAAAATAAATAACTTTTTTATTAAATTTTTTACTTTTCGCTTTAGGGCTAAAAATGTTTGCTATATCCGGCAAAATTCCGAAAAGCGTTGTCTTTTTAATGAATGACAGACACTTTTCTTTTAAGGAATTTTTAAAATATTCATGCTTTGCCGCAACAATAATATCAACGGCATCGATACCGCTCGGGCAGTATTTTGAACAGGCACCGCATTTGAGGCAAATATCAAGATAACGATTAATTACTGGTGTCATTTTAAGTTCGCCTCTTATTATACCTTTAAGCATAATAAATTGTCCCCTGGAAACGGTACAGTCATTTCCTGTAACCTGATATATCGGACATGCTTTCTGGCATAATCCGCATTTTGAACACTTATGTATATCTTCTTTAAAATCCTTTAAACATTTCATAATAACGTTATTATTAAGACAATTCCCTAATCATTTCTTGAGCTTCTTCGTTTTCAGGGAAAATGTCAACTACTTTATCCAAATATACAAGTGCACTATCATTTTCACCCAATGCTTGATAACATTTTGCAATATCCAACATAACCGAAATGCTTTGCGGCGATTTTTTATTGATTGCTGCAAATATATTTAATGCCTGCTCATAATCGCCAAGCTCGTAATATGTTAAAGCAAGAGTATTCATTGTTTCAATATCAGGATTTTGTTCCACGGCACGAACAAGATATCTTTTAGCTTCTTCATACTCTTTCCTTGCGTACAAAATCCTCCCTGCACAAAACAGAACATATTCATGATCAGGTTCAATTTTTATGGCTTTCATAATGTAATCATAGGCTTCGTCTTTCTGATTAAGAACCAGTTTATTTAGTGCCATGAAAACAAGAGCCAGTATATTATCCGGTTCAAGTTCCAGAGCTTCTGTATAATACCTTTCTGCTTCATTATTTTGAGATATTGAGTACAGATAATTGCCATATTCGAATAGGATTTCGAAATCGTTCGGTGCAAGTTTTAATGCTGTTTTAAACTCATCCTCTGCATAATCAAAGAGCCTTTTATTTAAGTATATAATTGCCAAATCTTTATGTGCTTTTGCGATATCAGGCTTCATCTTTATAACTTTTTTCAACATTCTCTCTGCAGTATCAGTATCACAAAGGTTTGACGAAAGGATTGCATATTGATGCATTGTTTCAGCTGTCATCTTATTTTTCAGGAGAATCTTTTCATATATTTCTTTAGCTTTGTTTAATTGATTCGTTTTAATATAAAGATTTGCCAATTTTTGAGCAGGAAGTATAAAAGATGGATTTATATAAACCATTCCTTCCAACATTGATATTGCTGTTTTATAATCCTTTACAGCTTCATAGCAAGTTACCAAATTATATTTATAAGTTTCTTTATTCGGACAAAGAAGTGACAATTGCTTGTAATGTTTTAAGGCACAATCATAATCTTTTATTTTGATTTCGGACATTGCAAGTGATGAAAGAAATCTTTCGTCTTCTTCCAGATCTGCCGCTTTTGTCAAGTATTCCACTGCTTTCTCATGATTTTGTTGTATTTGGTAGACAGAACCTATATTGAAATATGCCATGGCATTTTTGGGGTCAATGGCTAACACTTTATTGTATGTTTTAATTGCGTCATCCATTTTTCCTAAAGCCATTTGGCATGTTCCCAAGCTGTTTATGATTTCAACTTTATCAGGCGCTTTAGATAGGGCTGTTTCAAGCGCAGGAAGTGCAGCTTCAAAAGCTTTTGAATCCATAAGAGCAGTACCTTTGATAAAGTCATAGAGATATTCGTCAGGATTTATATTTGTTCCAAGTTCGGCATATTTTACTGTGTCTGCATAGTTTTTTTGCTTTAAAAGTAATAAGCAAAGGCTTTTGTATGCATCCTCATATTCGGGTCTTAGCTCTATTACTTTTATATAGTAGCTTTTAGCACCAATCTTATTCCCGATGTTTTCATAGCACTTTGCTAAATAAAAATTTGAAGTTGCATCATCCGGAGAATATTTGATAACAGATTCAAAATATTTGCATGCTTCGGACCATAATTCTAAGTTTACAAATGTCAAACCGGCCAGTTTGAGCAATTCTAAATCCTCGGGAGCTTCTTTCAAGGCTTCCTCAATCAAAACCTTGGCATTCTCAAATTCTTTGTTTCCAACTAATTCATTTATTTTATCAATATCAAACATCATTAAATCCTTTTATTAAGGTTAATTGATTATCCTCCAAAATAATTTTTCAACCCGGAAGTTAAATTTCTATTCTTACATAGTTTTTTGAGCTTTGAAATTGCTCTGTTTTCTATTTGACGGATTCGTTCTCTGGAAACACCGTAAATGGAACCTATTTCATCAAGAGTTTTTTTATTGCCATCGTTATTTAAACCAAATCTTAATATAAGAATATCCCGTTCTTTTTGGCTTAATTGTTCCAACATTACTTTAATATCATCAAGTAAATTCTCTTGAGACACTCTTGATTCAGGAGCAAGGGTTGATTCGTCAACGATATAATCTATTATCTTATTTGAGTCATCTTTTTGACCGGTTGGTGTGTCAATGCTGATAGTAGATTGGGTTGACTTAATAATTGAAGTTAGTTTAGCGACTGAAATACCAAGTTTATCAGCTATCTCTTGTTTTACAGGGATTCTGCCAAGTTCGGTCGTTAAATCCAAAGTGGCTTTCTTTATTTTATTAATTGATTCAATAAGATGTATCGGAAGTCTTATAATTCGAGCTTTATCAGCAATAGCCCGTGTTATTGACTGCTGAATCCACCATGTTGCATAGGTGGAAAATTTGTATCCCTTTGTGTAGTCAAACTTTTCGGTTGCACGGATTAGTCCCATATTACCTTCCTGAATTAAATCAAGAAAGGACAGCCCCCTGCCTATATATTTTTTTGCAATGCTTACTACAAGTCTTAAATTTGCATTAATTAAGACTTTTCTGGCAATTTCGCTTTGTGTTTCATATATTTTTTTAGCTACTTCAAGTTCTTCTTCTGCTGATAATAGCGGGATTTTACCAATCTGCTGTAAATATATCCGCACAGAATCATCTGAGTTAACTGAATTCAAGCTCTCTTGTGTTTTTGGTTCTTCTATTGAAATATTTTCTTCATCATCTAAATCATCAATAGGCTCAATATTATTAAAATCAATTCCTTCATCAGAGATTTCATCTGCCATTAAATTTAAATTATCCTTTTTTTTAGCCATTAGTGATTCCTCGTTATTTTTTTGAATTTAAACTTTGTTTTACGCTCTCAAATAATATTATAGCGGCTGCATTAGAAACATTCAGCGAATTAAAATTTGTTAACATTGGTATTTTAACTTTAAAATCTGCAAGTTTCAACAATGATTTTGAAATACCGGCATGTTCAGCTCCCATAATTAATGCAAAGTTCATACCGGTATAATCAATGTCATAGTAATTATCTTCCGCATGATGATCGGAAGCAATTACCCAGTAGTTGTTTTCTTTTAATTTTTGTACTGCATTAACAAGACTGTTAAGTTTTATTACAGAAATTTTGTTCACGGCACCGGCACTTGTCTTTTCTACTGTTGAGTTTATTAAAACTCCCCTCCTTGAAGGTATTATAATTCCTTTTACACCTGCACACACAGAAGAACGAATTATAGCGCCCAAATTATGGGAATCTTCTATACCATCTGCAATTACAATAGGTGCGTACGAATTTCTGTTTTCATTGATAAACTCATCCAAATCTTTATATGTAATTGGGGATACATGGGCTATAACACCTTGGTGTTGTGTATTGGGAACAAGTTGATTGAGTTTCTCTTTTTTTACAAATTGAAACACTATGTCTCTAGACTTTGCCAAAGATTTAATGGTCTCAATCTTATCATCATTATGGACATTTTCGGAAATTAAAATCTTGTTAAAATTCCTATTACAGTCTTCCAATGCTTCAATCACTGCATTTTTGCCGTAAATGTATGGCATCCCAGTCATAACAATCCTTTCATAAAATTTTTTATAATATCGTAGATATGGAGTATACAAATTTTTAATTTTATTGTACAATGAAAAAAAATAGGAAGAAATAGTAATGGGATTAAATTTTAGTAAGAAGATGATTGTGGGTGTGTCCGTAACCCCAGATATCGGAATTGAAGTGGCTCAAATTGACTATGAGAAACGCATATTAAAGAATTATGTTTCAAAACCTTTTCAGTTTGACACTCGACTGCAAGGTAATTTTGATTTAGACATATTCAAGGAAACTCTTTATGATGCTTTGGTAGAGGCAGGTATTCCTCAAGGCTCTGAAATAGTTTTAAATGTTCCGGCTTGTTTATTTGAAGTAAAAGATTGGCCAGCTTCGTTGGAAAAAGTGCAGGTCGTTAGTGCAATTGAGAGTGAGGTGTACGAATCACCTATATTTAGAGATAGCGCAGATGAAGTTATATACAGTTATGCGCATTTGCCGAATTCTACCGTACAGTTTAATAAATTCGTTTATACAGCAGCTCCAAAGAGTATAGTTATGGAGATGGCTGTTCAAATTCGTGATTTGAATTATAAATTGGTAGCTATTGATACATCTGTAAACTCAACTTTAAATGCATTAATTTATTCGGGCAGGGTTGATGTTTCTGCAAATATGTCTTGGGTTATGCTTCTTGTTGAGAATAACTGCTGCAGATTGATTTCAATGCTTGGCAGATCATATGTTGATTATAAGGAAGAAAAAATAAGTATAGGAAAAGTATTAGAAGAATCTGAAAATTATGAAATTGTAGTTAATGCAGTTTCTTCGCTCTTGGGCAGAATGCCATCTTCTTTACTTTACGTAATATCTAAAACTGATATAATCAGCGCTGAAGCTTTGGCTTCAAAATTATCTTATGGTGCGCCTATTGTTCATCAGGAAGTAAATTCTTATAATCAAACTCCATTTATAGATTTGGCATTTGATTTAGATCCTCAGAAATGTAGTCTTGCTTCACTGGATATAATAGGTGCAGCAATTAAGAAAAATTTTGGTTCAAATTCCTTGGCGCCTTTGAACTTGTTTAATGAAATGCTTGGAGATGTGTATTATAGTCAAACAAATCCGGTGTTTGCAGGAATCGAGCTTTCGGTTGGAAACATGTTTAAGTTCGGTATGGTTTTTGCTTTAATATTATTTGGATTTGTTTTGGCTGGTGTATATACGTTGAATAACGGTAGGGCGGAAAAGGAAGCGAGACTTAGCAAGCTTGATTCGGATATTGCAAGTATAACGCAATATTTGAAAGAGCATGAAGATATCTCTACTCAAGCATTTTCAGAGATAGATGAAATAAAAATAGGGCTTACCGGTAATAAAAATATATATTCTTATTATACAATTGTTGGAACAGAGATTCCGAAAAAGTTGTGGTTGACATCGCTCTCCCTTGGTAAGAATGTTTCTATTGAAGGCCAGGCTGATAATTTAGAAAGTGTTTACGGTTTCTTTAGAAATATAAAAGATTATGATCCAAGCTCACCTGTTAAATTACAGAAACTCGGACTTGCAGGAAAGTCTGGCGGAACAGGGTTCTCAGAAGTCGAAGGTGCTGATTTTGACACTGAGTCGATTTTAACAACTTTGAATGCTGACTTTTATGAATTCGTAATTTCTGACGTGGAGCCGTCTTCACAGAAAAAAGATAGCGGTAATAATGGTGGTAACGATAGTAATGAGGGTGCTCTGCCGAATTTAGAGCCTCTGGAATAGTAAATATAAGGAATGATTGATGAATAAGTATAGCAGATATTATGGTTTGATTTTATTCGTGGTTATTATGATTGTTGCTGGTTTCTTTGCTTACAAGACATTATCAACAACATGGAATGATGTACAAAGAATTGATTCAGAGCTTGTGCAAAAAGAACAAGAATATAATCAAAAACTTGAGCAAAAAAAGATTATTGATAAAAAATTAGCTCAAATCAAGACATCATCTGAGAGTGTGCAGAAAAAGATATATGCTCCGGTTGATTCTGATTTAGGCAATGACTCACTTTTCTTTACTCTATATAATGATGTGATAGAGATGGTTCATGCGAATGCCATTAAAATTAAATCTATGGAGTACACATATAATCCTGAGGGTGATCCTTTTGTCAAGTTTAGCAGGGATCTTTATTTTGTTTCTGAAATAGAATTAGAGCTTGTTTCTAATTATACTAATCTTGGTAAATTTATTCAGGAGGTTGTTCAGTATCCTTACTATATTATGATTGAAAATATTGACGTAAAACCTTATGCGAAAGATAAGAAGATTTTGTTATCTGATGTAAAATTGAAACTGTATGCACGCACATCTCCGGAATCGAATGATACAGTTGCTGATACAGAATCTAGTCAAGAAGTGTCAGAATAAAATGGTATAATTCCATCATAAAGAAAAGGCCTCCAAATCGGAGGCTAAATTTTGTAAGATGTAAGATAGTTATATAAGAGATGTTATTATGTAATTTCTTTATCTGAGTGCTTCAGTTTTAATATATTTTGCCGATTTTGCCACCACTCCATAGCAAACCCTAGTTAGTCTTGAATTCAGGGTGAGCATTGTTTTATATGATTCCGATGATTGTGACATAGCATAAAGCATGTTATCAGCTGAGACCCTTGAAACCAGTGAATCCGCTTCATGATTGTCAACTTTTTCCTGTGCATATTTTTCTACCAATAATTTGTCAATAAAATCTTTTGCTCCGATTGCCATATTTTGCTCTCCTAAATACTATTCTTTATACAATATTTAATTTTTGTTTTATATCTTATGTATATATAAAGTATTTATCTTTAAAAAAATTGCTCTTTTTTTAAAGATTGTTAAGAAATGTAAAGATGAATTTTAAAATAATCTGTTTTATTAACAATTTTATACATTGTAAAGTTTCTTAACATTACGCTTTAAAACAATATTTAAAAGTTATATAATGTTGGTGTATGTATATTGTAAAGAATCTAAAGGATTATGATTTGTCCCACAAGCAAAGGATTTTTGCGGGTTACATTAAGGATGCTGCCGATTCATTTGTATGTTACGAAAAAATTACAAATCGCTTGGCAATGCGTAAATACTTTGCTCCGGATAATAACTATGAAATTTATACGACAGCCATGGCTGATCCGGCTATGTTGACAAGAAGAGCAATGGCCGGTTAGGTAGTTATTTATTTTTTCTTTTTCTCGTGATATTCTTATTTACGAGGATATTATGAAAAGAGTTTTTTCAGTTATAATTATCATAACATTAATGTTACAAGGTTTTGTGTATGCAAAATCGAAGAAAACACAGATGCCAAGCATTAAGTTTTCAGGCTCAACTTATACACTGTTATATAGTGCAAAGAGTTCTGAGACCGGGGGGTATTTAAATGAATATTATAAGCCTCATCAGACATATGCAAGCTGGACGGACTTAATTGGTGTACATCATTACCCAAGGTCTTTTTATCCTATAGAACATGCAAAAGAATTTCGTGATTATTTGGGTAAAATGGGGGTATCTGGAAGTTTGGAAATTGATAATGATGATGACAGGGCATTATTATACTTTGTAATTATTGACAATAAAAAGTTGCCTATAATAATGGAGTTTAATATCTTTAAATATGAAAAAAGTCCGGTATGCGGGACGGTGGGGATTCAGTATGCAAAGAGATACCGATTGAATAGTCCTTTAGAAATCGAAAAGACAAAAAAAGAATTCGTTAAATCCGGGCTAAAATATATTAAAGCTATATACAAGACAAAGATTCCTGAAATAGTAAATGTTGATGCTGATAAGGGGGCTTATATATTAAAAGAGGCATCAATAGATGATATGGAAAATCTGGATTAATATGCTTGTGTACCAACAGTATTTAGGGTAATCTGATAGTTAGGTTAGATGTAGGGAGAGTTAATGAAGAAAAATATAATTATTGTAATCTGTGTAATTTTTGCGTTGATTTTTGGCAGAATGTTAATTACGCATATAAGTAAAATTAATACCGGAAAAGAAAGGAAGTCTGCAGCTATTCCCGCTGTTACGGTTGCTGAAGTTCAGGCTGATAATGTTCAACGACAGTTTGAAACCACGGCAAGAGTTGTTGCAAAGTATAGGGTCGAAGTTTTAGCAAGAATCAGCGGCTATTTAACAAAAAGTTATTTTAAAGAAGGTGATTATGTAAAAGCAGGTCAAGTCTTGTTTGAAATAGAACCGCAAGAATATAAGTATGCAGCAGAAAGAGCAAAAGCTAATCTTGATAATGCAAAAGCTCAGGCTGATTATTATAACAAACAGCTCGCCAGATATGAAGAGCTTGTTCGTCAAGATTATGTTGCCAAATCTGATTATGATAATATTTTGGCTCAAAAAAATGCATACAATGCACAGGCTGAAAGTGCAATGAGTGCATATAGAGATGCATTAAGGAATTTAAATTATACAAATATAAAAGCACCTGTTGACGGAAGGATTGGTATTATTGATGTAACCGTAGGGAACTATGTCACTTCAGCGAGCGGGCCTTTGACAACAATTAACAGTTCTGATCCTATGTATGTTACTTTCCCGCTGGATTCAAAAGATTTTGCAGAATTGGTTAAAGTAGATGGTGCTCCTAATGTAAACAGAGAAGTTGAATATGTATTTAATACTGGAGAAAAGTATAAGTTAAAAGGTGTACAGGATTTTCATGATAACGAAATTGACCAAAGCACAGGTACAATAACTCTTCGTGCAACATTTGATAATCCGAATGAAGAACTTATTCAAGGTGATTTTGGAAGGATAATAATATATTCTAACAACAAGGATAAGCTTCCGGTCGTACCTCAAAGTGCGACAATGGAAAATCAGGAAGGACTTTTTGTTTACGTTTTGGATGAAAATAATTTGCCGAGGATAAGTTATATAAAAACTATGGGGACATCAGGTACAAATTGGATTGTACGTGAGGGTGTAGATATCGGGGATAAAATTATCACTACTGGACTTCAAAAAGTTATTCCTGGTTCTAAAATCAGGATTGTGGGAAATGTACTTGATGATTCCGGTAAACATGACAAGCCGAATATATTTGTAAGAGTGTTTAATAAAATAAAAAGGGTTTTTAATAAGGAATAAACATGGCAGGCAATTTATTTATACGTAGACCGAAATTAGCAATAGTAATATCATTAGCAATAATCTTGGCAGGGATTATCTCATTAACGACATTGCCCTTGGAAGAGTACCCTTCCATAACACCACCTCAAGTTATTGTGAATGCTACTTACAGCGGAGCCAGTGCAGATGTAATTTCTTCAACGATAGCTTCGCCTGTAGAACTTCAGCTCAATGGTATTGAAGACATGCTTTATATGACTTCCGAATCAGATAATGGAGCATATAAGTTAACAATATATTTTGAGGTAGGTTCAGATCCGGATATGAACCTTGTAAATGTTCAAAATCAGCTGCAGTTGGTTATACCACGTTTACCAGAGGAGGTTCGGCGATACGGGTTGACGGTTCGTAAATCTACCGGTGGTGGTGGTTGTGTATTTATAGCACTAACTTCACCAAATGAGACTTACGATGCTCTTTATCTTGCAAATTATGCATCTTTAGCAATAAAAGATGAACTTGCCCGTACAAAAGGATGCGCCAGAGTCAGTGTATTCGGTGCCGGGGATTATTCAATGAGAATATGGTTAAAACCGGATAAAATGGCGAGTATGGGTGTGTCTACAACCGATATAAGTAATGCGATTTCTTCTCAAAACGTTCAAACGCCTGCCGGTAATATCGGAGTTGAACCAATGGATACACTTCAGATGATGAAGTTTACGCTTAGAACAAAAGGACGGTTTAAAACGGTAGAGGAGTTTGAAAATATTATTATAAAATCTAATGCTGACGGTTCCAGAGTCCGAGTGAAAGATGTGGCAAGAGTTGAATTAGGAGCTGAAAATTATTCTTCTCGATCTCTTATTGCAGGAAAGGATTCTGCGATAATAGCTGTAACCCAGCTTCCTGAAGCAAATACTATTGATCTTGTTAACAGAATAAATGCAAAAATGCAGAAACTTAGCAAAAAGTTTCCGAAGGATATGGAGTATCAAGTTCAGTATGATGTAACTGAATTTGTAAGGGAGTCAATTAAAGAAGTTGTAGAAGCTATTATTCTTGCAATAATTCTTGTGAGTGCAGTTACATATTTATTTTTAGGTACTGCAAGAGCCGCATTTATTCCTTTCTGTGCGATTCCGGTATCATTAATAGGCGTCTTTGTATTTATGGCCGGAATGGGATTTTCTATAAATTTGTTGATTTTATTTGGGTTAGTACTTGCAGTTGGTCTTGTAGTCGATGATGCTATAGTCGTATTGGAAAATACACAAAGACATATACAAGAAGGTAAGGATAGAAAAACTGCTACAGAAATTACTATGCAGGAAGTATTTGGAGCTGTTGTTGCCACTTCTCTCGTTCTAATGGCTGTATTTGTACCAGTCTCATTTTTAACCGGTATTACAGGACAAATGTACAGACAATTTGCTGTTTGTATCGCAACTTCTATAGGTTTATCTACACTGGTTGCTCTAACTCTCTCTCCTGCATTGTGTTCAATGATTCTAAAAGATAAGCTTGAAAAAACCGATTTTGAATTTATTCAAAAATTTGAAGATTGGTTTATGAGTATTAGAGATAAATATCTTAATATTGTTTATTATTTCGTAGTTCAGCCTAAGAAAACTCTGATAGTGATTGGTTGTGTAGTTGCTTTTATTTTGTTTATGTTTAAGATAACTCCATCAGGATTTTTGCCTGACGAAGACAGAGGTGCATTGTTTATACAAGTTAAGTTGCAAGACGGTGCTACATTATCTCGTTCAACAGAAGTTGTTAAGAAAATTTGTGCAGATGTCGAAAAAATAGAAGGTGTGCATTCGGTACTTTCTATCAACGGTTTTGATGGTGAAAATACCGCATTTGTAATCGTAAAATTAAACCCATGGCATGACAGGCGGTCAAAGAAAACCGGAATAAATTCCATTATGTCACAAGCCAATAAAATTGCATCTAAGTATACTGAAACCAGTATATTTGTTTCTCAACCCCCCGCAATTACCGGCATGGGAATGTTTGGAGGTCTGGAATATAGACTGTTGGATAAAGGGGATAGAAGTAATAATGAATTGTTTGAAGAAGCGCAAAAATTCATGCAGCAACTGCGACAAGATCCTTCTTTCTCAAGCGTTTATACCGCTTACACATCATCTTTGCCTCAGGTAACAATTAAAGTACTTGAAGATAAAGCTATGGCGCAAGGAGTTTCGATTCCTGAAATATATAACACATTAGCGGCACAGTTTGGCGCTACTTACATAAATGACTTTAACAAATTCGGTCGGGTTTATCGTGTATATATGCAGGCAGATGCTCCATATCGTGCTACCATGGATGATTTAAGTAAAATATATGTAAAAAATAATCAGGGGCGAATGCTTCCGATAACAACCGTCATATCCACAGAAGACTTAGTCGGACCGTACACAATTTATAGATTTAACTTGTATCCTTCAATTACAATAAATACATCAATGGCAGCCGGTATAAGTACAGGCACTGGTATGAAATCAATGGAGAATTTATCGGATAAAGTTTTACCCAAAGATATGGATTTTGCTTGGTCCGGAACCTCGTTGCAGGAACAGCAATCATCCGGGCAAATGGGGTCGATTCTTGTAATGGCATTAACTTTCGTATATTTGTTCTTAGTAGCTTTGTATGAAAGTTGGACATTACCATTGGCGGTTATGTTAATTTCGCCAATTGCATTGTCCGGGGCATTATTATTTCAATTCATAACAGGTTTAGCATTGGATGTTTATGCTCAGGTAGGATTGGTCATGTTAATAGGATTGAGTACTAAACAGGCGATTTTGATTGTTGAATTTGCAAAAGATGCAATGGAAAAACAAGGTATGCATTATATTGAAGCAGCAATGCAGGCAGCAAAATTACGATTTAGAGCAGTAATGATGACAAATATTGCATTTATTCTCGGTCTACTGCCGCTCGTATTTGCAAAAGGCGCAGGCGCAGGAAGCAGACATTCTATTGGTGTTTCCGTATTTGGTGGAATGCTTGCTGTTGCATTTGTGGGGAGTATTATGGTTCCTGCATTTTTCGTAGCCATTAATCTTATGAAGGAAAAACTTGCAGAAAAGGTAAACAAAAGGAACGACATTTAAATGAAAATAAAACAATTACTGATATCATTAATAATAACTTCTTTTGTGTTTAATCAGTCTGTCTTTGGGGCTTTTGGGAATAAAGATGCAGCCAAAGAGCTCGGCAATGATATACCCAAAGAAGAATTTCCTGAAAGTAAAGATGTGGAACCGAAAATTGAGGAATCTTCCGCAGAAGGCAGTATGCTTATAACCGGTAGTGTTGAAGAAGTTAATGATGTTAATCTTGATGACTGTTTAAGACTTGCGCTTGGTAATAATCCGAAAATTCAAGCTGCTATGCAGGATGTATTTGCTGCAAATGCCAGATTAAGACAGACATGGGCAAATTATTTTCCCCAATTTAGTTGGCAAACCGGATATACCAGGATTAGACAACTCCAATTATCCGACGTATTCAAGGAAAACCTTGTTTACAACTATTATTTGTTAGGTCAAATAAGTGCTTCTCAGATGCTTTACGATTTTGGTGTTACGCAAAACCAAGCAACAATAAACAAATTAGATAAAAAGGGTTATGAAATCGCACTTACTGCAACGGTTAATGATGTAGTTTGCGAGGTAAAAAAAGCATATTATAATTTGCAATATGCGCTTGAAGCTAAAAAAGTTGCTGAGGAAATGGTTGATCGATATGAATCTTTTTACAATCAAGCTAAGGCTTTTTATACCGCAGGAACATCACCTAAAGTTGATGTAACCATAGCGGAAGTTAATTTAAGCAATTCAAAGTTGATGCTGATTCAGGCTGAGCACGGTATTTCAATCGCTATGGCGAAACTAAGTAATACAATGGGGCTTCCATATGCAAGCAAATATAATGTTTCAGATAATCTAAAATACAATCCGTGTGAAATTACTTTAAATGAAGCAGTAGACATAGCAAGAACTTCCCGACCGGAATTTAAACTTGCAGATGTTAGGGTAGAAGAAGCACGACAAAATGTAAAACTATCTAAAAAAGCCTATTTCCCAAAATTGACAGTTGAAGGTCAATATCAAATTGGTGGTGCTCATCCTGCATCAAATTACGGTTACAATTTCGGTGGTTATTTAACTTTTCCGACAGTGAACGGAGCGTTGATAAAAAATCAAATCAAAGAAGCAAAGGCTTTGCATTATAAAGAACAGGCAACAGCGACAGGTACTAAAAATGATATTTATTATGAAATACAACAAGCATTCTATTCTATGCAGGAGAAGAAAAGTTCTATCCCTGTAGCCTTTTTAGGTTTAAAACAATCAAAAGAAAATTATGAGTTGTCGTATGGCAGATATAAAGTCGGAGTAGGTAATCCGGTTGAGCTAAAAGAGGCTCAGGTCCAATATCAGGATGCCATGCTTCAATACTATAATTCGTTATATCAATTCAATTCTGCGAGAGCGGAACTTGAGAAATTCATAGGTAAAAATCTTGTAGAAGGTGAAGTTCAACTCGATTTGGGCAATAAGAAGAAGAAAAAAAGTCGTTCGAAAAAGAAATAGACCATTTTAAGCAAGATGTGAACTGTGTAAATAAGAAAAATCTTTGTAATGAATTGTAAAAATAACACTCATTAGCCTTGAAATATATTAAAAAAGTCGCTATACTTAATTAGCTTAATCAATAACAGATTGTAACAATTTTGCCGAAATTTGTAACAAATAAGCAAATATAAAAATTTAAAATACTTATATAAAATATGTAGTACGTTAGTAAGGATTTGTGTCGTTGAAAGTTCAGCAATGTGAAAATAGTATACCGTCTAGAAATGATGTGTACGACCGAAAAATGAACCCAAACTTTAAATCAGGGCTTGGTGATGTTGCATTTAACGTTGCAGGAAATATAATGCAAGGAGTACAAAATAGCGGCTTTATTGCATCGTTTTTGATTCAAGACGGACTTGGTATGACTGCTCCTCGTGTAGGTACAGCATTTCTTCGTGATAAAGAGGTTACAGGCGAATATAACTTTCAGGAAGGTCGTGAAGTACTTTTGAGAGAAGGGCTTACAGGACCTATAATGATGGCTGTTGCGCCGGTAATGTTTCTTTTAACATCAAAATTCGGTAAATCTACTACAGTTAATTCCCAGCTAATTAAGCGTTTTGGGAACAATTTTAGAGAGATGATCTCTAAGCCGGAATTTAAGAAAGAACTATTGAATGATAAACAAGCCTTGCGCAGAGATTATTTGGAAAATAATCTCAGAAAGATGCTTGATAATACACTTGGTTCCAAGAATTACGGTGATAACGACATCAGGTCTATAATGGAATGTATTGAAAAGCTGGAGAATCCTCCGGAAAAACTTGATGTTAAGGGATTATTTAAGAAGAAAAATTACAAACGCGGCAAAATCAGAGAAATTGAACTTCATATTAACAATTTGCTTTATAAGAGTTCTTCTGATTTAACCATGTTGGATCGACTGAAAGTTGGCGAAGAAGATATGTCAAAGATTGCCTCTGATATAACGAAAAACAGAGCAGTTAATGAAAATTCAAAGGATGCAATAAGGACGTATTCAACAAAAGATGCAATTGAAGCATTGTTAAAATATAGTGACGATATTATTACTAATAATAAATACTTGTCTGACATAACCCCTGAAACAGCGGAATACTTTAGAGATAAGTCAATATCAAAGAGGATTATAGCAACTATTGCTACGATTGCTGCTACTTTAGGCGTTATGTCAGTTATCCCTAAAATATATGCAAAAAGTGATATTTCTCCGGGTGCCCGTACAGCTATGCAGTTAAAAGCGGCAGAAGAGAAAAAATCCGAAGAAGAAAATTTAACGGCAGGTAGTGGTGATAGTATTACGTTCAAAGGTAAAGGTGGTAAAGGGGGCGGAAATTGGCTCTCTAAACTGGGAAAATTCATCAGAAAACATCAAAATGAAAACTTCTCATCTGAATTAGAGTATGATGGTCACAATTTCACGAATACTTTATTCGCTGCATTATCAGTTGGCGGATTAATTATCCCTAGAGGTTTACGTGCTGTTAACCGTGCTCAAATCGATGAAAACGGCAAAAAAGACTATACAGAATTATATGAAATATTGATTCGTGATTTGGCATCCAGTCTCTCGGTAATTTTTGCCGTTCCAATGCTTACAAGAGCATTTGTAACATCTTATGAACATAAATCCGGATTTGTGCTAATGGATAAGAACAGAAATCAAACCAAAATTCAAAAGTTTTTGGATTTAATTAACCCATACAGTAAAACGCATGTTCTTACAAATAAAGAGTTGGAATCACTATATTTTGGTGTAGATTCTAACGAAAAAATGCTCAATTTCTGCAAATACATAGATGAAAATAATGGTGATTTGCAGAAGATATTTGCAAAATCCGAAACTTCCGGCGAGGTATTCAATGAAAAAACACTGAAGCTTTCAGATATAGAAAAACTTACTAAAAAAGAAAAGAATACAAAAATAATTGATTTCTTTGAAAAAATGGGAAAAGAGTCTGGTGAAAGCAAAGCAAAATTCAATGAAGCTATAAAGAAAATGATGCAAGGTTCTGAACTTAAGGCAAAAGGTAATAAATTATTATCATTTGTTAAAGGTTTGAATTCTATGCCCGCATTTATTACAACATTTGCTATTTCACCGATAATACTTGGCTGGTTTATACCTAGAATGACTTACGCAAATACAAGACGTATCCATGCAAAGAAAGAGCGTGAAGCAAAGAATAAAGTTAATACCGCAGCGTAAATCACAGATAGCTTGACAGTATTGATTTGACGTAATTTTGCGTTTCTTTATACGGAGGGACTCCGTCATATCTGTCAACAGCGTTAGGTCCTGCGTTGTATGCAGCGAGTGCTAATATGATATTTCCGTTGTATTTGTTAAGCATGGATTTTAAATACTTAACTCCGCCTTCGATATTTTGTTCCGGATCCATAGGGTTTGTAACGCCTAATCCCTTTGCTGTTGAAGGCATTAGCTGCATTAATCCCATTGCACCGGCTTTGGATTTGACATTAGGATTGAATCCGGATTCCTGTTTTATAAGTGCATTTACTAATTTTTCATCAACACCATGCTTTTTAGAAACTCGGGATATTAATTCTTTTATTTTGGATTTGTCATTATAGACGGGTTTTTGATTTACAGAATTAGCTGTTTCGGTATATATTTGGGCATTTACCCTTGTTGCCGGATTGGTAATTAAATCTCCAAATTTGGTTTTTGCACCCGCCTGAAGTACTTTTTCAAATGATACAGACTCATTATTTTTAATGTTTCCTGATGCTTTTTCTACAGGGAACCATTGTGAGTTAATGCTCTGAATTTGGTTATTCATCTGTACAGCTCTTTGCATAGCGCTTGACTGACCTGATGATGACAATAAATTTTGAATCATTGCAGAGAACATATTTATTAAGTCCTTTCAACTTATTAATACGTATAAAACAAAAAAGTCTTTATGTTTTATTAGATAAAATACATTAAATGGTTTAATTATATAAATCTATTTGTCAAATAAATGTTACAATATAGCTTTTTGGTGCAGATTATGATATTATAAATGAGAAACTAGGGAGAGCATGTCTGTGAATAATGACAAAATTTTAATAGATGAAAAGTATTTAAATGCTTCTCAAGAGCGTTGTTGCGAAATGAGTAATGCAGAGTTGCGATGCAGAGCTGTCGCAAATATTTTTGCTGCAGAAATAGCTGAGAAGTATTTTCAGGATCAATCAGTAGATATTGAGAGCGGAATTCATAATGTAAGGGAAGTTCTGGCTGATATAGATATTTCTGATATATATGTTGATGGGAATTATATAGATGTAAGAGTTTATTTTGATGAAAATGAGCTCTTTGTTCCAAAGGTACATTTTGACTACAATATTCTACCTGTAGCGTATATGTTTATTAAACTTGACCGAGAGTTAACTACAGGTGAGGTTACAGGGTTTGTATTTCCGGAAAGGATAAATCTCGACAACTGTAAAGACGATTATTATGTTATCGAAGACGACATGCTTGTATCCTATTATGATGTTAATTCAAGATTTGTAACTTGTTCTGACAATGGTTATAAGACAGATTTTGAGAAAGATGCGTATGATTTTGTTGATGGAGTGCTTTCGAGAAAGGAAGAGTTCTATCAAACATTATTATCTTCACAATCTGCGAGAGAATTTTTACAGCTAGTTTCCAAATCAAAATCTGTTTTTAGTAAATTTGACTTTATATCATTGACTAAGGATGGTGGAACAGATTCTGCAAAATCGGAAGGAATTGTGTCTGATACGGAGAGCACTTCCCCTGAAGTTTTGGAATCGTTTGATGAGTCACAAGAATTTTTGGTATCGGATGAGTCTGAAGGCGACGTTCTTTTGGAAGGTGAATCTTATGACGAATTGACGACAGACGTTGATGAGGAAATTCCTGTTTTAGATGGGAATGATGAAGATAGTATTTCGGGTGGGGATTTAGATGAAATCGAATCTTATAACGTAGAAGTCCCTGTCTTAGATGAGTCTGAAGAAATTGTTACAAGTGGAGAACTTAAAGGCATTGAATCTTATAATGATGAAAATGCTATAGCTGAAGAAGCTAATGCTACTTTGATTGAGGAATATGAACCGATTGAGTTAGTAAAAGAAAGTGCGGAAGAAATTGTCAAAGAGGAAGTTTTAGATAACATCGGAAATCCTAAATCAGAAGATTCTACAAATACCTTAAAATTAGAAAGTTCAAATAATGCAAATAACGAAACTACTAATTCAGTTGCATTAGATGGAAATGCAACTGACGATATTACAGAACTGTCTGAATTTGATTATAGTACTGAGATAATGCCAAGTATAAAACGTATAGATGGAGAAAATGGTAGTGATGATGAAACTCCGTTTGAAGTTACCGAAGAAATGCTTAATAATACAAATTCCGCTGTTGTTGAGAACAAACGTTATGAAATAAATAATTCTCAAGCAAGCGAGAATGAGCAGATTGACAAGTTGTTCAACAGTGGAAATTCAAGAGTTGTCAATGCATCAAAGAAAAAGAGCTCTATTATTCCACTATTGAGCGTTATTATTCTTCTTTGTGCAGCGGGCTATTATGGTTATACAAAGTATTCAGAGTCAATATCTCCATCCAAATTGCCGGCTGAATCTGTAGAAAATATTGAAAATGGTTCGTCTGCAAAACAGTTAGATTCCAGACAGGATGCAATGCCAATTGAAACAGTTGAAAATATTGAGACGACTAAACCTACAGAGGAAGCTGCATCCGTTTCAATTCCGGCTATAGAGCAAAATTTGAATGCCTCCATTCAAGTTTCTAACCTAAATGTCAATTGGGAGGTCCCGACCGGTTATGCCAATAATGCCACGGCTAAAAGGTATTTTCTAAAAGTCGGGAAAGTGTTACAGTTAAATTTGAAGGCAGAACTTTTAATGTTAAGCAAATCTCCTATAACTAATAAAATTTCTGTTGAATTAGAATTTAATAAAGGTACAAACAAATTTGAAATAAAGCAATTTGTAAATTCAAGCGGTGTTAGTATGGTTGATAATGTCGTAAAAGACACTGTAAGAAAAGTTCTTGAAATGAATATGAACATGAATATGGGTGTATTCAATAGTCTTCCAGGAAATCCTGTACTTGTAATTAATTTATAATAAGAAAGCTGATATATGGAAAAACATTATGATTTAATAGTTTCATTGATAAAAGCACATCGGAAATATCCTGATTGCGAGTCAATTTTAGATGAAATAGTTGCGGATGTATACAATCATGCAGAAGTTGTTCTAAATACGGTGCGCAACGAGACTGTGGTAGCATCTTATTTAAGCAAGATAGTCTCAACATCAATGGTAACTGTGCCAAAGAGACTGGGTATAGTTAAAACGAAGCGAAATGATATCCGGTCATGTAGTGTTGATAATGATTCAATTGCAACTGTTAATTCGCAACCTTCTTTGACATTGACTGAACAAAGTGTTGGGAGTGATAAGATAGAGCCTGAGTCAGTAGATACGGATGCTATATCATTCTATGATGAAGAAGACCTAAAATCAAATTCGGATGAAATATTACAAATTGATGATTCAGTTCAGCCTACGACTAGTTTACCGGAAAATAAATATGCAGACAATGATGTTGATAAAACGCTGGTAGACAAAATGATTAATGGTATTTCCGAAAATGAGGGCAGTCTTATTAATAATGTTGCTTCGGATGTCGTTGATATTGACGATATAGATTCATTAGACATTGTTGAAACAAATACTGAGCAAGATGAATTAGCACCGGTCGAGGAGCTTGAAGAAGAGCCGGTTGAATTAAGTGAAACAGAAGATTTAGGTTTAAATTCTGATGAATATGAAGAGGAGTTGGCACCGGTCGAGGAGCTTGAAGAAGAGCCGGTTGAATTAAGTGAAACAGAAGATTTAGATTTAGATCCTGATGAATATGAAGAGGAGTTGGCGCCGGTCGAGGAGCTTGAAGAAGAGCCGGTTGAATTAAGTGAAACAGAAGATTTAGGTT
>JAEEGL014040080.1_pt1 | contig 55367 bp, 42 predicted proteins | sample 9134231 | NCBI WGS metagenome assembly JAEEGL01 (sample SAMN16246548, study PRJNA631951) | gut metagenome | biome: gut microbiome; feature: rumen; material: fiber-attached | host: Bos | place: Iran: Karaj | collected 2018-10
ATACATATGTTCAATATAATGCCCGTTACCATCAAAGCTTCCTGTAAATTGATTTGAACTATCTCCTATTGCTGTCCAAGTATTAGCGCTGTTAGAAGATAATGTAGAATTTAATGTGCCTAATTGACTTGAAGAATATCCTGTTTTATCGGCATCAAGAGCAGTATTGATAGTTGAAGCATTTACATTACCTGATTGCAAATCAATGTCAGCCATCAGGATATAATGGTTAGCGAGTGAACCACTTGCACTTTGGGTTCTTATAGCTTCTAATTGAGCTTTGCTTTCAACTAAATAGTAATCAGTTCCATTCACATCAATAGCATAGAAATTAACTGAACCTATCGTAGTTTCCGTAGCTGTATAATTGTTGCCGTTGTATGTAACTTGTTTTGTATTAGGAGAAGGTGCTGGAGAAGATAAAGCCTCAGGATTATTAACAAGAGTAATATAGCTGGCACCTGATTGTAATTCAAAAGCATTGCCTAATTGTGTAACTGCAGCAGAAGTACCAAACCAACTTGAAGAATGACAATTCCCTCCTTCACTGTGAGTTGAATTATTTAGTTTTGATGAAGTATCGTAATGACAATTTGTTAATGTTCCATCAGGAAAATCATATCCCATAAAATAATCAGCATAACCGGAACCATTACCGGAAGCATCAGAAACATTTACTCCATAAACAAATGAATTTGATATTGTTCCTGGATTGTATCCAACAAAACCACCTACATTATAAGATCCGTACACAGTAGTATTTACAGCATAAGAATTTGTAACAGAATGAGATGATGCATTTTTACCAACAACACCTCCTACGCTATCAACAGCATATATATTGTTTGATTTTGAATAGACTTCAGAAACAGTTCCTTCATTTATACCTATAACACCACCTATGTAACGGGTATCCGCCCCAGAACTATCATATATTGCACAATTAACAACCTCACTTTTAGAAACACTGCCCTGGTTATCACCCACAAGTAAACCTACATTACTATCTTGATCCAAGTTTATAAATGAATTTGCGACTGAGACATTTTCTATAGTTGCGCTGCTGCTAATCTTTCCAAACAAACCTATGCAATTTGAATAAGCTGAATTTATATACATGTGTTCAATAGTATAGCCGTTACCGTCGAAACTACCGGTAAAGGCATTTGAACTATTACCTATGGACGTCCATTGAGTAGCAGAGTAACCTGACAGAGCAGAACCAAACATAGCTATTGCACTGTTAGTTTTGTCAGAATCAAGTACACTAATGATATTATCATAATTCGCATTACCACTTTGCAAATCGATATCAGCATTCAAAATATAATGATAACCGAGAGTTGTTGCATTTGTATTTATTGCAGCCAATTGGTTTTTATTTTCAATTAAATAATAATCAGTTCCATCAATAGTTATTTTATCAATTGCGGTAGAACCGAGAGTTGTAGAAGTTCTTTGATATCCGCTGTAATCTGTATGTACGGCTGAACCGCTGCCACTACCACTGCCGCCGCCATTTCCGGGCTCTTCTCCGGGATCTGGTTCTTCTCCGGGGTCAGGATCACCGCTGCCACTACCACTGCCGCTGCCTGCAACCTCGGGGTTATTGACAAGAGTGATATAATCAGCACCTTGATTTAATTCATAAGCATTTCCTAAAGCAGTAACAGCATCATTACTTGCAAACCAGCTTGTGGATCTGCAAATCCAACTTCCGGGGGTATAATGTGAATCATTTACGCTTGTTGTATCATCAATGTAACAATTTGACCTTGTACCGGTTCCGTCTCCGTCATAACCTTCAATAGCACCTACATATCCATAACCGCCTATGGAAGATATATTTGATCCAAAAACGAATGAATTGGATACTGTTCCGTATTGAGTACCTGCAATACCACCTCCATTAGAATTTGCTGAAACAGTATTATCTACGGAATATGAATTAGTTATTGTTGCACCTGTGTAATTGTTTCCAACTATACCCCCAATAGAACTCTTGTCTGCATATACATTGTTTGATTTTGAATAAACCTCTGAAACTATTCCATAGTTTCTACCGACAACAGCACCTACATTTTCTCCCATCGGACAATCTGTATATATACCGGAATTTTCAACTTTACTCTTAGAAATCGTTCCTGAGTTTTCACCTGCTATGAAACCATTTTGAGCTGTCATATCAAGCTTCATATAAGAATTAGTAATTTTAACATTTTCTACGCTTCCAGTGCTGCTGATTTTACCAAACAAACCTGTATAATCTCTTTGGTCGGCTGTTATATACATGTGTTCAATTTCGTAGCCGTTACCGTCAAAGCTGCCAGTGAAAGCATTTGAACTGTCACCTATTGAGTTCCAAGTATAAGCACCATTATTTGATAATGTAGTATTTATTGAGGATAATTGACTTGAAGAATAACCTGTTTTGTCAGCGTCTAATGCTGCATTAATTGTAGCTGCATTCGCATTACCACTTTGCAAATCGATATCAGCATTCAAAATATAATGATAACCGAGAGTTGTTACATTTGTACCTATTGCAGCCAGTTGGTTCTTATTTTCAATTAAGTAATAATCTGTTCCATTTATATTTATTTTATCAATAGCAACTGAACCAATAGTTGTAGAAGTTCTTTGATATCCGCTATAATCACCATGTATTCCTGAGCTTCCACCATTTCCTGGCTCTTCTCCGGGATCTGGTTCTTCTCCAGGGTCAGGATCACCGCCGCCACTACCACTGCCGCTTCCATATACAATTTCAGGATTATTTGTAAGAGTGATATAATCGGCACCTTGTCCTAATTCAAAAGAATTACCCAAAGCAGTAGCAGCAGAAGAAGAACCGAACCAAGCTGTTGTTTGGCAACTACCGCCTGCAGTATCTGTTTCACTATTTAATGTTGTTGCTTCATCATAGTATAGTGTTGATACATTACCTTCATCTCTACCGATTAAATAGTCGTATTCTTCTTCATCAGCAGCAGTAATATCACAACCCAAAACAAAAGAATTAGTTACATCACTATCATCTAAATTGTTACCTACTAATCCTCCTACCTCATCAGCACCATAAATAGTAGTATCAACCACATAAGAATTTGAAACATCTCCGCTATTTATTCCGGTAACACCGCCGACAGTGTCATTTCCATATATGTTGTTAGATTTTGAATAAGTTTCATATATATTTCCTGAATTGTTTCCAACAATAGCACCTTGATTGGTACCTGATGAATTAGTTAAATAAGAAGCAGAATTTTCTACACCAACTTCGGAAATTGTACCTGCATTTTGACCTGCAATAAGTCCAGTATTACTTGAAGAAGTTAAATTCATATAAGAATTTGTTATCTTTACATTTTGAACACTACCTGTGCTACTGACTTTACCAAACAAGCCTTTATTATTTCCTGATGCATTTATATACATGTGCTCAATTGCATAACCGTTACCGTCAAAACTACCTGTGAATTGATTTGTGCTATCACCTATACCACTCCAAGTATTAGCACTATTAGTTGATAATAAGCTGTTTAATGTTGCAAAATCACTCGAATCATAGTCTGTTTTATCAGCATCAAGTGCCGCATTTATAGTAGAAGCATTAGCATTACCTTCTTGCAAATCAATATCAGCCATCAAAATATATCGATTTGCCAGTGACCCATTTGCAGTTTCTGCTGCTATTGCTTCTAATTGGTCTTTTGTTTCAATTAAATAATAAACAGCACCTATAATTGTTATTGTATCAAATTCAGTTGAACCTATAGTCTGTGTCGTTCTTTGATAACCCTCATAATCATTATGTTCTGCTGCAATTCCGCTACCGCTGCCAGCGCCTTCACCGCCGCCTTCACCTTCTCCTTCTCCGCCGCCTGATGATTCGGGCGCAATAGTAGGATACAAAGCACTGTTTAATAATTCAAAAGAAGAGCCTAATGCCGTTTCTGCCGCAGAACTTGCAAACCAAGCCGCAGAATTACAAACCTCAGAAGTGGTATTATGGTTTGGTGAAGTCAATGTTGAAGATGTATCACGATAACAATTTGTCATTCCGTAGCTGCCACCGCCGGTAAAATAGCCAAAACCTCCACCGTTCACACCTGTAACATTACAAGCGTAAATGAATGCATTTGTTACGGTGTTTACAGTACTGTTTATACCTCCTGCAAATGCTCCGACTGTGTATTCCCCATAGACAGATGTATTGTAAACATAACAATCCGTAACAGTACCGTGTGCACTACCGATTAAACCACCAATATCCTGATGCCCATATATATTACAACTGGCCGCATAAGATTTTGTAATTTCTCCATTATTCCATCCGACTAATGCACCATAATCATCATACCCATAATCATTAATTCCGCCTAAAGCAGAATTTTCAACACAGCTTCTGTTAATTGTACCATTGTTGTCGCCTGCAATAAAACCACAGTTTGAACCAACAGAAGACATAAAAGAATTAGTAACTGTAACATTTTCTACCGTTGCACTATTACCAATACAGCCGAATAAACCTTGGTAATTACTGTTTGTATTTATAAACATGTGAGAAATTTCATAACCGTTGCCGTCAAAACTCCCGGTAAATTGAGCTGTATCATTTCCTATGGCTGTCCAGGTATTTGCGCCATTCATACCAAGATCCATTTCCGTACCTGAAAAATCACTATTATCATATCCTGTTTTATCTGCATCTAAAATTGAAGCTATTGTAGAATAATTAGCATTACCTGATTGCAAATCGATATCTGCCATCAAGATATAATGTTTGCTTAATGAACCTGAAGCTGTTTCGGTTGCAATAGCTTGCAATTGATTTTTATCTTCAACCAAATAGTAATCTGTACCGTTTATTTCAATCTTATTAAACGTTACGCTACCAATCGTATCAGAAGTCGTAATATATTGATTTCCATTATAAGTAATTTGTGAACCCGGAGGAGTTGACATCAATTGCATTCCGCCACCCATACGAAGACGAGGTGCAGATTTAGGTGACATTGCAAGAGGTGCAAGTTCCGGATCTTCCTCAGGTTCTTCAGGCTCTTCAGCTTCATTTTGAACAAGAAGTTCTTCTTCCTCCTCCTCAATTATTTCTTCAACCGTTTCAGGTTCTTGAGATTGAGATTGAACAGGTTGTTCTTCTTCCTGTGTATTTTGAGGTTGAGACTGTGCTTGCGGAGCAGCTGACATCATCATTGGCGCTACTTGCGGAGCAGGTGAATATGAGGGTGAAGCCTGCGGAGCAGGAGAGTATGATGGCGTTACTTGCGGAGATTGAGAACTCTCGTTTGTTGTATTAAATATGTATATATCATTATATTTTGTGGTATTTTTAATGGCTTTTACTTCATTAACCAAGCTGTCTGCACTGTTTTGCATTGCTTGACGTTCACTATCTGTATAAATATCACTTGCAGCTTTTATGGATAATTCTTTTAGTTTCAACAATTGAGATTGCATACGTTGCAATGAGCTTGTTGCAAGATTTGTTATACTAATAGCACTTTGTACGTTCTTTTTAGCTTGATAAAGACCTCTGATTTGTGAAGAAAGTTTTGTTGCTATTGACAAATTAGCAGCATCTTCAGCGGCAGAATTTATTTTTAATCCTGTTGACAGCCGTTGTATTGATGTTAGTATACTGGAGTTGGATTTACGCAAATTGCGCTGTAACGTCAGTCCTATCCAGCTGTTCGTAATGGAGAGCAAAATATTAGCCTTTATCTATAATTGTACATTATCATAATAACATTGGTAGCAGAATTTACATATTATACGCAAGTTAAAAATTTAGTATACTAAAGTATGATATTTTTTTGAAAATTTACGTATTAAATAATTCCAGTATAATTTTGACCAACGAAAGTATGAGGGTTATACATAACAGCCTGTTAATCGTAATAGCAGAGAGCTTTTTGGATATTTTTACACCGATTTTTGCTCCGATTAAACTCGCTAAAATCGCTATCGGAATAATAAATAAGCTTATTTCGCCTAAAACCAATTTTGAAAAAAATGCAAAAAAAGCATGGGAAAATACAAGTAATGTTATTGAGGGTAAAAGAAATTTCGGCTCTTTATCAAGAAAACATTTTAGTGCAGCGGCAAAAAGTATTGCTCCTCCTATACCTATTGATGCGCTGATTGCACCAATACAGGCAAAAATAAAATATAATAAAAAGAATAGTTTTGTTCTTTTCAGTTGAAAAGTAACATTGAAATAAATTAAAAACAGGGAACATAAAGATACAATTATATAGATAATAAGAAGAAAATTTTTTGGGGCAAAAGATGAGAAATAAGAACCCAGTATTGTTCCTATAGCAATTGCTATCGCAAGTTTTATTAAAAATCCTTTTTCTAAAAATTCTTCTTTTCTACGGTAAAAAAGGGTTGTTCCGCTGTTTAAAAAAACACATGCTGCACTGATACCTATAATTTCGTGCATGGAAAAAGTCATGCCAAACATAGGCAAAATCAACAAAAACATGGGGATGATAATTAAACCACCCCCAATGCCTAATAGTCCTGTAAATATACCTGATATACTACATATCAAAAATATAACAAGATAAGTAGTAATCATTATTTGCAAACAAAATTAAAGTATGCTTGTACATCTTGAGAAGTACTTGCTTTTTGGAACGGAAGTTTCGCTAAAAATCCTTCCGGAGTTCTGTGAACAGTACCGTTGTTAAGATAATCAATCAGTCTTAACAATTTCCATTCTCTGGTTGCACAGTTGTAAATAAGTGTTTGTTCAGAATAATCAACATTTTCTTTGTTGTTTACATAGTTGATAACCATATCAAAAGTAACTAAATCACCTGTTTTGGAAATAGAAGATACATCAATGTATGAAGCACTTCCGTCATATTTTTCCAACACTTTTTTAAAGTTTTCACCGGCTTTCCAGGTAGTACCGTAAGCAATAGAACAAGTAAATATCATAGCTGTTAAAATAAGTAAAAATTTTTTCATGCGAACCTCCTATTTTTTATCTCTTTTCATTTTCGTACGTTTGATATAATTTTGCAAGTCCCCCTTAAATTCTCCTGAAAATTCCAAATGTTGTATAGATAAATTATACAAATTCAGATTTCCTATTTTCTCGGCTTCTTGAATTAAATCACGTTGGGGATTGTTTTTTTTAATCTGTTGTTTTGTTTTTTCAAAAGGGGTATCATTTGGATTTTTTAACAAAAAATATATCATTTCATCCAACGAGTTAAATTTTTTATCGCCATATTTGCTTATAATTGTTGCATAGTCCATCCCGACAGGGAATTTGTACATCCAATCAAGTGTCATTAAATCTCTTTCCGTAGCACTGACACAGCCGTATTGGTGAGGTACATACATTACATCCTCTGCAAAAGGACTATGCTGCAAACCTAAACCGTGCCCAATTTCGTGTACTATAGTATGAATAACTTCATTATCATTCATATATTGTTGATGAATAATTCCGTCGGATAAGCCTATTTTTATATCCGCTCCATAAAGCCTGCACTCTTTATCAAAGTTGTAAGTACAATTGCCAAGGGCAGTCCTCTCAACTCTTTGCCAATCTAAATTTATATGTGAATCATATAAACTGTCAATTATTTGAAAAGAAATTTTCCCTTTTGTTGCATTTGACCATAAATTAAGAGCATTAATAACCATACCTCTGTATTTATATTCGGCATTTTCGTTTCCCTTTTCTTTATACCATCTAAAAGGTGCAATATAAACACATAAAGGCATCATATTATCCGGCCATCGCATAATTCTGCCGTTTTTTAAGCATTCATTAAGGTAAGTAATTCTTTCCATATTACTATATATTATATGAAATTTGAACATAAAGCAAATTCATATAAATTTATATTTTTTTACATTTTCTTGAAAAACTTTTAAAAAAGCTGTATAATATCAAATTAAATATATCTGTATATAAAAATTCACAGAGATATTAAAGACCAAAAGAGAAAGGAAGAATTTTAAACAATTACGGTGATGATTGTTAATACAATTTTATTTTCTTCCCATTGTTTTGGTTAATCGACCAACATCATCAAATTGGTAATAACCCATTCGGATTTCCGAATGGGTTATTGTATAAGTATTATTTTATATTTAAGTAAACAGATAAAATTTATTGATGACAAAAGTAAAAAAATATGCTAATATTAAGTTAGAAAGGAGAAGTATATGATTTCAGCAATTTTAGGCTTAAATATGTCAATATTGAATACGAACAATGCTGCATATAATATGCTTTCCTTTGGCTGTACCCCTTTGAGACCAAGAGATGAACTTGCTCTTGCTAATAATAAATTAGCTTACAAGGCTAATTCGGCTATGCAAGATTCTTACCAAAAACTTGTTGACAGAAACATTAAATCTTCTTTTAACATTTTTGCATAAGAATTATTTTATGGCTAATAATTTAAACATGACAAACGTCATTCGTTTTGAGCTGCTGTTTTAATAAGTTTGCTCTTTTCGTACGATAAAGCATGTCACAGAAGGCTTCTAATCTGGTTATAAATCCGGCTTCTCCTGTATGTTCATCTATTGTAAGATTAAGCATTGGTTTTTTAAATTTTTTGGAATATCTAATCATTCTTTCTATCATTAGTGAATCAGGGCCGCAGCCAAAAGAAGTAATGGTAATTAGTCCGTCTATTTTGCTGTCATTCATATAAAAACCAGCTGCACCTGACATTTCATATTCATTAGCCCAATATAATTCAGTTTCAAGATTTTTAAATCCTTCAAACATTTCGGCTTGAGAAAGCTCATTTGCTAAAAATACATTTGCTCCCATTTTTTCTATTTTGGATATAACTTTCATGCTGATATGTTCATCATGAATATTGTAAGCATGAGATATAAGAGCAATATTAATTGTATCTCTGTTAAAAGTTTTTTCTTCTCCGAATTCTTCTTTCCCCTGAACAGCAAGAGAAATTGCTTTGTTATAAGGGGTGTGATGGAGAAGCATTCTGTTAAATTTTCTCATTGCTTCATTTGCTTTTTCGCCTGCTTGTTGTATTTTTTTCTTATCCTTTATACCTAACGGGGCGACTGCCTCAATAAGATAATCCATCTCTTTAAAATTCTTTTTTGACATATCAAAAGTAGGTTCTAAAAGCAAATAATTTCGCTTAACTACGTTCCTTATTAAATCGGGAAGTCCTCTTATTTTTGAACAATTGTATATTTTTTTATCTATAGATTGAATACTCGGACAAAAAATAATATCTATACCTTTATCAAGCAAATTTATAACATGTCCTATATAAACTTTAACGGGCAGGCATGTTTCTGTTACAACATGTGAACTGCCGACAGAAACAATCTGCTTTGTAGTTTTATCAGATAATACTACTTCTATTCCAAGATTTTCAAAGAAGGCATGCCAATACGGATAATAAGTATAATATATTAATGCTCTAGGTATCCCAATTTTCAATTTTACTCTCCTAAAACCATGTTCTGTCATATTTTAGCACAAAAAAAGACAAGAAAAAATCCCGATTTATGGTCGGGAAGAAGAGATCATGAGGCAGATTTAATTCTTATAAAAATATAAGAATTAACAAGTCTATTGTACCTTGTTTTTTGTTTTTTTAAATTAGCCTTGAGAATATAAATAATATATTCTCAAGAATAGGTATTTCGCTAAAAAACTTTAAATAAGCCAAAAAAAATATAAAAACTGAAAAAAATAATAAGAAAATATGAAAAATTATAAAAACATATAAAAAAAATATAAAAATATTGAAAAATTTTTTATTTTTTGTGCTAAACTTATTGGCTGTAATGAAACTAAGCTGAAAGAGGTAGAGATAGATGAATAGTTATTTAACCAGAGTATTTGAAGAAGCAAAGAAAAAAAATGCTAACGAACCTGAATTTTTGCAAGCGGTTGAAGAAGTATTAGAAACACTTAGTCCGGTTGTAGATAAGCACCCCGAATATGAAAAACTTGCTTTAATTGAGAGATTAGTTGAGCCTGAAAGAATTATTACTTTTAGAGTACCTTGGTTTGATGATAATGGGCAACCGAGAGTAAACAGAGGATTTAGAGTACAATTTTCAGGTGCAATTGGACCTTATAAAGGCGGGTTGCGTTTTCACCCTTCCGTAAATCAAAGTATAATGAAATTTTTAGCATTTGAACAGATATTCAAAAATTCATTAACAAGTTTACCAATTGGCGGCGGCAAAGGCGGAAGTGATTTTGACCCCAAAGGAAAATCCGATAACGAAATAATGAGATTTTGTCAAAGCTTTATGACAGAATTAGCGAAACATATAAATCATAATTTAGACGTTCCGGCAGGTGATATTGGTGTAGGAGCAAGAGAAATCGGATATTTGTTCGGACAATACAGAAGAATTAAAAATACATTTGAAGCGGGTGTTTTAACAGGAAAAAGCCTTGAATACGGCGGTTCTTTAGCTAGACCACAAGCAACAGGTTACGGTTTAATCTACTTTATGAGAGAAATGCTTGCTGCAAATAATAAAGAAATTAAAGGAAAGACTGTTATTATTTCAGGTTCAGGCAATGTTGCAATTTATGCCTGTGAAAAAGCTCAAGCTTACGGAGCAAAAGTCGTTGCTATGAGTGATTCAAATGGTGCTATTTATGATGAAAACGGTATTGATTTAGATTGCGTAAAAGAAATTAAAGAAGTAAAAAGAGGAAGAATTAAAGAATACTTAAATAAACATCCGAATGCTAGATATATGGAAAATGACGGAAATATTCCGAAAGTATTTACCGTAAAAGCTGATATCGTTCTTCCTTGTGCAACTCAAAATGATATAAATTTGGAAACAGCGAAACTTATCACTGCAAACGGTGCATTTGCTGTTGGTGAAGGTGCTAATATGCCTTGCACAAACGAAGCTGTAAAATATTTTCATGATAACAAAGTTCTTCTTGCTCCGGCTAAGGCGGCTAATGCCGGTGGTGTTGCGGTAAGTGCTCTTGAAATGTCACAAAACTCAATGAGGTATTCTTGGACGTTTGAAGAAGTTGATAACAAGTTGAACGGTATCATGACAAACATTTTTGCTTCTTGTAAAAAAGCTGCCGAAGAATACGGTTTCGGTAATAACTATGTTGCAGGTGCCAATATCGCAGGATTTATGAAAGTCGCAAAAGCAATGATTGCTCAAGGACTTATATAGTTTATAGTTTGATTTTATAAAAAGGATACTTTTATTTTTGAAAGTATCCTTTTTTATTATATAAATATACAAAAGCCAAGTTATAGGCTTAAAAAAAGTAAATTTAAAAAAATCATTGACGAACAAAAATGTTTTTGTTAAATTAATAATCGTTAGGTCGAGCCCTCATCGTCTAGAGGCCTAGGACATCACCCTTTCACGGTGGAGACGGGGATTCGAATTCCCCTGAGGGTACCATTTATAATACAAGAGGCTTTATGCCTCTTTTTTTATGTTTAGTTTCAACTTCTGATTTTTTGCTTTTTTAAACAGTCGTTGACATTTGCTCTTAGAGCTGTAATATAAGCATCTCCACTAAATCCCGGAAATTCTACGTTTTCAAATTGGGCTAAATATTTATCAACCATATCCATTGTTAAGACTTGATGCAAAGGTTTATGACCTCTTTTATGGTTGTTTTCATAAGTTGCAAGAGCAATATTACCCAAAGTAGTTTTGCCTCCGCAACCCAAAGGATTGAGATGTTCTATTGTAATATTATCAGCAGTGAGTTCGCCGCCATATATTCCGTATTTTACATTTGGCAACCGACCTTCCCTAAAATATTTCTTTAAAATCTGAAAGTAACCATTGAAAGATATTTTTGTAATATTCATTTTTATTACCTTATAAGCTGTTTCTACTATATAAAACATAAAAATAAAAATTTTTAATATAATATTGAGTTCCATATTATTTTAGTAGCAAAATTTTTTTTGCCTTGGTTTCGTATAAATAGCAAAAATTATGTGTACATTATGAAAGGAAAACAATATTATGTTAGTTCCAATAATAGCTAGTCAGGTTTATACACCTATAAGAACAGAAAATTTTGGAAAAAGAGCAAATCTTATTCTTTCTTCCGATGGATATCCAATGATGTTGGTTCGTACTAAAGAAGATCTTCCTGAAATAGAACAGCATATAGCTGATGAAAAAGAAGGATTAGAAAAAGAACAAAATAAAGATAAGGTTGATACTGAACATATAAAAATATATGAACAAGCATTAAAACATTGGACACAAATTAAGGAAGAAATAGAAAAAACAGGGACAAGCAAAGAATGGCTTATTTAAAACATTGAGTTTTAGTACTAATACTTAATTTGAGCATATTTGAATATAAGTCGTCGCAAAGGAGTCACAAAAATAAAAAATCAGAAAAAATTAATTTTCTGAAAATGCTGAAATCCTTTAATAATAAGATATCGGGATGACAGGATTTGAACCTGCGACCCCCTCGTCCCAAGCGAGGTGCGCTACCAAACTGCGCTACATCCCGATACAATATTTAGTTTTCATGGGGTAGCGCACCTACGGTGCTACCTCTCCTCGAAAGATTATCAATCTTTCTCGTCGGCAGAGTCAAACTGCGCTACATCCCGATACAATATTTAGCTTTCATAGGCAGATTGGATTTGTTAATCCGACATCACTTAGTTTACGAAGTAATGTTACCTTACATTTCTATTTAAACTCAAACCGAAAAAAATATCAATATTTTATAATAAAATATGGTCTACATGCGAAAATAATTTTTTATTTTATCCCATTCTTCACCCGGAAGTTTTGCAAATTTTATTAATTCATCAATCATATATATGGAATTTGTGTTCAGCAATTCTCTGTCTAAAATATTTTGCCATTCATCTTTATTGAGTTTTGCAAGATTTGCTATATCGGCACCATTAAGAGGAAATATATTGTTCTTTTTTATGTTTAGTAATTCTCTGTCCAGAACATTTTGCCATTCTTCATTAGAAAGTCTTGCCAGTTCTGCCATTTCCACGCCATTAAAACTTTCATTATTTGCATTTTTTTGATTTAGTAATTGTCTTGGGGATTTTATAACATTTTGCCATTCTTCATCAGAAAGTCTTGCAAGTGCAGCCATTTCCAGACCATTAAAAATGTTACCATTCGTTTTCTTTAGGGTAAACAGTTGTCTTGGCGGTTTTATAACATTTTGCCATTCTTCATTAGAGAGTTTTGCAAGTTCTGTTATTTCAGAAGCAATAAAGATATTGTCTGCTGCATTTTTCATCGTAAACAGTTCTCTGTCAAAAACCCTGCTCCATTCTTCGTTACTAAGTTTTGCAAATTCTTTTATATCTTTTATCGAAAAATTTAAGTATTCTTTAGAAAGCAAATTTCTTTGATTAATAATTTCGAGTTCTTCTGGTGTAAACTGTTTTGTTAAATATTCTTTGACTTTACTTTCATCTCTTACTACAGTCTCATTATAATTATCAATTGAACCATGTTCTTTTTCATCATAATCGGGAATTATTTTGGGGCAAATGATACTTCTGAAATATTCACCTAATTGTTCTACTTCTTCCTTGGTTACGCTGCTGTTTTTTGCAACCATTAAAATCAAATTTTCATTGTTATCTTTTCTTAATCTTATCTGTTTTGTCAGTTTGCAGTCATCTTTATCTCCAGGGGTTTCAATGGTTTTTACTAATTCGGCAATTGATTCGGCACATCTTGTAGAAGCATATTCACCTAATACTTTATTGAGAATTATATATATATTTTGAGGTATTTCCCCATCATCAGTTATTCCATATTCTATATTATCTTTAAAATGGCCATTTTCGTGGGTAAGGGTATCTAAGAACATAGTATATGTCTGTTCCATATTAATTGTTATTTTATTGATTTGTTCACTTGAATGAAATCCTCTCAAATTATCTTGTAATTTGGTAAATTGAATAGTTTTTGCAAAAGGAGCATTTGCTTTTGTTTGATGATCAATAAATTCTTCCGTTGCCATAATTATTTCTTTTGCCTTTGTTAAATTTACATCATTATCAATCATCAATTTTATATCGGGATATTTTTGTTTAAATTCATTCAATAATTTTTGTATTTCAGGAGATTTTTCTCCGTAAAGTTTTTTATTGAGCTCTTCATATTCTTCATCAGAAAAATATTTGCATGTCAATACTGATACGCCAGGATTTGCATCTATTCCCTCCATTTTTTCATAAATATAAAAAAGAGAAACCGGCAAATTTTCAGGTTTATTTTTTTCAACTATTAAACTATTAAGTTTATCTTTCGGCAAATTTAATAATAATGAAATGTTTCTCGCTACTGTTTGCATATCTAATTTATTTATGAGCTGGGATATTATATTCCATTCTTTTTCATTGAGATGAGAAAATTCTGTTAAAATAAACGCATTGGGTGTGCTTGTGTATTTATCTGTTATTGATAATAATTTTCTTTTTTGAATTGTTTTCCAGTCTTCTTCATTAATTTTTGAAAATTCAACTATATCTTTAGCAGAAAATGCATGATTATTTCTGTCTTTTATTTTTAATAAATTTCTGTCAAATATAGTATCTAAAACCTCTTTTTCTTGATTTGCAAAATAAATAATATTAGAACGACTAAATGCCTTATTATTTGCATCTTTTAATTTCAATAAATTTCTTTTGGGATCTGTAATTTTTTTCCATGTATCATCACTAAGTTTTGCAAAATAAATAATATCAGAACGACTAAATGCCTTATTATTTGCATCCTTTAACTTCAATAAATTTCTTTCGGGACTGATAACTTTTTTCCATGTATAATTATCCAGTTGTGACAATTTTGCAATAGAAGAACCGTTAAAAGCTTTACCCTCCGCATCTTTTAATGTGAGTAGTTTTCTCTCATCTATTTTTTCCCATGTCTTCTCATCAAGTTCTGCTAATTCTATTATTTCATTAGCATCAAAAAAATCACCGTCTGCATTTTTTAAATCTAACAATTTCCTTTTGTTTAAATTTTCCCATTTATTATCTTCAATGAATGCAAAACATTTTATATCATTCAATTTAAATCGTGAATATTTTGAAGATAACAAATCTCGTTTATTTATAATTTCTAATGCTTCAGGCGGTAATTCCTTTGCTAAATATTTAGGAATTTTCTTTTCATCTCTTATTACAGTTTCATTATAATCATCAATTGAATCATGTTTTGTATCATCATAATCGGGAATTATTTTTGGACAAACTATACTTCTGAAATATTCACCCAATTGTTCAACTTCTTCTTTGGTTACATCGCTGTTTTTTGCAACCATTAAAATCAGATTGCCGTTATCATCTTTTCTGACTCTTATCTGTTTTGTCATTATACAACTATCTTTATCATCAGGGGTTTCAATAGCTTTTATCAATTCGGCAATTGTACTTGATGCAATTTTAGCAGAGTTAGATGACAATACTTTACCAAGAATATTTTTTATATCTTCAGGAGTTTCTTTATCTATAAAACCAAACTCTTTCTCGTCTTTAAAAAATCCGTTTCCAAAGCTGAGCGCTCCCGGTATATTGTTATCGTCACTATTAATATCAATAGATATTTTACCTTGATTAAAAAATCCTTTTGTTTTATTCATTTTAGAAAACTGAATAGCTTTTACAATCGGTGCATTTGCTTTTGTTTGATAATCAATAAATTCTTCAACTGATTTAATTATGTTTTTTGCTTTGTTTAAAGATACATCGTTATCAACCATCAATTTTATATCCGGATACTTTTGTTTAAATTCATCAAAGAGTTTTTGTACTTTAGGAGATTTTTTTCCGTATAGCTTTTCGTTGAGATTTTCATATTCACTATAAGAAAGGTCTTGAGAAACCAGTGCCGATACAAAGGTATCTTCTCCAATCATAACCGGTCTTGCACCTTTTATTTCTTCATAGAGAGAAAATAATGGTGCATCCTTGTTTTCCTCTTTACTTTTATTTGTTATTAATTCATAAATCTCTTTATCTGTCATTTTAGATAATATTGATGTATTAGCTAAAACAGTTTTTAATCCAAATGTATTTATTAAAAGAATATTTAAGCCCGGAATTCTATCGGAAGCATATTTTGATTGTGAAAAACCTAACTCTGAAAAATCATCAGAGGGTTTTACATCATTTGTCCAAATGGATTCATTCTTTGTTACTTTCTGATTTTTTATATCGGAATTATTTAAATCCGCTCCATTATTCTGATTAGCTGATGATACTTTTTTAGTAAAATTGAATAGCTTTAATAACAGCTCATTTAGCATTATAATGTCCTTATATTTTGGCAAAAAAACAAATACACAAACTATATTTCTCTTATATATATAAAAACATTTTGATGATAAAAATTTCTGCTTCCTTTTTTATTGTAAATCTAAATTTACAATTTAATCCTTAACTTTACCCAAAAAGCTAATTTAGATAATTTCAAAGAATATGATAATGGCACTGTAAAATAAAAACAAATTTTTGCCACAAATTTTAGGAGGAAAAAATGGAAAATAAAAATTTAAAAATTGCAGCTTTATTATCATGCAGTATTATCGCACTTGGTGCATATACTCTTGAAGCTCAGGCAGCTGCAAATACAGAAGATGAAATCCAAATCATCAGAGTAAAAGAATTGGATAATGACAATTCTTTAGGCATTTTCAACGAAAATGTAATAGATGTAAAATGTCCGGCAAAACCTTTTGCAAAATCAACTAATATGAGAGTAAGAGATGCAGAAGATACTTGTGAAACAGGTGCTGCTATTCCGCCGCCATGCGGCTGCGAAGAGAAAGTTGAACCGGAACCGCTGCCTTGTGCTCCTGAAGAATTACCTGCTCCGTGTGAAGTTTCACCGGCATGTCCTTGTACGCAAGAATTTCCTGATATACCGGAAGACAGACCTGCCCCTTGTCCTGTTTCAAATTGTGATACGGATACCGGTGCTCAATGCGCACACTGTACACCTTTTGACAAAGATTTATTAAACAAATTGCAAGTTTATGCTTATCCGCAGCATACAGGATTTAATTTGAGCGGTAACTATGCGTTTGGTGATATACATAACTCAGGTTACGGCAGTTATGTGACAACAGGTGCAGCTGCTCCTATTATGGTTCCTGATTGCGGGTGCGGATGCGGAAAAATGCATATTCTTGACCAATACTCAAGTCATCTTAACGATAAAAATTATTGGGGCTACCAAGGAAATGTAATTACCGGTGCAGCTACACCTATTTTCGCTAATCAAGGTATAAATGTTGAAAGAGTAAATAACCCTTGTCCTGTAACAGTTCATTCTTCTTCAAGCGTAACATTGCCTACAAAAACTTTTGAAAAAGTTGATGTAACAAAAGTAACAGGTGCAGCAATGCCTATAACAAATACTTTTGATGACGTATCAGCTACTTTTTGGGCAGCCGAAGATATAAACAGACTGGCTGCGGCAAAAGTAATTGCAGGTTATCCTGACCAAACATTTAGACCTGAGAAAAAGGTTACAAGAGCAGAGTTTGCAAGTCTTGTTGTTGGCGGTTTAAACTATGAAGGTAAAAAATACTATGACAAAGCTTTGTTTAGTGATGTACCCGAATCTCACTGGGCAAATACCGTAATAGACAAAGGTATGAATGCAGGTTTAATCGCAGGTTATCCAAACGGTACTTTCAAACCTAATAATCTTGTAACCCGTACCGAGGCACTGGTAATTTTAGGAAAGGCACTTCCACCTTGTGATATGGATGATTGTAAAGCCGATGAAATTATTTCAAAATACTCTGATTGTTCTCAAATTCCGAGTTGGGCAAAAGTATCTGTAGCTAAAGCTTTAAAAGCCAATGCTTTAAAGAAATCTCCTGATACGGAAATGCTCAGAGGTAATGATTTTGCAACAAGAGCTGAAATTGCAGGCATGTTAGCCAATATTCGTGTAACGCTCGGTATAGATGCAGAAGAAATAGCTTGCGGATGTGAAGAAACAGGCGCAGCAGCTTTTGTAGAGAAAACAAAAATGATTAAATATCCTACATTGAAAATGAAATTTGATGATAGTATTTCTGCAAAAGATAATCAAGCAGGTGATGGTTTCAGGGCTTATACAACAGAATGCATAAGTATCGACGGCAAGAATTTCCCCGCAGGTTCTATCGTAAGAGGTAAAATCGCAGAAGTCATAAGACCTACAAGGGATAACTCAGGAGGTCTCAGAATAGCCTTTACCGAAATTGAAGGTGACGGAAATAAGATGGCTTTACCTCAAGATGTTTTATCTGCTCAAGTTATGAAAACAAGACATCCTAATATTGTTTCAAGAATAATTAAAATGCCGTTTACTTTTGCAGGAGCAATAGTCGGTAACACAGCAAGAACTGTAGGAGCTGTAGCATCATTAGCCGGTAACGGAGTAGAAGCAACATTGAATGATTTTGGTACAGGAGCAGGTGAACTTTTCCAAGGAAAATTCAAAGCAGCAGCAAGAAGTGCAGGACAATCTGTACTGGCATTAGCCAAAACACCGTTTGATATGGGTGGCAGTGTTGTTAGCGGTGCAGCAGGGCTGTTTGAAATAACAGGTGATGAAGTTGCTTATGTACTTAATCAAGACGGAAAGCGTGTTGCTCAAATTAATCCCAGAGAAATTGTACAAGTAGCATTTAATCCCGTAGAAAAATAACCTGTACAATGTAATTTAGAAAAGGGGGCGAGTTGCTCCCTTTTCTTTTTTGTTGTTTAATTTAATCAAGAATAGTTTTAAGGAGAGATTTATGAAAAAAGTTATTTTGGCAATTCTTGACGGATGGGGTATCGGAGATGATTATAAAGGTAATGCAATTTATAATGCAAATTTACCAAATTATAAAAATTTATTAAATACATATCCAAATACAACAATTTTTGCCGATGGTGAACATGTAGGATTACCCTCAGGACAAATGGGAAATTCCGAAGTAGGGCATCTTAATTTGGGTGCAGGAAGAATTGTTTATCAAGAGTTAACAAGAATATCAAAAGCTATAAAGGATGGTGATTTTTTCAAAAACGAAGAGCTTTTAAACGCAATAGAACATACAAAGAAAAACAATTCCGCTCTTCATATATATGGACTTGTTTCGAATGGTGGAGTTCACAGCTCTATGGATCATATTTTTGGAGTAATTGATTTAGCGAAGAAGGAAAATGTTAAAAAGCTTTATGTTCATGCCTTTTTAGATGGTCGTGATACTCCTCCGCAAAGTGCTGTTAATTATTTAAAAGAAGTTGAAGAAAAATTAAAAAAAGAAGGTTTTCCTCAAATTGCAACAATTTCCGGAAGATATTATGCGATGGACAGAGATAACCGTTGGGAAAGAGTACAAAAGGCTTATGATTGTTTGACTTTAGGAGAAGGCAACAAGGCAGCTAATTCTGATGAAGCGATAAAAAAATCCTATGCTGACGGAGTTAATGACGAGTTTGTTATTCCTACCGTCACACTTGAAAATTCAAGAATTAATGATAACGATGCGATTATTTTCTTTAATTTCCGTCCGGACAGAGCAAGAGAACTTACCAGAGCCATCATGATGAAGGATTTTGGCGGATTTGACAGGAAAAAAGTATTAAGTAATATTTATTATGTATGTTTTACAAGATATGATGAAAAATTTGGACTTCCTATTGCTTTCAAGCCGCAAGTTTTGACCAATATACTTGGTGAAGTCCTTGATAAAGAAGGAATAAAACAATTCCGTACAGCAGAGACCGAAAAGTATGCACATGTTACGTTTTTCTTTAACGGAGGAGTTGAAAAGCCTTTTGATACAGAAACAAGAGTACTTGTAAATTCACCAAAGGTTGCTACTTACGATTTGCAGCCGGAGATGAGTGCTTATGAGGTTGCTGATAATGTAGTAAAAGCAATTCATTCAAATGAATATCCTTTTATTCTTGTGAATTTTGCTAATCCTGATATGGTTGGGCATACAGGAGTATTAGAAGCTGCGCAGAAAGCAGTTGAAGCTGTTGATGAATGTGTGGGAAAAATAGTTGAAGCTGTAAAAGAGGAAGGTTATGTCATGCTTTTGACCGCTGACCACGGAAATGCTGAATGCATGATAAATCAGGAAACAGGCAAGCCGCATACTGCTCATACTACAAATAAAGTACCTTTCTTTGTTATAAATAGCGATAAAAACCTTAGTTTGAGGGATGATGCTTCTTTATGTGATGTTGCCCCAACAGTTTTAGAACTTCTTGAAATATCTCAACCCACTGAAATGACTGGGAAATCTATTATTTCAAAATAGGAATTGAAGTGGTAAAAATACATCCCGATTGATTTTGTTTAATTTCATGTATTAAAATGCATGCGGGTTAAGTTTTTATGCTAATAAATAGCAATAAAATTTTTTAGGAGTTTTGTATAAATAACCGATAAGATTATGAAAGGCAGAAAAACATGAATATCTCAACCCCCGTTTTATCAACTTCTTTTACAAAATTGTTAAACAAAAACATTGACCGCACCGCATGCATGCTTTATAATAACTATGTTGGTGATAGTGTTACATTTGGACAGCATTCAGGACCAAGAAGCAATAGATTTAGTGAAGAACGCATAACCAGAAAAACAAAATTAAATGTAAATCAATATAATAATCCTAAAAATGTTGTTTTTGAAAAATTAGTTACTTTATGCAAAGAATCAGTAAAACCTGATAATATCTCATTCGATTGTATAGAAAAAATCGATAAAATGTTAAAAGATATACCATTAAAAATATTAATAGACGAAAATAATACAAATACGGAAAAAAGTTTTTTTAATGAGGTAATGGCGTATTATTTGGAGTGGCCTACAAATTTTTCTTTAGATCAGTATAAGAAAGATATGAGACAAATTTTAGAAATTTTAGATAACGATTAAAATGGAAATTCGACTCGTCGTTCATTAAAATTTCTAGTACTTATTTGAGGATCAATAATTGTATCTATTTTAGTTTCTTGATTTACATCATTTATTCCTATTCTTATAAATCCGTTTCCATCTAGTGGATTAGGAATACGAATAAATATTTTTGGTGTAATCGAAGTTGTACCTATTGTTTCGCCCCAACGACTGTTGTCTTCTATTGCTGCAAACATATAATCAATTAATAGTAGGGCTTTATCCTCATTAATAGTTCCGTCACTATTTACGCATTCCATTCTATCAAGAAATCTCATTATAGGATGTGGGGAGCCATTATCAAATCTTCCTAATATATTTCCATTTCTTGAAATAAAATTATTAAGAGAATCTGTAAAGGTTCTTATATTATTGCTTATATTTGTAGAATATTGACCGGTACTAACTTGAGGACTACTACTCGAAGATGATCTGTGCCTATTAATTTCAGACATTATATTTCTGTCTATATAATGTTGTCTATTAGTTCCTACTCCTTGATTAAATTTGCTGTTAGCTGCATCTATATTTGATGGAGACAAACTTGAAAGAATCTTTTTTGCATCATCTGGTGCTATATTATTGCTTCTTTTTAGTGTATTTATTATTCTTTGTGGTGTTTGGGTAGCATCATATCTATTATTAAGATTTTTAGCACTAAATTCTAATTGTGTTTTTTTTACGTTTGCATCTGTAGAAAGATTAGAAAGGTAATCGGGGGTGTTAATTAAAGCATTTACCCTATCAAGTATATGTAGGTTGTCTCCATTTTTATTATTTTCTATGCTTAATTTATATAGGTTTAATTTGTCGTCTGTATCTATATGGTTAATAATAGCAATTGTTTCAGAATAAGTTTTGCCTTCCCTCAATCCTTCAGCCGCTATAAGCAATTTTTGAATATCATTCGCAGCAGGTGGACTTGCCCAAAAAGTATTAATAAAGTCTCTTATTTTATCTATAGGTACGTTCATTTTTACTGCATATTTTGTAAAATCTTTTATATTGGCATCACTAGCTATACGAGTTTGTATAGCATCTGCAATACTTATTTGTTGATTTTGTTCTATTGCTAATTTATAAAGGTCTATTATTTGCGTAGCATCAGAAGTTAAATGATGTGGTGCTATATCAATAATTTTATTATAGATACCTTGAAGAGATTGACCACTTGATAATTCTTGTTGACAGATTTTGTATAATGTTTCTGAGTAATCTTGCATTACTTCTGAGTTTCCAGAGGATGAATGTCCTTGCCTTAAAGCATTTATCAGATCGCTTAGTCGTATTGGTGAATTAGACGAAGAATTCATTAACCATAATTTTATGTTTATAGCATTTTGTGTGGGAGTAAGATTTTCATATATAGCATTAGTTGATAAATTATTATAATTAGAACTAAATTGGTTACTGGTTATAGTCTCTTTTATTTTATCAAATATATCATAATCGGAATCAGCAGCTATATTTAATAATTCACATGAATGCTTAATGTTTTCAAAAATATTAGGCATAGGTTTTTGAGTCCAACTATCTATCCATGTATTGATGGTGTTAATACAACTATTTAAGTCGTCTGAATTAATATTTGATATATTTTCAAAAATTTTGTTACTAGTAGTTAGTATATATTTTTTTAAGTCAGCAACAGATGTGTCACTTCTGCTGGTTGCATTATCTAAGGAGTCAATTTTGCCCAAAAAATCAATTAGCACATTTATACTGTTGTTCGCAGAATTATTAGAAAGTAATTCAAGTAGATGATCTTCTAAGATTCTTTTTTCATTGGCAAAATCTGTTCCCTCCATTCCTCCGGCTTTGATGCGTGATTTGCCGTCATCGACATTCAGCATTTTCCCGTTATTTAATATTACTCTTTTTACGGATGCACCACCCATTACATGAAATCCTTTTTTAACAAGAGTACTTAATTCTATTTCTTTGGTAGCGTTTGGATTCATTGGGTCATAACATTCAACGACCCATTTTCCTGATTGGGCTTTGATTCTTTTTATTGTTATTGCGTGGTTATCATTTGTAGGTGCACCGCTGTTACCGAACAATTTTGCAATTTCAGAACTATTACCTACCAAAGTTAATACTCCTCCGCTTTCTTTTATCTTGTTCAATGTTTCTGCAAGTTCATCTATATTTTGACCGTCATTAAGTTGTATATGTACTTCATTTTCTTTTCCAAATACTTTTGCAATACTCACTGCATCAAGGGGAACATCCTCATTTACTTTGAGCAAATTTCTTACTGCAAGTTCTATAGCTTGTTGCTGCTGTTTATATCCAAATCTGTTATCCCCTTTAATATATCCATCAATCTTTTTAGGGGATATGGATACTATATTATTATTTATCAAGACTTCGATATTCTGCCCGCTTTTCCTTATCAAAATATTTCTTTTTGTTTTTTCATCTAAGCCGCTTAATAAAGCATCTATTGCACAATTGTTATTTTTATTATCGGTTTGTGTAATATTACCTCTTGTATATCTTATCCAAGTACCCTTATTATCAAGTTCCGTAGAATGTTTATTTATTTCTATAGTTTGAAACTTGTCATAATCTTTGCTTATATAATATTCAGGAACACCGTCTTTGTTATATATAACTCCCGGTTTTAGTCTCATATCTTTTGCAAATTTTAAAGGATCTTTAAAGATATTGTTATCTCCTTCTACTGCTTTAAAAATTGATTTGCCTTCGCAGAAAATTTCTTGTAAGATAGCTTGTCTAAATGCTTCTTTAATATCAATATCCTCACCTTGATAGAGAGCCAAAAGCTTATCAATTACTACATCACAGGAAACTTGTATACCGACACTGACTATTTCTTTTACGAGATAAGCTTGTATGGCGGCAGACGAAGCTCCGTCTGATTTCAATTGTGCTAATTTCCGAATGGCTTTATCCGTCAATCCAAAACGTTGTGCAACTGCTTGACCTCCGGATTCTCCTAACATTGAAATAGCCTGTCCGACCATTGCCATTATGCCATTAACAGCGGCTTGTTTGAAAAGTGCAAAATGCTCTTCTTTACTCATTGCAGCAATTCCATCCTTAGAACTTGCCCTGTCAAGATAATTCAATCCCAGGGTAGCTCCTGCTGATATGGCTCCTGCTTTTAGGAATGTTGCTGTTATTGGAAGTGCACCTCCGCCTGTTTGTGCATTTATATATGCTATTACAAGCATTTTTATCATACCGCCGAATGTAGCATCATCTTCCTTTTGCTCTCTTGCTCTGTCTTGCAACCATTGCGGAAAACCTCTGTAATTTCCGCCAAATCCTAAATTCATTGCATGTTCGTAGTCAACTTTTGCCTTTTCTGTGAACACAAGTTCAGAACTATCCATAAAAGATTTATTTAAATCCTTCAGTATGTTACGTAATTCATTATTGTTGTTTATCCTTCTTGTTTCTAAGCGGGAAGTTTCACTGAATGCATTAATCTGTGTGTCGAATCGGTATGCACCCGGATTTGCAAATATTGTTTTTTGGAGTTTTTGGTCATCTGCTTCAATTTTCTTTTTTTCAGCAAGAGCTTCTTTATATTTTGCAATTGCATCATTAATTGAAGACTTGCGTTGTTCATATTTCCCTTTTAAATTTTCATATTCTTCGGTGCCCTCATATTCTTTTAAACGTTTTTCTGCTGCTTTTAAGAGGGTATCTCTAAGTGTTTCTATTTTGGTTATATCTTCACCTGTTAATAATTTGAGTCTGTTATCTTCATCATGTTGATTAAATTTGTTCGGATGGAAAAAGAGTTCTAAGATATTATCTTCGCTAATTTCATCAAAGTGTTCTTTATAATAATTTCCATCTATTTGATTTTCACTTGTTCTTTTTATTTTTTCATTAGGATTAGTAATATTTGTAGGAGTTGTACAAAGAGAAATAAAATTTCGTTCCTGTTTTAAAGCATTTTCTATATTTTCAGCATTATATTCTATATGGAAGTATTTTTTAAAATATGTTTTCAAAGTATCTTCATCCGGATGAAGCGCAAGCTGCTTTACCATTTCATTAAATGCTTCTTGCTGTTGTTGTAAATTTTTTTCACAAAATGTATCTATTCTCTGTCCAAATATCCAATAAAATCCTTCACTGCAAGCAGCAAATATTCCTTTACTATCTTCATAGCCTTTAAAAGCTAATTTATTTGTATTCAATAAATACAAAGCACGATCTACTACTACACCAGCTTCAGGATTTTTTTGTTTTATTTCTTCAATTTTTTCCGCTTGTTTGATTTGTTTTGCAATTTCATTAAAAATTCTATTTAATTTTGAAATTGCATTTTCATCTATATAGTCATTACACCAACTCGAAATTTCTTTTACATATTCATCATATAATTTTTTAGGTATAGTCGGTATATTCTTAGCTTTTTCAATAAATAATGAAGCTATATTCCGTACATTTTTAGGTTCTCCATCTGCCAGATATGAAAGAATATTTTTTGGGTTAATAGCTTTATCGCGACTGTTTGTAGCAATTTCTGTACTACTAAAGATATCAGCTACATTATCAAGATTAATTTCTTCATTATGTTTTTTGTAATAATCTAAACTGATATAAGAGCCTGTACCTTTTTTTATAGTGACCAAATTTCCTTCATGATGATATATAATCTTATCTTCTTTATTTTTATTGATTTCATCTGATAATTTTTCTAAAGAAGCACTTATATTTTTCATTTCTTTTAGAGTAAAATGTTTTTCCCCTTTATCTTTTAATATATTTTCAAATTGTTTGCTTATTTGTTCAAATTTTTCTTCTTCAAGATAATCTTTTGAAGCAAAAAGAAACGTATCAAATACTTTCTTTATTTCAGCAGGGTCTCCTTGGGTTAAAATTTGCAATTTGTTTTTAGAGCTGTCTGACAAAACATTTTTTTCTAAAAAGTAGTCTATTATAGTTGTTTCCGATAATCCGGCTATTCCTTTATTTTCATAAAAAGGAGCATATATTTTTTTATTATCGGTTGTCATTTGAAGATTATCGGGATTTCCATCAATTCTATCAGGAATACCTTGCCCTTTACGTGTTGCAAAAGATGTTCTTAATAATCTCACAATTTTTTCAGTACGTTCCCCTGTATCACCTCTAAAGGCACGTATCAAAGCAGATTCCAATTTCCCTTCGGCAGCTCTTATTTTTTTTCGATTATTTGGATCTGTTATTGCTGTTTCAATCAAATTTTCCTTTGCTTCAAGTATTTCTTTCAATTTTGGTTCATCATAACGTACATTAAAATAATCATAAAATGCCATGGGTATATTATTCTCTGTAGCAAAAGAGTTTACCAGTCTTTCAAATTCATCATCTCCACATATTCCTCTATTAGCTACAAGTTTTGCAATATCAATTATTTCACCGGCAACAGGATTTTTTTCTTTTATTTCGTTTATCATTTGTGCCAGTTGAATAGTTTTGGCAAATTTAGCAAACTCACAATCTATTGCATCTAAATCATTTATATTTGTAAGTGACTCTTGAAAATTTTTACATTGTGTTTCTGTTATGAAAGATAATTTTTGAGCTTCATTTAGTAGTACGTTCCCAATATTATGTACTCTGTCCATATCTAAACAATCAAATACTTTATCAGGATCATCTTCTACAAGATATCGTAATCTATTTTGTTGTTTGTCAGGGAGTTCTACGATTTTCGACAAATCAAAATAGTCGATGTAATCTTTTGCAGAACAATTATTTCTGTTTTCCTTAAATGCGGCAGCGTTTATAGGTAGTTTTTTAATTAAGTTCATAATTATATCGTTTAACTTTTTTACTGTTTCCTGTGAATATTTTTTATTATCTAGTTTATTATCAGATTCTTTATCTTGTTTTATTATTTTTTCTATTTGATTGGATATTTGATTATACTCTTCCTTTGGTAAATACTTGCTTGCTGATAAGAGAATATTATTAAAAATTTTGTTAGTTGTTTCTATATTCCCTTGTGTTAAATTGTATAGTTTGTTTTCGTTATCTGTATCATTATCGAGTAAGAAAAAATTTATTAATCTTTGCGTATCTGATATTTGTAATTCTTCTTCTTTAGATTCTTTCTCAGTTTTTTCTACAAAACTATCAAAATAACCTTTTAATCCTAACGGTGTTTCATCTTTAGATTTTAATTCAGGAATCGGAATATTGTTGTTTGTGAATAATGAATTTAATGCATCTTTTTGATTATATCCGTTTGCTTTTGCAATTTTACATTGTTTTTTTATGATGGTTTCTACTAAATCTTTGTTTAAAAATAAATACAGAGGAAGATTTTTGCCCTTTCCAAATATTTCTATAAAACTGTTAGATGTCATAGATGCTATGTTTTCTGTAGTAATAGTTCCATCTTTAATTGATTTTCTTATTCTTTCTTCTTCTTCTTTAAATGGAAATATTTTTTTTATGAACTTATTACTATTATCAGAAATGTTATTCCATTCATTTAACAATAATTTATTCAAATTGCCTGTATTAATATTGTAATTTTCAAGATAAGGATTATCATTGAATTGAGTATATAAAAAATCTTCGACTACACCTGTTTCAAAAATACTGTTATTGTTGTCTTTTTTACCGGATTCTTTTATAAATGAAAAAATATTTTTTACTTCTTGACCTTCTAAAATACCGTTCTTATCATTGTCAAAGATATCAAAGATTTTGCTGAGAATATTTTGGTTTGTCTTATTTTCTCCTTCTTGAATATCAGTTTTGTTAATCGTGCCATCAAAATTTTGGAGCTTCCTAAATTTGTCATCCAAATTAAAATTTTCCATTTTTGTTCAAACCTTAAAAACTTTCCACTAATTTATATATCGGAATATTTTTGAAAAACTTTAGGATTTTTCGTGTAATTGTTACAATTCTTAATAAAAATTTTAGGAGGCGAAGTCGGATTAGAATGGCACTGTCTAAATAGTAAAATAAATCAAAGAAGTCACGATCAATTTATATTAATTTATGTAAAGAAAACAGAAAAAAATAAATTTTTAAACAATAAAATGTTTTTATTTATATACATAATATATAAGGGGTATACAATGAACATCGAAGAAATTAACAGTTTGCTTGGAATTAATCCGCTGGAAAATCCTTTTGTTCAACAAGAAAAACCTCAAGAAAAAAATGAACAAAAAGATTCTTTCCTTAAAAACTTCAATATAATGGATATACTAAAACAAGCAGATAAACAAGAAGTTATTGAAATCCTTGGTGATGACCTTTTAGAAGAAACTAATCCTATATTTTAATCCTTCTAAAAATTGGTCCAAAAAGGATTTACTATAACGTAATAAAAGAAATAATATGTTACGGCTACAGTAAATACGTAACTGTCTGCCCTGTCTAGAAAACCCCCATGTCCCGGCAGAAGATTTGAAGAATCTTTTGTACCCGCATCACGTTTCAGCATAGATTCAAATAAATCACCAAATTGCGCTGCAGCTGTAATTACGAGTCCGGCTAATAAAGATTGCCAAATTTCCAAATGAACAATATAACCTACTATAACAGCTGATAAAACCGCAAAAAAAGCTCCTCCAATAGCCCCTTCAATGGTTTTTTTAGGACTGATTGCTTCCCATAGTTTATGCTTACCAAATCTTGTTCCGATAAAATAAGCTGCAATATCAGTTAATGATATTGCCGTAAACATAAGTAATACATAACCTATCGCAGTATCAAAAGAGAACCCGAAATACTCTAATTTTCCGGCATTAAGATTTCTTATAAATAAAAAATGTGAAGGAAGTGCACCACCATATATTATACACATTAAAGTTGCCCCAACGTCACATATCCTTGCATTTTTACCGCGTTTTAATATTGCGCCAAAACAATAAAGCGCAGTAAATACACTTACCATAAGCATTAAGTCAATACGGTTAAGCGCTGCAATGAATAAATATAACATACTGCCTAAATAAACACTCTGTCTGTTTGGATAAAAGTGTTTAAGATAAAGCATATTCAATAACTCTTTTAATCCGAAAAATAAAAGCAAGCCAACAAAAAGGGCTAATAACCAATCACCCACAACTATGGCAACGATAGTAATCGCCATAAATATAGACGCTGTTATTGTCCTTTTATCCACTATACTTTTAAAACCTCTTGTTCTTTTTCTTGTGCTAATGAATCAATAATTTTTGTGTATTTATCGGTTATTTTTTGAACTTCGTTTTGATTGTTTTTGACATCATCCTCGGAAAGATTTTCTGATTTTTCAAGTTTTTTAATATCGTCAACACCATCACGTCTGATATTTCTAATAGCAACTTTTGCATCCTCAGCCATTTTTTTTACCGATTTAGAAAGTTCTTTTCTTCTTTCTTCTGTCAAAGGAGGGAATGTCAATCTTACACAAGTTCCGTCACTATTTGGAGTAATACCTATATCTGATTTTGTAATAGATTTTTCTATTTCGTGTACTAAATTTTTATCAAACGGTGTAATTACAAGAGTTTGACCATCTTGAACTGAAACATTTGATAATTGTCTTAAAGGAGTAGGTACTCCATAATATTCAACACTTATTTTTTCTAAAATAAGAGGATTGGCTCTTCCTGTTCTTACATTACCAAATTCTTTTTTTAAGCTTTGAACAGCTTTTTCCATTTTTTCTTCGGTTTGTTTTAATACATCACTTACTGACATTATTATTCTCCTACATAAGTACCTATCTTTTCACCTTTTAAAATACCTTCTATTGCTCCTTTTTGTTCAAAATCAAAAACAAAAAGAGGAATTTTATTTTCTCTGCAAAGAGAAACAGCTGACATATCCATAATTTTTAAATCTTTTTTTATCACATCATCATAACTTAATCTGTCAAACTTTTTAGCATCAGAATATTTTCTTGGGTCTTTGTCATAAATACCGTCAACTTTATTCTTTGCCATCAACATGGCCTGAGCATCTATTTCAGCGGCTCTAAGACCTGCGGCTGTATCTGTTGTAAAAAACGGATTACCTGTTCCTGCTGCAAATATAACTACTCTGTCCTTTTCAAGATGTCTTATTGCTTTATATCTTATATAAGGTTCTGCTATTGCATGCATCTCTATTGCACTAACTAATCGGCAAGGTACATCAATATTTCTCAGCATAGATTGCAAAACAGAACCGTTCATAACAGTAGCAAGCATTCCGACATAGTCGGCAGAAGCTTGTGGCATGCCCAATTTAGTGCAATTTTGTACTCCTCTGAAAATATTTCCTCCTCCTACAACAACTGCAATTTGCGCACCAAGTTCATGCACTTTTTTTATCTCTTTTGCAACTTCGTTTATTACATTTGGATCAATTCCGAAACCACATTCGCCCATTAGTGCTTCACCGCTAATTTTTAACAGCACTCTCTTATATTTTAAATCTACAGACATAGAACTCTCATAACACTACCTAATTCATTCTACTAAAAAATCAAAAAAAAGAAAAGGGGAGGTATTGTTATTATTAAAAACAGGATTATTATCAAGATAATATGTTTTTTAATTTTGGTTTCTTTTATTTTATACAATCGCAACTTGTAATTTTTTTCTTTAAATAAATTAGTTTTGTACCACCATAAATTTTTTCTTTTATATTTTCGAAATCAATATTATCTGTAATTTGGGTAAAATTTTCGTTTTTTGTGCATTCAACAATAATATATCCGCCTGTTTTCAGAATATTTCTTTCTGCAATAACGGGCAATACTTTTTCGATGCAGCCTGTTTCATAAGGTGGATCTAAAAAAATTATATCAAATTGTTCTTCATTAAAATACTTTAATGCTCTCAAGGCATCATTTAAATAAATCTTATATTCAAAATTAAAGTTTGACAAATTTTGTTTTAAAAGTTTAAAATGTTTAGGATTTTTTTCAACAAAAACAATTTCCTTTGCAAATCTCGATGCTGCTTCAATACCAACGAGTCCGCTTCCTGCAAATAAGTCCAGCCAAGAAGAATTAATAACTTTATCTTGTAGAACATCAAATATGCTCTCTCTTATTTTCGATAAAGTAGGACGAAGCTCTTTTGTTTCGAGAGTATTTACAAGTTTATTTTTGAACCTTCCTGAAACAATTCTCATTTTACCTGTTGTTCTTCTGTTTCGTTTTCATTTCTCTGTGGCTTTAAAATCTGAACAGAACTGTTTTGGCAAAATTCGGTTCTTGCTTCCTGTATTTTTTCTTTTAATTCTTCTTCAATCGATTTTCCGTTGAGCATTCTGTCTAATAAACCATTATTCAATTTTACAAGTTTGTTTATTGAAGAAAACTCATTTATATAAGGAATAATTTTTTCAAAATCGTAAGAATAATTGAATTTTTGCGAATAAGTTAGAGTTTCGCCGGTAGAAGCAACAATATCTTCTCCGCCATGTTCAAAATAAACTTTAAATACAGATTTCAAATCCAAAAGTTCTGACTGCATGTAATGAATTGCATTCTGTATTCTTAAATATCTTTCAAATAAATACGGTACTTTATCACATTGAGACAACTGCCAGTTAAATCTCTGTTCATAGAGTTTCAATAATTTAGGAAAACATTTTGCGAGGGCTTCCGTATCTGCCATGGCTCTGTGACGTGTTTCCGCAGTAACGCCGAACTTTTCCATTAGGGCACCTAACCCATGCGAAATTTCATCAGGAAAAACTTCTCTAAACATAGCTTGACTGTCAAAAGTCTTGTTAGGAATAATTCTGCCATAAAGAGCTTTTGAAGCTTCGTTTATAAAGCTGTAATCAAAAATGACATTATGACCTACTATCGGATAATCACCTATAAATTCAAGAATTTTTGGCATTACTTCGTCAATTTTTGGGGCATCCTCAACCATTTCCTGTGAAATATTATGTACTAAAAAACTCGAATGCCTAATATGTTGTTCAGGATTTATTAATGTTTCATACCTGTCTTTGATTTTACCGCTAACAAGTTTTACTGCGGCAAATTCTATCATCTTTTCCTTAGTAACATCTAAACCTGTGGTTTCCACATCCAGTACTATGTATGTTTGTTGTTTTTTTGGCATTATTTTCCTCAACTTCCAATAACATCATAGCTAAATCGATTACAAACTGCAAGTAAGTTTATGTAAATATTACGAAGTAATTTTGATTATATTTGTAAATCCGTTTTCTTCTAAATAATTATTATCAATTTTCAGCATACTTGCTAATATCGGATGTAAAGATATAAAATGTTTATTTTGATTAATAATAAATTCTTTATTATTCAAAAGTAATTTTTTTATATCAGCTTCAACCTGTGAGAAAGTTTTTTGCCAAAAAACATCTTCTAAATTGCAGCAATCCATAAATTCATGTATATTATGAAGATATATTTTTTCCGACTTTTGATTTAATGCCCATTCAAAAAATATAGGCAATTCATAAACATTCGTCGGCATAGTAAGATATTTTGGGCGGATTTTTACGTTTGTATTACTTTGCAAATAATCAATATTTTTCATAGTAACGTCAAAATCAAGTCCCATTATTTTGTTATAAGTATTTGGAGTAAAACCCAAAATAGAAATTGTTATTTCGCTAAAAATATTCGCAGCTCTTTTGATGGTATTTTTTCCGACACAAAGATTTGTAACAGTATCAAAAGCAATATTAGGATATTTTGTTTTTATATTCTCTACCCAATCAAGTGTTTTGGGCTGACTTAAAACTTCTCCGCCAAGAACCGTAATATACTTAGGATGATATTTTTCAATAAAAAGTAAAAGTTTTTTTAAATGTTCATCTTCCCTTTCCATTTTGTCTTTGTGTTGAGGACAGCAAACACAATGAGCTTGGCATTCATGCGAAAACATTATATGAAGCCTTTGTAAATCCATTTTGTCATCAGGAGTGATATCTCTTGTTTTATACATTTCACATTCACAAGATATATTTGTTGTTTCAATTTTCTCAAAAATATCTTCGTCAAAAATAGTTCCTAATCTTGCCTGCCATTTACCTAAACAACAGGGAAAAACATCTCCTTCTTTTCTTATAGATAATTTATAAAACTGGCATACTCTTTCTTCTTTTGGCAAAATTATTCTCCTGTAATAAAAAGTTATATTGCTAATTATACTTTTTTATCAATATTAAGTAAAGATATTAGCTCCAAACCATTATATAATCAGGAGATGAGAACTTATGTAAAGTTTTGTAAATGTTTTTTTAAAAATTGAAATCTTTAAAAACAAAATGTTTTTATTTAGAAGTAAGGTTTATATAAATGTGTATAAACTAAGTGTATGGGTATATATAGGAGAAAAAATTATGGGATTTATTAATTTGCCGAATTTAGTGTACATTCCAAATCCGGAAGTAGTTAAAAGAAGACAAGAATTAGCAAGACAAGCTGCTGAGTTAGCAGCTCAATCAGCAGAAGAAACAAATGCTTCAACACAAAATAATCAACCTTCTCAAGAAGCAATTATTTCTGCTCAGGATAGAACATTGGATATGCAAATGGCAGAACTGAACAAAGTTTCAATATTAGTAAAAGCTAATCTTGCAAAACTTTTTTCTTAAACAATTTTCAAATACGTATTGTTAATAATAAAAAGAGGATGCTTTTTTGGACATCCTCTTATTTATTGCTATTTGATATGTATGCAAAAATTATTATTAAATCCTTATAAGATTTGAGCACCGTTTGGTTCAATATCTACGGTTTTCATATCAACTTTAACTTGATAACTATTCCAAATTTCTTTTACTTTTGCCTTTGCTTCATCAATATCTCTTGAATTTGAAATTATTATCAGACCGGGACCGGCTCCGCTCAGAGCAGTGCCTATCACATTGTCAAAATGAGAGAGTGCAGAAATTATTTCTTCTAACCCCGGTACCAAATTAGTTCTGTATGGTTGATGCAATTTATCTTGCATTCCTGCCTTCATTAATTTTTCATCTTTGGTATTTATGGCTTCTATCATCATAGCAGTTTTTCTTGCATTAAATGCTGCATCTTTGAGAGAGACAGTTTCGGGCAGAACGCTTCTTGATATAGAAGTAGAAAGTTCAAAATCAGGAATACACATCGTTATTTTCCAATTTTCAGGCCAATCGATTTTTTGTGCAATAATACTTCCGTCTGCTTCACCTGACGCTAAAACAAACCCGCCTAATATTGCTGGTGCAACATTATCGGGATGTCCTTCTATTTCATTAGCAATGGAAAGAAGAGCTGCTTCATCAGCAGGTTTACCCAAAAGCTCATTAGTAGCAATAAGTCCGCCGACAATGACCGATGCAGAGCTTCCGAAACCTCTTGCAACAGGAATAGATGTATTAATATTTATGCGCATAGAGTGCGGAGTTTGTCCTATATAAGTGAATAATAAATCCACTGCTTTATAAACGATATTGTTTTTATCCGTAGGAATATGAAAATCGCTTATATCAAATCCATCCGAGAATACATTTATTTCTATACCTGACATCGGATCAACTAACTCTTCTATTGTTACTGTATTATATAAAGGAAGAGCCATACCGAAGCAATCAAACCCAGGCCCTAAGTTCGCTGCTGTTGCAGGAACTCTTACACTTACTTTCACTTATTTACCTCATTTTTCAAATATTCATCAGGAGCAACAATGCTCATAACATAAGGATTAGAAAATATCCTTTTTGATACGTTAATAATATCCTCTTTGGTAATATTATCTATTAATCGAGGATAATCATACCCGAATTTAAAGTTTTTGTCAAAAAGTTCATAATAAGCTCGTCTGAATGCACGAGTTGCGTTGGTTTCTTGAGAAAGAATGTATTTACCCTTCATTTTACTTTTTGCATCTTCAAGTTCTTTGTCAGATATTTTATTGTTCATTAAATCGACTACTTCACAAGCAAAATCTTTTTTTACTGTTGAAATATTATTGGGATTTGTACCGATATACATTAAGAATATACCGTTTTTATAGCTTGCAGAAGAGCTTGAACCGACTTCATAGGCTAATCCTTTTTTTTCTCTCAAATTTTCAAAAAGCCTAGATGTAAAGCCTGAGCCAAGAATATTATTAATAACATTCAATGTAACATATTCTTTTTCATCACTTAGTCCGTTAGTTAAATATCCCTGCAAAATCCATGCCGCTTGAATATCTTTAGAACTTAAAGTACATTCTGTTTGTGTTAATTTAGGAACAGTTATTTTTATGTCTTCATCCTTGATTTTTGAAAATTTTTGTGAAGTTAATTTCAAAGAAGAAAATTTATCTAATACTTTTTTATCTTCTAAGTTTCCGACTACTGAAATTATCATATTTCTTGTATCGAAAACTCTTTCATAACTATCAAGGACATCATCTCTGGTTATATTTGGGATGCTTTTTTTAAGATTATCCGTTGTAATATTGAGTTTTGTGCCTTGATAAATTTTTTCTTTAAATTTATCAATTGCTAAATTCAAAGGTTTATCATATTTTGCATTCAAATATGTCAGTAAATCATTCTTAGTATCTTTAATGAATTTATTTTCAAAAGCAGGATTTTCAAGTATATCGGTAAGAATTTCAAAAGCCTTGTCAAAATCATCCTTAGTTGTTTTCATTGATAAAGAATAATATGTAGTTTCATCATCTAAACTTATAATTGCACCGATATTGTTTAAATCCGCCTGTAATTGTTTCTCATTGCGGGTTTGGGTGCTTTTTAGCATGCTTCCTGCAAGAACTGATGATGTTCCCGCTTTTTTATCAAGGAGTTTTCCTCCTTTTAATAAAATTTCCACCGCCACAACATCATTTGCTTTATTGGGTTCAAAAATAAGCATGGCACCGTTAGAAAGAGCATATTTATCGATACCGTTTATGGTTTCCAGCAGAGTATTTTCATTTTTCTTATTTTTGCTAATATTTATATTTGCAGCAGGTTTTTCCTCTTTTTGGTAATTTTGTGGGAACATAGCTGATATAACCATATTTTCTTGTTTAATATATTTTTTAAGAGCCTTTTGAATATCATTTGAGGTAATAGAATTTATAATATCTGTAAAATTGCAATAAGAGCTTAAACCGCCTCCTACTGCTTCTTCAAAGCCTATTTCATTAGCTATTCCCATAACGCTTTCGTTTGAATATATAAAATCTCTTTTCAATGAATTTTTGATATTTTGTAACTTCTTTTCATCTATAGGTTTATTTATAAAATCAAATAGCTGAGTTTTGGTTTCGGCTAATACTTTGTCATAGTTATCAGGTTTAAAACTTGAACCTATATAAAATATACCGGTATTTTTCATTGCATAATTGCCGGCATATTCAGATAAAACAAGGTTTTCTTTTGATTTTAGCGCATCATACAGAGGAGTATCCGCACCGTTTGCAAAAAGCTGAGCACCGATTTCAAGAGCATAAGCCTCTTTTAGGTTATTATTACCAATAGTCCTAAAACCCATAAGCATATAACTTATTGTTATATCATCTTTGTCTTCTACAACTTGAGATTTTACGGGAGCGGGCAGCTTTATAATGCTGTTTTGTTTAGCTTTTTTTGTATAATCTTTTGTAAAATTTTTCTCAACTTCTTTAATAACATGTTCAGGATTAACATTGCCGACTACTACTGTTACCATATTTTCAGGTCTGTACCAGTCATAATAGAAATTGAATATTTCATCTCTGGATATATTACTTATTATATCAGTGGTCCCTAAAACCCTTCTTTCGTAAGGAGTGTCCTTCAATACTGTTTTAATAAGATTTTCAAAAACTCTTGATTGTGGATTATCCTCACTTCTTGATATTTCTTCTATAACAACTTTTCTTTCCATATCAAGTTCGTTTTGGGGAATAGCAATATTCAAAAGCATATCAGAGTGCAGTGCCATAGCTTCATCGAAATGCTTGCTGTCAATTTTGATATAATAATGAGTATAATCTTTGCTTGTAGCAGCATTAAAACTACCACCTTTGCTCTCTAAAATACGTTCAAATTCACCCCTTTGATGATTGGTTGTTCCTTTAAAAAAGAGGTGCTCAAGAAAATGAGCAACCCCGTTATTTTTTTCATTTTCGTTCATTGAACCTGTTTTTATATAGGTATCAATAGCAACGATATCATCATTTTTAATCTCTTTGATAATTAAAGTTTGGCCGTTTTTAAGTTTGTATTTTTGAACATTGTCGCAAACATTCGCCAATACACAATTTGCACTAAAAGCAGTAATTATCAAAGCTTGTATAAAAATATATTTTATTTTCATAATTATTTATCTTCTTTTTTAATGTCCTTTTTGGCTTCAACTGCATTATTCTTTATTTCAGGAGCAGCTACATCCTCAACCTTACCTAAAATCTGAGGTAATTCGATACCTGCTTGGTTAGCTAAGTCATGCATAGCAGGAAGCGATTTAATCAAATCTTTCATAAAGTTTGCTGTAGTAGAACCGTTAGAAGTGCCGGCGCCGCCATCCCAAACTGTAATCTTGTCAAATTTAATATTCTTAATAGCTTCAACCTGTTTAGAAACAATGTCTTGGATTTTTTCAATCATCAAGAAGCTTGTAGCAAGTTCCGGTTTATCGGGACTAAGTGCAACGAGTTTTTCATAACCTTTTGCTTTTGCTTCTAATACTGCTTTTACACCTTCAGCTTCTGCGAAATATTTAACTTTTATCGCATCAGCTTGACCTTCTGCTATTCTTCTGATTTTTTCAGCTTCTGCATCAGCTTGAACTTGAATTTTTAATTTTTCTACTTCTTGTTGAGCCAGTTCTTCTTTCTTAATTCTAGCTTCTTCTTTTTCTTTTTGAGCCATCAAAACATCACGTTCAGCGTTAGCTTTAGCAACTTCACCCATTTTTAATGCTTCAGCCTGTTTTACGGCTAAGGTTGCATTATATTCAGCGATATTTGCTTTAGCAATATTTTCACCCTCAATTGCTTCTGATTCCAGGTTTGCTGTTTTTACACGTTGTTCCTTTTCTGCGTCGGTTTTACCGATTTCACCCAGTTTATCTTGTTGAGCAACTTCTACTTTCGCTTTGTTTATAGCTTCAGCTGCGGCTTTTTTACCAATAGCTTCGATATATCCTGATTCGTCGGTTATATCTCTGATATTTACGTTAATGATTTCAAGTCCTAATTTGTTAAGTTCAAGATTTACGTTTTTGTTAACCAAATCAGTAAATTTTTCTCTGTCTTGAATAATTTCTTCAACTGAAAGAGTGGCTATAACAAGACGCAACTGCCCGACTATGATATCACTTGCCCTATTAATTATATCGTCCCTTCTCAAACCTAAGAGTCTTTCTGCTGCATTCATTCTGAGTTTATCCATTGTTGAAATACCAAATGTAAATGTAGCAGGAACGCTAACACGAATATTTTTAGAGGATAATGCGTTTTCTAAATTTATTTCCGTTGTCATTGGTTCTAATGAGAGAAATGCATAGTCCTGAATAAGCGGGATAATAAATGTACCGCCGCCGTGGATACATTTTGCACTTCCGTTTCCGCCGACTTTACCGAATACTACTAAAATTTTGTTTGAAGGACATCTTTTGTATTGGTTTGCACAAAACATAACCGCAAAAAGAACGACAACAATAGCGATAATTATACCGGCAATAGTAATTTCCATATTTTGTTCCTTTCTTTATACCTTTTCTATATATAAAATATCATCAACTACATCCATAACTTTAATCATATCGGTAAATTCGATATGTTCATTTGATTTATTAATAGCAGGCAAAGTTGCTAATTTTTCATTTAATTCTATTTGAATTTGACCGTTTCCGTCCGGTTCAAATTTTGTATAAGCTGTACCTGTCTGACCGATAAGAGATTTTAAATCAGTTTCAACGACTCTGTTTAATTTTTTCAAACTGCCCATTAAAATTGCTGTAAAACATAAAAGAATTGCCCCCATAAATATTGCAATTATAGCAGCATTTAGTGCAGGTAAAAACATTTTTTCGCAAGCTATCCATCCGCACCATCCGAATGCCATAAAAAATGCAAAAATTCCTTGTACTGAAATTAGTGAAAATGATGCATCTGTGTCAGTTATATCAATACCCATATCATCAGAACCGTCACCGCCGATAGCAAATAAAATCATTTTTACTACAAATAAAACAGTAGCAAAAATAGCTACATAAAAACACATTTGAGAAAAATTCAAATTATTAAAAAATTCCAGCATGTAAATTTCTCCTAAATTATATCCATGCCTATATTTTATAAATTATTATGAAAAAAGTCTATAAAAAACGGTTGATAACTACACAGTCAGATGTTTTCAGGGTAATAAATATTTTGTATATGAATTAATTATATCAGTACTTGAGTAAATAAATTTAGCAAATATAATAAAGTAACATGGATATAGTTATAAAATGAAAAGGAAATAAATCATGGCAGTACCAAAGAAAAGAACAGGTGCATCTGCACAAGCAAAAAGAAGAGCAAATTGGAAAGCTACTCTTCCTTCTACCACTACTTGCAAACAATGCGGCGCAACAAAATTAACACATACAGTTTGCGCAGAATGCGGATATTACGATAAAGACAAAAAAGCAAGTATAAAAGAAACAGTTGCCGATACAGAAGAATAAATTATCGGTTATTTGAGGGAGCGGAGAATATAATGTCTATAAAAATAGCAGTAGATGCAATGGGTGGGGATTATGCCCCATTAGAAATTGTTAAAGGTGCAGTTCAAGCAGCTAAAGAATATTCGATAGGGTTAATATTAGTTGGTGATGAAGATAAAATAAAAAAAGAACTCGCTAAATATGACACAACTGGCTTAGATATAGATATTATCCACACGGATGAAGTTATTGAAATGGGTGAATCTCCGTCAAAAGCTCTCAGAACAAAGAAAAAGGCTTCTATTATTTTAACGGTGGAAGCAGTCGCTAAAGGAGAAGCACAAGGTTTAGTTGCTGCAGGCAGTACTGGCGCCGCTATGGCTGCCAGTTTGTTCGGGTTAGGCAGGTTGCCTGGAATACACAGACCTACTATTTGTTGTACCATGCCATCCGTTAAAAAATATGTAGTACTTGTTGACGGTGGTGCAAATAGTGACTCTGAACCTAAAATGTTGTATCAGTCAGCTATTATGGGCAGAATTTTTGCTCAAACAGTTTTAGGATACGAAAATCCTACTGTAGGACTTATGAATATAGGAGAAGAAGAAGGAAAAGGTAACGAGCTCGTTAAGTCTACTTTCCCTCTGCTTGAAGCAAGAAAAGAGGAATTGAATTTTATAGGTAATGTTGAAGGCAGGGATATTTTTACGGGTGAGTGTCATGTAGCGGTTACTGACGGATTCGTTGGTAATGTTATTCTTAAAACTTCGGAAGGTGTTCTCAATTTAATTACAACATTATTAAAAGATGCTTATAAATCTTCATTATTTGGCATGATTTTAGGACTTCTTTCTAAACCAATATTTAAATCCATTAAGCAAAGGGTCGGATATGAAGAAATTGGAGGAGCTTTATTATTAGGTGTCAGAGGTATCAGTGTTATTGCGCATGGCAGCAGTAGAGCTATTTCTGTTAAAAATGCAATAAGAGTAGCAAAAGAAGCAATAGAAAAAGATGTAAATAAAAAAATAGTTGAAACTTACGAAAATTATAAAGAAGAATAAAATTTGAAATTGACAATGAAGATGATTGGGTATAAACATTTTGTTTATACCATTTTTTTATTATAAATTTTGGATTTTCCCATCTCATTCTCTTAATCAATACTGTTCAATAAAAATTTGAAAAAAGAAAATGAATATTCAAACAATTCAAATGGTATGCATAATATACATTGTGTAAAATTTTTGCTCGGATAGGAATGTCCTCTTAATGTAAAAAAAGATTTACATATTTGTTTTTTTTGAATAATTTAGGTTAAATTGTAGTATAATAATTTCAAGAGGGGATAGTTTAGTTCGAGGAGAAATATTTGTTTAATTACAAATTTGAACTTATAACAGGTCCGATGAGTTGTGGCAAGACAGAAGAATTGTTACGAAGACTAAAAAGAGCATCCATTGCAAATAAAAGAATTAAGGCTTTTTCACCAAGTGTTGATACGAGAGTCAGCAGTGATTGTATTGCTTCTCGTTGTGGTAATACTTATAATGCCATAAAAGTTAAGCGTGCTATGGAAATTTTGGAATATACTAATGCTGATGATGAAATTATTGCAATAGATGAATTGCAGTTCTTTGATAAAGATATTGTTTTTGTTATCAGAACATTGATGGCAAATGGTAAAAAAGTTATAGGTGCCGGTTTAGAACTTGATTTTAAAGAAGAACCGTTTGGTTATATGCCTCAATTAATGTGTTATGCGGATAAAGTTGACAAACTTACGGCAATTTGTATGAAATGTGGTTCTGAATATGGTAACAGAACGCAAAGATTAATTGATGGTTTGCCGGCCGATATAAATTCGCCTTTAATTATGATAGGCGGAGATGAAACTTATGAAGCACGTTGTTCAAAGTGTTTTGAACTTAATAATGATTTCCATTCAATAAAAGGGAATAAGGAGAATACAAGAAGAGAAGAATTTGTATTAAGATAAAAGATTTATAACTAACTTGCCATGATGCGTCCTTTCTCACACTTTTGGGTGTGGGATTTTTTTATGTTTTTTTATTAGTGCATTGGCATGGAAATTTCAATTTGTTTAAGTATTGTTGGTAAAAATATTAATTAAGGTGATTGGTATGGATTATGGATTTATTTATAACAGCCTTCATAGATTTTTCTTCCCATACACATTGCCATGTGTTTATATGAACAAATTCCGCTTTCTCTGTCAAATAAACCTAAACTTGCTAATTTGTTTCTTACGACTTCGTTTAAATCTTCAGGGGCTATAAATAATGCGCAATTGCTGTTGCATTCCTGAATACTGTTAAATGGACAATTTTTTGACATCTTTTCTATCTCCTAAAATAAAAAGAGGGGAAAAATCCCCTCATTAGAGTTGGTTTTTTTTAAATATAATCTAACATTGAAATCTTCATCATAGAAGAACTTGCGTACATTGATGCTTGTAGTGCAGTTTGCTGTTGGGATATTTGAGTAATAATATCCGCAATGTCTACAGATTGCAAATTCTCTTTTAATGATTCCAGTGTAATTTTGTTATTTTCATGCTGCTCGGTAGCCATTTCTAATCTGTTTTGCATAGCGCCTAATTTTGTTCTAAAGGAAACAACAGCTTCTTGGCAGCTTTTAATATCGTCAAGATGTGAGCGAATATCATCATAATTAACAGGTTCTTTATCTATGTCGTTGATGACATTATTAAGAACATCAATAATTCCGCATCCGTCATATTTTCCCGTTTCCGTATTATATGTTGAATATCCGAATACTTCCGCACCGTTCAAATTAATGCTTTCTTTTACATTATCTGAAATATGGAATGATCTTTTATAATCACCATCTGCCGGAGTACCGTTATAAGTTACACTTCCGTCTTCTGAAACGGTAAAAGGCATTACACCTGTTTTTGTTCCTGAGTATATATAATTCCCGTTATATTCTGTGTTTGCTAAAGTGATTAATTGATCTTTAATTTGTTTTAATTCGTCATTTATAGCTTGTAAAGTTTGAGCATTATTTGTTCCGTTTGAGGCACTTGTAGTAAGCTCTAATATTCTGTTAATTGAGGTACCAACTTGAGAAAGGATACTTTCTGAAGATTTTAGTTCACCTGTCATACTTTTTATATTATTCAAATAGTTTTCTATTTTGTTCATAGATACTTCGGCATTAAGTACTCTTACGCCATCTTCTGGAGCATCAGATAAAAAATTAATCTTTTTCTCTGATGCCATTTGTATTTGCAAATTACTTAATTTAGCTTGATTTTTATTAATTGAATTTAAAATATTTTGATTATTCATTCCGTTTGTTACTCTCATTTATATTCTCCCTTTAATTTTATCTTCCTAAATTTACGAGTACTTGCAAAATTTCGCTTGAGGTGGAAAATACTCTTGCTGCAGCTTCATACGCACGTTGAAATCTTACCAAATCAGTTAATTCTTCTTCCATACTTACTCCGATAACTGATTGTCTTTGAGTATTAGAAGCTTCAAAGGTAGTTTTAGCTACTTCAAGATTTGTATTTACTCTTTCAACTTTTGTTCCTATGTCAGAAGCTATATCTATTATGAATTCTTCAAAAGTTTTGCTTCCAAACAAAGGATTTTTATAATTTCTTGTATCATAAAAAGCTTGAGCAGTTTTATTATTACCAATAGCTTGGTTATCAACAATTTCCCATGTTGTATCATCTGTGGCTTCTACATAAGCACAGGCAATTTGCTGAGGATTACCAATTATTCCTTCGCTTAATGATATATTGGCAGCAGTGATGTTTGTGGTTGTGCCATCGGACGAATTTACAAATAAAGGATTTGTTGCCTTAATTAAAGTATTTCCGTTAGAATAAGCACTTACCATTGGAGGAGGCCCAGCATCTTCCTTTAATTGTAAATTGTTAAATGCATTTGCAAATTCATTTGCCAAACCATTCAATTTGTCTATAAATGACTGTATACAGATATCTTCGTTATTGTGACCGCCAATAGACAAAACCGCACCGAGTTTCCCTGATTTTGTTAAATCCAATATATTCTTAGCGGCAATACCGCCTTGAGGAGTTTCTACTGAAATTCTGACAGGATTATCTTCATCCCCTATATTAACTTTTAATTTTGCCGCTACTTCTGTACTTTTAACGAGATAAGTATTACCGACAGAAACAGATATGCCGGCATTATCCGTTGTTGTAACTGTAACCGGAATATAAGAGGAAAGTTTATCTATAAGCAAATCTCTTTCATCAAGCAAACCGCTTGAAGGTGTTGAAGATATATGGGATTCGTTAACTATTTTTTTATTTATATCTGCAATTTTATCTATTAAATCATTGATTTCGTCAACATAATTTGCAGCGGTAGAATTGTATATTGATTCTGTATCATCAATACTTCCCACATAAGATTTCCTTTGACTTGACATATTATCAGAAAGTGTATTTAAAGCGTTGCATACACTGACCGCTGTTTGTGTAAAATTCAACTTCATTGAAATATCGTTAGGATAAAGTGACATATTTTGTGCAGCAGTATAAAAATCATCGAAATATTGCAATAATCCGCTTGAAGAAAATTCGTTTGCAAAATTTTCAATGGTTAAACCTGCACTTGCAAGTTCGTCATAATAACTCTTTCTTGTATTATTATCACGATAAACGCTATCCAAATATGCATCACGATAACGTGTAATAGATTCAATATCGCATCCCATTCCGTTTCTTGCCCTGAGAACAAGATTATTAGAAGTGTTATGTGCAGTCATAGCTGATAAATCAACTCTTTGTCTGCTGTAACCTTGGGTGTTCATATTTGTTAAGTTTTGTCCGGTAACACTTAGTGCCGCTTGGTTTACTTGTAATGCATTTTGTGCGATGTATAGACCGTTTACCATTCCTTCTCCCTTATGATAACTACAATTGAATTCTTGTTTTAAGCGTCTTCAATAATGACGCTGTTTAATCTTGCCTCGTTACTTTTTTTACCATGTATATCGTAACAATCATTGTTTGTACTTGTAGGATTTAGTGCTTTAGCTATTGCCATTACACTTCCATCCAATACTTTTAGTGAATATTCAATTAATGATGCTGTTACTTGATTAATTAAATCTATTTTTTTTGCTGCAATTTGTAATTTTTTTTGTTTTTCTCTAAGATTGTGTGCCATAGATTTATTTTCTATATTGTTTATTATATTTTCTAATGTTTGATTTTTATCACCAAATTGTTTATTAATTTCTTCTCTTTGTTTTGTTATATCTTTTAATCTGGCTTGAAATTCTGATATTTTTTCATCAAATTGTTCAAGCTTATCAATTTGTCTGTGAATAAGAGCTTCTTTTTTGCAGGTCAAAATATTTTCAAATTCATTACAAAATTTGAGTTCTTCATCTAATATTAAACTTAAATTTTCTTCCTTTTGCATAAATTCACCTACGCTGAACAATCTACCAATATACTTCTGCCAAAAGCTAAACCGTATTTTATATCATCTTCGGTTATACTTTCATTAATTGTAATTAGTTCGTTTTTTAAACTTTCTACCATTGTATTATTAACGCCTTGAGGCATTGGAATATGTTCTTTTTCTTGAACAGGTTGTAAAGTTTCTTGTGTATCGATTTCAACCGGTTTTCTGATTGCATTTTGAAAAGCGTTTCTTGCTCTTAAAAGTTCTAATTGATTAATACCGCCTGCTTGAATTGCTTGTACCATAATCTATATCTCCTTCTCAACATTTTGTGGACATACTGTCGGTTTTAGTTGTTCATAAATTGCTTTAGCAAGACCAAAAGAATGTTCTGGATTTTTACTGACTTCTTTACCTATTTCTTGATAAAACATACTTTTGAACATTTTTTCTCCTCTACCGCCAGAGAGAAAACCACTCTCATTCATAGAACTGCTACCCATTTGCTCCATTAATTTTGTAACAAATATAGCTTCAAATCCTTGTGCTGCTTCCCAAAGTTTTTCTTCATCGGTTTGTACCTTAGGACTTAATTTGTTTAAATCAGCTATGGTATTTTGTGCATTTATATCTTTTGTATTTACTGTGCTAATGGGTTCCATTGTTATTCCTTATTATATTATTTCTATTGTTGCTTGCAGTGAACCTGCTGCTTTTAGTGCCTGTAAAATTGAGATTAAATCAATGGGTGCTACTCCGATTGCATTTAATGCTCTTACTAATTGACTTAAATTTGAATTTGCCGGAAGTTCTATTATTCTTCCTTGACCTTTATTTACTGCAATATCGCTGGTCGCTGTAACAATTGTTTGTGCGCTGTCAGGAGCAAATGCGTTAGGTTGTGAAACCTGATAATTTGTACTTATGCTTACAGTTAGACCGCCGTGTGCAATTGCTGCAGGTAAAAGTTTTACTTCGTTTCCTATTACTACAGTTCCTGTTCTCTCATTTATTACAACTTTTGCAGGATTATCATTCATTGTTACAACAAGATTTTCAACCATTGATAAAAATCCTACTCTGTCGTTTTGGAAATTTTCCGGAACGTAAACTTGAATTGTATTTCCGTCAATAGCTTGCGCTCTGCCAAGATTTGTATTTATAGCTTGAGTAATTCTTGAAACCATTGTGTAATCAGGTTTATTTAAAACAAGTTTTATACCTGTTTCATCACCTATTTCTGTATTTATATCTCTTTCTACGATTGCTCCGCCAGGAATTCTTCCTGATGTTGTTATCGCTGTTCTTACGCTGCTTCCGTTTGCAGATTGTTCAGTGCCGCCTACACTTACAGGACCTTGAGCGACTGCTACAACTTCTCCATTAGGTGCTTTTAATTGAGTTTGGATTAAAATACCTCCCTCTAAACTTTTTGCATCAGCCATTGATGAAACTATTACATCAATTCTGTCGCCATTTTTGGCAAACGGAGGAACGATTGCTGTTACGATAACAGCTGCTGAATTACCTTTTTTAATATCATTGAAGTTTTCTATTGTTGTACCTAAATTATTTAAAAGATTTTGGTTTGTAATTTGTGTTGAACGGCTGTTATCTCCTGTATTAGACAAGCCTGTAACAAGTCCGTAACCGACTAATTGATTATCTCTGATACCGTTAACATGTGCAATATCTTTTACTCTTACTGTTGTTGCAGAAGCAATTGAACAGAAACTTTCTGCTACAAACAAACTTATTAAAAATAATGTAAAAAACCTTTTTTTCATTGCTTTCTCCCCTAGAATAAGAACCTTGCAAACTTGTTAATTAAACCTTCGTTGTTAGAACGTGAAACAGTACCTTCACCTACAAGTGCAATTTGGAAATTTGCAACTTGGTTTGAATAAATACTTCCGTCTCTTGCTAAAAATCTCGGATCAACTATGCCGCTAACAACAAGATTTACTTTTTCTCCGGCATTGATTGTAGCTTTTTTACCTTGGACTATTAAGTTACCATTTGGTAATACTTGCATTACTTGTGCTGTAATTGTATCAGTATATGTTACGGTTCTATCCGTATTAACTGTATTTTCTACATCTTGTCCTCCGCCAAAACCGTTTAGTTCTGCAGGGATGGCCCAGCTTTCAGGTAAGAAATGATTGAAGAAGCTGGAGAAAGAATCTCTTATTTTTGAACTTTTACCAAGAGTAAATTTTAAATTGTCTTTTGCTACAATTGTTTCTTTGACTTTTATTGTAACTAAATCGCCAATGGCACTTGCTCTTGCTGAGTTGTACAGTGAACGAGGTTGGTTATAATAACTTTGTGACACTCCTGCCGTAAACAGTGATTCGCTGTAGGCAGGCATGCTTACTGCTATTAACCCCATTATAACTACAACTATTAAACTTTTCTCCCCAAACTTCATAAATATATACCTCAAATTTGAATTAAAACGCTATTTTCGCTAATTACTTTTCCTTCATAAATTTTATTGTATTCTTTGCTCTTTACTTTTATATATTGCCCCATAGAACCGTTTTCAAGAGCAACAGTTTCTATTACTAATTTTATTCCTCCTGTTTGGAAGGTTGCATAAACAGGAGAATTTCTCATAATAGTTATTTTTTTTGCCAAAAGTCTTTTGTTGATAACGCTTCCTGCTTTTATTGGGAATTGAGCAACTTCACCTAAATAGGCTTCATTTTGATTAATTGCATTTGCACTGTTGTAACCTGTAGATTTGAGCTCAAAATATGTATTTTCTTCACTTAATGGTTCACCTTTAGCAATGTCATATTTTGCAGTTAAAACATATTTCGGACTTGTTACTTCTACTTGGACAAAAAATGTTTTTATAATTTCGCCGTTTGACAAAAGATTGACTTTTGCATTTTTTACAGGCAAAGATGAATTGAAATCACAAGTTGCATCAACAATAACAGTAGAAGTCAGATTATTAACGCTAACGACAGGTATGTTTTTTATACTAACACTTCCGTTTGGATTAATTTGTTGATACTTATAATTTAATTCATTTTCAATTTTTGTTTGTAAAAAAGTTTTATCTAAAACAGTAACCGCAGCGAAAACAGGAAGTGTGATAACTCCCAATATAACTGCTAAAATTGTTTTAGATAAATTATTCATTAATTAATTTCTCCCTATCTCATATTATTTGTTGTTCTAAGTATTTCGTTTGAAGAAGTTACAACTTTTGAATTTGATTCAAAAGCACGTTCTGCTTGAATAAGGTTAATCATTTCTTCAACAATTTGAACATTTGAACCTTCAACAAAGCCTTGTTGAATTGTACCAAATCCTTCTTGACCTGCAATACCTTCGAAAGGTGTACCGGAGGCTGATGTTTCTTTATATAAGTTCCCTCCGATTGAACTTAAACCGGCAGGATTAAGAAAACGAACAGGTTGAATTTGTCCTACTTCTGTCATTGTTGTATCACTGCCTGAACGAACTGAAACTTTACCGTCAGAAGTAACTGTAACATCAACAGCATCCTGTGGAATAGAAATAGAAGGTTGTAATAAATAACCGTCTGTTGTTACAACTTGACCGTTTGAATCAACTTTAAAATTACCGTCACGAGTATACGCAGTAGAACCATCAGAAAGTTGAACTTGGAAGAATCCGTCACCTTCTATAGCTAAATCGAATTTTCCACCTGTAGATATTAATGTTCCCGGTGAAAAAATCTTTTGTGTAGCTGAGGTTTTTGTACCAAGTCCTATGCTTACTCCAACAGGTTGTGTAGTACCTTGGTCTGTTGTAGCTCCAGGAGCTTTAACCGTTTGACTTAAAAGTTCTTGAAATTCAGCACGAACTTTTTTATAGCCGGCAGTATTAACGTTTGCCACGTTGTTGGCAATTACGTCTAAATTCATTTGCTGTGCTATCATTCCTGTTGCTGCTGTTGTTAATGATCTTAACATGTATTTTCTCCCCTATAAAAATTAAGTTAATGTTTTTCCAACCCGATTAATTGCGCCCTCAAGAGTTTTTGAACTCATTTGTAAAACGTTGCTTATTGCTTCATAAGCTCTTTGTGCGCTCATTGAATTAATAAGACTCATTACTGAATTTGCATTTGACATTTCAAGCGCTCCTTGTTGCATATTAGGATTTTTCATAGCAACAGCCGGATTAATTTCTTCATTGCTTGAAACGTATCTGTTTTCTCCTACATCTACCAATAAATCTTTATTGGCAAAATCAAATAAGTCTATATGCCCTCTTAATTCTTTTTCGTAATAAATATCACCATTTGGTTGAATAATAATTTTTTCAGGATCTAATGGTGTATTTTTTGCTGTCCTTGTATTTAAAATAATTTTTCCTACTTTGTTAAAAATAGGATGTCCTTGCATATCGGTTAATGTTCCGTCTTTTTCAAGGTTAAATGTGCCGTTTCTTGTATAGACAAATTCGTTACCCATTTGAACTTTGAAGAAACCTTCACCGTTAACAGCTACATCAAATCTTCTACCTGTTTCTTTTATAACTCCTTGAGAAAAATCAATGGTATATCCGTCAACACAACTGCCATGACTTAATTCTCCGAGTGATTTTGAACTTTCTAAATTTGTATTATTATTGTCTGAAATTGCTTTTATTGCAGATTCTTGAATATCTTTAAACGCAAGTTTTATTTGTTTAAAACCTACCGTATTAGCGTTAGCAAGTGAATGTGCAACATTATCGTTGTACTCAAGAACACTTATTAAGCCTGCTTTTGCTGATTCCATACCTCTTAACATTATTCAGCCTCCTCGTTAAAACGTGCTTCTTGCGCTAACACTTTTTTTACATAATCTTGTGTTTCTCTGTATGGCGGTATTCCGTCATATTTATCTACGGCACCGGGGCCTGCATTGTATGCGGCAAGCGCCATTTCTTTATTGTTATCATATTTTGATAAAAGCTTTTTCAAATATCTTGTACCGCCATCGACATTTTGTTCGGGATTATAAGGATCAATAACACCCAAACTTTCTGCTGTTTGCGGCATAAGCTGCATTAAACCCATTGCACCTACTGCTGAAGTTGCATTCGGATTGAAGTTTGATTCTGTTTGTATAACAGCTTTTACCAAATTTGAGTCTAAACCGTTTTCTTTTGCTTTTCCTGTAATAATATCATCCAAATTGGGAAGTATGTCTGTTTTTGTGCTAAAGGATGATATATTGGTTATGTTGGGTAAGTTATTATTATGTTCAACAGAAGAGTCCTCTTTTGATTTTGTTGCTTTTTCCAAAGCTTTTTCAAAAGAGTTTGAATTTTTATCTTCAAAACCTTTTAGAACGTCAAATTGCCGTTCTATTTGCGCGATGCGCCTTAAAGTTATTTCAAGACTGGATATTTGCATGTTTTTACCAACTCACTCTTCCCGGATAATACTAGATTACAACATGCATGGCACTCTAAACATCCACCATAAGGTGTAAATAAAATAGATCTAAAGATTTAGACAAAATTTTTATTTATTAAAATCGTTGCTTTTTATTTTATGAAGCCACCTTGCAAATAGGAAGTTTTCATAGCTTAAACAGTAATTATACAGTGTATTTAAAAGGACTCTGCCTGAGGGGGAGTCTGTTGTTATTATGGTTGTTCCTGATTTGGTTTTAGTTAAGTATAATTCGGTATGAATAATATTCTCAACATGATTTTCAGGTTTTTTAAGCAAAATCGATATAAGCCATTTATTTAAAAAATTTGTCGGCTCAACATTTTTTTGTTTGTTTAATTCTTTTCCAAAAGCGGCTAAAATCATTTTAACCTCTTATGTGTGAATTTTTTAGCATTTTTGCCTGTATAATCGGCTACAATTTGACCGTTGCCATATATTCTGTATTTATAAATAGTAAGTCCATCAAGTCCGACAGGACCTCTTGCATGAGTTTTGCTGGTGCTGATTCCTACTTCTGCACCAAATCCGTATCTGAAACCGTCAGAAAATCTTGTTGAAACATTATTGTAAACTCCGGCAGAATCAACAGCGTTCATAAATATTTCAACATTTTTTTTGTTCTCAGATATGATACAATCTGTATGCCCTGACCCATAAGTATTTATATGATTAATGGCTTCAAAAACATCATTAACAATTTTTACTGAGATAATTTTATCGCCATATTCGGTTGCCCAATCTTCGTTTGTGGCTTTTTCAATATCAGGTAATATTTTAACTGTTTTTTCGCAACCTTTCATTAATACATTGTTTTCTTTGAAAATTTTATACAATTTTGGTAAAAATTCTTGTGCAATATCTTTATTAACCAGAATAGTTTCAACAGCATTACATGCAGCCGGATATTGGATTTTGGCATCTAAACAAATATTTAAAGCTGAGTCCTGTTTAATAGAGCTATCAATATATATGTGGCAAATTCCGTCAGAATGTCCTAAAACAGGAATTTTTGTGTTTTCTTTTATATATCTGACGAGTGCATTTGATCCTCTTGGTATTACTAAATCAATATATTTATCCATCTCAAGCATTTTTGAAACATCTTCTCTGGATTTTATTAGGCTTATTGCATTTTGTGGAAAATCTTGAGTTTCGTTTAATGCTTCCGTTATTAATTTAAATAGAATTTTATTTGTAGCTGAAGCTTCTTTGCCACCTTTTAAAATAACAGCATTAGACGATTTTATAGCAAGGGAAGATATTTGAACTATAACGTCGGGTCTTGCTTCAAAAATTACTCCTATTACACCTAACGGGCAAGAAATTTTTTTTAATATTAAATCGTTATCGAGTTCGGTTTCCATAAGTATATTATTTATAGGGTCAGGAAGTTTTATAACATCTAAAATTCCTGATATCATATCATTAAATTTATTTTCATTGAGCTTTAGCCTGTTGAAAACTGCCTCTGATAAAGTTCCATCATTAAGCATTTTTTTTGCATTTTCTAAATCAATATTATTTTGTTCTAAAATTAGTTCTTTATTTTCTTGAATTTTTTTGGCTGTATTTTTAAGAGCATTATTTTTTGTTTCGGTATCTAAAGTAGCTAATAACAAAGCTGCTTGTTTTGCATTTTTGGCAATTAATTCAATATCATTCATTAATAAAATCCTAAAGTTTGTTACAAGAATATTTTACAATTTAAAAATAATATTGTCTATAAAGTTATTTAATAAAATGGTTAAGTCTGTCTTTATATTTAGGATTCTTATTTTAGATTTTTTCATATATTTGTAGGATTTCAAAAAAAATAATCTTGTTATAATCAAGCTGAGTAATAGTATGAGGAAAGTTTATAAAGTCAAATGTTTATAAAAACAGGAATTGTGGTATATAGAAAACATAATTTATTTTAAACATTTAAAAGGGATTTTAATTATTTTTTATAAAGGATTATAGATTATGAAAGTTATGGATTGTACAAAAAAAGGTAAGAAAAGCGGATTTTCTGCAACAGAAGTATTATTATCACTTTTGATAATAGGTGTGGTTATTGCCCTATTTGCCGGGTTAAATAATTTTAAGGGTGTAAATCAGGAGAAATATAATGCTCAAATGAACAGGTTTGAAAAGGTTATTGCTGAAATTCAAACCGAAATGAGGAGTAATCCTGAAATAACCCCTGCAATGGCATGTGATGCGGAATTTCTAAAAGATTTTTATATAGAGAATTTAACTGATGCAACCGAACTTTCAAATTATCAAATAAATGGTCAAGATGTAAAAGCAATAAAAATACCCGGATATGGTGTTTTGGCGATATTGCCAAATGCAAAACCAGGATATTGTGAAACCAGTTGGGAAAATGAGGTTTTAAATGTAAGTGATCCTCCTGTAGCGTTTATTGCAATTTCAGAGGATGTCGGATCTCAATACTATAATATACCTGAAATTGATGTTCCGGAAAATGGAAATTTTACAGGGATTAAACAAATTTCCGAAACAAAATCTAATGGGGATACAACTTTAGTTAATGCAGAAATAACAGGGAATAATAATTTAATAATATCATCAAATAAAGCATCTGTTTCAAGATTAGATTGGACAAAACCCAATAATAGTAATTTTAGTTGTGATATGAATAACCATTTTTGGGCAATAAATAATGATATTTATGAATTAACAGAAAACCAAAATTATTGTAAATCAACGACACCTTTTAAAGATAAAGAAGCAGCTAATTACTGCTGTGCAAAGAAAAGAATATTTTTGCATTTAGGTCATTACTCTACAGTTAATGAAGATTGTGTCCCGTCTTTTTGTCAAGGAAATGGATTTTTAACGGAGAATGACAGAAAATTATATGAAGAATGTATTAAAGGTGAAAATAGTAGTTGTTCTGATGAGAAACTAAGTCAAATCAAAATAAAAGATACAGGGATGGTAAACTATTATTGTAGTTTAGGAAAAGAAAGTTCTTATCAACAGTGCGTGTGTCCTAAAGGAAAAGAATTTCTAGTTGGTAAGGAATATTTGAAACAAAAAAATCTATTAAGTTATGATGGAGAAAATATAGATAATTTAGTATGTACAGAAGATTGTAAAACATATAAAAATGAATATGGAAAAACAGTAGGCTTTATAGCAAATGGGAAAGATTGTGAATGTCCGGAAAATATGATATTTAATTTGAACGGATCAATCTCAAGCAAAAAAGAAAAAGATATATGTATTTGTATCAAAGATAATTTAGTATATAACAATTCGGAAGAAGGTTGTATTTGTCCTAAGATAGGTTCTAAAGAGTATGATAAATTAATTGCAGAAATAATAAGTGATAATGAAAATAAAGGTACAAATAAAGTATATGTTAATGATCCTGAAGTGAATTGTATTGGACAGTGTGGTTCCGGTAAATTTACCAGTGATGGAGTAAATTGTGAAAAATGCAGCGGATTTACATCATATAACGGTTCAGATTGTGTATGCCCGGCAAAAGATGCTGTTACTATAGAAGGTAATGAAGTTAAATATGGCGGTAAAACTTTATCTCTTGTTGATAATGAAATATATAATCCGAATAATAAACCGGAATGTAAATCTGAATGTGCCGGAAATTTAGAGCCAAGCGGAGATAAAAAGGAATGTGTTTGTAAAAGACCAAATAACATGAAATCATACCAATACTATACTGGAGATGCAGATAATGGCTGTATTGGTGAATGTGGTAACTATCAAAAACCTCAACAAAAAGGTTCTTCTTATGAATGTAAATGTTATGCAACACCGCAAGAAGCAATAAATGCTGTGAAATCAGATAACATGACCGGCGGAAAATTAGCAGATAATATTGAAACAATATTAGCAGATCTTCATTTAGACGGATTTAAAGAAACAGGAATGTACAAATATGATGGAGAGGGTAATATCATAGGGAAATGGAATACCTCAGAAGCATCATGTATGAACAGTTGTCCTACTGCTGAACAATGTAAATCAGAGGGGAAATTAGTTGATTATAAAGGTTGCGGATGCGTATCATTGCCTCCTGCTTGCGGGAAAGAACCATGTCCCGAACAATGTAAAGCAGGAGAAATAGCAATATATAATACAGAAACGCTTCTGTCAATAGGACATCATCCGCAATATCCGGCAGATGGACATTATTGTGTAACCGATAATATTGAAATTGATGCAAATACAATAAATGAATTGCCTATAGCACCGGATGGTTTTACAGGAATTATAAAAGGACAAGGTAAAACAATATCAGGTATTGTAATTAATGCCGATAACGATGATACACTTGTAGGATTGTTTCCTTCAATAAGAAAAAATAAGGATAACAAATATAATGTTACGGATTTAATATTAGAGGGAACGGTAAAGGCTGATAATACGAATTGTTTAACCAATAAAACTTATGCCGGAATATTAACAGGATATAATGACGGTAAAATTAAGAATGTTACGATAAAAGGCAGTGTAACAGGATGTACTGTCGGCGGTTTGGTTGGCAGTAATGACGGAGAAATAACAAATTCAACTTCATCAGGAACCGTAGAAGGAAATAATGCAGGAGGATTTGCAGGAGACAATAACGGAACAATCAGCGATTCCTCCGTAACAACAGGAACGAAAGTAAAAGGAACGGAATGCGGAGCAGGATTTGTTGCAACAAACAACAGTACAATAACGAAATCTTATGTAGATAGTGCGAATATATTATCAGATACACAAGGCAGCGGATTTGTATGTACAAACGGAAAAGATATAGACCATTCATATGTAAAAGGAGGAAGTGTATCAGGAGGTAGTTCCTCAGGATTTGCGGGAGTGAACTCCGGAGATATAGGGAGTGCGTATGTAGAGGATACAAGTATAGTAGCAACAGGAGACAATGCATCAGGGTTTGCGAATAAAAACAGTAATACAATAG
>JAEEGL014051268.1_pt1 | contig 55363 bp, 56 predicted proteins | sample 9134231 | NCBI WGS metagenome assembly JAEEGL01 (sample SAMN16246548, study PRJNA631951) | gut metagenome | biome: gut microbiome; feature: rumen; material: fiber-attached | host: Bos | place: Iran: Karaj | collected 2018-10
CGGCTCACAACCTCATGCTTTCCGAGAACCGTGCGAATGCCGTGTACAACGCGCTCGTCAATGAGTTCGGTGTGAACCCGGATCAGCTGGTCAAGGACTACAAGGGCGGTGTCGACTACATTTTCTACAACATGAAGGAGCTCAGCCGCTGCACCATGATTACCTCCATCAAGGAGTAATTAACTGCAGACTAGCCTGTTAGATTTCCATCATAGCCGGGGTGCATTGCCTCGGCTATGATTGGATAAAAACGATGGAGAAGTAGGGCAGTGCAAGACTTTTTCGTTCACGAGAGCAGTTACGTGGATGACGGCGTCCAGATCGGCGCCGGAACGAAAGTTTGGCATTTCTGCCATATCCAGCAAGGAGCGGTCATCGGCCGGAACTGTTCGCTGGGACAGAACGTCAACATCGCGAACAATGTCCGGATCGGGAATGGTGTCCGCATCCAGAACAACGTCTCCATCTACGAAGGCGTTGAAATCGAAGACAACGTTTTCTGTGGCCCGTCGTGCGTATTCACGAATGTGATTACCCCGAGGGCTCATTTTCCGGTACATCGCGCGTATGCGCGCACGCTCGTACGCGAAGGAGCTTCCTTGGGAGCCAACTGTACCGTGGTTTGTGGTCATACAGTGGGCCGCTCGGCAATGATTGCCGCCGGGGCCGTGGTGACCCACGATGTCAAGGACTATGCCTTGATGGCCGGCGTCCCCGCCCGGCAGATTGGCTGGGTGTGCGAGTGCGGCCAGAAGCTGGATGACAGCCTCACCTGCACCTGTGGGCGCCACTACCGGCTTGAGGGTGACACCCTCCTTCCGGTGCAAGAATAGTCATTCTGAGGAGGTCGTAAGACCGACGAAGAATCTCACAATCAATCAGTTGCTCTCTTTTTCAACAGGACGAGCAAAGGCGAAGCCGTACACCGGCTGTCATTCTGAGCGTAGCGAAAGAATCTTATCAGATGGAATTCAGAGATTTGAAACAGCAATACCGCGTCCTCCACAAGGATATGGACCGGGCTGTGCTGGATTCGATAGCGTCGGGCGCCTATATCATGGGCCCGCAAGTGAAGGAGTTGGAGAAGCAGTTGGCGGAGTTTGTGGGGGTGAAGCATTGCCTTACCTGCGCCAACGGCACGGATGCTCTCACCCTTGCCCTCAAGGCTTGGGGAATCGGTCCCGGTGATGCCGTATTTGTTCCGGATTTCACCTTCTTCTCCTCGGCAGAGGTCGTTTCCCTGGAAGGGGCCACGCCGGTGTTCGTTGATGTCTGCGAAGATTCTTTCAACATCGATGCGAAGGATCTGGAACGTGCCGTGCAGGAAGTCCTCGCGGAAGGACATCTGCGTCCGCGCGTGGTCGTGGCCGTGGACCTTTTCGGCCAGCCGGCCGACTACGCAGCAGTCCGCGCCGTGTCCGATCACTATGGGCTACTCGTTCTTGAGGACGGAGCACAGGGCTTTGGAGGCTCCATTCAGATGGCCGATCAGGTCGGCCATGACGAAAATACAACTTCCGTCATTCCCGGCTTGACCGGGAATCTAAAGACACGTCGTGCCTGCTCCTTTGGCGACATCTCCACGACCTCGTTCTTCCCTGCGAAGCCGTTGGGGTGCTACGGCGACGGAGGTGCTGTGTTCACGGATAATGACGAATGGGCCGCGCTCATCGACTCTTACCGCGTTCATGGCAAAGGACAGTTCAAGTATGACAACGTCCGGATCGGCCTGAACTCCCGGTTGGACACCCTCCAGGCGGCCATCTTGCAGGTGAAGCTTAAGGCTTTTGCCGATTACGAACTGGATGCCGTGAACGAGGCTGCCGTGCGCTATACGGAGCGGCTCGAGGGACTGGCTACACCGGTCATCCCGGAGGGTTTCCGCTCCAGTTGGGCGCAGTACACCGTCCGTTTCGCCGATCGCGCGCAGCGGGATGCGGTGCAGGCTGCTCTTAAGGCCGCGGGGATTCCTGCGATGGTTTATTATCCGAAGCCGATGCATCTGCAGACGGCGTTTGTTTCCGTCATTCCGGGCTTGACCCGGAATCTCCCCGTGGCAACGTCATTGTGCGATCGCGTGCTCTCGTTGCCAATGCATCCGTATATCACCGAAGAAGAGATTGATTCCGTGTGCGGTGTCATCCACCAAGTCCTGCAATGAGCCTGTTCAAGCGTAAGAAACCCTGGATTGAAATCCAGCACGAGGAGGAGTTCATTCAGAACTACTCAGAGCGAGGTGTTGAAACTGGGGCGAAGTTGGAGGAACAGTTGGTAGCGAATCCGGATTTGGAGAGAATCCATTCCCGGACAAAAGCTATGGGCCTTAAGGAAATCCTGGCCTGGCTGGACAAGCACCATGACGAGTTTGATGAAAGCACCTTCATCGTCAATACCGACGACGGAAATGCCTTGGATGCCCTGAAGAATCATCATCCCCGGTTGATTATCAATAAGATGGGATTGACCCGCATCCGGCATCTCAACACCTTCTTGAACAAGGCGAACGAGAATCTGGTCGACGGTGGGTATATTTGGTGCCATTCTCGGACTTCGGGCCTGAAGCGAGAGATTTTCATGCTCAGGCATCCAGGTATCACCGGAAAGGTCCTGTACGCGTTCCACTATCTGTGGCACCGAGTCATCGCCCGGATCAAGCTTACCCGCTGGTTCTACATGTGGGTCACGAAGGGAAAGAACCGCAGTTACCCGCGCGTGGAGCTGCTGGGGCGGATGTATCGGGCCGGATTCGAGGTCGTGGACGAGCGCTTCCACAAAGGAGAGTTTTTCATCTTGGGGCAGAAATTCCGCAAGCCTATCTGGAACGACGATCCTACGTATGGAGCGCTTGTCAAACTGAATCGGGTCGGCTATCATGGAAATATGATCGGCGTGTACAAGTTCCGTACAATGTTCCCGTATTCCGAGTATCTTCAGCCGTATATCCTTGAGCATGAGGGTTTGCAGAAGGGTGGAAAGTTTGCGCATGACTACCGGGTGAATTTCTGGGGGAGGAAGTTGCGCAGCAGTTGGCTGGACGAGCTTCCAATGATTATTAACATCCTCAAGGGGCAGATGAAATTAGTGGGCGTTCGTCCTTTGAGTCGGCAGTATTTTGGTCTTTACACCGAGGAGATGCAGAAACTGCATATCAGCGTGAAGCCGGGACTGCTTCCCCCGTTCTATTACGATGATAAAACTCCCGAAACCTTGGACGATGTCCAGGCCTCGGAAAAAAGATATATCGAAGCCTATCATAAGAATCCCTTCACCACCGATTGGCGTTATTTCTGGGGGACGGTAAGCAATATTTTGTTCAAGCATAAAAGATCACATTAAGATATGGCAGAGCAAGAGAAGTGGGACATTGTCATCAAACCGAAAGACAATCTGTTTTCGGTAGATTTCAAAGAGCTTTGGGCTTATAGGGATTTATGCTCCCTATTCGTCAAAAGGAATATCATTACCCAATACAAGCAGACTATTTTAGGACCGGCATGGTTCGTTATTCAACCAGCACTGACTGTTATCATGTACATGGTGGTGTTTGGTGGAATCGCGGGGATTCCGACGGATGGTGTTCCTAGGCCGTTGTTTTATCTGGCAGGTACGGCGATGTGGAACTATTTCGCAAGTTGTTTAACGAAAACATCGAATACTTTTGTCGCCAATGCTGGCATTTTTGGAAAGGTGTATTTCCCGAGATTGGTGATGCCGATTGCGAATGTAATCAGCAACTTGTTGACACTGGCCATCCAGTTTGGGTTCTTCATAATCGTATACATTGTTTATACTATCGTTGATCCGAGTTGTACAGCACATCTGACTTGGTACGCATTTCTTCTACCACTTCTTATTGTTCTATTGGCAGGGCTTGCCCTTGGTTTTGGTACCATCATTTCTTCCATGACTACCAAGTATCGAGACTTGCAGGTTTTGTTTTCCTTTTTGGTTTCGTTGTGGATGTATGCCACTCCTATCGTATATCCGTTAAGCCAGACGGGCAGCAAGTTTTTCATGGGAGTTCCTGTCCATACTTTCATGTGCTTGAATCCTGTTACTCCTGTTATTGAGACTTTCAAGTATGGATTCCTTGGCTGCGGTGAATTCGTAGGGTGGAGGTGGCTGATCTACAGTTCTATGTTTATGTGCCTGTTACTGGGCGCTGGTATTGTGGTGTTCAACAAGGTGCAGAAGAGTTTTATGGATACGGTGTAGGATGGTGGGAAGTACTGTCTGTTGCTCATCCTCATTCATAATACTTCAGAATTAGGGGTAATGAGTGCATTATCGAGAATCAGGATTTGGTTTCAATCCAAGAATCTCAAATATACAATTGATTTGATAAGAAGGGATTATTCTTTTAGTCTTAAAAAAGAGTCTGTCCCCGTACTTGTTATTTCTTGTTTAGATAGTAGGACATCGGACCTTGGTTTCGCCGATAGGCTAAAGGGGATGATATCATGTTTCGCATTTTCTAAAGCGATTGGTACCCCATTTAGAATAGAGTATATTAGTCCGTTTGACTTATCGGATTACATTGTCCCAAATCACTATGATTGGCTTTTAAAATCAGGTGAGAAGTCTTTGAATCTAATGTATGCGAGTCCGGTCTTTTTTGTATGTAATGTATTTGGATATCATAGTTTAAAGTTTTTCCGGATCAACAAAAAACGCCAGCATCATCTTTTCACGAATACAAATTACCTTAAAGATATAAACGGAAAATTCAATAAAGATTATAAGTTCAATGAACTCTTTTCTGAGCTTTTTAAACCGTCAGCGGCTTTGGAAAAAGAACTCAGTATTCATCAAAGAGAATTGAGTACTTCTGGAGGTTATATTTCCGTGTCTTTCCGGTTTATGCAGTTAATGGGAGATTTTAAAGATTGTTATGGGGATATCTTACCGGAGAAAGAAAGAGTTGAATTAATAGACAAGAGCCTCTCCGTGATTCGGCAGTTGTATGAAAAAGAGCATAAAAGAGTTTTCGTGACATCTGATAGTCAACATTTTATCGATGAGGCTGCTAAACTGGATTTTGTGTATGTGGCTCCTGGTAGAATTGGACATATTGGGTTTTCGAAAGAGAGTGATGTGTACATGAAAATGTTTGTTGATTTCATGTTAATTTCTCAAGCTGATCATGTTTACATGGCACATTCCGGGAAGATGTATCAGAGTAATTTCGCAAGGACGGCTGCATTATCGGGAGGAGTTCCATATGATGTAATTCCGTTTTGATCAGCATAGATTTGAGATAACGTTTGCAGTTCCTTTGTTCAGACTGAGGCGATATTATTACCATGAGCAATTCTAATACTATAACGGTTACATCCCCTTTATTGCCCGATTTGGAGGAGTTTAATCAGCTCCTCGAGATGATTTGGGGGAGCAAGTGGATTACCAACAATGGTTCTTTCCATAATAGGCTGGAGTCGGCGTTGTGCGAGTACTTAAAGGTTCCGTATATCAGTTTGTTTACGAATGGGACGCTACCGTTGCTGACGGCCTTGCAGGCCCTTCGCATTACCGGGGAAGTCATTACAACGCCTTATAGTTTTGTAGCGACAACGCACTCCATTTGGTGGAACAACTGTAAGCCTGTGTTCGTGGATATCGACCCCGTAACGGGTAATATCGATCCGGACAAAATCGAGGCCGCCATCACTCCCAAGACAAGCGCCATCATGCCGGTCCATGTGTATGGACAACCGTGCGACACGAAACGTATTCAGGAGATTGCCGACAAATATGGGCTGAAGGTCATTTATGATGCTGCTCATGCTTTTGGAGTGGAGGTTGACGGAGAAAGCATCTTGAAAGCCGGCGACCTATCCACTCTCAGTTTTCATGCGACGAAGGTATTCAATACCATTGAAGGTGGGGCCATGGTGATGCATGATGCGGAGATGAAAAAGCGGATCGACTATCTGAAAAACTTCGGTTTTGCAGGGGAGACAGAAGTGGTCGGTCCCGGCATCAACAGTAAGATGGATGAGGTTCGGTCGGCATACGGACTGTTGAATCTGCAACAGGTTGATGCCGCTATTGATGCTCGTCACCATGTTGCCATTCAGTATCGGGAGGCTTTACGTGGTGTTCCCGGCATCACCTTCTTTGAAGACATGCCCGGTGTCCGGCACAACTATTCATATTTCCCTATTTTTGTATCAGAGAAGGAATATGGGATGTCAAGGGACGATTTGTATTTCAAGATGAAGGAGAAAGGAGTGCTGGGGCGGCGTTATTTTTACCCGCTCATCAGCTCCTTCAGCACCTATCGAGGGCTTCCTAGTGCGTCACCGGCCAATCTCCCGCAGGCACATAAGATAGCGGATAGCGTGATTTGTCTGCCGATACACCATGGTTTGTTTCAGAAGGATGTTGATCTGGTAATCAAATGTATTACCAACAATCATTAGAGATTATGAAGCATTTATTAATCATCGGAGCTCGAGGATTTGGAAGGGAAGTCTATCAAACCATTGCGATAACAAAGCCATTTCTGGACAAGGTTTTTGATATAAAAGGTTTTTTGGATGATGATAAATCTTTATTGGAAGGGGTGAGTGGAACATGGCCTAAGATCATAGACAGTGTAGAGAATTATCAGATCCAAGAAGATGATGTTTTTTTCTGTGCAATGGGGGAATCGAAGTGGAGAAAGCATTATTCAGAAATAATCGCGAATCAAGGTGGACGTTTTATCAATGTTTTCCATCCGACTGCGATTATCAGTGATGCCGCTGTCTTTGGAGAAGGCTGCTTTGTGGGGCCATTCTGTTGTGTTTCTCCCAATGTGCGAATAGGTAATCATGTTATCATACATGCATTCTCTAATTTAGGGCATGACGCATCGATTGGCGATTATTCGACACTTGAATCATATGTCTTTGTGGGAGGGAGAGCTTGTCTTGGAGAGTTGTCCACAATGCATACAAGATCCAGTGTAATTCCTCATAAAACAATTGGCAAAGAATCCATGGTTGGAATTGGAAGTGTTGTGATACGTAATGTCCCTGATGGAGTTCATGTCTTTGGAAATCCTGCGATTAAAGAAAAACTATAATTTAAATTCTATGTATTATGAAAACACTTGATGAATTTGTTGCGCTTTTCGCGGAGCAGTTTGATTTTACGGATCCTTCCGAGATTTCATCGTCGACCGTATTCCATGATCTTGATGAGTGGTCCTCATTGATCAGCCTTTCTGTCATTGCCATGGTTGACGAAGAATTTGATGTTGCATTAAAAGGCGATGACGTGAAGAATTCCATCACTGTTGAAGATTTGTATAATCGCGTAGTCAGTAAGTTGTAATGGCTTTCTTGGAAATTAAGGATGTTAGGATTGCCGGAGTAAGTGCAGGAGTTCCTGAGAAAATCGCCAGCAATTTACATCCTACTGAAGATGACAATACTTCCAAGGAGTATTCGCCGGAAGAGTATGTGAAAACGACAGGTGTCGTAGAACGAAGAGTATCACGCTATCTGACCACAGCGGATTTATCCTATGCCGCTGCGGAGCAGTTAATCTTGGATTTAGGATGGCAGAAAGATGAAATCCAAGCCTTGGTCTTTGTCTCTCAATCGCCAGACTATGTCCTCCCGGCTACGGCATGTATTCTTCAAGATCGCTTGGGCTTAAGCAAGGACTGTTATGCCATGGATGTTTCTTTGGGGTGCTCCGGCTGGGTGTATGGTCTTAGCATGGTGGCATCATTGCTTGGAGAAAACAGACTTCAAAAAGCCTTGATCCTGTGCGGTGATGCAAAGAAGCGTTTTCGCGTTTCGAATCAACTTCGGGATCCTTTATTCGGAAGTGCCGGATCGGCAACGGCTGTCGAGTATAAGAAAGGTGCACCGGGATTAAAGTTCCATTTTGGAACCGATGGGAGCGGTTTTGATGCTATCATTACACCAGACATGGGAAGTAGAAGCCCCGCATCTATTGATAGTTTTGTTTTTGAGGAAATAGATGGGAAACCATCATGCCGCATGATGACTCGAATGAAGGGGATGGATGTCTTCTCCTTCGGGATAACGACAGCGCCAAAATCAGTGAAGAGTCTTGCTGAGCATTTTGGCTTCAACTACCTTGATGCCGACTACTTCGTTTTCCATCAAGCAAATATGAAGATGAATAGTTTCATCTCAAAGAAACTGAAGTTGGAAAACGAGAAAGTCCCATCCTGCATGCATCATTTTGGGAACACGTCGTCGGCATCAATCCCATTAACGATTGTAACAGAATTAAAGGGGAAATGTGATATCCGTCCCACCAAAATGATTTGCTGTGGTTTTGGTGTGGGCTTGTCATGGGGAACGGTTTACTTCGAAACCGATCATTTAGTCGTTTCTAATCTTGTTGAAGTCTCCGATGAAGGAGCGGATAAAGTTCATGTCGTATAATCCTTTTTCTTTGAGCGGAAAAACCGTTCTAATCACGGGAGCATCATCCGGCATTGGCCAAGAGACGGCCATTGAATGTTCCAGAATGGGAGCCAGGGTCATCATAACAGGCCGGAATCAAGAACGATTGCAGAATACTTTCAATCAGTTAGAAGGCGATGGACATTTGCAAGTATTAGCGGATATTAATAATGAGGATGATATTTTGAGATTTGTCGAGATCTGTCCATCTGTTGACGGGCTGGTAAATAATGCCGGTCGGGGCAAAAGCAAGCCCGTACAATTCATCAAGAAAGAGGATCTTCAAGATGTGTTTGATACCAACTTGTTTGGAATTGCTTTACTTACCAAGTCATTGCTAAAGAAGAAAAAGATTTCGTCTGGTGCGTCGTTGGTTTTTACATCTTCCATTTCTGCATATGTCTCTGCTCCGGGGCTGGCAATCTATGCATCATCTAAAGCTGCGGTCACGGCATATATGCGTACGTGTGCTCTTGAGTTAGGTGCTAAAGGTATAAGGTCGAATGCCGTCTTACCTGGCATGGTTGAGACAAAACTCATCAATAGTGGGACATACACTGAGGAGGATAAACAAAGTGATTTGAACTTGTATCCATTGGGTCGATATGGGTCACCATCAGATGTGGCTTATGCGATAGTCTATTTACTTAGCGATGCTAGTAAATGGATGACTGGGAGTGAGTTGATTATTGACGGTGGAAGAAGTCTAAAGTGAGGTTGTGACAATCCAATGGAACGGCTTTTAGAGAATAAGGTTGCAATTATCACCGGTGCGGGCGCCGGTATTGGTAAATCTACGGCTCTTTTGTTCGCAAAAGAGGGAGCAATTGTATATGCGATAGATATTAAGGGCTTGGAATGGGTCGATTCTTCTTCCAATGATACAAATGGGATCATCATTCCGGAGCAACTCGATATCTGCGATTTCTCGGCTGTGAAGGATCTAGTGATGACTATAAAAAAGGAGTATGGCCGAATAGACATCTTGGCTAATATTGCAGGCCTTATTTCTTATGAGTTGATGCCGATGATTGATTACGATAAGTTCAGAAGAATGTTGGATGTCAACGTCGTCGCACTCGTCCATCTTATGTCTTTGGTTTCCCGAATAATGGCCCGTCATCACGGTGGTTCCATTATCAACATGGCAAGTATGGTCGGAGAGAAAGGTTCGAAGGGGCAGTTGTCTTACTCGACCACGAAAGGCGCCGTCATCGCGGCAACTAAGTCGGCGGCGAAGGAATTGGCAGAGAATAGTATCAGGGTCAACGCTATTGCCCCCGGAATGGTAGGCTCTGAGAGATTCAAGGCTGTATTGGAAACCAAGTTTTCCCAAAAAATCCATGATATCCCTTTTGGGCGTTTGGCCGAACCCTCTGAAGTGGCTAATTTGTGTTTGTTCCTTGCTTCTGACCAGTCGTCATACATGACCGGTCAGATTATTGGGATCGATGGGGGGGCTATTATCTAGAGGGTGTTTCTGGATCTAGACATAAAAGATAAAGACCGTATTGCTGTCATCGATGACAGTAATTTGAGTGTCACCTATGGCGAAATTTGCGATTTCGCTCAACGCTTCATTCGGGTTATTCCAAGACGAACTCTCATTTTTATTCTGGCGGAAAACAGAATTGGTTCTCTTATAGGATATCTTGGAGCCTTGTCATCGAGCATTGTCCCCCTCGTTATCAGCGCCAAAACTGAAAAGACGCTTTTTGAGTCTTTGCGGGACTTGTATTCTCCGGCATATCTCTGGGCCCCGAATGAGATGTTGCAAGAGTCTGGATATACCCCGACTGGTTTCTCAGAGTGGGGGTATTCTTTGGTGAAGACAGGTTTGTCGTCACCGAGTTTGCATGAGGATTTGGCCTTGTTGCTTCCCACTTCTGGCAGTACCGGTAGCCCCAAATTGGTTCGGCATTCTTACCAGAATATTGAAGCCAATGCTTACAATGTTATGAAGCTGTTTGGGATGACGGATGAAGAACGCCCCATGGCAGTATTGCCTATGCACTACACGATGGGGTTGTCGGTTATCACAAGCCATTTGCTGGCGGGCGCAACCATCATTCTCTCTGGCCGTTCGTTGTTGGACAAGTGCTTTTGGCAGATGATGCGCGATTATCGGGTCACATCGTTCACGGGTGTTCCGTATAGCTATGAATTGCTTTCGAAGCTTCGGTTTTTCCGAATGGACTTGCCGGATTTGCGCACCATTACCCAAGGCGGCGGTAAAATGACGGAGGAATTGTTCGTAGCTTGTGCTAACTATGCGGAACAGAAGGGGAAGCGTTTCATTGCCACCTATGGGCAAACCGAATGCACGGCGCGTATGGCTTATCTTCCTGCAGAATTGGCGACGACCAAGATTTGCAGCATCGGAATCGCCGAACCAGGCGGGCAGCTTTCCATTGTTGATAAGGATGGGAAGGAAACCTTCGAAGGAGAAGCAGAAGGCGAGATGGTGTATCGGGGGGAGAACGTTACTCTGGGCTATGCCTCTTGTGCTGAAGATCTTCTTAAAGGAGACGAGAACCATGGTGTCATGCATACCGGGGATCTTGCCAGGCGGGATGCTGACGGATGCTATTTCATCATCGGCCGGTTGAAGCGTTTTTTGAAAATCTTTGGCCTACGCATCGGCCTGGATGAGGTTGAACGATTAATCAAGTCGGAGTTCAACACTGATTGCTATTGTAGTGGGACTGACGAGATGCTGGAGATCTGCATTACAGATTCAAACGTGGCTGATAAGGTGACTGCTTTTGTAGAAGAAAAGACGCATCTTTTCCATAAGACTATAAAGGTGAAGACGGTACAAGCTATTTTGAGAAATGAGGCCGGTAAAGTGGTCTTACAATCATTGAATCGGATATGACAAACCTTGAGAAATACAATCAGATCTTCGCGGAGGTTTTTTCCGTTAAAGAATCGCAATTGGGTGCTGACTTTGACAGTCAGCATGTGGACGGTTGGGATTCTGTTCGTCAGTTGAGTCTTACTACTGCCATCGAGGATACTTTCTACATCATGCTGGATGCCGAAGATATCATCGATTTCAATTCCTACGAGAAGGGGAAAGCGATCCTTGCAAAATACGAAATAGTGTTCTGAAATGGCCCTTTGGAACATCAAGAACGTTTCCTTGCGCGGAGTGACGGGCACCGTGCCGAATAACCCTGTCAAGTCGGCGGATTTGCCCATTTTTACCCAGGAGGATGCTGATATTTTTGATAAAACGGTTGGCATTTGTAACCGCTATATCGCTTCAGACTCCATTTGCGCTTCAGACCTTTGTCAAGATGCGGGAGAGCGATTGATCACTGCTTTGGGGTGGGAGAAACAAAGTGTTGATGTCCTGCTGTTTGTTTCGGTGACAGGGGATTATAAAACGCCTCCGACCTCAGCAATCCTGCAAGATCGAATGGGGTTGTCCAATACTTGTTTCGTCTTGGATGTACCGATGGGGTGCTGTGGTTGCATGTATGGAATTACGGTTGCGGGAAACTTGCTGTCGGCCGGCACGGCAAAACGGGCGCTTGTTTTGGTGGGGGATACGGCGATGCGTATGGGGTCCTTACAGGACAAAAGTCGGATGCCTTTGTTTGGTGACAGTGGAACAGCTATGGCGCTTGAGTTTGACCCTTGCGCGGATGATATCATTGTAGAAATGGATACCTATGGGGCGGGGTATAAGGCATTGATGACACCCCATGGAGGCTATCGTCATCCGATTACAAAAGAGTCATTTGAGTATGAGGATTTCGGTAATGGCATCATCCGAGCACCCAAGGATGCGTTGATCAATGGGATGGATGTGTTCTCGTTTGCCATCTCCAAACCGCCCATCAGTGTGAAGATTATGTTGGAACGACTGGGGTTGGATAAAGACCGGGACATTGATTTCTTCTTGATTCACCAGGCAAACAAGTTGATTGTGGACCGTATCGTTAAGAAACTGAAGTTGGATGAATCCAAGGTCCCTTACAATTTGCAGGAGTTCGGCAATTTGGGCGGTGCTTCGATTCCGATGCTGATGTCTACGAGTATTGCTGATGAGTTATGCACTCGCCCTTTAACATTGATGTGTTCATCATTCGGACTTGGACTTACATGGGGTACCATGGTGATGAAGACGCATTCGGTAACGTGTGCTTCACTCAATAAGTTATAGAGGTTGTCTATATGTTTAATCTGAATGCATTTGTAGCCAAGGGTATTACTGGTCGAATTACGAGTTTGTTCGAACAGGATATCGTTGACAATAAAGAAATTCTTACTCGAGAGATTGAGGGAAAATCCGTCTGTGTCATCGGCGGCGCAGGGAGCATCGGATCCTCTTTTATCAAGGCAATACTCCGTTTCCGTCCCAAAACGCTTGTCGTCATCGATTTGAATGAGAATGGTCTGGTTGAACTGACCCGGGATCTGCGTTCGACATATGGATTGTTTGTACCTCAGGATTACCGCGCGTATACGCTTAGTTTTGCCGACCCCATCTTCACCCGTATCTTCCGGGAAGAAAAGGGTTTTGATATCGTAGCGAATTTCTCTGCCCACAAGCACGTACGGAGCGAAAAGGACAAGTATTCAGTCCAGGCATTGATTGAAAATAATGACATCAAGGCTAAAAAGTTGATGGATCTGCTTAGCGAGATCCCGCCTAAGCATTTCTTCTGCGTTAGCACTGACAAGGCCGCCAATCCCGTGAATATCATGGGCGCCAGTAAGCGTATCATGGAAGATTTGGTGATGGCCTATAATGACCGGTTCAACGTAACCACCGCTAGATTCGCCAATGTTGCTTTTAGTAATGGTTCCTTGCCTGACGGCTGGTTGCATCGTCTTCAGAAAAAGCAGCCATTGGCGGCACCCAACGACGTGAAACGTTACTTTGTCTCTCTTGAGGAAAGTGGGCAGATTTGCATGCTTGCCTGCATCCTGGGTAGGGGCGGTGAGGTTTTCTTCCCCAAATTGGGCGAAGACAAGATGCTCACTTTCAGTAGTGTTTGTGACAGGTTCCTAATTGCGGAGGGTCTAATAAAGAAGGAGTGCGCAGATGACGAAGAGGCGAAGCGCTATGCCAGTCAGATGCCGTACAACACAGATACCTATCCAGTAGTCTATTTCGAAAGCGACACGACAGGAGAGAAAGCTTATGAAGAGTTTTTTGTTCCTGGTGAACGTATCAACCTGAACCGTTTTAGAGCGCTGGGCGTGGTGGAAGAGACCTCTCGCAGACCTATGTGCGAAGTGAATTCATTTTTCGAAAAGTTAGAAGATCTTTTCAGGGGTGAGTTCTCCAAGGAAGACGTCGTGAAATCTATTAAAGAATTCATTCCTAACTTCGAGCACGAGGAGAAAGGGAAGAATCTGGATCAAAAGATGTAGTGCAATGGCTTATAAGATTCCGTTGTTTAATTTGAACTTTGACGACCGCGAAGCCCTGGCCGCCTATGATACAATCAAGTCTGGATGGATTTCTACCGGGCCGAAGAATGCTGAACTTGAAGAGGTTTTCGCAAAGATGCTTGGAGCCAAATACGCGGTTAGCGTTACAAACTGCACGGATGCTCTGCATCTCGGGTGCATCATCTGCGGATTTGGTCCCGGGGACGAAGTTTTGTGTCCTTCGCTGACCTTTGCTGCTTCTGCCAATTGCATCCGTTACACCGGTGCCACACCTGTTTTCTGCGATATCGTGGGGCCGGAGCACATCAATATCGATCCGAAGGATATCGAGAATAAGATCACTTCTAAGACAAAGGGTATTGTTGTCGTCCATATGGCTGGTTTCCCCGCAAAGATGGATGAGATAATGGCCATCGCCCAAAAGCATAATCTCAAGGTCATCGAGGATGCCTGCCATGGCCCGTTGTCGGAATACAGAGGACAGAAACTCGGCACCATCGGTGATTGTTCTGCATTCAGTTTCTTCTCCAATAAGAACATATCCACGGGCGAAGGTGGAATGTTTGTGACCAATAATGAGGAATATGCCGCCAAAGCCCGTCTTCTCCGATCCCATGGAATGAGTACGATGTCCTACCAGCGTGCAACGGGTCATGCGACCGAGTATGACATCACTGAACTTGGGTATAACTATCGCATGGACGATATCCGTGCGGCCATTGCCATCGAGCAGCTGAAGAAACTACCTCATGATTTAGAGAAACGCATTGAGGTTCGGAAACAGTATGTGGATCGCCTCTCCAAAGTGGAAGGGCTGGTCATTCCTTTCGCCGACAATACGGAGTTTGTTTCCAATTACATCTTTCCGGTAGTCCTGAAAGACGGAAACAAAGAGCGTCGCAACAAGATTCGCGAATACATCCATGGCGCAGGAATTCAGACCAGTGTCCATTATCCGGCGATTCACCGTTTCTCCATTTATAAGGAATATGGAGCCGTTCTGCCGCAAACTGAGTATGTAACCGACAATGAGTTCACGTTGCCCATGTATGCGGCTTTGAAAGCGGAAGAGATTGATTTAGTTTGTGACGTTATTCAAGAGGCAATTCAATGAAGAGGGTGATTTTAGTCGGCTTTTTCCAGGAGATGGTAGAGTTATGTATGGACTGTGGTTTGGAGATTGTCGGTGCTTTTGATAAGAAAGAGATTGATGGTGTCCCCTATCTTGGAAATGATGCGGATGCTCTTAAGTTATATCAGCAGTATAAAGATATAGAAGTCGTAATCACGCCTGATTCGCCTCAAGTACGTAGGAGACTGGCCGACTATTATCGTTCGATTGGTTATTCTTTTACGAAGATCATTCACCCTTCAGCCTTTGTGTCTCCCACAGCGATAGTTGGAGATGGGGTTGTTATCCAAAAGGGAGTTAATGTATCAGCCTATACGCACATTGGTTGTTTTTGCAGATTGAACACCCATTGTAATGTGACTCATGATATCGTTGTCGGAGATTATTCCACAATTGCCCCGGATGCTGTTGTTCTAGGGTATGTAACCATCGGGGAAAATTGTTATGTGGGTGCCAATAGTACAATTCTGCCGAAATGTGCTATTGGGGATGGAGTCATAGTTGGTGCGGGAGCCGTGGTAACAAAGAATGTGGATTCTTTTTCCACGGTTGTTGGAATACCAGCAAGAACGCTTTTGAAATTAAAAGCATTCGAATAGCGATGAGGTCGGTTTAATTATTCGAGCATCATATGATTGAGAGAATACAGACGCGATTGATATCCCCTTCGGCATCACTGCTTTCGGCCATGAAACAGATGGATGCAACAGGGGTAAAGACCCTATTCGTTTTTATGGAAGACCGTTTTATGGGTATTCTAACATTAGGAGACATTCAACGGGCCATCATCAATAAGAAGTCTCTTTCAGAATCAATTGTGTCTATCTTAGATAAGGCCAAAGTGTATGGCTACACCACAGAACCGGAGGAGGAGATTAAGAATAAAATGCGTCGTCTTCGAGCTGAGGTTATGCCTATTATGGACGAGAATAACCATTTGGTAGACGTGTGGTTCTGGAATGAGATATTTGAGAAGAGTGAAGCTTCAATTCGAGAGAAAATCGATCTCCCGGTTGTAGTTATGGCGGGAGGTAAAGGAACGAGGTTAAAACCTTTGACAAATGTTATACCTAAACCTCTTGTTCCTATTGGCGAGAAAACCATTATCGAGGAGATAATGGACCGTTTTGAGGATATTGGCTGTCATCGTTTTTATATGTCTGTAAACTATAAGTCGGACATGATGCTCTTTTATCTGAATCAGCTTGAACACAAATACGACATCGAGTTCTTTGAAGAGAATAAGCCACTCGGAACAATCGGGAGTGTGTCTCTATTGAAAGGGAAATTGGAAACTCCGTTCTTCGTTTCCAATTGCGACATTATCATTGACCAGGATTACCGTGATATTTATGATTATCATTTGGCGAATCAAAATGATTTGACGGTTGTGACTGCTGTCAAGAGTTTTCGGATTCCTTATGGCGTGATTGAGACGGGGGAAGATGGATTGATGCTGGATCTGAAAGAAAAGCCCGAACTGACATATATGATCAACACGGGGCTATATCTTCTCAATTCTGAGTGCATCAACGATATCCCTGAGGGGGACGTATTTCATATCACACAACTTATTGAAAGAATTAAAGAGAAGGACGGACGCGTTGGGTGTTTCCCTGTGAGCGAGCATGCTTGGAGGGATATGGGCGAGTGGCCGGAGTATTTGAAAATGATTAATGCGATTTAGCTTGTTCCCAATGAATTGAGCCATGAAAAGTTATAAATTACTGATTATTGCGTGGTATGCATATATCGGCCATGTCGCTGAGTTCATTAGAAACTTGAAAAAAATCAATCCTCATGTCGAGATTAGTCTATTAACGAGTGAAGCTGATTTAGAGGATATTCCTAAAGGCATAAGAGGAAACGCTTCAGATATTATTTGTTTTCAATACTACTTGGGCAAATGTAAAAACAAGTATGTTGTTGAATTGATAAACAGGTTTCATTTCTTGAGAGCTTTTATCCGTTTGTCAAAAAGGAATTACGATATTGTTGATGTTCATTTTGCTAAGCCAAGGCTGTTTTATGCTCTTTCATGGATCAAAAAAATGTCGGACCATCTTGTTCTCAGTCCCTGGGGAAGTGATGTGTTGCGTGTTGAAGGTGAAAAGAAGATCAAACGATTAAATAAGGTCTATGCTGCGGCTCAATTTGTTACAATTGGGAAAGAAACCATGATCGCAAAAAGATTGATAAACGAGTTTGGCGTTGATCCGGATCGTTTTATCAACTTAGGGTGGGGAGGAGAGTTTTTTGATTTCATTCAAGAGAATGCTGTTGATGTAACTACTGAAGAAGCGAAGGCAAGATTTGGGTTGAATAATAGATATGTGATTACGTGTGGTTATAATACCCAACGTGAACAAAGGCATGCAGCGATAATCAATGCCATTTCTAGTGTTAGAAGTCAACTACCAGAAAACATAACGTTATTGTTCCCTTTTACTTATGGGAGGACGACATGGAGTGAGAAATATACCGAAGCCATTAAAGATGAAGCAAAAAAACTCGGGTTTGACGTAGTTGCTATTGAGGAGAGTTTAAGTATGCCAGACTTGTTGAAGCTGAGGATGGCTACAGACATTTTCGTTCATGTGCAAACCACGGATGGAGGATCAAGATGCGTGATGGAATATGTCGCTTGTAACAAGAAAGTCGTTCACGGTTCATGGATCAAATACGCTTATCTGGAAGACTACCAGCCTTCTTGTTATTTCCCAGTAGACAGGTTGGAGAATCTAGGAAGATGTATTGTCAAAGCTTATAATACAGAAATTGGGCCGCTTCCTCAGGAAGTATCTAGAATCATAATGGAGAGAAGTTGGAAGCATAATATGACATTATGGAACAATTTCTTTGAGTCTTTGGTATAAGCACGTTTTTCGATTCTCGTTAATTGATTGCCAGGGTGGAATACAATAATAAGTTCTTGGTGCGTATTCTTTGTTTGACTTATAATCATGAGTCATACATTAGCGATGCTATGTCTGGATTTGTGATGCAGAATACCAACTTTCCTTTTGTCGCCGTTATCATAGATGATGCTTCGACCGATAGGACTAGTGAAACAATCAAGCACTTCATGGCAGACCATTTTGCTTTAGATGATCCAATGACCTCTCGCAGGGAGGAGAAAGAATACGGGCAGTTATTATTTGCTCAGCATAAGACAAACCGAAACTGTTTTTTTGCCGTCATTCTTCTAAAGGAGAATCATTATCGGATTAAGAAGAGTAAAAGTGGATATTATAAAGAGTGGCAGAATACAAGGTATACAGCGATTTGTGAGGGGGATGACTATTGGGTGGATCCATTTAAACTACAAAAACAAATTGATTATATGGATTCTCATCCAGATTGTGTGCTCACGGTTCATTCTGCGAATTGGCAAACGGATGATCGTATTTATCCATGGGGATGTCAGGATTCATTTCCGAAAGACTATTCTGTTGAGGAGCTGATAAGATGTGGCGGCCTTTTTTTCTCTACCGCGTCATTTGTTTTTAGGTCTGAACTTAGTAATGATTGGCCGAAGTGGCGCCAAATAGCTGGGGTAGGCGATTTTCCTCTTCAAATCCTTTCGGGGTTACGAGGCGATGTGCACTATTTCCCGGACTGTATGTGTGTGTATCGTTATTTGCATGAGGGGTCTTGGTCATCAGAGCAGCAAAACAGAGTTTCCAATATTGCTTTTCAAAAGAATAAAATTGAATGGATGATGCTTTTAGATGATGAGACGGAGCATAGATACCAAAAGGCGATCTATGATCAGTTATTTCAACACTATATCTCTCTCTTTAATTATCGTGCAATAGGGTTTGGGGATTATGCGAGAGCTGTCCAAAAGTCTGGCCAAAAAAGATACGGCCGATTAATGAAGGATTTCCTTCGTTCTTATCTTAATCCAGTTTATCGTTTTCTTAATTGTTTTAGAAAAAAGTAAATATGTATAATAACCGAGTCGTCGTTTATACTTCCGGAACCTTTGACATGTTCCATTCCAATCATCTCAAAATGATTGAGTACGCCCGCGGACTGGGCGATACGCTTATCGTTGGCGTAAGCACCGACGAGCTGGTGGCGAGCTACAAGAATCCGCCCATTATTCCATTTGAGGAGCGGATTGCGATCATCAAGGCGCTAAAGTTTCCGGATATCGTGATTCCCCAGAAAACCCTGGACCATACCGAGGTTGTCAAGAAACTGAACATCGATGTGTTTGTCGTAGGGGACGATTGGGTAGGGAAATATGACTACCTTCGTGATCTCGGTGTGACTGTTTTCTACTTCCCGCGGGGCGAGGGCGCTTCGACGACAGAGATCAAGAAGACGGTCCTGGAGAGGTACGAAGGGACCATTAAGGCAATCGACCATCAACCCAACCCGGACGTGGTGAAATGAAAAACGCGATTGTGACCGGGGCTACCCGGGGAATCGGCCTGGCGACGGCCGAAATGTTGCTGAAGGAAGGTTACCACGTGACGGTGACCTATGCCTACGACGAGGATTCCGTCCAGCCTTGCAAGGAAAGATTGGGCGCTGTAAGCGACTGCTTCGAGATCCTTTGGGTCGATCAGACCAGTAAGCAGGAGATGCACGATTTCGCGATGAAGATGCGCGAAAAAGGCCATATCGACTGTATCGTCTGTAATGCCGGTATGACCTTGCGGAAAGGGCTTCAGGAGATTGACGAGGAAGGATGGGAGCGCGTGATGCAGATGAATGTCAATAGCAACGTCTATCTGATCCGTGACCTGTTCGATGTCATTCCCCACGGTTCCCGAATCGTTTTTACCGGCTCCTTGATGGGCATTCTCCCGCACAGCGTCTCCCTTTCCTATGGCGTGACGAAAGCGGCAGTTCTGGCGCTAGCTAAGAATCTTGTGAAATATTTCGAGGACACGGATACGACCGTCAATGCCATCGCCCCCGGCTTCGTAGAAACAGAGTGGCAGAAGAACAAGCCGCAGGAGATCCGTAACAACATTTATAACAAGACGGCGATCAAGCGTTTTGCGGATCCGAAGGAAATTGCGGATGCGGTAAAGTTTTGTATCAATAACGCATTTGTTAATGGAAGCATTATCGAAGTTAGTGGAGGTTATTGCTTCAAATAGGTTTTCAAGTGAGTTTATTTGAGAGAATTAAAAAAGAGAGCCAGAAGATTCTATGGCGGCTGTATCATCTTTACCTTGATGCAAAGATGATTCGAATCCGTAGCAAGGATCAAATCAGGTTTTTGTTTATTGTTCAAGAGCTATCACAATGGAAAACCGAGGCTTTATTTAAGGCGATGCTATCTCATCCTCGGTTTGACCCGGTATTAGGTGTTTCACCATGTTTGGAGTATCCTGGTGCAGAACAGAAAGTGATAGACTATTTTTCTTCAAAAGGATATGATTTCGTTTTGCTTGATCCAAATAAGAGAATCATTGAACAAGTTAGCGTTGATCTTGTGATGCATCAGAAACCGTATCCTCGCTGCATAAACCTTTTACATAGAATACATAAGAATCTGACGGTTCCGACTGTGTATACACCCTATTATCTAAGTACTATTACTGAGAGTTGGCTTGTTAACCAGCGGGGTTGCCTTCTTGCGTGGAGACAATTCATTGACAGTAAAGAGTGCTGTGAAGAGTGGGGAAAAGTCCAAAGGTTAAAAGGTATCAATTATGTCGTTACGGGCTTGCCGATAATGGATGAATTACTATCTGTGAAATCCAACCTCAAGGATATATGGCCGAATCATGATATGCGAAAACGCGTAATCTACGCGCCTCATCATACTGTCGGGGATTATCATCTGGAAGGGATTTCTTATTCAACTTTTCTTGAGTACGGAGAGTATCTGTTAGACCTGAGGGATAGGTACAAAGATCAAGTTTATTTCGTTTTCAAGCCTCATCCTCTTCTATTTCAAAAACTGATAGACCGTTATTGGGGATTAGAAAAAACCAAAGCTTACTATGAAGCATGGGATAAACCTGGTTATAGTCATGTTGAGCAGAACGATAACTACATTTCTCTTTTTAAATACTCGGATGCGCTTATTCACGATTGCGGTTCTTTCACAATCGAGTATTTATATATGGGAAATCCTGTGATGTACTTACTAAGGGATAGCCATCATAAAGACAATCTCAATCGAGTTGCATCGGAGGCATTTGACCTTCATTATAAGGGAGAGTCACCTGACGATATTGAAACGTTTATCCAAAATGTCATATCGGGCAAAGATCCTTATGCCGAGAGAAGAGAGGCTTTCTGCAAAAGAGCCTTAGTACCACCTCATGGAGAAACTGCCTGTGTTAATATTTTGAACGCAATTCTCGGTGAAGAAGAGTATAAATGAGTCCTTTTATGCTGTTATCGATAATTATCCCCGTGTACAATTGCGCTCCTGTGATAGTCCGTTGTCTCAAGAGTATTGACTACCCAGATGCTGAAATACTGGTAATCGATGATGGGTCAAAGGATAATTCGGCTCAGATGGTTCTGGAATATGCGGCTGATCATCCGAACGTTTCCCTGTTCAGAAAGGAAAACGGCGGTGTTTCTTCTGCGAGAAACCTGGGTATTGAAAAGGCGACAGGGAAATACCTAATGTTTGTCGATGCTGATGATTACATCGCTAAGGGTGGAATTAGTATTGCAATGGGTCTTATGCAGCGGTATGACGCTGATTTGCTTAAATACGGTTATCGTTGCGTGCAATCGGGGTCTCCAATTGATATGGATCCGCTTGATATCAACAATAGTAATCCGGTTCTCATTGAAGGCCGATTCGAAGGTTTGAAACGTGTCGATGTCCCTGATTTTTTTGTGTGGAATGGGATTTATCTCAGAGAGATGATTATACAGAATAACATCCGTTTCCATACGGACCTCTGTCTTCATGAGGACGATGTTTTCATGGGGGAAGTCCTCTGCCATACAGAAAGAATCATAACGACAGCGTTGAAGATTTATCAGTTCAGTGTCGCATCCAATTATAGTACTACCCATAATCAGAATATTGAACGGCAACGTAGATTGATTGAAAGCAGCTGGCGTGCGATTCGACATCGTTCCAGCTATGTCGGTAAGTTATGTCAAGAAGCGATGCCATTGGAGCGGTTGAAATATATGAGGTGGGTTTGTTTCCCACCGGCGGCTATCAGTGCTGGATACTCATACAAGGAATATAGAGAAGTATTAAGTCATTTTAAGGAGTGTGATTGTTGGCCATTGGATTATGACTGGATTCATGTGGCCGGATTAGACTATAATAACAGAATCAAATACAAGAAAATAGTATCAACTTTCTTTTGTAATCATCCATGGCTTGCATATCTTTTCATGGGCCATGTTAAGAATAGTTAAAACCTATGTCAACAGCTATTGAATTTGACCATGTTGGTAAACAATACCGTTTAGGTCTCGTCTCGACCAAAACCCTTTCTCACGATCTTGATCGTTGGTGGCAGACTGCCGTATTGAAGAAAGAGGACCCATATCTGAAAATCGGAGAGACGAACGATCGTTCGACCGCTGGTAGCAGCGACTATGTGTGGGCCTTGAGAGATATAGTTTTTAAGGTTGAGCAAGGAGATGTGGTCGGTATCATCGGGAAGAATGGGGCGGGAAAGAGTACGTTGCTTAAACTGTTGTCCAAGGTAACGGGGCCGACAGTCGGTACGATTCGGGCCCGTGGACGCATAGGCGCTCTTTTGGAGGTTGGAACAGGGTTTCATCCCGAGATGACCGGACGGGAAAACATATATATGAATGGGGCCATAATGGGAATGAGCAAGGCCGAGATTTCAAGGAAACTGGATGAAATTATTGACTTCTCCGGTTGTGAGCGGTACATTGATACACCAGTCAAGCGCTATTCCTCTGGTATGACCGTCCGTCTTGGTTTTGCAGTTGCTGCCCACCTTGATCCTGAGATTCTTGTAGTGGATGAGGTGCTTGCAGTTGGTGACGCTGAATTCCAGAAGAAAGCAATCGGCAAGATGCAGGAAGTCAGTCGCGGCGAAGGAAGAACAGTGTTGTTCGTGAGCCATAATATGGCGAGTATCAGGAATTTATGCAATAATGGGATCCTTCTGGAGAATGGAGGCATCCGTTATATGGGGAGGATAGAGGATGTTGTCAATGAGTATTTAATCAATCGAGATTTCGTACAGAATGCTGATTTGATGAGTCGCTTTGGGAATAAGCCGTTGCCTGAATCCTATATTAGCAAAGTTTGTTTCAAGGGTGCAAACGGGAAAGAAATCCACTCGGCGATGGCAGGAGAATCTCTTGACATCGAAGTTACCTTCCATAATGAGTCGAAAAAAAGTGCTAGAATCAATATCGGAGTCTACGATTCCATCGGTGAGAAACGGTTGCATCTCAGCACCGAATATGTCTGTGGTGATGTGGCTTTTAAAGATCGGACTGATGGTACTGTGGTGTTTCATTTTGAGAAATGCCCACTTCCTGGAGGGACGTTTGTTTTGAATTTTACGTTCTGGGTTCAAGGGCAACGAGTGGATTGGATACAGAACATGGTTTCCCTTGAAGTATCTAATGGTGATTTCTATCGTTGCGGCAAATTGCCTTCCAGCAAGGAAAACCTCGTCTTGTTGGATTACGGGTGTAAGATTCGATGAAACAGAATGTTTCATATATCCCACGCCAGGATTTGTGTTGTTCTTGTGGTGCATGTGCTGAGGTTTGTGGCCGTAGTGCGATTAGTATTGTCTTTAGACAGGGTCTATTTGTCCCTGAAATCGATGAATCCTTATGCGTTGACTGCAAGTTATGTCTTGGAGTCTGCCCTAGTGTCCAGGTGGATGTCGTTTCCGTTTATGGGGAACCAGAGTTGTTCTCGAACGAAGAGAAGGAGTGTTATGTCGCCTATTCCACAAACGAGATACTGAGGAGGAAAGGAACAAGCGGAGGCGTCGTGTCCACGATGGTTTACGAACTATTGAAAAAGGGGGTCTATCAAAAAGCATATGTTTTGGAGTATGAGGGCTTTGATGGGGCGCCTGCACAGGTGAGACCAATCAATCAACCAGATGATGTGATAAGGTCGGCTAAGTCAAAATACATACCGGCTTCTATTACAGAGGTTGTCAAGGATGTGAAGAATGGGACGATCGGCAAGGCAATCATTGTCGCCACCCCTTGCCAATTGCTTGCCATCAAAAAGAGTCTGAAGCTAAAAAAGCAAAGCGCCCCGGATATCCTTTTTATCGGTTTGTTCTGCGATAAGACCTTAAACTATAATATTTACGAGTATTATCGCGTGAAGCATGGTGATTATGACATCATGCATTTTCGAGACAAAGTCGGGAATGATTGGCCTGGGGATACAGTTTTAATAAAGGAGGGGAAGCCGCTTGTCGTGGACAAACGGATTAGGATGTCTTTAAAGCCTTACTTCCAGTTGAATCGTTGTCGTTTCTGTTTTGATAAACTGAATCAACTTGCCGATATTAGTTGTGGAGACTGTTATATCAAAGGAGAAGAGGCGAGAGAAGGGAAATCAAGCATGATAATTAGAAGTGAGAAGGGAGAATCAGCGTTGTTGGCTTGTTCTGATGTGCTTAATCTGAAGATTACCACTTTCAAAGAGATTAGAGAATCACAGGGTTTGGGACAGAAAAAGGCCAATTATTATAGAAATCGTTTTGCGAAAGGGGCATATTTGCTTCCGGACGAAGACAGAATTGAATTGAGTAAGGATGTGCTGACCCAAGATAAAAAGGAGCTGAAAGATTTGAGAATGGGTGCCCGGGCAGTTTCAGAGATGGATTTTGCGAGAATTGATTATCGTATAAAAATGAGTGAGAAGAGGCATAGAACAAGTTTATTTAAAAGATATCTGAAAAGAGCTCTCAAGCTTTTCCGAAATCCAGACAGCTCTTTTAAAGTATTGATAGAGAATGCCGATTTTGAAAACAAGGGAGGAGAGTTGATGCTACAGTCCATTGTTCAGCAAATCGAGTCGAGAATGCCAAATGCGAGAATTGTAGTGCTTAACTCAGTCTTTAATCAGAATCTGAATTACTTTCACAGACATCATGTTCTCCCTATGCAGATGGATTCCAGTAGGAAAAAGAGAGTGTTTAGGCATTTTGTGTATGGTATTATTTTGAATAAACCATGGTACATCACTCCGGATCAGATTGACTTATTGTTAGATGCTGGAGGATTTCAGTTCAGCGACCAGTGGGAAACATCCGATAGGGAAATTGCAGAGAGAGTAAGCTATTATTCTCTATTCACCAAGAAAGACAGGAAGATTGTTTTTCTACCCCAAGCTTTTGGGCCGTTCGAAAAATCGGCATCAAAGCGTTTGATGAAAGAAATATACAATATTTCTGATGTCATATATGCCAGAGAAAAAGTATCATACGAGTATCTGAAAGAACTATTTCCTCAAGGTGGAAAAATCAAACTAGCTCCGGATTTTACTTGTCTGAGTAAATCGGGAGGACTTCAGAATGTCAGCCTTCCCGACAATTATGTCATCATTATTCCCAATATTCGAATGGTGACTCATACTGGAGATAGGGTCTCCTCGAATTATTTAGAGTTCATTTGTAAGACAATCTGTTTTTTAAGGGATCGGGGTCAGTTTGTCGTTTTGATAAATCATGAAGGGCCAGACGATGAGCGGCTTATGATAGAAATAAATAATAAGCTTCCTCAAAAGGTGTTGATTTTGACCGAATTGGACGCTCTGGAAATAAAAAGGTTAATCGCTGGGGCTAATCTTGTGATTTCTTCTCGTTACCATGGGATAGTGAGTGGCTTGACCCAGCATGTCCCGACCTTGTGCACGAGTTGGAGCCACAAGTATCTGGAACTTCTAAAGGAGCATGGGTGCGAAAAGAATGTCCTTTCTGTTGACAATTTAGAACACTCTCTTGAAACGATCGATGATGCTATAAGGAATCCCGAATTGTATTCTACAAAGGGTGGATATGTGGAGGATTTGAAGGGACAGGCCCTCAAAATGTGGGACGAAGTGTTTTCTTTAGTCGGAAATAAGAGATGAAGGCTCCTTTAGGGTTATCTGTCTGTGCGACATATTGTATTTACGGATTGAAAGGGGTGTGGGAGACAATATACTCTCGAAGACCGGAGGTTTTGCCATTGCAGAGCTTTGATTATTACAAGTGGTTGTATTATACCTTTTATGCCAACCGTCTTGTGTCCAGATGGAGGATTGTGTTCTATCATGTATACGATGGGGAGAATGATTGCATCGTTCCTTTGGTTGTCAACAGAAAGAAGAGAATGGTTCGGGGCCTTTCCTGCTTTGGCCGTCTTGATTATGAAGACATTATTTCTTCGACTGACAACTTATTATTTGTGACGGGATGCTTGAAAAGGATTTTGCAGATTTACAGAGGATATAGTTTGCATTTAATCAATATCAATGAAAGCAGCATTTTATTTAGAGCTCTAAAAACCGAATTGCGTTTTCTTGAGAATTGTGTGACTATAGATATCCCCTCAGGTTTTGACGAGTTTATTTCAGGTCTTTCGAAGCATCAACGGCAGAATATCCGTACTGCCTACAATAAGATCTCTAAGGAAGGCTTTGAAGTTTGTCTGAAGCATTACGATGAAAGCGCTCGTATTCCTCGTGCGGTATGGAAACAATGCCAATGCATCTATGAAAAGCGCCATAACGCTGCTGGATCTCGATTCAAGATTTGGTTTGATCGCCAGACAAACCCATATACACATATTCTTCATTCCGCCAGAGGCTGGAGTATCTATGTCCTGTTTCACAAGGATACCCCTATTTCCTATATGGCCGGTTTGCTTGATAAGGGCCAAGGTTCTTATTATGTGCCGCGATTGTGTATTGATGAGGCGTATTATAAATATAGCCCTGGCATCATCTTGATAGTAGAGACCGTCAGACAGTTTGCAACTCTGGGACTCTGTCACCTGGACTTAATGTTAGGCGATGAACCCTACAAAACAATGATGGGCGGGAGAATACATAAGAATTATGAGGTTAAGTGTAAGGTGGACGATTTGTTAGATTAGTGCATACCCCGTTAATAATACTTAATACACCAGCTTGTCAGATTTATCCTTGGCATCCTTCTGTCGTGTATTCCGATGAAGGATGGAATGGGCACAAATGGTGGATGGCACAGACACCTTTCCCCCCATTTGAGATGAAGCCTTATAGGGATCGTTTTGAACTGCCCTGCATTCATTTCTCGGACGATGGGATTAAATGGAAACCTATTCCGAGTAATCCTCTTGAAGACTTGACAACGGAGGATTTGGAAGCCCACAACTACTTTTCTGATCCTCATCTTGTCCTATCAGGCGGTAAATTAGCGCTTTACTATAGATTTACTTATCTGAAAGACAAGCAGTTGATTGACAATAAAACACTCCTGATAAAGAGAGTTTCAGATGACGGTTTCCATTGGTCCGATAGAGAAGTCATCGCGGACCTGAGAAAACAGGAAGATGTCGAGATCTGGGGTGACCAGATTATCTCCCAGGCCTTGGTCCTAAAAGAAGGGAAGTACCGTTGTTATTATGTGGACAGGTCCAGTTATCTTTCTGGCCGACAGATTCTCTTCACAGAATCGGATGATGGGGAGAATTGGTCAAAGTTTCAGAGAGTGGAGTTGTTAGGTAGTGAGGTAGATCCCTGGCATATTGATGTGCAGTTTTATGATGACAAATATCAGATGATTGTTTATGACATGGATAACCTGATCTGGTATGAGTCAGAGGACGGCGTGCGTTTTCATCGTTTTTCACAGGTACTTAGCACCTCTCATGACAGCACATCTTTTTATAGAGATGGCTTATATCGGGCTTGTTCTGTGAAATATGACTCTGGAATCAGGGTCTATTTTTCGGCGAAACGGAAGAATCGGACTTATATCGGGCTGCTTCAGACTGAGGACCGCATTACGTTTTCCCCGATAAATGGGATGTCGCCAGTGTTGTGGCTGCCCGTCATTTGGAAGTCATTGTTGAAATCCTTCGTAAAATGATCATTATGAGTTCTGAGCAACCTTTGTTTTCCGTACTGATTGCCAACTATAATAACGGTCGGTATCTGATGGGAGCCGTTGAAAGCATTTTTCGGCAATCATATAAGAATTGGGAGATTGTCTTGGTTGACGATTGTTCTGTTGATAATTCAGAGGAGATATACAAGGTCTTGGAGAAAGATGCTCGAATTCGTGTATTCCGCAACGAACGGAATATGGGGTGTGGGTATACTAAGCGTCGTTGTGTTGAGAATTCCCGAGGAGAATTGTGCGGATTCCTGGATCCTGACGACGAAATACTTCCAGATGCCTTACAAGTCATGGTGGAGACACACCAAGCCCATCCAGAGGTCTCTTTGGTGACATCCAGATACTACTTCTGCGATGAAAATCTGAAGCCCTACCGGGAATCGCGTCCTTTGGTGATTCCCGAAGGGAAGGACTTTTTTACAATGGCAGCATATACTGCAGAAGTGTTTTCTGCTTTCAAACGTTCATGCTACGATAAGACTGATGGTATCTCACCAAGATACCATTTGGGTGTGGATCAGGATCTTTATTTCAAATTGGAAGAAATTGCGCCAATCTATCCGATCAATAATCTGACTTACAAGTATCGGATTTACAACGGGTCCATTTCCAGTAATGAATTGCGAGCTCGTTATTGGAATATGATTATTCATCACGATGTGTGTTTGCGGCGAGGATTGAATCCGGACGAGTATAGTTTCAAAGATATGCTTATTATCAAGAATTATTGTCAAGATCAGGTACGGAATAGTGCACCATACCGCCTTGGGCGGGCTTTGTTGGCACCGGTTTATTTCATTAAGACTATCTTTCACAATAAATCATAGTTATATGATTCCCAAGATAATACATTACTGCTGGTTCGGTAAGGGATTAATGCCTAAATCCCAGAGAAAGTGTATAGAAGGTTGGAAGAAACTGATGCCAGATTATGAGATCAAGCGATGGGATGAATCCTCGTTCAATCTGGATGATTATCCGCTCGCAAAATTCGCTTGCGAGGTGAAGAAATACGCTCTGGCGTCAGATGTTTGCCGTTACAATGTCTTGTCCAAGTATGGTGGAATCTATCTCGATACGGATGTGGAGGTATTTGAGCGTTTTGACAGATTATTGGATTGCAATTTCTTTACGGCAATTGAACTATACGAGGAGTTTACGAGGGAGAAAATTGCAGAACGATTTCTTAACGCGGATTTTACTCCAAAAAATCCCTCAATAGACGTTCCACATTTCGAAGTATTGACTTCTACGATGGGTTGCTGCCCTGGGTTTGAGATGATTATCAAGATTAGGGATTACTACAATTCGGTAGACGCGTCACCGGATCGGGCTTTTCATTACCGTGAATGGGTAAATAATGACCGCCTTGTGGCTCGTTATTGTGCTGAACGTGGGTTTAAGTACAAGGATGAGACACAGCATTTTGGAGATGAAATGGTAGTGTATGGGACGGGCTTGTTCGGCCACGCGTTTTGTGTGAATCCGGCTTTTAGGATTACCTATCATCATAACGCGGCTACCTGGGACAGTGGGAGATGGACAAGACATCAAAGGAGGGCGTTTTTCTTTGATCAGATGGGGCTGCTCCCTCTCTATACCTGGTTCAGGGCTTTTTTGAAAAAATTGAAGTGACGGATTCGAACTCCCTAAAGCGGCGTGACGTGACGTTCGACGTCATGAAAGGCATCGGTATTTTACTGGTTATTACAGCTCATTTTTTTAGTTGGAATCACCCCATTTTAGGAAGGAGCATCACTTCTTTCCATATGCCGATGTTCTTCCTCGTTGCAGGCTACTTTTCCAAGCCTTTCGTTTCTTGGGATGATACGAGAGTGCAATTAAAAAAGTATGCAAGACGTTTGCTGCCAGCTTTCGTGTTTACGCAGGTTTTCAGAATCATGTGGGCTGTCCTGATGGCTTTGACAAAAGGTGAGGGATGGGGGCCAGTCATCAAAGAAACACTTTCACTTTTTTGGGCCGATCCCAATGGGCCAAACACGGTTTGGGGGAACCTATCTATAGGCGTTACTTGGTTTCTGATTGCTTTATTCGTTGCCAAATGCGCTTTGCTTGTTTTGACCAAATGGGAGAAATTGGTTCTTCCTGTGTCCATTATCCTTTCCGTCGGTGCTTTTCTTTTACATAAAGTGTTTCCTCATTCGATCTGGTGTATTTCCGTTGGATTGACTGCTTTACCTTTCGTCGCGATAGGTTGGTGGACTAGGAACCATACTATTCCAGTATGGGGCCTTATTGTGTGTGTAGTGTGCTGGTTTTTTGCCATTTTCTACTCCAATCTCGGAATGTATGACATGGAATGGAAATGTTTCCCTTTGGACTTTTTAGGGGCTTGTGGCGGGACATTCTGTCTCTATCTGGTCAGTGGTTTCCTAAGCAAGTTTTGCGGTTTTCTATCACGTTTTTTTGCCATATTAGGTATCTGGTCCCTCGCCATCATGTGTTTTCACGATATTGAGATGCATTGCCATTTGGGCAATCATGTGATGGCGTTATTCCCGTTTACGCTACCTTTGTGGGGGAAATTTGTTTTCCGTTATTTTTTGACCATCGCACTTGCTGCCATCGCTGTTAAGACGCCTGTTCTGAAGAGAGTGTTTGTTTAGAATGAGTCCATTACTCTCCATTTTGATGCCCGTCTATAAGACGGCCCCTTTTCTTTCTGAAGCGATTGACAGTATCTTGTCACAATCGTTCACTGATTATGAATTGATTGTGTTGGATGACTGTTCCCCGGATAATGCCGAGGCGATACTTGATGGATATGATGACCCGCGGATTATTAGGTACTTGGGGACAAAGAATCAAGGGCTGGCGAATGTTCTCAATATCGGAATAGGTATGGCGAAGGGTAAGTATATTGCGCGGATGGACAGTGATGACCGGTCGTTACCCGGAAGATTGCAAGTGCAGATAGACTATCTGGAATCACATCCGAATGTCGATTTGGTTTCAGTTGGAATGAAGCTTTTTGGCGCGAAAGAAGGCGTCTGGATTCGAGAACAGGACCCTGAAAAGGTGAGGATTACCGCCTTGTTCCATTCTCCGGTGCTTCATGCGTCCAGTATCTGGCGAAAAGGCCGTTTTGAAGAAAATGGATTACGTTTCAACCAGGAAATGGTCCCGGCTGAGGATTATGACCTGTGGTCAAGGGCGTTGGTGAAGGGCCTTACGCTAGTAAATCTCCCACAGGTGCTTTATCAATATCGGATTCACCCGAATCAAGCTACGGTCCAGACTGATAAAACCGTGGCAAAATCCCGACAGGTCCAACAAAACTATCTGCGTGAAACCCTTCCATCCTTATCGGAAAAAAGAAGAAAGGCTTTCCCCGACAGGTTATGGCCAGTTTTCTTTGCAAATCTAAAGACGGGGTTCTTCAATAGGCTCATATTAGCAAAGCGGTTTTTCAAAATGAGTTGCGCAAATACGAAAGCGGAATAGCATGCTTTTCTCTATCATTATACCAGTTTACAATGTCGCTGAATTCCTCCAGGAGTGTTTGAACAGTGTAATTACCCAGACCTTTCAGGATTGGGAAGCAGTCTGTGTAAATGATGGATCCACTGACGATTCCTGTGTAATATTGAAGGAGTTTGCTGCGAAGGATCCTCGCTTTACGATTATCTCGAAAAACAATGGCGGCCTATCTTCGGCACGTAATACTGGCCTGGACGCAGCGAAAGGTGACTATATCCTTTTTCTGGACAGTGATGACTGGCTGGAGGATAATGCTTTGGAATTATTAGCCGAGAAATTGTGTGACGAAGACATGTTGTGTTTCTCCGGCAGGCGCTATTTCGAGGAGGAAGGCAGATTCAATTTCCCGGACCGGCTGAATGAACGACGATATTTGTCCGGAATGGATTATTATTCCGATAACGCTCTGGAACGTCGAGATTTCGCGTTTGTGTGTGTTGTTTTGCGGCTGTATAAACGTTCTTTCCTTTTGGAGAATGGTCTTCGTTTCAAGGAAGGAATATATCACGAGGACAACTTGTTTACACCGCAGGCTTGTTTTTATGCAAAGGGGGTTAATGTCATCGACACGTGTCTCTACAATTATCGTGTCCGGGCAAATAGTATTATGACGACCTTTAATTTGAAAAGGTATATTGATTTATTGTCGACGGCGAATGAGTTGGCCACCTTTTTCATCTCAAAAGAAGGATTTGATAAAACGGTGGTATATCGTTCGATTACTCATCACTATCAAGTCGTGTTTTCAGAAGTCGTTCCTCAGGAAAAGAAAAAGATTCGTCGGTTGTGTGATTGGCGGTTATATCGGAAGGTGAGTCGGACAAAACTTCGCCATCGGATGAATTATCTCGGAAGTTTACTCGGGATATGAGGTTCTCGATAATTATACCTCTTTATAACAAGGCTCGGTACGTGGCCAAAGCCATTGACAGTGTCTTGTCGCAGACTTTTCCCGATTATGAATTGGTAATCATGGATGACGGGAGCCAAGATGATTCGTTCAACGTGGCAACTCAAGCCATTGAAGGGGAAGGTCAGTGTCATATCCATCGCCAGCAGAATGCGGGGGTCAGCATTGCCCGAAATAGCGCTGTTTCATTATCTCATGGGGATTATCTATGTTTTTTGGATGCCGATGACTGGTGGGATCCGACCTTTTTGGAGCATATGTCAGGGTTAATCAACGATTATCCGGAAGCCGGTATCTATGGGACCAATTACACCATTGTTAACGAGACAAAGCAAAAAACCCGTGTGGCGCCTGTTGCTGTGGGAGACAATTTTAAGAGAGGATATATCAATTATTGTGAAGTCTATGCCAAGAATTTGGTTATGCCGCTATGGACAGGTGCGGTATGTGTTCCTCGTAGGGTATATGACGAAATGAAGGGTTTTCCTGAAGGTATCAGGTTGGGGGAAGATTTCCTACTTTGGATTCGAGTCGCGATGAAATATAAGGTTGCATTTTTGAACAAGCCGCAGTCTTTTTATAATCAAGATTCTGAATCTCAATGGCGCGCGGTAACTCATCTTCAGGAACCGACTGCTCATATGTTATGGAACCTTGGTTTTTTAGAACAAGAGGAGAAGAGTAACTCTGGTCTCAAGCAATTGTTGGACAATCTTCGTGTGAGAGGGTTGTTTCCCTATTATCTTTCTGATCAATATAGAGAGAGTGCCAAATTGGAATTGGCAAAAATAGATTGGACGAAACAGCCTAAAAAGGTCGCGGCTTTATACCGGAAACCGGTTTTTCTTTTAAAGGTCCGTCATTTATTCTTCAGTTTTGGGTCCCTTGTGAAACAATGGGCCATCAAACTATTGAAATAGAAAACTAATCCAATAATCAAATGCGCATTGTACAAATCGGTCCGTTCCCAGTTGATAGGTCGCTTATCCGAGGAGGCGTTGAATCCTCAGTTTATGGATTAGCCCAGGAACAAGCTAAGACCTCAAGCGTCTTCGTTATAGATGTTCCCAGATTGGACATCAAGGATTCCGTGGAGGAGTACGAGAGGTTAACTGTATATCGATTCCGCAACCCTGGCCCACACCAAAAGGATTCAAAAAGAAGGGTTAAGAGCATTATAAAGGTTATTTCTGGGATCAGGCCGGAGATTTGTCATATTCATGGGACAGGAGAGTTCAGCCGGGCCGTATGGATTGCTTTGAAGGAGGCAGGCTTTCCCTTGATGCTCACAGTCCATGGCTTGGTGGGTGTAGAAAAAAAGAAGGCTTTGAAACAGCATTTTTCTTGGAAGTTGTTGTATCAGTATATCATACAAAGAAAGTGCGAAAGAGAGCTATTATCAGCACAAAGGACCATCATTGTTGACACGGAGTATGTCGCCGAAGCTATTAAGAATTACCATTTAAGCAGGACACCTCGAATGGCCATAATCCCTCAAGGAATCAATGAACATTTTTATGAGATTAATGGCTCGAGTTCATCAAGAACGATTTTGTCTGTCGGAAGCATTTCCAAAAGAAAGGGGCATCATTTGTTGATTCAATCTTTCAGTAAGGCAGCAGAACGTTTGAAAGATATTAAATTGGTAATCTGTGGTGCGATGGCGGATAGGTCGTACTACCAGTCTTTGCAAAAACTTGCGACGGACTCTCACTGTCAGGAACGAATCTCCATCCAGGCAGATTTACCCAAAGAAGAAGTATTTGAGCAATTCAGCAATGCGCACGTTTTTGCTCTTCATACCCAAGAAGAGTCCCAAGGGATTGTCTTTGCAGAGGCTATGGCTACAGGTCTTCCCATCGTGTCGACGCGAGTCGGTGGTGTTCCATTCGTCGTCTCGGAAGGGGAAAACGGTTTCCTAACTGAATATGGTGATGTGAGCGGCTTTGCCCGGGCACTAGTCGAGGTTATGTCCTTAGGTGATTATTGGTATGAGATATCCTCCAAGAGTAAAAAGGCATCCAAAGAGTATTCTTGGACGTCGATTGCAGAAAAGGTTAGTGTTGAGTACTTAAAGATTCAATAAGCATGGTCCCCTTTTTCCCCAGACAAATATCCTACAGGGCTATTTTCGTTTATTTGCTCTCTCTCATTGTCGTAAGCCTTGTTTACTCATCGTATTCTATGGGTATTGGGTTTATTGCTTTAGGATGCATGTGGGTGTTTGGATTCTTCCTTCTTGTTGCACAATGCAGCAAGACCTGGAGAACCGTAAGTAACAAGGTCTATCTGGAAAATCTCATTTTGACAGCATTAGCCTTGAGGTTGATATGGGTAGTATTCTCATATTTCTTTTATATTGATGTAACGGGTATCCCATTTGAATATCAGGCGCGAGATTCCTTAGGATATCATGCTGATGCAGAATGGCTGGCTGGTGAGTCATGGTCTACAGCATGGAATTATCTTTTCAGTGGTTTTTTGTTTGCTGATAGCGGATTCTATATATATCTGAATTTGTTATACAAGGTTTTTGGTCCAGTTATTATCATTCCAAGAATAGTCAATGCGTTCTTGAGTTGTTGGACATGTGTACTTGTATATAGGATGTCTTCTCGGACTTTTGGTGAAGAAGTAGGAAGAATGGCCGGAATCATGATGGCTTTTATGCCTAATCTTATCATATATTGTGGTTATCATCTGAAAGAAACTGTGATGTTGTTCCTGACCGTTGCTTGTCTGGAAAGGATTGAATATCTGACCCGTCGTCCGAGAATCTCTTTCTGGGATTTCTTTTTTCCTTCTCTTTTAGCGGGTTCTTTATTTTTCTTTCGGACTGCTCTTGGTGCAGCTGCCATATTTGCGTTTGCTTCAACGGTCCTGGTTTCATCGGCACCTGCCATGAAACGTAGAGGGAAAAGGGTGGCTTTAATTTTCTGGGGAATTCTTGCTTTGATTGTTTTTGGTGGGAGTACCATCATGACTGAAGTGGAGGCTTTGTGGGAAGGCCGGGGAGATAATCTGGAGAACAAAAGAACGGAGCAGACTCTTCGAGGAAACAAGTGGGCTCACTATGCGAGCGGGTCAGTGATGGCTCCGATGATCTTCATACTGCCATTCGCAACCATGGTGGATGTGGATGAGCAATATGGCCAACAGGGTAAGTCTGGAGGTAATTTTATCCGTAATTACATGGGTTTCTTCGCTCTCCTTGCTTTATATGAGGCTTTCCGACGAAAAAAGTGGCGGGATTTTGTCCCCATAGGAGCCTTTATCATAGCTTATCTGGGAGTGGTCGCTTCCAGTGGTTTTAGTAATTCGGAGCGATTCCTCTTACCAGGCCTTCCCTGCCTTATTATGATGTGGTCCTATGGCATTGGTTCTTTACGAGAGAAGACGTTTAAGTTTTTGAATTGGTGGTGTGTGCTCGTTTTTGCCATGGAAGTTGGCTGGGCTTACTTCAAACTCGGCAGTCGAGGAATGCTGTAGTTGATTATTAGTAGAATCGCGGTTGATAAGATGCGCATCCTGATCGTCGCCCGTTGCAAAGATGGCCATTATGCCCCGTTCATCACGGAGCAGGTCGATGCCATTGAAAAGCAGGGCGTCGAATGCAAGTATTTCGGCGTCGATGGGAAAGGCATCCTGGGTTATCTCCGTCAGATCCCGAAACTGAAGAAAGCAATCCGGGATTTCCACCCCGACCTGATTCATGCCCATTACGGTCTGTGCGGCCTGCTTGCCAATTACCAAAGGAGAGTCCCGGTCGTTACGACCTATCACGGTAGTGACATCAACGACCCGCGTGTGTTTCGGCTTTCGAAAAAGGCAATCCGGCGGTCCCGGTTCAATATCTTTGTCTCGCAGAAGAATGTCGATATTGCTCGTCCTCAGAAAGACTATGCGCTGATACCCTGTGGGATCAATCTGGAGGATTATCCCGTCATGGAAAAGTCTGAAGTCCGTCGGCTGATGGGATTGAGCCAGGACAAGAAGTATGTCCTCTTCGCCGGTGCATTTGACAATCCCGTTAAAAATGCGCCGCTGGCGAAAAGGGCGATGGAAATAGTCTCAGAGGCGGAATTGCTGGAATTGAAGGGCTATTCCCGCTCGCAAGTGGCCACACTGATGCAGGCCGTCGATGCTTTTCTGATGACGTCATTCACAGAGGGATCCCCGCAAGTAATCAAAGAAGCGATGGCCACTGGATGCCCTATCGTAAGTGTGGATGTGGGGGACGTGAAGGAGCGGATCAAAGAAATCCCCGGGTGCTTTGTCGTAAGTCGTGATGCGGAATCTATCGCCGGAAAACTGAGGGAAGCATTTGATTTCACAGGGAGGACACTTGGGAGAATGGCCGTTATGGAGGAGGGGCTTTCCAATGTCAACATTGCCTCCAGAATCATCTCTATCTACAAATCATTGGTGTCGTGAGAATCCTTGTCTACCTCGGCCATCCGGCCCATTTCCATAATTACAAGAACACCATTGCTGCCTTGAAGGCCCACGGCCACGAGGTGGAGGTGCTCATCAAGAAAAAGGACATTCTGGAGGACTTGCTCAAGAATGCAGGGATTCCGTATCATAACATTCTGGAGGAGGGGAGGAAGAACTCACGGATTGGCATCATGCTCGGTGTTATGAAACAAGCATGGAGAATCGACAGGTTCTGCAGCTCTTTCCATCCGGATATCCTGACCGGATCCAGTGTAGAAAACTCATGGATTGGTCCTCTTCGTCGTATCCCTGTTATCAATATCGGAGAAGATGATGCCTCCGTCGTACCCAGTTATGCCCGCCTTGCTTATCCGGGCGTCAGCGTCATCCTTTGTCCGCGTTCCTGTGACTGTGGGAAATGGAACCACAAGGCGATCAAGTATCCCGGATACCAGGAACTCGGATATCTTCATCCTGAGAACTTCACTCCGGACAAGGAGGTGGTGCGGAAGTATTTCAACCCTGACCAACCTTATTTCATCATGCGGTTTTCCGGGCTGAATGCCCATCATGACGTGGGTATCCGGGGTATCAACAATGATATTGCCAGACAATTGATCGAGATAATGAAGCCATACGGAAGGGTGTTCGTCACTTCCGAAAGGCCGCTTGGCGTCGACTTGGAACAGTACCGGATTGCCATCAATCCGTTGGACATCCATCATGTCATGGCTTTTGCCGGACTGTATATCGGCGACAGCCAGACCATGGCCGCCGAAGCCGGCGTCCTGGGCGTCCCGTTTATCCGTTTCAATGATTTCGTGGGCCGGATCGGGTATCTGAATGAACTGGAGAACAAGTATCAGCTGGGCTTTGGCATCAAGCCGGATGAAGAGGAAAGGCTTTACGAAACGCTCCGGATGCTTTTGGAAATGAACGACAGAGAGGCGGTATTTCAACAAAGGCGGGAGACTATGTTGTCAGAATGTATTAACTTTACAGACTTTTTGACGAACTATATCGAAACCTATCCGGTCAAAAAGAAGTAACGATGAAAGATTATCTTCCGCTGGAATGGCATGAATTGCCCCAATATGAAGCGGCGTCGCTTTGGAAGACGTTGCGTCGCTCCGCCCGTGAGCACGGATACCGTTCCTTTTTATGGTTCGGAATCATCCGGCTGAAGGACCATTTGTTCAACAATTGGGCGATGCGTGCCCCCTGGGGAGGCGTCCGGAAATGGTTGCAGCGGAAACGGGGAGTCAAGATCGGGAAGAATGTCCATTGGGGGACGCAGATCATCGTAGATTATCCTTTCCCGAATTTCGTTGTCGTGGAGGACGGGGCGTCCATAGCGGGGAGCGTTTTTTTCCTGACCCACTGCAAGCCCATGAAGTATCATGAAGGGTTTGTTGAATCGTATGTGGCTCCGATCATCGTCCACAAGCATGCCTGGATTGCCTTGAATGTCACCCTGATGCCAGGGGTCGAGGTTGGAGAAGGGGCGATTGTCTCGGCTGGCAGCATTGTCAGCAAGAGTATCCCGCCTTTCACGGTTGCCCAAGGAAACCCTGCGCAAGTCGTCGCGGATATTGCCGAGATGGTTCGGAACAACTATCCCCCAGATGAGTTTGAACACATGCTGGAGGAACGGAAGCGCAAGTTTAGGATCTGATATCGATGGATTTTACCCTTCGGAAATACAGACAGCTTCTTCAGGCGTTCTCGGAATCCGGATACCGGATTGTGACTGTCCGGCAATATCTGGAACAGAAGCCGGACGGGAAGGTCATCATCCTTCGGCATGATGTCGATGAACAGCCCCGGAATGCGTTCAAGATGGCCGCGTTGGAGGATGGGATGGGCATCCATGCGACATACTATTTCCGACGGGTGCCCAAGAGTGATCATCCGGACATTATCAGGAGCATTGCGGCATTGGGCCATGAAATCGGGTATCACTATGAGGATTTGTCCAAGACGAACGGTGACATGGACAAGGCCATCGCTTCCTTTTCCGACAATCTGGAATATTTCAGGCAATATTATCCCGTCAAGACCGTATGCATGCATGGGAGTTCTTCTTCCCAATATGATAATCGGGATATCTGGAAGCATGTTTCCTTGGAAGACTATGGCCTGATTGGGGAGCCTTACCTGTCCTTCGATTTCAATTCCATCTTTTATCTGACGGATACGGGATATGCCTGGGATGGAGGGAAGTATGCCGTTAGGGACAAAGTGAGGCAGACGGGTGCCCTTTCGTTCCATACCACAGATCAGGTGGTCAAGGCTGTGCTTGACGGTGATTTCCCTCATCAGGCGATGATTCTGGCCCATACTTTGTGGACGGACAGCCTGCCGAGCTGGATGTTCCTGCATTTGAGGGAATTCCTGCGGAACAGGATAAAACTGCTGGCAAGAAACAACCGGATTGTGTCCGCCATTTATTCTTCACTTGTTAAACTGTATTGGAAATAGTCATGCCCGACTTCAAAGATATTCCTAAAGCCATCGAAATTCCTTATTTCGACCATGGCAAGAACCTGAGCGAAACTGTGCGGAATTCCAGCAAACGCCGGAATATGAGCAAGTTGCATTTCGTCGTGCGGAAGATTCGCAACATTATCCTTTGCCGGATGGCTTTTTTCTGCCCATTGAACTCCTGGAGGATCAAGATGCATCGGAGAAGGGGGATCACAATCGGAAACAATGTTTACATCGGACAGAACTGTTGCCTGGACAACGCATATCCGGAGTATATCTTCATTGGCGATGACGTCACGCTTACCGGAGAAGTGACGATCGTCGCCCACCTCAATCCCTACAAGCATTTCGAGAACGTATTCGAATCCAAGGTTACTCCGATCGTCATCGAAAAAGGCGCGTGGATCGGTGTAAAGTGTACGTTGGTGCCGGGTGCCCGTATCGGTGAGTACGCTTCCGTTTCGGCCGGATCTGTCGTAAGCAATAAAGTCCCTCCATACACGCTTGTCGCCGGCAATCCGGCCAAGAAGGTGTTTGAGTACAAAGACCAGATGATGCAATGAAGGGAACGTGTTTCATGACCAATGACGTGGAGACGACATCCATCGTCAATGGGGGATTGCGGGAGGACACCGGTATCAAGGTCTGGAAAGAAGGCCTGCCGGCTCTCCTGGACCTCTATGACGAGTACGGGGTCAAGGCTACGTTCTTCTACATCGCCAATTTCGCGAAGGAGTGTCCGGACATCGTGAAGATGGTCCAGGCCAAAGGACACGAGATTGCATGCCATGGCCTTACCCATCGGCACGACATGGCTTTCGACACGATGAGTTATGAGCAACAGTTTGACCATCTGAAGACCGCGAAAGCTATATTGGAGGATATCTCCGGGGAAGAAGTTGTCTCGTTCCGGTCTCCCGCGTTACGGGTGAACAAGGATACGCCGCGAGCTCTGATAGAGGCCGGATTCCGGTTCGACAGTTCCGTGGCCCCGCAGAGGATGGATATGTTCATGTCTTTGGGTAGCAAGGGGAAATTCCAATGGTTCGGAGCGCCTCGGGCACCCTATACCGCTAGTGTAGATAACCTTGCCAGGCGTGGAACGTCTCCTATTACGGAGGTCCCTGTTTCCTCCTTCGGCCTTCCCTATATCGGGACGTTGATGAGGATATCACCTTTCTTGACCGGGATGACAAGGACATTCCTCTATTGGGAAACGAAAGGTACGGGAAAGGGAATCAACTTCTTGATTCATCCGAACGAACTCATCACGGAAGAAGACCTCCATCTGAAAACGGAAAAACGGGCCAGCAATTTTATCTCCTATCTCCTTTCTGACGTGTTAAGAAGAAAGTTGAAGCAGAGAAACCTGGGAGAGGAGGCCGTGAGGCTTTTCAAACGGGAGATCGAGTTTTGGAACAAAAAAGATTATCAATTCAAAAGAATAAAAGACTATGAATGCCTCTGAGTTTTTAGAGAAATTCCGGGACCAGTTCGAAGATACGGATCCCGCCGACATTGAGCTGTCAACTGTTTACAAGGATTTGGACGAATGGAGTTCCATCGTCTCGTTCGCTCTTATCGCTATGGTGAAAGTCGAGTATAACAAGACTGTCACCGGTGCCGAGATCCGTCATTGCAATACGGTGGAAGACTTGTACAATCTGATCGCAGCCAAGTAGATGTCCGACATCTTCAATCCTTTTTCCCTCGCGGGGAAAACCATTCTGGTTACGGGGGCTTCGTCCGGAATCGGGCGTGCAACGGCCATCCTTTGTTCTCAGATGGGCGCTTCTGTCATCATAACCGGACGGAATCCGGATCGTTTGCAGCAAACATTCGAGTCGTTGTCCGGTCAGGGACACGTCTCCGTCATCGCAGACTTAACAGAATCTGCCGATCGGGAGAATCTCATCCAGAGCGTTCCTGCCTTGGACGGCGTCGCCAACTGCGCTGGAATCGGTCATCGCAAGCTGGGGAAGTCCTTGACGCAAGAGGACCTGGCTTTTGTTATGGATGCCAATTTCCATTCTGTGGTCCTTCTGCAGTCCGGGTTGCTTTCCCAAAAGAAAATCAATAAGAATTCATCCCTGGTTTTTCTCTCTTCCAGGGCTGCGGAAATCCCTGCGGTAGCTAATTCGCTCTACAGTGCCTCAAAAGGGGCATTGATGTCCTATGCAAGGTGCTTGTCCGTAGAGTTGGCTCCTCGACAGATTCGCGTGAATTGTATTTGCCCTGCAATTGTCTGGACACCCATCGTGCTTGCGGATGGCGTCACGGAAGAAGAATTGAAAGAAAGGGAAAAACTATACCCGCTCAAGCGGTACGGTCGGCCGGAGGATATTGCCAATTTGGCTGTTTTCCTTCTGTCGGACGCCTCCTCGTGGATGACAGGCTCATGCATTGACATAACCGGAGGGTCTATCGAAATATGAGTGCATTTATCAGAGGCATATCGTATTACCTTCCCGAACGGGTCGTCACCAATGACGACCTGGTCAAGGATTTTCCCGAATGGGATGTGGAGAAGGTGTACAACAAGGTCGGAGTAAAGGAAAGACATTTGGCAGGGGAGGCTGAAACGGCCAGTGACTTGGCGGAGAAGGCTGCCTTGAAGTTGTTTGAGGAGTATCAGGTTTATCCTTCAGATATCGATTTCCTTCTCTTATGCACCCAGAGCCCGGACTATCGCCTTCCTTCTACGGCCTGTATCCTTCAGGATCGGCTGGGAATACCCACCTCTGCCGGAGCCTTTGATTATGACCTGGGTTGCTCGGGATGCATTTACGGAATGGCGGTCGCCAAAGGGCTGATCGCTGCCGGACTTGCATCCAATGTCCTTCTTCTCACTGCGGAGACATATACGAAATACCTTCATCCGGATGACAAGAGCAACCGGACCATTTTTGGTGACGGTGCCGCTGCTTGCCTGATTTCAAAGGAAAAAGGACTGGCAGAAATTGGGGATTTCGTATTCGGAACAGATGGGTCGGGTGCCGACAATCTGATTGTCAAGACGCAAGGGGCGCGTTGTCGGGAGTGCACGGGCTTGTCGACGGAAGATGACGACGGCCACATCAACCGGGAAGATTACCTGTACATGAATGGAAGTGCCATTTTCAACTTCACGTTGGAACAGGTACCTCCGATGATGAAACAACTGCTGGAAAAGAGCGGTCTGGAAAAGGACGAAATCGACTATTTCGTTTTTCACCAGGCCAACAAATACATGCTCAGTACGCTGCGAAAGATCTGCGGGATTCCGAAAGACCGGTTCCATATTGATCTGGAACATACTGGAAACACAGTATCTTCTACAGTCTTGATTGGTTTGAAAGATTGCTTGGGAAAAGGACTGATTGATTCGGGCAAGAAGGTGATGATTTGTGGTTTTGGGGTCGGTCTTTCCTATGCTAGTGCACTCCTCTTATTTTGATGAGGAATATGAATATCTACAATTTCCTTTATTATGGTTTCGCTCGGTTTTTACCGAAATCGACGGTGCCTTTTTTCGGAAAGGGAGCGAGGGCTATCCGGAAGGGGCTATGCAAAAAACTCTTTCAGAAAGATGATTTCCATCATTGCCGGGATCTGAATGTTGAGCAAGGTGCTTATTTCGGCAGCGGCAAGCATTTCCTGGTCGGTGATCATGTTGGTTTAGGAAAGGATTTCAAGTCTTTGAGTCGCCAAGTGACGATTGATGACTACTTGATGATGGGAGAAGAAGTACTATTCCTCGGTGGGGGACATGGGATGGACAGAACTGATATTCCGATGGGGCTTCAGGACACCAAGGAGATAACACCTTTGCATATTGCCGGTGATGTTTGGATTGGTGCCAGGGCGATAATTCTTCCTGGATGTAAGAGAATAGGACATGGTTCTGTCATTGGAGCGGGTTCTGTTGTGACAAAGGATGTCCCAGATTGGGCAGTTGTAGGTGGTAATCCGGCTCAAATCATTCGATTCAGGAAATAACAAGAAATAAGCAAAATCAAGCGATGATCAACGTTATCGGCCTTGGCTATATCGGCCTTCCTACGGCTTTGATGCTGGCTTCCCATGGGGTGGAGGTTATCGGAACGGACTATAATAAAGAACTGGTTGCCACGCTCAACGCGGGGAAGACCACCTTCAAGGAGGACGGGCTGGATGAACTGTTCGCCGCGGCCCTCAAGGGTGGCATCCGTTTCACGACAGATTATCAGAAGACGGACATGTACATTGTCTCCGTTCCGACGCCTTACGACAAGTTTTCGAAGAAAGTGGACCCTTGCTACGTGGTAAAAGCCGTGAAGCAAGTGTTGGACGTGTGCCCCGGCGGGGCAACGGTCGTCATCGAGTCTACCATCTCGCCCGGAACCATCGACAAGTCCGTCCGACCGGTGATTGCCGAAAGTGGCAAACATGTTAATTTGGTTCATGCTCCCGAGCGCATTATCCCGGGCAACATGGTCTATGAGCTCTTGCACAACAACCGCACTATCGGCGCTGATGACAAGGCCGTAGGGGAGAAGGTCAAGGCTTGCTACGCCAGTTTCTGTCTAGGTGAAATCGTAGTCACGGACATTCGGACTGCTGAAATGACGAAGGTCGTCGAAAACACTTTCAGGGCTGTGAACATCGCCTTTGCCAACGAGCTCGCCCGCATCTGTCGGCACGACAATATGGACGTCTACGAAATCATCCGTATCTGCAACATGCACCCGCGGGTGAATATCCTGCAACCCGGTCCCGGAGTCGGCGGTCACTGCATCAGTGTGGATCCGTGGTTCCTGGTGGGGGACTATCCTAGTCTCGCCAAGGTCATCGACGAGTCCATGAAAACAAACGACGGCCAGCCCGCCTTTGTCCTCAACCGGATCCATGAGATCATGAAGGAGAACGGCATCAAGGACACCCGCCGCGTGGGGCTGTACGGTCTGACTTATAAGGAGAACGTCGATGACGTCCGCGAGAGCCCGACGCTGCAACTGCTTGAGTGCCAAGAGCGTCACCTCGCCGAACCGCTGAAAGTCTATGACCCGCTGATTACAAAGGACATCGTGAAGAACCAATATCACGATTTCGACGCCTTCCTGAGCGACGTGGACATGGTTGTGGTGATGGTGAAACACGACCAGATTAAGGGCTGCTGGGACAAACTCGTTGGGAAAGTGATCCTGGACTGCCACAATATCTGTCCGCTGGAAGGGGTGTATCATATCTAGAGCGATCGCATAGGTGCTTTTCAACTCCATTGAATTCGCCATTTTCCTGCCGATAGTGTTTCTGCTCTATTGGTTCGTATTTAATCAGAACCTGAAATTGCAGAACCTGTTCGTAGTAGTGGTATCCTATATCTTCTACGGATGGTGGAACTGGCGATTTCTCTTCTTGATTGCATTCACTTCCGCGTGCAGTTTCGGAGCGGGTTTGTTGATTGAGAAGTATCGAGACATACCTCGAAAAGCCAAGGCCGTGAATATTGCAAATATCGTAATCAACTTGCTGATCCTTGGGGTCTTCAAGTATTACGATTTTTTCGTCACCTCCTTTGCGAATGCGTTTCTTGGAGGAAAGACGGAAGGGCTACTTCTCAAGGTTATTCTCCCTGTTGGCATCAGTTTCTACACATTCCAAGCCTTAAGTTATTCTATCGATGTGTATCGGGGCAAGTTGGAACCGACCCGTGATATCGTCCAGTTCTTCGCTTTCGTCAGTTTCTTCCCGCAACTGGTCGCTGGACCTATCGAGCGTGCGACGAACCTGCTACCCCAGTTCGGAAAACCGCGCACATTCGACTACAACGAGGGAGTTGATGGAATGCGGCAGATTCTTTGGGGACTTTTTAAGAAGATGGTCGTCGCCGATAACTGCGCGATCTTTGTCGATCAGGTTTTTTCTACTTACCAGACTCAAAGCGGAAGCACGCTGTTTCTTGCGGCCATCTTTTTCGCATTTCAGATCTACGGAGACTTCTCCGGTTATTCGGACATTGCCATCGGCACATCCAAACTATTCGGAATCAGGCTGATGAGGAACTTTAACGTCCCTTATTTCAGCCGCGACATAGCGGAGTTCTGGCGTAGGTGGCACATCTCCTTGACCACCTGGTTCCGCGATTATGTGTACATCCCGCTAGGTGGCAGTCGGTGTTCGAAAGCGAAGATAGTCCGAAACACATTTGTCATTTTTATGGTAAGTGGCCTCTGGCATGGTGCGAACTGGACATTTATCGCGTGGGGTGCTTTCCATGCCCTTCTATTCTTACCATTGATTCTGATGGGGAAGAATAGGAAGTATCGGAATACGGTTGCGGAAGGCCGGATGCTTCCTTCATTGAAAGAATTCGGTCAGATGTTGCTGACATTCTTTTTAGTGACGATTGGTTGGATTATATTCCGGGCAGAGAACATCGGGCAGGCATGGGATTACATCTCCCGGATTTGGGATTCCAGTTTATTTACTATGCCGTTCCTCTATGTCGGGACAAAGAAGGCCGCATTGTTTGCGCTGTTGATGCTGGTCGTTGAATGGGTTTTTAAGGATAAGCGTTTCGCCGGGGATTTCACTGGTATCCCTCAGTGGATACCTATTGTCTCCAGTTACATCCTGATTCTGATGTTTCTCGAGTTTTCTGCCCACAGTCAATCTTTCATCTATTTCCAGTTCTGACCATGGGGCGTTTTCTCAAAAGGCTTGCTGTTTTGTTCCTGGTGCCCTTGCTGTCATTGGCGACGGTGTACTGCGTGACGGATCCATATAAGACACTGCGGCCATTCTCACTGACCTATTTTGATAGTACGAACAGAGATTACCTTTCCTCGGAATTGTTTGTCCTTAACTCGGCAGAGCGGCGATACGATTCGTTCATTTTCGGTAGTTCCAGGGGGTGTGGTATCAATACGTATCATTGGTTGAAGTATCTGCCAGAAGGGTCGAAACAGTTTTTATTCCAGGCGTGGAGTGAGACGATCACGGGGATCGACCAAAAGATATCATACATTGACGAGCATCATTTTGACATCAAAAACGCAATCATTCTTATTGATATCCCGGGTTCTTTCTCGCGAGAGCAGCTTCCAACCAAAGCGTTATCGATAAAAGACCCTCGTTTTTCTCATCAGCCACGGTGGCTTTATCACGCATTTCAGTTTTTTAATTTCGTACAAAAGCCGTCCCAGTGGATGCGTGCCATTAGATCTTGGATACATCCTCGTAAGCCATACATCGGATTCGATGTTAACACCAATGACTGGAAAGGGAGTAACCGAAATCTAGACGTAAGTATGCCACCTGAAAGAGATAGCCTCGGGAATCTGAGCACAACTGCAAAAGCGGCGTTTCTCAAGGACTATGTCAATAATCCCGATGTGAGTATCCCTGTCAGCAAGTCCTTGATTGATGATTCCATACTTCGGGTTTTGAATCACATACACGAGGTTTTCCAGCGCCATGGAACCGACTATAGAATCATAATAACTCCGGGGTATTGTTATAAGTTCCCACCTATCTCTTCGCGTGATTTAGGCATTCTCCAAACGGTTTTCGGAGAGAATAGTGTTTTTGATTATTCTGGAAGAATGGATGTGACCTCAGATTATCTCAGTTTCTCCGATCCCAATCATTTTGGTTTGAGAATTGGATGGTTGATGGTTGAAGAGATTTACAACCCAGAGAATCCAGCTTCTTCCAATTGATTTTCGTTAGATGAAAAGAATACTGTTAGTTTTCGGAACTCGCCCCGAGGCCATCAAAATGTGCCCTTTGGTCAAGGAGTTCCAGAAGTATCTGGAAGACTTCGAGACACTCGTCTGCGTGACGGGACAGCATCGGGAGATGCTAGACCAGGTGCTTACCATTTTTGATGTTAAGCCGGATTACGATCTGAACATCATGAAACAAGGTCAGGACCTGTACGATGTGACGTCGCGGGTGCTGGTCGGGATGCGCGACGTGCTGGACGAGGCTAAACCCGACGTGGTGCTGGTCCATGGGGATACGACAACCTCGATGGCGGCAGCGTTGGCGGCGTTCTATAAGCAGATTCCTGTTGGCCATGTGGAGGCTGGTCTTAGGACGCACAACATATACAGCCCTTGGCCGGAGGAGATGAACCGTCAGATTACGGGGCGCATCGCGACTTACGATTTCGCGCCTACCCCGCTCAGCAGGCAGAATCTTATGAATGAGGGTGTCCCGGATGGGAAGATAACAGTCACGGGTAATACCGTCATTGACGCGCTGCATTGGGTGGTGTGGAAGATAGAGAATGATTGTCAGTTGTCGAAAGATTTGGCAGAGAATCTGAGGGCAGCAGGCTATGATACTAGTAGACTTGAGATGCCGGATCAAGCCCGGAATGAAGGGAAGAGAAGACTGGTTTTGATTACCGGACATCGTCGGGAGAATTTCGGAGAAGGGTTTATCAGCATGTGTACGGCGATTCGGGATCTGGCTCGGAAGTATCCAGAGGTGGATTTCGTATATCCTATGCACTTGAACCCCAATGTCCGGAAGCCGATCAAAGAAGTTTTTGGAGAGGAAAAGCGGGATAACCTGTTCTTCATCGAGCCGCTTGACTACCTGGATTTCGTGTATCTGATGTCCCGGAGTTACATTGTGCTGACTGATTCCGGCGGCATCCAGGAGGAGGCGCCGGGACTCGGAAAACCAGTTTTGGTGATGCGAGATACCACTGAGCGACCGGAGGCGCTGGAGGCGGGTACGGTAAGATTGGTGGGGACGGATTATGACAAAATCGTCGGCGAGGTTTCTGCCCTGCTGGACGATCCTTCGCACTATCTGGCGATGAGCCAGGCTGTAAACCCCTATGGGGACGGCAAAGCTTGCCCAAGGATTGTGACGAAATTCAAAAAAATGTGTATTTTTGTAGGCTGAATAGAATCTAAAAATCACGCTATATGGAAATGAAGAAAATGCTCCGGACGGGAATCGTCATCACGCTGGTCGCGCTGTCGGCCGTTTCCTGTGTGACCAACAGGAAGGTTGCCTATCTCCAGGATATGAAGCACAATACTCAGATAGAGTTAGAGAACAAGTTTGAGGCAGTTATTAGCCCTTATGATGAATTAGATGTCATCATTACTAGTTTCGATGCAGAATTGGCGCGTCCTTTTAACCTGCGTTATTCCAATAATGCCAATGCTAATACTTCTGCTGGCCTTGCTTATCTGGTAGATCAGGACGGAAACATTGAACTCCCTATTTTGGGAACCATTCACGCCGCTGGATTGACGCGCTTGAATCTGCAGGAGAAAGTCAAGAATATGTTGATTGGAGGTGGCTATATTAATGATCCATTTGTCTTTGTGCGTTTTCGGAATTTCAAGATTTTCTTCTTGGGCTCGAATGGCGGTAAAGCTATCAGCGTATCAAACGAGCGTTGCACTTTCTTGGAGGCGTTAGCACTTTCTGGAGACTTGAATGTTTATACCCAGAGGAATAAAATCATGGTTATGCGCGAGATTGACGGGAAGATGGTTTCTCGTTATCTAGATCCCCGGTCTTCCAAAGTGTTCAACGATCCTTTTTTCATGTTGCAGCAGAATGACTTTATCATTACGCGGAACACCGGTTATCGGAACTTCCAGCAGTCCTATGGCCAGTTTGGAACCATTTTGTCTGCGGCCTCCACTCTTGCCGGGCTGGCTTCTACCTTTTTTGCCCTCATGGCATATCGGAACTCTAAAAAGTAAGTATTCTCATGTCTACCACCAACCAAGATAACGATCTCTCTTTCCTCGAGAAAAAAGATGCAAATTCCCTTTCCGGGAAAGATATCTTTTTCACTGTCCTTCGGAATCTGCACTGGCTTATTCTATGCGCCTTGGTGTGTGGTGCCGTTGCTTATTACCGAAGTGATCGGCAGAATCGTATTTATGAGAGTCATGCAAAGATTCGACTGAATTCCGTCACCCGCAACCGGTTGGAGAGCGGCTCTACGACCTTGGATAATATCACCAACCGTCGTATCGCCATTACTATGAACGCTATCAACGACGAGATCATTGTTCTTCGTTCAGAAACTCCGATGCTTGAAGTTGCTAAACGGCTCGATTTGGGGACTTCTTATTCTTACCAAACCAAGTTGGTCAAGCGTGTACGGGATTTGTACGGAGAATCTCCCATAAATGTTCAAATGCTGGATCTTGACGAGAACGATAATGCAACTGCTATTATCACTGTCAGCAAAGATTCTACGTTTGTTCTCCAGATTGGAGAATATGAGCCCGTAAACGGCCATCTGGGGGATACAGTTTCAACTAGTTTGGGACGTATCTCTGTGATGCCCACCTGGGCACTCCGGGATTTGTTCTATGGTAATCCGATAACTGTCAGGCATCAAAGTATCAGAAGTGTTGCTGAGAGATATCGTTCAAAAGTGAGTGTAAGTCGCAATAGTACATCCGACGGAATCATTAATTTCTCCCTTCATGATACTTCGCCTCAACGTGCGGCTGATGTCCTTAATGAAATGATTGCCGTTTACAATGAGAATGCGATTGAAGAGAAGAAGGAAATCATACGCCAGACTTCAGATTTTATCAATGACCGGATATCCCAGTTGGATAGGGATCTGGGGGCCCAAGAGTCACAGATTGCGAGTTTTAAACGCCAGAACCAAATCCTGAACTTGAATGATTATGGCAGATCTTACTTGAATCAAAGTATTGAGACGCAGGAAGAGATAGAACGGCTCAATGCCCAGATATCTCACGCGCAATACCTTCTCGATTTGACTGTCTCCAATACAGATAATAAGCTTTTTCCGGTCACTATAAACGTCAATGATGACCATATTAAGAGCACTATCCGTCGCTTCAATGAATTGGTTTTGAAGTTGGATAAGTATAAGGAGTCGGGAACGACCAATAACCCCGTCGTCCAGGATATGAATCTGGAATTGAGCACTCTCAAGAGCAATCTGACTCAGTTGTTAACAGCTTACATCGGTTCTATACATCAAAGGATGGGTGGTGTGCAGGCGCTTAGTCAAATTGCCGCCGACAAAGTTCGTGAAGTCCCTGGTGGTCAGTTGTATATTGATAACATTTCCCGTGTTCAGGGCATCAAGGAGCAATTATATGTGACGTTGTTGAGCCGTCGTGAGGAGATGCTTATCAGCCAGCCTTCACTCACCGGGAATGCCAAGGTAATTGACAAAGCCCGTGTCAATACGGTTCCGATTTCTCCGGACACAAAGAAAAACGTCCTTTTGGGAATCCTTATCGGGTTGTTTATTCCAGTGGCCATATTCATTCTCCGTCGTCTTCTGGATACCAAAGTTCGTTTCCGCAAGGATGTCGAGGCATATACTGACATCCCGGTACTGGGTGAGATTCCGACAAAGGACAAAAAAGATAATCGCAATATCGTTGTGACTGACAAGGGGCGAGACTCTATGACAGAGGCTTTCCGTATCCTTCGTTCCAATATAGATTTCACCCGTATTCCGAATCAGAAGGCGACCAGTTATTTGTTCTTGTCTTTGATGGCAGGATCTGGTAAGACCTTCCTTACCACTAATCTGGCAGCCAGCCTTTCAATGGTTGATAAAAAGGTTATCTTGCTTGACCTTGACCTCCGTAAGGGCACCTTAACACACAATATCGCTTCCAGGAAGCAGGTTGGGTTCTCCAACTATCTTTCTGCCAAGACCGATGATATTGAGGGAATTATCACGCACGACATTGTTGCACCTGGTGTGGATACGATTCTATCCGGTCCATTGCCTCCAAATCCGGCAGAACTACTCTCCAGCAATCGGTTAGACGATCTTTTTGCTATTCTTAGGGAACGTTACGACTACATCCTCATCGATGCCGTACCGGCTGGTATCGTGGCTGATGCGACCATCCTACGCCGTTTTGCAGACGTAAGTGTGTTCATCCTCCGTTCTCAGCTTGTGGACAAGCGTATGCTGCCTGATCTGCAGGAACTGAAGAATAATAACCAGTTCCCGAACATGATGATTATCTTGAACGGTATCGAACTCAAGAAGCGTCATGGTTACGGTAACTATGGTTACGGTTATGGTGCCGGTTACGGCTATGGTTATGGCTATGGTTACGGCTATGGTTATGGCTATGGTTATGGCTACGGCTATGCAAATGATGATGAGGATGGCAAGAAGAAAAAGCATCATAAGCACCATCACCACAAGAGTAAAGAGAAAGAGTCTGATACAGAGGAGAAAGAAGCATAACTGATGGCAAACTTTGCATTGATCGGGGCTGCGGGTTACATCGCGCCCCGTCATATTAAAGCGATTAAGGATACCGGGAACAACCTCCTGGCCGCCTATGATAAGTTCGATAGTGTCGGCCGTCTGGACAGTTTCTTCCCGGACTGCTCCTTCTTTACGGAGCATGAACTTTTCGACCGTTTCTGCTCTAAGCAAAAGCAGACCGACCAGCCTTTGGATTGGATGAGCATCTGCACCCCCAACTATACGCATGATGCCTTCATCCGCTATGGCCTTCGCCTTGGCTGCGATGTCATCTGCGAGAAGCCTGTTGTTCTGAATCCCTATAACATCGATGCCCTCCAGAAAGTTGAGGAGGAAACTGGCCACAAGGCTTACAACATCCTTCAGCTCCGCCTTCACGAGGCGATTGTTGCTCTCAAGAAGAAGGTGGATGAAGGCCCGGCGGATAAAGTGTATGACGTGGATCTCACCTACATTACCTCCCGAGGCAAGTGGTATTACACCTCTTGGAAAGGAGATGTCCATAAGAGCGGTGGCATTGCCACCAACATTGGTGTGCACTTCTACGACATGCTCCAATGGATCTTCGGCCCCGTACAGGAGAATATCGTGCATGTGATGAGCTTCGACCGCGTGGCAGGTTATCTTGGCCTCAAGAAAGCACGCGTTCGTTATTTCCTGAGCATCAATGCCGATTGCCTTCCTCCGAATGCGGTGGAAGGGGAGAAACGAACCTACCGCACCCTTTCCATCGACGGTAGCGAATTCGAGTTCTCTCAAGGTTTCACCGAGCTCCACACAGAGAGCTACCGTCAGATTCTCGCTGGCAACGGCTTTCGTATTGGCGAGGCTCGTCCTTGCATCGAAATCGTCAGCCAAATCCGCAATGCCACGCCAGTGGGCTTGGTAGGGGATTACCATCCGCTTGCCAAACTACCTTTGTCCCATCATCCTTTCGGCTGGGACGACCGCAGATAAAATGCATCCTTTCCGGAATCTGTTATTCATCTCCGTCAGTCGGGCTAATGCTTTCGAGCAGGATCCGACCCCAAAGGATTGGAACAGGTTGTTTTTCAAGGCGCGCCAGCAGGCGCTGGTGGGCATCTTGAATGAGGCCGTACATCAACTGCCGGAAAAGCAGTTGCCGTCGAAGGATATCCTCGATGAATGGGATGCCCAAACTGCCAAGATTGGCCGGACTTATCACACCCACGAGAGCCATATAAAGGAATTGGAGGCCCTGCTGAGCCACCTCAGCCTTCACGGTTGCATCCTCAAGGGAACTGGCCTGGCACATCTTTATCCCAATCCAGAGCGTCGCATGTGTGGGGACATCGACCTTTGGATTTCCGGCAAGCGGGATGCCATTATCAAGGCTTTCAAAGAAGCGGACATCGCAATTTACAACATCATCTATCAAGAATGCAAGGCCGGCATCTTCCTGGACACGGAAGTGGAAATCCATTTCCATCCCAGCAAGATGTACAATCCTTTCTGCAACGCCCGTCTTCAGCGGTTCTTCGAAAAGAATTCACCTATCCGCGACGACGAAACCATCACCTATCCGGACTCGAAGTTCAATGCCGTCTTCTGCATGGCCCACATGTTCCGCCACTATCTCGAAGGCGGAATTGGGATGCGCCAAATGTTGGATTATTACTATATTCTGAAGGATTTGCCTCCTGCCGACCGGGAACCGGTGATGAAGACTCTTAAGCGCTTGGGTATGAAACGGTTCACTGCTAGTGTGATGACCTGTATCCAGTACAATTTCGGGCTGGAAGACGAGTATCTTCTTTGCCCTTCGGACAAGAAGCATGGCGGAAGACTCGTGAATGATGTTTTCAGTATGGGTAATTTCGGCGTGATGGACAAACGGAACTACACCTACGACGGCGAAACCAAATGGGCCCGTTTCCTCCGGAAGAACAATCGAGTCTTCTCCAACCTCCGCTACTACCCCCGCGAAGTTATCTGGTCTCCTTTTGCCCGCGTGAGCCAGTACGTCTGGCGCAAGTTCAAGGGGTATCTATAAATTCAATCAGTTTTACGATTTTGTCGGCAAATGCGACGCAGATGTCGCCTTGCCAGATAAAGATACTCTCGGGCTCACTTGTGAGCCCGATTCTTTTAAAATTGATAATTTTATCTCGAGTCAGCGTTTCCAAGTTCAAGATGACAAGAGCACTAACTTCACCTACTTGGGGTACTCCAGTAATGTATAGGATTTTCCCTTGATAAAACAGCCAGTCTTGGTTTCTGGATGAGGACATCCAATCCGGTTGAGGAGTGAATTGGTATGTTTCGATAGCGTTTTCTTTACTGATAATGTGGTTTCCGTCTTTTAATTTGGGCATTGGAATTTTGTAGATTACCTTCTGAGATGTGTAGCAGAGGTAAGCAAACTCGCCCCCAGGTACGAATTCCGTCCATGAGGATTCATCGTAAGGAAACTTGATAGTTTGGACCAGGGTAATAAAGAAGGTTCCATCGTGTTCAGTAATCCGGTATACCAAGGCCCCAGAGTAGCCACCTTGAGCATAACCAGTAGAAACGTAGATCAATGGGAAATAGTCTTCCGCTTCATAATATTCGGTTCCGAAACAGACCGTATTGCAATGGCAGTTGGAAACAAAACCCTTTAAAGAACCTGTAAGGTTGATGGTTTGCACCAAAGTTTTAGTGGAAAGATCGTAAATTCTGACTTTGGCATTACTGGTAAACTGAATAAAATAATCTCCCCAGCTATCACCTCCTTGAGAATTACCCTTGTCAAGAGCCATGATCTCTTCGTATTCAACTAAATCGAAATACTCTCTCGTCTCCGTGTTCCCCGATGCGATATCAATACTGATCTCCCACTCCAACTTCTCCTGGCACGCCCCTACAATGAGCGAACCAATAAAAGCTAAAACAACAAGTGCTAGCCGTTTCATATAGTAGTCTGGTTATTAGTATCAAAGTCTTCCATCGGTACGACGTCCGTCCGAGAGATCGTAATCCTCGCACAAATCACCGACTGGATCGCGACGATTAGTTGAACCCCGTTCGGGGTTTCTTCCACTTCTCCTTCGATACCTTTTAGAGGCCCCCGTACCACGCGTACCCGGGTTCCCTTCGTGATGGGGAACTCCGAGGTGACCGGCGTGTCTGGGTATTCCGTTACGACCCGGATGAAGGCATCCATCTGCTTCTCGGGGACTTCCAGGATCGATCGGGTGCTGTGGTCCACGATAAAGCGGCCCTTCACCTCGCCGGCATTGACCAGGTTCAAAGCCCGCTCCTTGTCGGTCCGGAAGAAGACGAGGGTGTTGTAGGTCGATGGGATGAAATGCCGGATCCGCAGGGCGGTGAGCCGCTCGGAGATCTTCTTCCATTGTCCCCATCGGGTGATGACGACGAACCAACTGATATGGGGGGCGGCGGAGGGCATGCGGTGCAAAGGTAGTCATTTTTTTGTATCTTTGCTCCATGAGCGACGTACTGAACGAAATCACCCCGCTGTCGGAGAAGGACTTCTTCTACATCGTGGAGCGGCATAAGACCGAGTTTACTTATCCGGTGCACCAGCACAAGGAGTTCGAACTGAACTTCATCGAGGGAGGCGCCGGGGTGCGCCGCATCGTGGGGGACAGTGTGGAGACGATCGGGGACTATGACCTCGTGCTGGTGGGCAGTGACGATCTGGAGCATGCCTGGGAGCAGGGGGACTGCCATGCCAAGGACATCCGGGAAATCACGATCCAGTTCCCGCGGGACATGTTCTCGCCGGAGCAG
>JAEEGL016492974.1_pt1 | contig 55354 bp, 48 predicted proteins | sample 9134231 | NCBI WGS metagenome assembly JAEEGL01 (sample SAMN16246548, study PRJNA631951) | gut metagenome | biome: gut microbiome; feature: rumen; material: fiber-attached | host: Bos | place: Iran: Karaj | collected 2018-10
ACCTTGCTCGATACGACCAGTAGCAACAGTACCACGGCCTTTGATGGAGAATACATCTTCAATAGGCATGAGGAACGGCTTATCGAGGTCGTGTTCTGGGATGTCGAAGTATTCGTCCATAGCTTTAACGAGGTCCATGATGGCCTGTTCGTTCTCTGGATCGCCTTCGAGAGCTTTGGTAGCGGAACCTTTGATGATTGGTGCGTTGTCACCATCAAAGCCGTGCTTGTTGAGAAGCTCACGAACATCAATCTCGACTAGCTCAACTAGCTCTGGGTCTGCAAGATCCATTTTGTTGAGGAAGACGATGATTTTTGGAACGTTCACTTGGTGAGCAAGAAGAACGTGCTCACGAGTCTGTGGAAGTGGACCATCGTTAGCAGCAACAACGAGGATAGCGCCATCAACTTGTGCGGCACCGGTGATCATGTTTTTAATGTAGTCGGCGTGGCCAGGCATGTCGACGTGAGCGTAGTGACGCTTTTCGGACTCGTACTCTTGGTGAGAAGTGGCGATGGTGATACCGCGAGCTTTCTCTTCAGGAGCGTTGTCGATTTGGTCATAAGCGACAGGTTTATTGACATCGGAAGGGAGCTTCTTAGCCAAAACGGTGGTAATCGCAGCAGTCAATGTGGTTTTACCGTGGTCGACGTGACCCATGGTGCCGACGTTGATGTGCGGTTTGGAACGGTCAAAATTTGCCATTCGTTAATTTCTCCTTTTTATTATATTCTCTAGAGCACTAATAAAAACCAGCTCCGGAGACTCTACACTATTATTTTATATTATTTTTGGGTGGTTGTAAAGCATAAAAAAATCCCATTTGGGACTTTTTGGTGCCCGGGACAAGAATCGAACTTGCAAGCTGTGAAGCACTAGCTCCTAAGGCTAGCGTGTCTACCAATTCCACCACCCGGGCGTAGTTGTTATTATATATTATGTGCGCTATTTTGTCGAGTTAGCAGAATTCCCAGCATTCAGAACGCGTTTCTTTTTGCGCCATGCCATTTCAAAATAAACTAGGCCGCCTAGAGCGATAAATGCATAATAAGTGAAGAAACGCCAGGTGAACATTGCCCAGAAGGTGTTGCCAGAGCTAAGGTGAGCAAAGACAAGATAGAAGGAGCCTTCGGCTGCGCCAGCGTTTCCTGGTGTGGGGATAAAGGTGATAGCAGCCTGAATGGTGAAGGCAGTCATTGTCGCCGGCAAATAGCCAACATCTCCACCAAAGGCACGAACGACTAAGAATGGAATGCTATATAGGAGCATCTGATACGCAAAGGAAAGGCCGATAGATTTCCATAGAAGCTTCTTATTTTTCATGAAGCGACGCACCGTATCGGCGTATTTTTCAATCTCGCCAAGAGTTTTTTCTTCGGTTTTTTGGATATTACGCACAATGCGGATTTTGTGCAAAAACTTTAGGAGGGCCGAGGCGATTTTCTTTGCTGCTTTGGGCTTTATTGCAAAGAATAGAATTGTGCCTGGAGCAAATGCCATGAGGATAATGCCGATAAAACTTGCGGCATAGGTAACATCGGAAAGGACTATTCCTGAGCCAAAAATCAAGGTGAGTAAACATAAAATAACAAAAGCTGCCTGCAAAGAAACAAAAGCGATGATTGGGATCATTGCAGCGTGGGCGCTGTCGATATTACCATGTTTATGCATGTGGTGGATTTGGAATGGCTGTCCGCCTACGGCCGAGGGAGTGATGTTGTCATAATAGCGCCCGAGAAATACGGTCTGAGCTGCAAGTTTTAAGTCTTTCTTTTTTGTGAAATGGCGAATGAGGATGTAATACTTGTATATATCGGCGGATAAAGCGCCGATAAAAGCAACAACCGCAAGCGCTAAAAGCCACCAAGTGAATGTTGGGCCTTCTAATCCTTCAGTTTTCTCGCGGGACAACTCCTTCGAGGCTGTCCAGTAAATGATTGCGATATTAAATATGACAAAAGCAATAATTATGATTTGTTTAAAGCGTTTCTTATGAAAAAGAGAGGTTTTTTTAACTTCGCTTTTTTCTTCAGGATTCATAAAAATGATTATACTTGAAAAGTCATGAAAAAGCTAGAAATGATGATTTTGCGTAGCGCTACAGAGGTAGAAAGATTAACGGAGCGCGGTGATGAGTTGCGAAAAGAATGTGTTGGTTTGTGTGATTAAGCGCGAACTAAGCGTTTTTTGGAGAGAGCGTAAGATGTTGCGGAGCCAGCTACGAGAGCGAGGCCAAGGACACCTTCAGCTCCAGTTGACGGGATATCGTTCTTCGTGTTCGAGCTAGGTGTAACTGGCTTAGTGTCATCTTCCGTCTTGTTAGACACTGGATCGAGTTTTGTGTCTTCGGCTTTAGAGTTAGATCCGTCAGTTTGGGACTTGTCATCGTTTTTAGTTGTGGAACCATTATTGGTTTTCTTTTCGTCTTCACGAACAACGGCAGTGTCCGTGCTGTTGCCTGTTGCGACTTTTGTTTTGTTTTTGTTAACGATTGCGCTGATCAAAACACCAATTAAAATGATGATTATAATCCCCATTATAAGGGAGGCGATGATGATTTTTCTTTTTTGACCTTCTTGATTTTCGGTTTGACCGTACATTTCTAACTCCTTTGGCCCACCGAAATTGCTTATAATTCGATTATATCATAATAATAGAAATTCTACAAGCTGCGTAAGTCCTGGAATTCGCGCACTCAAACTCTTCATTTTTAGGTGACGAAACAACCATAATCCCCCCACTTGAAAGGTGCTTTTTAAACTCTAAAACCTTGCTATCGAACGTATCGTAAGGTGGGTCGATGAAGACAATATCGAACTTCGCTTCTGGCTGAAACTTGTAGGCGTCCTGTTTGACTATCCTGACGTCCGCGTCGATGTTGGCTAGATTTGCTTTTAGACAGGCAATTGTTTTAGGGTTGTTCTCGACAAAAGTGCAACTCGAAGCACCGCGAGAGAGTGCCTCGATGCCTAATGCGCCAGTACCAGCAAACAAATCAAGTACGTTTTTGCCCGACAAATCACCTATCATATTGAAAATTGCTAGCCTCTCGCGTTCGCCCATCGGGTGGGTGGAGTCGGATTGTGGAGATTTGAGGGTCTTATTTTTATATTTTCCAGAAATTATGCGCATGGCGATATTTATCCTTTTGTGTTAGTTTAGTGTCGTGAGTTGTTGATACTGTTTTATGCAACTTGCGAGTTCTGGGTACTTTGCCGGCCACTCTGGGTCTTTAGAAAACTCTTCGGCGATTCGTTTTGCAGATTTTGAAGCCGTAGCAATAAGTTTCGTGTCGGATATGGATGCAAATTGAAAGTTTAAGGCGCCATGTTGAAGCGAGCCATATATCTCACCCGGGCCACGCATTTTTAGATCTGCTTCAGCAAGATAAAACCCGTCCGTGGATTTTTCGAGCTCTTTCAAACGGCGGGATGGTTGTTCTAAGGCTGAAGCAAGAAAACAAATTGCCTTATCTCCTCCACGCCCAACACGCCCACGAAGCTGGTGAAGTTGCGCTAAGCCATAATCGTCTGCGTTCATAATCACCATCAGATTTGCATTGGGTACATTCACGCCAACCTCTACGACTGTTGTAGAGACAAGGATATCGATTTTCCCTTTCGCAAATTCGGTCATAATTCTATCTTTATCGGCAGGCTTCATGCGCCCGTGAAGAAAAGCAACGTTATAGTTTTTAAATATATCCTGGAGCTTTTTGCATTGTTTTTTAACTGAAACCGTTTCTTCCTGAGGATTGTCTTCGATTGCGCGACAAATCCAATATACCTGTTGCTTCTTTTCGAGATAATCACTCACTACTGGATATAAGCTATCGACAAAATTAACTTCTTGGATGATTTTAGTCGTAACCGGTTGGCGGCCTTTTGGCAACTCATTCAAAATTGAAATGTCGAGATCGCCAAAAACGGTTAGCTGCAATGAGCGCGGAATAGGTGTGGCTGTCATCATTAACAAGTGTGGCGCAAGGCCAGTGGTTTTAACGGTCTTCTCTAGAAGTTTTTGCCGTTGATTGACGCCGAAACGATGTTGCTCGTCAATGATACAGAGACCGAGCGATTTAAAATGTGTGTCGTCAGTTATTATGGCATGCGTGCCAACAATAAGATCAACCTTGCCTGATTTGATGTGCTCTTTGAGGGTATCTTTATGTTTAGTAGCGCCGGTAAGAAGCGCGACCTTGACGCCGAAAGGTTCTAGGATTCCAGCGAGCGTTTCAGCATGCTGACTTGCGAGAATGGCGGTTGGAGCTAGGAGCGCAATCTGATATCCAGCCTTAAATGCTGAATAGGCCGCAATAGCAGCTACAACTGTTTTTCCAGACCCGACATCACCTTGAAGAAGTCGATTCATAGGAGATTCTTTTTCGAGGTCTTTGAGGATTTCAAAAGTCGCAAGGCGCTGCGAATTAGTGAGTTTGAATTTTAGACTTTCGACCAATTTTTTTATGTCTCCGGAGATAAAAGGAATGGAAGGAGCGCGTAGCTTTTGGTTATCTCTTTTATTAAGATTGGCGGCAAGAATTAACTCGAATAATTCTTCGTATGCGAGATATTCACGCGCGGCTTTAACATCGGCATCGTTTTCTGCAAAATGCGCTCTGAAGAGAGCCTCAGCGCGTGTACCAGGTTTTGAATCTGGCAACAAATCTGGTATGGACGCAAAATTTGAGCGAAGATTACCAATGATTTTTTTAAAAATCTCACTCTTAAGAGTGCTTCGAGACGGGTAGACTGGTCGATATTTGCTATTTTTAGCAAGTTGCCTCTCGACATCACTCGCTAACTCAGCCTTGGGAGACGTAAGCTGGTATCGTCCGTAGTTTAAATCATAGTTACCGGTAAAATAGTATTCTTTCGTTTCGTCAAATTGCTTGACTCGATAAGGTTGGTTAAACCAAACTACACGAATAGCGTCGGAATTATCACGAATCACGCCCTCCGTAATGGTTAAGTTTCTGCGACGCGTACGTGAGGTTTTTAGATCAGAAATTTTTCCCTTAATGATGACTTTGCCAGGTTGAATTTCCGATAGTTTCGTGGTTTCCGTATAGTTTTCGTAGGTTCTTGGGAGATAATAAAGCAGATCACGGACCGTAAAGAGTCCTGATTTTTCTAAGATTTGTTGAGTTTTTGGGCCAACGCCTTTAATCTGGTTTACTGGTGCGTCTAGATTAATTGGCATGGCCAGAATGTTCCTTACGCCATTTGGCTATTTCGCCGTGATTGCCGGAAAGAAGCACTTCTGGAACTTTCATATCGCGAAACTCTGCTGGCTTAGTGTATTGTGGATATTCCAGATTATCGCCGTCAGAAAAACTCTCTATCTCCGCCGATGATTCACCGCCCAACACGCCAGGCAATAATCTGACTATACTGTCAATAATTATTAGAGCAGGAAGTTCGCCGCCAGTCAATATGTAATTTCCAAGAGATATTTTGTAATCTACTATTGACAAAATACGTTCGTCATAGCCTTCGTAATGAGGACACATAATGATAAAGTGAGCGGGCTTTTTGTCATCGTTTGAAAGAACTTGGTTTGATAATTCCCTGACAAATTTCTGATCCCAGACACGTCCAACTGGTGTTGGCAAAACAACCTTCGCCTCTGGATCTTTTTCTTTGACTGATTCAATAGCCGCAAAAACCGGTTCACACCTGAGCAGCATTCCGTCTCCTCCTCCGTACGGAGTATCATCAACGGATTTATGCGGACCAAGACCGAAATCGCGAAGATTAACAAAATCAAACTCAGCGATACCCTTATCGGCAGCTTTCCACATCATGGAAGCGTTAAGATACGGCTTAAGTGCTTCTTCAAATAGTGTAATAATTGTGAACTTAATTTTTGACATATGTATTATATATATTATACCATTATTTAAAGATAAAGAAAGCTCCCCTTGCGGGGAGCGGTTGGTTAGTAAAGGAGGGTGGAGTTTCAGTCGCTGCAGCCACAGCCACAGCCTTCGTGGCAGGTGCCATGGCAACTGCAATTGGGGCAGCAGCCACAGGCGTAACCATGATTAGCGATCGAAAGGCTGCTCTCGAACGAAATTTTGAGCCACAGCATGATGTTGCTGATAGCCACGTCTTCGCTGGCCGCCAGGAAAATCACTTGGCTCCCAGGATAATCTTTCACACGCCAACCGGAATGATAGGCGGTAGTAAGAGCCACGCAATAGGATTCGTGGTCCTGGGTGTAGTAAAGGATCTTGTACGTCTCGGAGATGAAGCCGCTCTCGTGCGTGAATTTCACTGTGCACACGTAGTTATGCGTCTGAACGGTTTCTACCGAGAGAATCATCCCCCAGCCGTATTTTTCCATGTGGCTGTTGAGGCGCGCAATGAAGGCCTCGCCGTATACCGCGATGATAGCCTTCAGCTTATCATAATTCGGATGTTGGGGTTCGGGGGCGGGTTCGACGACTTGGACAACCGTCACATTCGTGACATTGGTCGTCGAGTAGTGGTTCGAATAGCTGTCGCCGGCGCGATTGACTGTCTGCCGGATATTGACGGCATTGCCGTTACCTTGAACGGTTGCGTTTTGGTTAACGCCGCCGTTCGATGCGTTCTGGTTGGTATTGTTCGTGTTATTGCTACGTGATGTTCCGCCACCGTCGGAGACGGCGACCATCGTGGGCTGCAAAGTGCAGGACGCAGAAGCAGTGGTGATACTGCTGAGCAGCAGAGCGAGCAACGTTGCAACAACAACCAGTTTCTTCATAGGGGTAACCCTCCTTTAATTTGCTTGCCTAGGCGGATTCCTAAGCATCTTTTTTATTATACCACTTCTTCTATTTTTTGTCAAGATACACATTTGTTGGTCGATGATTATAGTGTAAGCATGAGGCGTTATATACGTTCGCTAAATAAAAAAGCCCCCTGGGGAGAGGGGGCTAGGTAGGAGAAATGGGTTACTCGTGGCCGCAACCACAATTGCAACCCGTGTCGGCATTGCAGCCATCTGCGTTCCCAGAAAGGCTCTGCAGATACCTTATAAACTCATCAACTGCCTCATAGCCATCAGCGTAAGCTCCGGTGATCATCAGTTCTTCCTGATAAACGTAAGCCGACGATGAGCACTTCGAGGCGGGAGTAAAGTCCGTCGAGAAAAGCGTAATGTAGTCTTTCCCATGTTTGTAGACGTTGATATATGCCGTGGTTTTGAGCGAATGATCGCTCACGCAGTAGAACGTGATCGGGCGACGGTCTTTATAGTGGTTGTTGTCACCATTCGAGCCGTATATGACCCGAGTTTCGAAAGACCAGATGAACTTATAGTTTTTATGCCACCAACCGATGTCACGAAGCCGCCCTTCCAGGTAGCCGAACACGTCACGAGCTGCGTTCTTCAAGCAGGTGTGACGCCGCATGCGAGCGCAGTAGTCGGGGTCCGGACCACAGTAATCCGGTGGTTCGATACAACTGGGCACGCCGTTAATGATGGTCCAGCCCGGATGACAATTGCCGGCGTTTCCATCGATATAGGCGCTGTTGCCACAGCCGTCGATGGCATTAATGTTGACGCTGACGGGGCTATGATTGCCCGTGTCGATATTGATGTTGACATTGGAATCGGCGAAAGCGGAGACAGCAGTGGAACAGACGACTAGGACGAGGATAACCACGAAAACGCGTTTCATTCTCTATTCCTCCTATGTAGTAATGTGCGCCAACTTCTCCCCAAGTTGGCAAGTGAGTAACCTACCTCTTTGGAGCGAGGGTAGTTATATTATACTACTTATGAGAAAAATGTCAACTATGAGCACAATGTTTTTATTCAACTTGCAAGATTTTGCCAGTGCCGAGCTCTAGATGAAGGAGACGTTGATTTCTGGAGCCACGAAATTTAAGGGAGAGGTCACGTTCTTCGAGGACAAACGGACCATCTATTAAAGCGTCAAGGTTGGTAAGAAGTTCCCATTGCTTTCCTCCTTTTTTCTGGATTTGTTCATAAGTGTACCCAGAAAAGCTCCAGACGTTCCAATTAAGTTCCTCGCGAACAAACTTACAAATCTCTATGAGAGGTTCTGGTTGAAGGAATGGTTCTCCACCACAAAATGTAATGCCGGCTTGTCCTTTAAATTGTTTGAGGCGTTCCTTAATTTCTTCGACGTCAACTTCAAAACCACCATCAAGATCCCAAGTCTCTGGGTTTTGGCATCCCTTGCAATGAGTGAGACAACCTTGTGTCCAGAGTACAGCCCGAAGGCCATATCCGTTCACAATACTATCGTGTTCAAGGGGTCCGGATAAACGAATTTTGGTGACTTTTTTCTGCACTTGTTCGTTATTCTTTTCCGAGAGCTCTGTCTGCATAAAGTTTTTCAACCTCTCTTTTGTCTTTTTCGTCTACGGTATATACTCCGTCGACGTTATGTTTAACACGGTCTGCTTCTTCAGCTTTTTTGCCGTCGTTCCAGCGATCAAGCGTACCTACGAGGTAGCCAGTGATGCGACGAAGACGTTCGAATGGCATATCTCCTTCTTCGCGTCCGCAGGATGGGCAGGTGTGTCCAGAAATAATGCCAGAGAACCCGCAAACTGGGTCGCGGTCAACTGGATGGTTGACTGACCCGTAGCCTATGCCAGAATCGTGCATCTTTCTAATGACAGCTTCGAACGCTTCGATGTTTTGGGTTGGATCTCCGTCTAGCTCGATGTATGAAATGTGACCAGCGTTACATAATTCATGATAGGGCGCTTCAATATCGATCTTATCAAACGCTGAAATTGGGAAATAGACCGGAACGTGGAAGGAATTTGTATAGTATTCTCGATCGGTTACACCAGGAATTTCTCCGTATTCCTTACGGTCAATTTTAGTAAAGCGGCCGGCGAGCCCTTCGGCCGGAGTGGCAAGAAGTGAGAAGTTAAGATGATGTTTCTTGGAGTATTCGTCGCATTTTTCACGCATATGGGCAATGATATCGAGCCCGAGTTCGCGTGAAGTTTCGTCTTCACCGTGGTGCTTACCCGTCATAGCAACCAAAGTTTCCGCGAGACCAATGAAGCCAATTGACAGGGTGCCGTGTTTAATAACGTCGCGCAGCGTATCGTTTGGAGATAGCTTCTCTGAACCAAACCAGTTTCCTTGTCCCATTAGGAATGGGAAGTTGCGAACATGTTGATTAGCCTGAAATTCAAAGCGCTCATATAACTCGCCTTCGCAAATATCCATAACGCGGTCTAGGTCAGCAAAGAATGCAGTCCAATCTGCCTCATCACGTTCTCCAGTTGCGATACCGTGTTTAATGCCGAGACGCACAAGGTTTACAGTCGTGAAACTAAGGTTACCACGACCAGTTACGATACCGTCGGATTCTGGAAATACTGAAGCAAAGACACGCGTGCGGCAACCCATTGTGGCTATTTCTGTGCGATAGTCGCCCGGTTTGTAGTACTTTAGGTTGTATGGAGCATCAATGAAACAGAAGTTCGGGAACAATCGCTTAGCGGACACCTCCATGCTACGTTTGAACAGATCGTAATTTGGATCTTCCGGATTATAATTAATTCCTTCTTTAACCTTAAAGATTGAGATTGGGAAGATTGGCGTTTCGCCTTTACCAAGACCTTTATCAGTAGCTTCAAGGAGCATGCGCGAGACTAGGCGGCCGGCAGGTGAAGTATCGGTTCCGAAGTTGATTGAAGTAAATGGAACCTGAGCGCCAGCACGTGAGTGCATGGTATTAAGATTATGCACAAACCCTTCCATGGCTTGTTCGGTTTGGTTCTCAGTATCTTCAACCGATGCTTTTATAACGCATTTGGGTACTTTCATTCTTGAGAGTTTTGCGTCATCGCCAAATTCTATATAATCTCCGATTTGAACATCAAGTTTCTTCTTAGCATCAACGAAGGAGTTATATTTTTCTATATTGCGGCGGAGCGCCTTTCGAAATGTTTTATCAACTCCCGGCGCCATGGCATAATCAAAGTTCGGGATTGATTGTCCACCATGCTGTTCGTTTTGATTTGCCTGCAGGATAATCGCAGCGAGCGCAGCATAAGAACCGATGCTCTGTGGCGTTCGAAGGTGGCCATGGCCTGTGTTGAACCCGTTTTTGAATAGTCTTAATGGATCGGTTTGGCAACAAGTTAATGTACCGGTAGCGTAAAAGTCTAGGTCGTGGATATGGATATCGCCGTTATTGTGAGCATAGGCATATTCCGGTTTCATGAGCGAAGTCTTTGCAAATACTTTTGATCCTTCGGCGCCAAATTGCAGCATTTTACCCATAGCGGAGTTGCCATCAACGTTTGCGTTGCCTCGTTTCACGTCGGAATCTTCTGAAGCGTCAGCAATTGCAATGGTGCGATATATGTTCATAAGATCGGATTTCGCGATACGAATATCGGAGCGAGCGGCGCGATAGTCTGCGTAAGCGCGTGCTGTGCGTTTAAAACCGGCGTCTTTTAGGACTCTTTCTACGACATCTTGAATTTGCTCAACGGAGGGGATACGAGATTTAATCATTTCTTTGGCCGTGCTCTCAAACTCGCACGCTAGTTCCCTGGCGCGCTCTCGATCGAATTCTCCAGTTGCATTTCCAGCCTTTTCCATTGCGGAAATGATTTTTTCTATATTGAAGTCTACGATTTTACCATCTCGTTTGACGATTTTTTTGAACATGAGAAAAATGACCTCCTTCAGTTATTTTCGGATAAAACTATTTTTGATTTTAGTTCTTCAATGTTTTGTGGTTAGTGCTAGACACCATATCTAGCGTCTGTGACTATTTTAGGACACTATATATAGCGTGTCAAGGTTTTTTGTTAATGCTTATTCTATCTGTTATTTTGTTTGTCACCTCTATACTTTGTTGTAAATATTACAACAAAAGAAAATGTAAATATAACAACATAACGAAAGAAACCTGCGTCTATTGTATTTGGGTTCGAGATTTCCTGTTCTTCTTTAGCTGGTTCTTCTTCCACTGCTTCTTTATTGTCCTCTTCTTTATGCTCCGGTTCTTCTTCGTTGTCATTAAAATCTTCATCGACAACTTCAACAATCTTTGTTTTAAGATACTTTGCTTCGTCTTTTTCTCTTCTGTCTTTTTGAATATGAATTTGGCCTTCTTCAATTGGAATTTCGGCACTATCCATCATTTCGTCGATATCGCGACTTTTGGTCGTTGCTCCCATGTCAACAAAATGACGACCTTTAGGAAGGTATCCGTCAATAACAGCTCTGGTTTCCGCTTCTGTCATTTTATTCGTAGATTTAACGCAGACCGGTGATGGGGCGTCTTCGCTATCGCTCGTTTCTACCGTTGCTTCAAAGACTCCAGAATTAATTGTGAATGTCGTAATTGGCACGTAATAGAACGGAATATCAGTGTTTTTGTATTGAATATAGATTATGCAATTTGGAGAAGCATAGTGCCCACCTTCAATTGTCAGCTTTCCACTCCCCCTCATAAGGAATACTGCATTCGCAGTCTTAAATGTAAGATCCAGATCCTTTAAAATGATATCGTCTTCAATATAAATAATGCGATTGAGAGTTGCTGAAGTCTGTGTTGCAAGATATTTATCACAATTCCCTTCGTCGTTTATCCAATGTCCATGACTTAGAGTGATCTTACATAGGTCCAAAACATTATCAATGATAATTGGTTCACCTGAAATTGTTGCTTCAGCCGATTTCGGAATGATAGATAAAACTAGAATTGCCACGATAGCTAGCAACAGTAACACTTTTCTCAACATAAGCTCCTCTATTAAACAGTTCAGTGAGGGACATTATATAATAATCTTTACTATTTAACAAGTTTTTTGTGTAATTCGGAAACCACTATAGGAATTATAAATGAAGCCGCTATGGTTATTATTAGCGCTAACGGGTTAACGGGAACAGTTTTTGCGAAAATCGAGAGCGGTCCAAACAAGACTAATACTTGAAGTATAATTGCTGCTATGAACGCCAAAATGAATAGTGTATTTTTTACCTTGAGACGTTTGATGGCGGACTCATATGTGCCTCTTACACAAAACGCATTGGCCCATTGCGTAACAACTATTGCCGTAAACGCAAGAGTATTTGCTTCATCGTGAGTAAAATATCTTAGTGAAATGTAGTACGTCGCGAGTCCAATTGTGGACATTGTTATAGCGATTATAACCATGCGAGACACTAGAATTTTTGATAGAATTGGCGCATTTTTATTCTCTGGCTTCCGCGACATAAATTCTCTTTCCGGGGGCTCAAGCCCAATCGGGATAACCATTAACGAGTCTGTAACCATGTTGATCCAGAGAATCTGGATCGGAAATAACAGCTGCGTACCCGAGATGAACAAGGCTCCAAGCGTTGCGAGCACTTCTCCCGCGTTTGTCGCTAATAGATAAATGAGCATTCGACGAACATTCGCCAGAATGACACGTCCTTCCTTCATTGCTGAAACAATGTTTGAGAAATTATTATCAAGTAATACTATATCTCCAGCATCCTGAACGATAGAGGGAGAATCGCCCATAGCTATACCGACATGCGCATTTGTAAGAGCGGGAACATCGTTCACTCCGTCACCAGTCATAGCAACAACTTCGGTTTTTTTGATGATATTAAGAATTCTAAACTTGTCTTCCGGTGTTACTCTTGCAAAAACTGTAGAATTCTTAACGCGTTCTTCGAGATCCGAATCTGGTAAATCCCCTAGTTTAGAACAATCAAGTACTTCCGAGAATTCCGTACAAAGACCTAGTTCGCGCCCTATAGCAAACGCCGTCTGGGCATGATCGCCTGTAACCATTTTCACCTTTACCCCTGCCGTAGCCGCAGATTCAATCGCATTTACAACTTCGGGACGAACAGAATCAGCAATAGCTACGAGACCTTCAAATTCAAATACATCGTCCTTTGTAAGCTTATTAAGCTCATTTATTTCGTGGTTGATTTTGGCTGAGGCGATAGCAATAACTTTATATCCCTGATTACTGAACGAACTCAGTTTTGCTTCAGCTGTTTTACGTGCGCTTTTGCTCATTTTTGAGCATTTTGCGAAAACTGTTTCCGGTGCTCCCTTAATAATTAGATGAAGATTTCCTCGTTTATCTTCGAAAAGATTGCCAGATGTCTTGAGGTCTTGATCGAAAGCATATGTTTTAAGTGGTTTTATGTCTGAAAGGTACGGTGCTTCGGCTTTTATATAATTCCAGATTGCCAAATCTAGAGGGTCTGTTGCGGAATCGGTTGGAATGGCCGATTCGGCGATGATGGCAAAGAATTTCTCGTTATTTTTGAGTGTTTTCTTCTTTTCTAAACTCCAACAGTCTTTTACGGATAAACGATTTTCGGTTAGAGTGCCTGTCTTATCACTTGCGATTGTAGTAACAATACCGATGCTCTGAATTGCGCGAAGCTCTTTTATTAGCGCATTCTTCTTGGCCATTCTGACCGCGCCTATCGCGAGAATAATCGCTGTTACAATCGGCAAGTCTTCCGGTACTGCAGAAACGATCATAGCTAGGGTGAACTCGATGGCCTCATAAAAAGGAATTCCATCGATTAATTGCACAATTAGAATTATTCCAGCTAAAATAAGGATCACGGCGGCAATTTTGACGACTAGCTTATTTATCTTGTCTTGGATTGGCGATGTTACTGATGCCCCCGATGCGAGTGAGGCTATCCGGCCATATTCCGTATTGTTTCCTGTTGCCGTAACTACAAATTTCGATGCGCCAGTTATTACGAAAGATCCGGCAAACACCATATTGCGTTGTTCGTAAACTTTTTTCTTTCCAGAGATCGCTTTGGCATCCTTCGCTATCGCCTCTGATTCTCCTGTAAGCATTGATTCGTTGGTTAAAAGACCGGATTCAGATATGATGCGCCCATCTGCTGGAATACGGTCTCCTTCATGCAGTATTACTATATCTCCGGGCACTAGTTCGTTACTGTCGAGTTCTACTTCTGTAGAATTTCTTATAACCGTAATTTTTTGAATAGTCTTCTCTTTGAGTGAGTTGAGGATGCGTTCCGTAGAAAAACGTTGTATATAAAAAACTGCCACATCTAATGCCATATCTAAAGCAATGACGGCAACTTCTGTCCAGGATTGCTGGATGATCGAAAGAACAAGCGCAATAACCAAGATGATCATAAATAAATCAGCGAATGGTTCTAGCAGCTTTTTCCAGAGTGGCGTAGTCTGGATGTTTAATGAATTCTCCCCGTATTTAGTGCGACGTCTTTTTACTTCTTTGCTTGACAAACCGCTCTCTGCATCAGTGCGTTGGTCAATTAAGCTGTCTTTGACAGAATGGTTATAATAAAGCATAAGTTTATTATAGCATATAAGACATTATCAAGTTTCCAACATAAAAGAAGCAGATGTGTCACACTGTTGATAGTTTTTCGGTCTGATTATACTAAGACTGACTTGTACCTCAAAGTATCGTAAACGATGTGCTTCGGCTCTATCGCAATAAAGTCTCTAAACCCATCTTTTTCAACTTCAATGAAGATCTCTTCTGGCTCGTCGATAACCCCGAAGGCGATCCGCTCTTCAGGATGATAGTCTGCTAGATAATTCATAAAGTCCATTAGATCTAATGTTGCAATTACGTCTTCCTTAGTCATCCCTGAGAATCTAGCGAGAGTTCCTTCGAAAGAATTATCAATAGGGTTCTTATCATAATAATCGTCTAGGTAGGCTACGACAGGATTATTTTTGCTACTGTCTGTGCCATCAAAGAAGCGTTGGTCTTCTATAAATCGTTGATGAATCTTGTTTTCACACCAGTACTCATTTGTTTCTGAAGCAACGCATGCCGAACCAGTGATCCATGGGAGATTCTTAACCTCTTTGACGGCCGAGACGGCACCAGCAAGGTCTCCTAGGATAGGAAGTGCGCCAATGATAGTCCCTACAGCGCTCTTATTTTGATTGATTGCATATGAGATGTTGGCGTCTGCCAAACCAAAGCTTGACGTACGTTGCCCGCAGTAATTAATGTATCTCGTAAGGTTAGTATTGTCCTTAATGGTAATTCCGCCATCGGAATTTTCCGTGATGTATCCCCAATGCTTTTCTATGTTTAGTATTTCCCGTGGGGTATAATCGTCGGTTATGGTATCTTCGTCCGTAATGTAATTCGGGTCACAAAAGACGCTTCCTTGAATTCCTACTGATTCTAGACTTTGACAATCACCAGATTCGGCGAGAGAGATAGTGTTTGTTTCTGCTATTGCCGAAGCGGACGGAAGAATCTTGCTAACCGAATTCGACATAACAGAACTAATGTTTTTCATGGCTGTGCCAACGCCTGATGAATTTGCTAACGGTATCAAGCTATAAACGATTGACCCGAGAAAAGTGTGCTGCGAATTGATGTCGAAAGGTGATCTTACCGAACGTTGATACTTTGCTTCATCTGCAATTACTGATGATTGAGCTCTTCTAAACGCTGTAACTTTGGCAGCACTACCAGGTGAACCGCCTCCAGTTTGATGGTTTGTAGCAAGAGTCATGTTGCCACCTGAGGCCATAGCGCTAAATAGGTGAGGGCCAAGCCAGTCGGTTGCAATTTCTTGTATAAGAATATTTCCTGCATACTTTATAACCTCTGCAACGATTATTTCTACTGCGGCTTTGACAATGGCTTTAATGAAAGCTGTCGCAATCGCTCTAAGAGAAAGACTGATCGCAGCGATTCCCTGGCCAATGCCCGGTATTAAAGATAACCCAGTGACGACAGCACTAACTATCGAAAGACCACCCTTGACATAAATGCAAGTTTTATATGCTTCAAGCATCCTATTTGCACTACCGACAACGCTTCCAAAGAGCTGCATTATGCTAGAATCACTGCTCTGCCCAACGTTTGAAAGTACTTTCTCAGTGTTGACCGCTTGTATTTCTGGATCATCAGCGTCGAGTGGCGTATTATTAAACAGCGCCCCGGCAACTGAGCCGCCCATGGCGGACTTACCGGTTTCTGGATCAACTATGGTGAGATTATTACTGTATTCGTGCATACTGTCATTGCCGTCTTTGTCACCTACTTGGACTTTTTGGACTGCTTCCATAAAGCCAGAAAGGAGATTCATTTTCTGGACACGTTGATAAGTTGAAACAAGTGTTTGTACTCCCATAAAGCCTTGGACGCCAGCACAGATAATGTCAGTGGCCGTTGAAGCCATACCGATAAACCTATTTTTCAGCTTTTTTGATGCGGTTTCTTCACTTTGTCCAATTAAAGACCCTTCATTATCGGTATAATCCTCCGGATTAATCTCCGTTGTGATTGGGTCCCCATCATCACCCGTGTGCGTTTCAAGCTCGTACGACGAGCCTATGGTTCTGGAGGCTATACCGTCCGAGAGCCTAGATTTTGCAATTTCCTTAAATAACTCTTTAATTCCTTTGGTGACTGATTTCGAAGCGAATTTAAACCAGCGTGCTCGCTGATAACCATGGATTTCCTCTCCCAGCGTTGCCAGCTCATCATACCAGCCGGAGTTTCCACCACGCCAAGTCTTAGATGCTGTGGTGTAAGGCGTTTTAAACTCACCATCTTTCATGGCTTCTTCAATTGTCATCGACACGCCATTCGAAAATGTGTAGCCAGAATAAGTGTTTCTCAAGTCAGTTAAAACGGCAGACACGTCGGGGCTTGAGGGTGTCGTTCCGTGGACTATGCCCCATGTTCCATTAGGGCGTTTAGGATATGCGAGGATTGTTCCTCCGCCGTACTCAAGCGGAAGAATATCGTTTTCCTTAAACCCAACTATTTGATAATCACCAAGCGAAAACGTTGAGCCGGGAGCCGCCGAAAGTTGTACGTCGAGAATGTTGTCCGCACGAAGTACGGATGAGATTCCGTTAGTATTATACTCTTCTATCAATCTATTAACGACTGCAAATGGCATGACTCCTTGCGCAAAGATAGCTACTATTGCAAATCCAATAAGAAGTCCTAAAACACCAACGATTGGCCCCCATTTTTTTATGCGACCAGTAAACTTTGCCTTCGATGTCTTAGAGTTCTTAGACTTATCGCCATTGACGGAGTTGCGAAAGTGTTCTCTTTCGCCGTAGGCCACGTCCCTAATATCTCCATATGAGTAGTATTTCTCGCTTTCGACTGAACGAGCTTCATCAACGGCCCCGTCAGACCTGGAGTCTCGTCTATTCCCCATGGAAGATTTCTCAGCTTTCCGCAAGAATTGTTCTGGCATGAATCTATTATAGCATAAGCAGAATCGTTTTGGGAGAACCTTTTTCGTGTTGATGGATCGTAATTTGCGATATAAACTAGAACGTCTATTGTATCCTCGACGGCGATTACTTGTTCCTTGTTTAGGCCTGAATATCGGGCTAAAATACCTTCACGCGAATTATCGAGAGGGTTTTTGTCGTAGTATTCTTCGAGTGCCGCCGTTACAGCTGATTTTTCTGTAATACCGGCCACTTCAAGGAGACGTTGATCACTGATGTATCTTTGATAGTACTTCACTTCGCTATCCCAGAGTTGGTTTTGTTCAGAATTAACACAAGCCGCCCCTGAGATCCATGGCATATTTTTTGCTTCGCCGATCGCTGTAATGATCTGCGAAACATCACCAACTAATGGCAAACTCGAAAGAATAGATGTTGGTTGTTGAATTAAAACGTTCGCAGCCGTAGCGTCGGCTATACCAAGAGTTGCGATACGCTGATTACAAATAGCTGCCGTCTTAAATAGATTCGAATCTTGATTAATAATCTTCTGGCCTTTCGCGTTTTCACCTTTGAAGGCGTTGGGGTCGATTGACTGTATCTTAGCTTCTGTTTCGGCTGGGGTCAGCTCGAGAGTAGATACGTCATCGACATAGTAAGGGTTACCAGTCGGATCGCAGACTGCGTCCGCGGCCGTATTGGTAACTGGGCAGGAGCCGAGACTATTAACAAGGCTGGTTTCCGCTACCGCAGATGCTGTCGGAAGGATACTCATTATTGATCCAGAAAAAGCAGATCCTAAGGTCCTCACCATTGAACCGAGCGTAGAACTGCTGGCGACTGGGATTAAGCTATATACAATGCTCCCCAAGAATGTGTTTTTCGATGTTATGTCAAGCGGACTTCTTGACCTTCGATCAAGTTCAGCTTCTTCTGCGAGGACCTTCTCTTTAACTCGATTGTAAGCTTTTAAAGAATTTTGTGATGCGGCTGATCCGCCTCCGGTTTGATAGTTTCCTCCAAGATACTTTCCGGCCCCGCTAAACATTGCATTAAAATAATCCTCACCCACCCATTCGGTCGCGACGTTTTTTGCAACGTTTTTAAAGACTTGGGTAAGGATTTTGGGGATAATAAAGGCTGCAATCGAACTGATCGCAACGCCCAAAGCAATCCTCCCTACAAGTTTTGCAACAATATGTATAGCTTTAGCAGCCTGCCCTAAAACTGGTATAAAGTTTAGGACAGTGGTTGCAAAATTGACGGCAGCTACGCCCATCTTAACGTACGAGCATGCTTCAAATGCTTGAGCAGTGAAGTTAATATTACCGGTGAGTGTTCCCAAACTTGACATCAAATTCTCGAAACTAACCGTTTTAATGCTTTCGTCGTTTGGATCAACAGCATCGCCAGAGAAAACCGCTTTTGAAGTTGCCGCTTCCATCGGCGTCTTTCCGGTGTCTGGGTCGGGTGTAGTCAGGATTTTATTATACCTATTCATGGGTCCACCATCATTAAGTCCCATTTGGGCGCCTTGGACCGCTTCGAAGTATCCAGTGACAAGGTTTAAGTACTGCAGGGACTGCTGTGCTGACATGTACGTCTGGATTGCCGACATTATTTCCACGCCAGCACATCCAACGGTCGCTGCGACTTTAGCTACGCTAGTTATTTTCGAGTTCAATGCGTCACGAACTGAATCGAGCGTAGTCTTACCCGAGAGTGACGTAGCGTCAATCGTGCCCGCATGAGTTGTTGTAGTTTGATTACCATCTTCGTCCACGTCGACATAAGAGCCGTAATCTGATATGCCGCCGTCTGACGCCATAGAATTACCTGCCGCCATCTTACGCCATGCTTCATCGGCGTTAGAGACTGCCATTGTAGCCCATGAATTGAATCGCGTGCGTTTTATCGCAAGTCTTGCTTCAGTCAGATTTTCCATTGAGTCATACCATCCGGAATTGCCCCCGCGCCAAGTTTTCGATGCCGATGCATATTGTTCTTTAAAACTCCCAATTTTAAAGGCGTCTTCTATGGATACTGGGTCAAGAGTAAGGTTAATTGCGGAATTATTAATTGCGGTAGCAATTTTAGAATTAAGGCCATTTGAGTTTGCAACTATCTTGGGAACAGCCGCACGATAGTTTCCTTTTGATTCTTCATAAACAAGCACTGTTACTGAGTGGCCTTCTGCATTAATATCCACTGGATAGACATGAGACTCCTTAAGCGCACTACGTTGTGTTTCAGAAAGACCAAAGTATGAGCCAGTTGACGACAACTGCATATCGAGTATGTTGTCCGAACGTAGAACAGAAGAGATACCGGCGCCATTAAACTCTTCAATGAATCTGTTTACTAGCGCAAATGGCATAAATGATTGAGAGACAAATATTAAAGATACCGCTGTAACCAAGAGGCCGAGAACAACAACGATAGGGGCGTGTTTCTTGAAAAATGAAAAATTACCTTTTATTCTCTTAGGATTATTACGGCTAGAACTATTTAACGATGATTCTGAGCGACCGGAGACATTCGAGACAAATGTTTCTTTTGAGCGGGCCTCTATTATTTCATCTGACATAGATGGTTATATAATACTATATCTAGAGAGTTTTTTCTAGCATAAGGATTAGCGCCCGCCAGTATTTGGAGCTTTTGGAATTATATAAGAATCTGGACTATCAGTTTCGTCGACCATAGGTTCGCCAGAATCGACCACTTCTTCGTGATTGCTTATTTCTGACGTTGGCACGCATTGCGCTTCTCCGCGTATCCCAGACTTCGAGACGGTAGAAACACAGATTATTGTTTCTTTTGATAAATCTAGATCTGTGATTTCGATTGATTTTTCTTCCGTAAAGCCAGCAAAGAAGTCATCGAGCAAGACGAAACTTAGAATTCCATCACTTTCAAAATCAATATGGACAGACGATGCTGATGTTTGGGTTAGTCGCAGATTAGAAACAGTCGCCGCGATTGCTTCGGGGAGATCAGACGATATATATATTTCTGGTGTTTCTTGCGCCAAAATATCTGTTTCAATATCTTCGAAGGCAGAATCCAAATCGGAAGTATATACGGCACCGCCAGTTCGTTCGGCTAACTCCAAATATGAGTCTGCGACTGAAGGCTCTGTGAGTATGTAAAAGTTTACAGGATCGATACTCTTGCTCAATTCCACCACTTCTTCAAGCGTAATTCCATCTCGGTCTGGGTTATGGTAATCGGCATCCGTCAAAACAACAAGGGATTTAGTTGCCCCCATATCCCACTTCAATTCGCGCATTAGTTTATAAGATGCAGAGAGAAGAGATTCTGGGGTATCTCCGCCGCCATCGACTTCAATACTTCTTATTAACATAGGTACGTTGTTCGGGTTGCAAGTTTCAAAACTGCAAAGCTGCATCGGTTCCGTTTCTGACAAGTCACCATACGTATATAATGCGACCTTGCCGCCCTTCCTTAATGTTCTATTTGCGGCAGAAATCGCACTGGCCCGAAACTGCGCTAGGAGTGGTTGCATCGATCTAGTGGTATCAAAGAGAATTGCCAAGTTCTGTATTGGACGATTATATGTGTTCGGTTCGAGCATGTTGTAGAGGTCTTGCATGGCGCGTTTGTATGTTCCCTGCTCAGCATAAGTGGCGTGACCAGACACAATTCTATCAAGATTCACGCGCTTACTACAGATTACGTCATAAAACTGGCAATAGGCTTTAATTTTTCCACTGTAGCCTTCTGATGGTTGATATGGTTTATATCCGCCTAATATCCCCTCGTACGCAAGACAGTCAGGAACAAATGCGCGATACTCAGAAAGATTCTCTCCGCGGCACGCCGCTGAACTGTGCGTGAAGATATTCATTTTTCCTTCTGGTAAATATAGTTTTGGATCACCAAATGTTAATGCGGCATAGATCCAATTCGGATGAACTTTTTGAAGCGTCCGCGAGACCACTTGTGCACCTTGTGAATACCCAGCAAGAACAATTTTTGTATTTGGGCATGTCCCCTGCATCAAAAACACTATAGTCATCGCTTCATCTGAACCCTCTTCGACTGAATCACCGTATGCTCCAAAGTCTCCTCCAGAAAGAAGTGCTCCGATTGAAGTATCAAATCTTTCCCAAGAAGAAATGCCAATACCTGGCGCAGGATATGAGCGACCAGACCAGCCACCAGGACGAGAACCTAATTCATATATATTATAACTGTAGCTAGTCGACCCAAATACATCGTCGACTGCTTGTTTAAAAGGTTTGAAATCTCGTTCACTATTTATTTCTGCGCCCGATCCGCGCGCAAAGATAAACATAATATCCGAACATATTAAATAGTTTTCGTCTTCTGGAGTAACACTTATAACTGGACGCATATTGAGTATACTTGATGCCAATAGCGCAATTACTATAATTAATACTTTGAGACTTTTTTCTTTCAGAAAATGACGATGCGATAGTCGCATACTTTCTCTCCTTTTTTATTTGATATAACATATACTACTTTCTGCATTTTCTCAAGCAACAGCTTTTTGAGTATGCTATAATGCAAACATAAAGGGAGAAAAGAATGGCTAAAGAAAAAAGTTATCGTGGTTTTGACCGACATTTTGAGAGTAGTATTTCGAATATATCAGAAAGCCAGTTACGTTGGGATGAATACTTCATGGGGATCGCCGAGGAAGTCGCAAAGAAATCAAAGGATCCTTCAAGCAAGAATGGTTGCGTAATTATCGATAAGAGGCATCGTCCCGTTTCGTTTGGTTATAACGGAACCATACAGGGCGCCGATGAATCAAAGATGACTTTGACTGAACGGCCGATGAAGTATTATTTTTCGATTCATTCCGAAATGAATGCTGTTTTGTTTGCAGGGCGCGACCTGACTGGTTACACGATTTACAACACGATTGCTACGTGCGAAAACTGTTTGAAGTATTGTCTACAAGCAGGTATTAAACGCTTTGTATATAAAGAGCTCCGCGTGCATTCTCATAAAACCGATTCAGCAAGATCGATGACTAATATCGATACCGATGAAGCTGTGATACGTTTATTAGCTGCCTGTCCCGATGTTGAAACTCTTAATATAGTAAATGGAAAGACTTATACCGAAGATATTCTATCTCAATATGAACCCGGAAGTCCCGAGCGCGAGCGTTTGCTAAAGTGGATTTAACGGAACGGGCTACCAACTGATTTTTTCTATGCCATTAGCTGTTAAGAAATCGTTGGCTTTCGTAAAAGGTCTAGAGCCGAAAAACCCAGCGTTCGCGGAAAGTGGTGATGGGTGGGCAGATTCAATAACGAGATGTTTGCTTTCGTCGATGAGTCTTTTTTTAGAACGAGCATCTCTGCCCCAAAGTATAAAAACTAAATGAGGACGCGTTTCGTTTAAAAACTTTATGACATCTTCAGAGAAGGTTTCCCAGCCTTTATTGCGATGAGAACCCGCAAGATGAGCTTCGACTGTCAGAACATTGTTTAATAGCAAGACTCCTTGTTTAGCCCATTTCGTTAAATCTCCATTTGGATTGTGATGACGATAATCGTTTACGTCTAACTTTAGATTCGGATTCATGATTTTTAAATCATCATACAGCCGTCCTAAGTCGGAATCGATTTCTTTATATATGTTGATTAACGATGGCGGGATTTTTTCATTGCTTGGCACTGAGAAAGCAAGCCCCATAGCCGCTCCTGGAGTATGGTACGGATCTTGTCCCAAAATCACAACTTTGATATCGTTGAGGTCAGTTGAAAAAGCGCGGAAAACTACATCTTTTGGTGGAAAGATTGTCTTACTAGCATATTCTTTTTTTAAGAAATCGGAAAGCTCCTGGAAATATGGTTTTTTGAACTCGCGTTCTAAAAACGGTTTCCAAGAGCTGTGTATCATGATTATTTTTTGGTCTTTACGGCTGGTTGACGAAAGAGTTTATGAATAAGATAACCAAATCCGAAGCAGACTGCTATAGCGGTAATGAGCGAACCAGCATAAGGTATCATTCCAAGTAATTCGATTAGCACAATACCAACAGTGAATTTTAGTAGAATATGAAGTTTTTCTTTCTTGAAAACTTTTTTGGCAAGGACTTCACCAATAACCCCACCCGTGACTGATGTGGAGAGGTAGGCAAATAGTGCATAAAACGCTAACCCGATAATGCCCAAAGGAAGTCCTATGATAGTAACCATAACAAATACCGCTGCAAGTGGAATGACGATAATCAGCCCAAGACCAAGAGCAAGGTCTTTCCACGCGTTTACTGCTTCGAATTCGCTCAACAATCTCTTTGAAAACTTTATGCAAATACTAACAAGGATAATTGTCGCAAGGAGACGCGCCAACAAGAATATGATTTTGTCAGTGATAGTTGCCGCGAAAGTGATATTTCTGTTTTTGGAACCGCTGTAAGTCTCTGTGGCTCCGGTTGCCAGTTCATCGAGACCAGATATTACGGCACTGTCATTATATTTAAATGTCCCCGCAACGGACGATCTTCCTTTAATTACTATTTCGTCGAAGCCAACATTAAGGTCGCCATCAATGGTGACATTCTCCAATACGAGGCGATTCCCGCTAATAAAAACACTACCATGGAGATTGGCTTTTATAAGCACCGTATTCCCGAAACCGAAGATGTCCCGACCCACGTTGGCCTCTTCCGTAATTTCGACAGCGTTTGCTGCAACGAATAAATCTTTATCTATTTCGCCAGATATAACGATTGAATTGCCCGCGATGGCAGCATATTCTGAGGAACCAGTAAACTGTACGGAATTTCCAGCGAAGGCCGCAAATCCAGCCACTTCATCATTTGAAAGAACCTGATTGCCGGCAAGAAAGTAGGAATGGCTAATTCTTCGTCTTGAGTTGACTTCTCCTCCAGCTTCAGAGTAGACTTTTTCGTCGACTTCTTCGAGATCTTCTTCTGTTTCGGTGCTGGTCAAAATTGGTAAGTTTTCGTCAGCGCAATTTGTCACGACCGGATTGCCATCTTTGTCATATCCAGTTATTTCACCACCAGTGCAAGCGTGTGCGGGTGAAATTGTCATCGCAAAGCCGATAGTCAGTGCAGAGGCAACACCCAAAACTATCTCAGAAAACAATTTGAATTTTTTAGCCATAATACTCCTTACTCCACTAATTATAGACTATTCGACGAAAGTTGTTAAGCCTAAACTAATTTCTTTTTTAGTATTTCGGAAACAGCAGATGGGTTTGCTTTTCCTTTAGACTCTTTCATCACTTGCCCAACGAGAAAACCTAAAACTTTTTCTTCGCCAGACCTATAATCCAGTTGAGCTTTTTGAGTTTCTGGTTTAGCAAGAACCGAATCGACTAAAACCTCAAGCGCATTCGAGTCATTTTCTTGAATCAAGTTTAATTCTTTAGCTAGCTCTCTCGCCGTTTTTTGGGAGTGTTTTGTTTCGAAGAGCTTAACAAACACTTCCTTTGCAGCTGTTGATGAGAGTTCGTTTTTTGACTTCATTTCCGATATTTCGATTAATTGCGGAACCGTTGGTAGGTGATCATTTAGTAGGCTTTGGTTCTCTTCAGCAAGAAGAACTGAAGCAAAAAGATTCGCGATGTAGTCAATTGGCTTTTCGGCTGAATTAATCTCAGCAAGACGCTTAATTAGCTCAGGATAGTCTAATAGGACTTCTGTCGTATCGCTTGGAATCAGATTTGTAAATAGTCTTCGATATTCGGCAGGTAGGGTTGAGCATTTTTTATACTCAATGTCAATAAACTCTTTTGAAAGATTCAAAGGAGGAAGATCTGGTTCTGGCATATAACGATAGTCTTGCGCTTCTTCCTTACTACGCTGACTGGTCGTTTTTCCAGTCGCGTCAGACCAGCCACGTGTTTCCTGAATAACTCTCTCTCCGGCGTCTAAGATTTTTGATTGGCGAGAGTACTCGTATTCTACAGCTCGTTCAATACTTCTGAACGAGTTAAGATTCTTTATCTCGGCGCGCGTACCAAGTTCTTTTGCTTCTGGGAGCTTCAACGAAATGTTTACGTCGAAACGCATATTGCCATTATATAAATCGCCGTTGGTCACGTCGGCATAGATCATATTGCGCCACAATTCCTTACAGTAGTCGCGCGCTTCTTCCGGTGACGAAATGTCTGGCATAGATACAATCTCCAAGAGCGGCGTGTCTACGCGATTAAGATCAACTAGCGAATATGAATCGAAATGTGACAACTTTCCCGCATCGCCTTCCAAGTGTGCGTGTTCGATGCGAATCTTCTTCCCGGACGGAAGCTCAACGTGCCCCTCACCTACGATCGGATGATAAAACTGAGTAATTTGGTATCCTTTTGGCGAGTCTGGGTAGAAGTAGTGTTTGCGATCGAATCGCGAACATGCATTGATCTTCGCATTCATAGCAGCGCCAGCACGAATAGCAAGCTTAACAGCTTCTTCATTTAACCGTGGGAGCATGCCCGGAAGAGCATAATCGACTGGTGACACGCAAGAATTTGGTTCTTTTCCTCTTGCATCGTTATCAACTTCAGAGAATAACTTGGTTTTTGTCTTTAGTTGAACGTGACATTCAATGCCTATAGTTATTTCGTATTTTCTTTTGTCCGTCATTAAATAGCTCCTAAATCTCTTAGCGCCGTTTTAAAAACTGCAAGTGCATGGCGTGCTTGATGGTATTCAATTCTGAATCCTGGTTCGTGAGCAATTTGATTGCGCAGCTTATGTGCGTTCCAAACGGCATTCAGTTGAGAGAACTTTTCCTTACCACATTTTTTAAGTCTTTCGCCCATGGTTTTGCCAGGAATTCCCATCTCACATAGCGCTTTATCTAGAAGTTTATCACCCTCAACAACAGCCATACTGTAGCTCTGTCGATTGTCTTTCGTTAGAGAGTTTTCAATCGCTAAAAAGTCCGATTGATATTCAAGTTTATTAAACGAGTACTTTCGCTTCGACGTTAATATAATGGCCACAAAAACAAGAATACCAATTACTGCGATCGATCCAAAAATCGCATAAAATGATGCTGCGTTGTTCATTACGATATTTCCTCCACAAGTTTAAGCAGGTTCTTGTCACTACGTCTAGGACCGATCATTTGTAGACCAAGCGGTAGGCCGTTATCATTCTTCCCGACTGGGAATGCGACTGCCGGCAGGCCAGCAAGGTTAACCGGCACAGACATGACATCCTCTAGATACATAGCTACCGGGTCGCTAGTTTTTTCGCCAATCTTGAAAGCGGGGTTGGGCGAGACTGGACTCAGAATTGCGTCGACTTTTTTAAAAGCACGGTCAAATTCGTTGACGATTAAAGTTCTTACTTTTGCTGCCTTGAGAAAATATGCGTCATAAAAACCTGAACTCAATACAAAGTTACCGATCATAATACGTCGTTTATTTTCGCGCATAAAGCCTTCATTCCTTGTATTACTGAATAGCTTATCGAGCGAGGTATTTTTGTCGTCAGCTTTTAATTCCTTAGTTCGATAACCATAACGAATTCCGTCGTAGCGCGATAAATTAGAAGCGACCTCCGCGGGCTGAATAATGTAGTAGGCCGCAAGTGCGTATTCTAGGGTTGGCATGGATAATTCGATTACTTCGTATCCGTTAGACTTAAAATAGGATAGTTTTGCCTCTAACGCCGTTCTTATGTCATGGTCAAGCCCCGAGCTTTCCGTGAATTCTTTGATAAATCCAATCTTCTTTTTGGTTAGCTTAGTGTCGCTTGTCCCGTAATAATCAGGCAGAGTAGTTTGGTCTTTTTTATCTTGGCCCGACGCAATCGACATGAGCAAATCTAGATCTGATGCAGATTGTGCGAAAAAACCAATTACGTCTAGGCTTGAAGCCATTGCAACTACGCCGTAACGAGAAATTGTGCCGTAGGTCGGTTTTATCCCATACACCCCATTGAAAGACGCTGGCTGTCGAATTGATCCTCCCGTATCGGAACCAGTAGCAAACTCTACACAGCCGAGAGCAACCGCAACAGCCGAACCACCACTTGATCCGCCGGCTACCCTTGTTTTATCTGCTGAGTTTTTTGTTGGTCCATAGAAAGAGTTTTCAGTCGAGGACCCATGCGCAAAGGCATCTAGGTTAACACAGCCAACGCAGATCGCATCTTCTTCGTTGAGTTTCTCTGCCGTAGTCGAATCTACTGGGGATATAAACTCCGTGAGGATTTTAGCAGAAGCATCGGCTGGTCGGTCTTTTGAGAGAAAATTCGCCTTGAGTGCATATGGTACACCGGCTAGACGCCCAACCTTTTGGCCTTTTTTTATTCTTTTATCGATTTCTTCCGCTTTTTCTATGGCGCGCTTTTCATCGACGAATGTGAAAATATTATATTCTTTAGTTTCTTCTATGCGTTTTAAAGAAGCTTTTACTAGAGAAACTGCCGTGGTAGATTTGTTAGCTATTTTCATATTTATAGAACCTTTGGAACCTTTATCTGATTATCTTCAGATTCTTTTGTGAGGGCAAGAAGACCGTCGCGATTAGCATCTTGATCAATTATTTCGTCTGGCCTCCATATATTTTCCATTTCGAAAGCTTGATATGTTGGCGCAACGCCCGTCGTGTCGAGTTCATCAAGTTTTGATATATATTTAAAAATGTTTTCTAAGTCGTCTTTTAAAGCCTTTTTTTCTTCTGCTTCAAGAAAAAAATTGCTCAAGTCGGCTAGATGTTCAATTTCTTTTTCTGTAACTTCCATCGATGGAAATTATATCACGCACGACGGATTTTATAAACTACTGTGTTCGTTAAGTTTAGTTTCGAGTTCTTTAATAAACTCTTCGCGCTTGTCGATGGTCGCTTTTTGAGCGTCAATCATTTCATTTTTAGATACAAAACTTATAGCCAAAATAACATTCAGCGCCAGGCTAGCTACTAAGGCGGCAATAACAATAAAAGTAATTTTCCTTGACTTGTTTTGGTCACGTGGAGCCGACATGATTGATGACTGATTCTGAACAGGTGATGGTTCCGAAATGGCTCTTTCGATTTTCTCGTCGCTCATATTTGGTTTAATTTTAGCATAAGCTGGAGTCAAAAACAACGTCGATTTTTAAGATTGGCTGGCTGGTGATTTTTTAGAATGAATTGTCGTTTCAATCTCTGCTATTGAATCACGGAGTAAAGCAGCCCGTTCAAACTCTAGATTAGCAGCAGCAAGTTTCATCTCGCTTGTTAATTGTTTTATGAGGCTTGGTAATTCTTCTTTTGGAATCCTTTTTATATCGAACCTGGATTTTTCTTCTTTCTCTGGGATAATCGCACGCAAACCAACGGATATTTCTTTTGAAACTGTCTTCGGCGTAATATGATGCTGTTCGTTGTATGCCTTCTGAATATCGCGTCGGCGCATAGTTTCGTTTATGGCCTTTTCCATACTCTCGGTAATGATGTCGGCATACATGATAACTTTGCCCTCAATATGCCGCGCAGCTCGGCCTATTGTCTGGATAAGTGCCGATTCGCTTCTAAGAAATCCTTCTTTATCGGCGTCGATAATTGCAACGAGTGAAACCTCTGGTAGATCTAGACCTTCACGAAGGAGATTAATTCCAACCAGCACATCGTAGACCCCAGTGCGAAGGTCTCTAAGTATATCGCTACGTTCTAGCGTATCAATATCGGAATGGATATAAGCTGTTTTAATGCCTCGTTCTTTAAGATGGTCGCTTAAATCTTCTGCCATTCGTTTTGTCAGAGTTGTAACGATGGTCCTTTGTTTTTTTGCAATACGAGTATCAATTTCCTCAATAAGATTGTCAATTTGTCCTTCGCTTGGACGTACTTCGATTTCTGGGTCCAATAGCCCTGTTGGGCGAATTACTTGTTCGGCCGGCTTTGGACAGTTAGACAACTCGTAATCGCCCGGTGTTGCGGAAACGTATATTGCATGCGATATGTGTCGATAAAACTCTGGGAATGTCAGTGGCCTGTTGTCAAGCGCACTAGGCAATCTAAAGCCATAGTCAACTAGGCTTTGTTTTCTTGAGTGATCTCCGTTATACATACCACGGACTTGAGGCAGCGTCATATGTGATTCGTCGACCAAAAGAAGAAAATCTTTCGGAAAAAAGTCTAACAAAGTAGATGGCGGCTCGCCGGCTTTGCGCCCTTCAAGATGACGAGAGTAATTCTCGATTCCTTTTACGAAGCCAGTTTCTTTTAGCATTTCTAAATCGTACTTTATCCGCTGCGAAAGGCGTTGTGCCTCAAGATACTTTTGATGCTTTTCGAAATACTTAAGTCTTTCATCGTATTCTTTCTCAATAGATGCGAGAGCACGTTGAAGATCAGAATCGGGCGTTGCATAGTGTGTGTTCGGAAAGATGTGGATATGATCTGGTTTTTCTCTGACTTCGCCAGTAAGAGGATCAATTATTTTGATCGATTCTAAATTATCAAAACCAAATTCAAAACGATATGCCCATTCGCCAGAGGCTGGAAAAAGGTCAATCGTATCACCCATAACACGAAAGTTCCCCCTTTCAAATGCGAGATCATTGCGATGATATTGAATGCCTACGAGTTCGCGAATGAAGCTTATTTGGTCCTTAATCACTACATCACCCGTCGTCACCCAACCCGAGGAATGCCTCCAAAGCGGGAGCGACATCTTTTGATAGTTTGCCGGAGACCCAATGCCATAAATACATGAAACGGATGCTACTATTATAACGTCATCACGAGTGAGTAAAGCTTCAGTTGCCCCATGTCGTAGCCGATCTATTTCTTCATTTATTGCAGAATCCTTTTCAATGTACGTGTCGGTAGAGGCTATGTAAGCTTCTGGTTGGTAATAATCAAAGTATGACACAAAGTAATGGACTTCATTTTTTGGGAAAAAGTCTCGAAATTCGGAATAGAGCTGTGCGGCTAATGTTTTATTGTGCGCAAGAACCAATGTCGGTTTTCCATATTTTTGAATAATATTCGCCATTGTAAAAGTCTTCCCAGATCCGGTCACGCCTAGTAAAACTTGTTCTTTTATGTTCTTCTTTAACCCATCGGTGAGCTGTTTGATAGCTTTTGGCTGATCGCCGGTTGGACTATACTTCGAAACTAATTGAAAATTCATTGATCATTCCACATTCTTTGTATTTCGTAGATTAGTATAGCATAAGAGATATTATTATTCCATTGTAAGTATTCGTGCGTCAAAAGAGACCGGCCGGTAGCCGATCTCTCGCTGATGCGCGCCCACCCTGGGGCACATTGTTTTGTTTTAATCCGCTGTTTTTGTTTTAATGTAGTCTCCACACTCCACTAATGAATCAGTGGAACCCCGTGAAGCGTATCAGCTTAAGCTTATTTTAAATAACCTTTTTAGCTTTGTCAAGTACAATAACATAAAAATGTTGTAAAAATTACCAGTCTTCCACTAATGTAAAATCATGCCCCGCGATAGATATTATTGATTCAGGCTTAGCACCAAGCGAGGTTAATTCGGCTCGTATTCCAAGCTTCTTCAGAATGTCACGAAGCCGATTGACGGATGCGTAATTGTTAAAATCTGTCATACGAGCGAATTTTTCGATTTTTTCGCCTTTAACAATGTATTTAATATCATTTTCTTCACTTACTTCTTTTTCAATATTCCATGACGTTTTTACTGCCGCCCGCGGCAATGAAATAGTAGGCAGATTATCTTCGCTGTCTAATAATTCAGATTCATCAGTTTTGTTTTCTTCTATTCGATCTTTTTCTTCTGTTTTTCTAGACTCAACTATTTTGCGAAGCCCTCTAAGCAATTCTGTTAGGCCTTCGTGTGCGGAGGAAGAGATCGCATAGATTTCTACTTTCGGATTTCTGTTCAGAACTGACTGTTTTTGCATTTCGATGATTTCCGGCTCTAAACCTTCACATTTTGTTAAAGCGACGATTTCTGGACGATCCTTCAAATCGGAATACTTTTCAAGTTCTTTCCTAATAGTAACGTACGCTTCGCCCGCATCGGAGCTGTAAACATCTATTAGATGAAGCAAAACTGATGTGCGATCAACGTGACGAAGAAATGCATGCCCGAGACCTTTGCCTTCAGCTGCCCCTTCAATCAAACCGGGAATGTCAGCAATTAGCAAGTCCTTCCCGTCAATAGTAGCAACTCCAAGGTTAGGGTTGATAGTTGTAAATGGATAATCTGCTATTTCCGGTCTAGCATTTGATACTACCGAAAGAAGCGTAGATTTTCCCGCATTCGGGAGGCCGACCAAGCCGACGTCTGCAAGCAGTTTTAGTTCGAGCTCAGCCTCAAATTCTTCTCCGGGCTCGCCTACTTCGGCGATTATTGGAGCCTGGCGTACGCTTGATTTAAAATGCGCGTTACCAAACCCGCCATCGCCGCCTCTTGCAATTACCGCTTCTTCTTGATCATGAGTTAAATCAGCTATTATTACGCCGTCTTTTTTTACGACAGTCCCAATAGGTACTTCAACAATAAGGTCTTTGCCACTACGGCCAGCTGAACGAGTACCGGAGCCATTTTTCCCGTCTTCTGCTTTTAATTCTGGATTATAACGAAAATCGAGTAAGGTGTTTGTGTCTTTATCTGCGCGAAAAATAATAGAGCCACCGCGACCGCCATCGCCACCATCGGGTCCTCCTTTTGGTATGTAGATTTCATGGCGGAAAGAGACAGCTCCATCGCCGCCTTTTCCTGCGCATAATTTAACTTTTGCCGTATCAACAAACATGAATTATATTATATAACTTTTTTGTAAAAACTCAAGCTTAGAGCTGTTCGTGGATGAATGAATAACTGCTCCACTCTGCGTAGTCGAGAACATGCGTGCCGACTCTCCCCCATCCCTGTGGGCCATTCATATCAGTAACAGTGATAGTTCCATCTCCATTAACGCTAATGACTATGCCGACGTGGCCATAATATCCACTCTCTGAGACAAATACGGCACCGTATTCTGGGTTACGATCGATACGATATGCGCCGTATAACTGATTGTCCCAATAACGAGCATTACCAAGTCCAGACGGGAGAGGCATGCCGTTGTCATATCTCCATTGCCATGCATACCATGTACACCAACCATATGGCATTGGATTGTATCCGGTGTAAGTCATGCTCGGGCGTGGTGGGTAATATACTGGTGTCGGAGCTGGCGGAACATACTCTGGGCGTTCGGTTTCTGGAACGACACCATTTGGAACAACTATTTTTGTTCCCGCAATAACACCACGCGCTGTTAGGTTGTTTTTTTCTTCAATCTCGTTTGCTGCAGAGCCATATTTTTCGGCTATCGAAGCAGTGGAATCTCCTTCTTTAATCGTATATACGATCCCAGATACACTAGGTAAGTAAAGAGTTTGTCCGGCCGATACGTCGGTTGTCTTAAGCCCGTTAGACCAGCGAATTTGATCCGTCGATAATCCAAAAGAGTTGGCAATAGATTCCATTGACTCGCCATTGCCGACTTCATATTCAATTACTCCTTTCGCCAAAGAAGAGGTATCGACTATGTTTGTTTTTTCTATACGCGTAGACGCAGTCTGGTTAATTGAATACTGAGTAACGGCTGAAATGTAATCCATATTTAGGTAGCTTGACGATCCTAAAGAAACATTATTTGCGATCTCTGCGACGATATAGAGTTCAGATAGCTGATCGACAGAGACCGAATAGTTGCTATCGGAAATAGCCATCATGATTGGAACGCCGTTCTCCTCTGTGGTCTTATTTTGAGAACCAAAATATACCAGCCCCAGAACTGCCGCCGCAGTCAAAATGTAACCAATCGCTTTTACAAACGGGTGTTTATCGGATTTTGATGTTTTATTGGTTTTCATAATTGAGAATTACAGAGAACTTGGCAATGGACGCGGTTCTGAATATGCTCAGCCTCTGTGTAACTATAATACATCAAACCATCATCTCCTGTCAAGAAATAAAGATAAGAAGTGTTTGCCGGATTTGCGGCAGAAATAAGTGCTTCTAGTCCAGGGTTCGAAATCGGACCGCACGGTAATCCAGCATATAACCGCGTGTTATAACATGAATCTATAGCAAGAACAGAGGCGTTATCTGGATATAGAACGCGGTTTGGATCCGCTTGATCAGCCGCATACGAAGCCGTAACATCAGAGCCGAGGAGCATCCCGTTCGTTAAACGAGTCCAGAAAATCTGTGAAACGATTTTTTGATCTTCTTGCGATACCGTTCCTGCCTCTTTTTGAATAATTGAAGCCATAGTTATACCATCGTGCAGTGAATAGCCTAACGCATTAAAGATTAGTTTCAGATGATTATCCTCTACAACTTTATAAAGTTCATCGAGCATCCTCTTAATGATCGTTTCCACCGAGTCTTCTTTATAAAATTCATAAGTTTCACCAAATAAGTACCCCTCTAGCGATGCACCTATTGGCTTATCAACAAGGACCGGATGATCATATTGCTTCGAGAATGCTAAATTAACTTCTTCTGCAGAATATCCAGTTTCGATAAGCCTTTTTTTAATATCATTTAGTGTTTCGCCTGGCAAGACAGTAAATCTAAATACTGAAGCTTCACCTGTTGTTTCTTTAAGTTTAGAAAAGATAATCCCCACCGGCATGGACGAAGATAGCTTATGAACACCATATTTAAGCTCGTTCGAACCACCAATAATTTTTGCGTATATCTTGAAGGCAAGGGTATTCCTTATTAGCCCTTCTTGCCTAAGTTTTTCGGCTATTTCGGAAACCGTAGCTCCTTGTTCAATGTTAAAATCAACAACCTTACAGACGTCGGACGCGTTTTGCTTCTCTGTGTCTCCACATGAATTCGAGTCGTTCACTGCTAATGTATTTGTTCGATACCAAAGAATTGCCCCTAAAACGCTTATACAGCTAATGATGGTAAACGCTATTAAAAAATGAACTAGCCGATGTTTCTTGGGCGAGGTTTTTCTAACTTTCTTCGATTTATATTTCGCTTCAATATCATCAGCTTCTTTTAAAGAAACTTGTATCTGCGCAGAAGTATCAAATTGATCAGCGGCATAATTGCTTAGATGTTGAGTGTTTGTTGTACTCTGAGCATTATTGATGCGTCGATCTAGATTCTCTAGAAAGTCTTGCAAAATTATGGTAGCCGCCTCGGTGTCTAAATCGCCGGCCTTTTTGTCGTATCCGCTATTGCTTAAGTTTTGTCTCGCTTGAACTGATGTAAGCGATTCGTCTTGATAATAAACTCTGATTTCTTTACTATTAGTTTTATTGTTTACTAGTGCTGTCGTAAGCTTATCTGAAAAATCCTTAACAAATTCGCTCTGTTTGGTGAGTTGGCCCTGGAGATTTCTTGGCATGCCCACTACAACGGCGTCTGCATTTTGGGAGAAACATAACCTAACAATATTAATAATTTCTTGACCATCTACCATCATTACGCCATACGGGACAGCGATTTTAACGCTAGTATCAGCTCTAGCAACACCTATGCGTTTTTCTCCGACGTCTAAACCAATTAGTTTCATAATTCTTAATTTTAATGAGTTGTTAGTCTTCGGTGTTATTAGGGTTGTCAACAATCAGATTGATATGAACTTGGTTAGGATTGCTTGGTACAGAATTGACCCAAAAGTATGATTTTTCTGGTTTAGCGTCGATAACTCCCGGGAATGAATCTTTGAGTATAGGTTTAATACGACCTAGCTTTTCGCCCTGAATTTTCTCAAGCACTGCTGTCTCGCTAATATCAGCGCCAACTCTATATGTTGTTTTTAACTTTGCGCTGTATGTATTCTCATCGCTTTTTGAAAAGTACTCGACAAACGGATCTCCAATGGAATAGAGTCTTTTGCCCTCTTCGACATTTGCTTTAGTCTTAATGAATTCTTCAATCCTGACATTATCAACCGTTAGAACACTGTATGTTGTTTTTGCTGATATTTGAGGAGTTACTCCCTCTTTCACTTCCTCGCCAGCACCTGGAGTTGCTTTTGGTTCTGTAGCTTCAATTTTAAAACTAGCTTCGATTGGCATGACCGTGTTGGACATTTTGGCAAAGAGTTCGTTCTTGCTATTTTCAGAAGATTCTCCCTTCATTTTATCAAGAGCTAAGTCGATGTCACTTTGCAAAACTACTGTAACTATATTGGAGGTTCCGCCAGAAATGTCGGATGGATTATACACAGAGAGGCCGCTGATCGTTGAACTCCACCCATCTGTGTTTGCAGAAACGTTATAATCTTCGCCTGCAGCGGCGGCTTTTACAGGAACCTTCGCGGAAATCTGACAATAATCTTCGTCTGGATCTAGGTCGGCGCTGTAGTTTTCGCAGATACTGAGCTTGTTTGGGCTCTTTCCGGTAGGACCATTGAGGGTCACGGTTGCTGCTGGTGTATAATTGCGACCATTAAGAGAAAAGATCGTGCTTGAATCTATAGTAACCGACGCGCCGTTATATGATGTGAAGTAATAGATGACCGCAACTTCGCCAGAAGCTGACTCGCCTATATCTTTTTTGCCAGTCGCAGTGAATTTTACAGATTGATCTTTCTCGAGTTTTTCTTCGCGAATGTAGAAAACTCCGTTTTCTGCTTTTTCGTCGGCTGGTTGCAATGTTAGTACAATGTTCTCAGAAAAATTAGCTGATGTAGTTTGAACATAAACGTTCACTTCAACGTCAGGAGCAATTTTAAATGCCCAAAATAAGAAGCCTGCAAGACAAACGATTGCAATAACGCCAAAAATAATCCATGCCTTATGAGAACTAAACCACCCGCCAGAACCTGATTTTGATGCTTTTTTGGACTTTTTTTCTTCTTTCTTAGAGGTCTTTGTCTTATTCTTTTTCGATTCTTTATTGGCTTTATTATCTGTTTCTTTAATCTTGTCGTCGCTGTCGTCTTCTTCATCGTTGTCTTCATCTTCTTCATCGTCGTCATCTTCTTCGTCATGCTCATCGTCATCTTCATCCCCTTCGTCGTCATCTTCTTCGTCTAAATCATCTTTCTTTTCGCTGTCTTCTTCGGCTTCGACCATGTTTACAGCTTGCTCTTCTGCGGTGAGTTCTGTTTTCGTTGTCTTCTTGGTTTCTTTTTCGGCTTGCTGCTGTCCCGGCATGACCGGACGAGATTTAAGTGATGGCGCAACTGGCAGATCAGCAGTCATTGCAAGTTTAATGAGCGCATCGTCTGTTGAAACCAAAACGACAGCTTTTTTTTCGGCTTTAGCAGCACGAGCTATAAGCTTGACATTCACGGCGCTTAAAAGAACATTAGGTTTCTTAGGTGGAACAATCGCGACTATTTTTTCTTTGGTTGCCTTAAGTTTAGAAAGAACATCTGTAATATCGTCATTTGGTTCAATATAAATAGTTTCTTTGTTCATATGAATTTAATATACCACATTTTTAAAAGCTTGTGTTAAAATAATATGTGATGGGCATTTTTAATATAAAGAAAAATTCACAATCAGCCCAGCAATCAACGCAGGCTGTTGCGCCAGTGAACCCAATCGATACTGGTAAGTTGGCGGATTTAGCCCTGAAGACAATTCAGGATGGTATTTTGATCGTCAATAAAGACGGCGTTATCAAATATATTAATCCGGCAGCCGTAACGATGATCGGTTGCGAAAAAGCAGAGAACGCATTAAATCTTGATTACTCTCTCGTAATGAAGTTTGAACGAAGTGACGGCGAACGAGTTGACGATAATAATAATGAATTCTTAAATGCTATCAAGACTAATCAAGCATTCGAGTCAAGGAGCTTTGTTCTAGTCGCAAAGCAAAGTGACAAAAAGACACCTATTGCTCTTCGCGCTACGCCTTCTGGCGACAGACACAGTGATAGAATTATTACATTCCGGAATATAGCAAAAGAGCTCGAGGAGGAAGGCGCTCAAACTGAGTTTATCTCTACTGCAAGTCATGAAATGCGTACGCCAGTAGCTTCAATCGAGGGTTATTTAGGTTTGGCTTTAAACCCACAAACTGCCACAATTGACGCGCGCGCGAGACAATATCTTGAGTCTGCACATAACGCAAGTCAGCATCTAGGTAATTTGTTTAGAGACCTATTGGATATTACGAGACTCGATGACAAAAGAATACATACACATATGGTTCCTCTGGAGCTGACCGGGTTTGTGAAAAAGTTTACGGATGAATATATCCCGAAGTTTAAAGAAAAGAACATTAGCTATAGCTTCGGCGCAGAGTCCATGAAGAGTAAAAGATTCACTGGGGGAAGGTCTATCGACCAGGTCATTTATACTTTCGCCGATGTGGATTTTCTTGGAGAGATATTGGCTAATCTTGTTGAGAACGCCATAAAGTATACGCCAGATGGTGGGGCGGTTTGGGTCAACGTCCAAGGCGATGGCGATCGTGCTTTAATAAATGTAACCGATACCGGTATTGGAATTGCGCCAGAGGATCTGCAACATATTTTCCAAAAGTTTTATCGAGCAGATAATTCTCAAACAAGAACTGTCGGAGGTACTGGTTTAGGGCTCTACTTGGTTAAACAACGAGTCGAAGCTATGTCTGGACGCGTTTGGGTGGAAAGCGCTTTCGGCGAAGGATCAACATTCTACGTCTCCTTGCCTAGGTTAACTGCGGAAGAATTCGAAAAACGCCAGATAGCCGAACAGAATCAAAAAGCTGTTCAAGCGTTTGCGGAAAAGGATTTACAAGCCAATGTCTCTGCTAATGCCGCACAAATAACGATTGGCCAGGGGCAAGTTAATACGCAAGGGCCAAGTTTTGACCCAACAGTCCTAACTGCATCCTCATCTCCATCTCTTTCGCAACAACCAGATGTTGTTCAGAACCCACAGAGTGCTCCAGCCCCTCAAACTAATACTCTACCTCAACCTTCAGCCAGTGAGTCTACCTCTCCGACTACTCCGCCTGCAACGCCACAGTCGTCGCCGAATCTAGACCCTAATCTACCGCCGATGGTTGTGCCTAATTCAATGATGCAACAGGTGCAGACTCCAGTTTATCAGCAGACGACTATGCCTACCGTCGGTGCTGCGCCTGCGCTGCAGCCACTTCAACAAGTCCAAGTGCCATCTCAATCAGTCCAGTCTTCAACCCAGCAAGTTCCACAGCAACAGATACAGACACCAAATCAGCAACTTGCACCGCAACCAGTACAGCAGACGATGGCCCAAACCCAGTCGCAGCAACCAGCACTCCAGTCTATGTCCCAAACTGTAGCACCTCAGGCTTTTGCGCAGGCACCAATTCAGCCGTCGGCTCAACCACCAATTACTCAACAGCCGGTCACTCAACTTCCGAATCAACCGCCTGTTGTTACTCAGCCTATACAAAGCAACCAAAATATAATACAATAAGGTAAATGGAGGAAGATAATAACTTATGGCAAAGATAATGGTGGTCGAAGACGACCAAAGCTTAAGAGAGATTTACTCTATACGCTTAACTGCGGAAGGGTATGAAGTTGTATCGGCTGGTGACGGTGAAGAAGCTCTGGCAATTGCAGTGAAAGAACGACCCGATTTAGTTCTTTCTGATGTGATGATGCCGAAGATTTCAGGATTTGATATGCTTGATATCCTAAGATCGACTCCCGAGACGAAAAACATCAAAGTAATAATGATGACAGCATTGTCGAGCGATGACCAACGAAAACGTGGGGAGAATCTTGGTGCCGACAAATACTTGGTAAAAAGCCAAGTTGGGATTGAAGATGTCATTGCCGCTGTTCACGAAGTGCTCGGTGGCGCTGCTGGTGCACCGATGCCAGACTTGCCACCTGCTCCTAATATTCCAGCTGATCAGCAGATGCCTGTCCCTACTCCCAAAATCGTAGATGAAGCTGGCGCTGTTACTCCTCCAAGTTCAACAACGCCCGAGGTTCCGGTTGCACCGGTTGCAGTTCCTAATCAACCTGTTTCGGCCGCTCCGGCCACAGCTCCTGTGCCACCTGCCCCTGTAGCCACAGTTGAGGCTCCGGTTGCACCGGTTGCAGTTCCCAATCAACCTGTTTCGGCCGCTCCGGCCACAGCTCCTGTGCCACCTGCCCCTGTAGCACCTCAAGGAGATCCTAATGCCCAACAACCAACCCAACCAGCAGCCCCGGCTCAATAAACAGTTAGCGCTCGCACTTGGTATTAGTCGCCGTGAAGCGGACGACCTAATAGCTTCGGGGCGGGTTGTCGTTGATGGAAATGTCGCCGTTCTTGGAGCGAGATTTTCGTTTGGTTCTCATGTCGAAGTAGATAAAAAAACAATCGAATTTAGCGATCAGTATCATTATGTTGCCATGAATAAACCAGTAGGTTATGTCTGTTCAAGAAAGAGACAAGGTGAAGCTCCCACTGTTTATGAATTACTCCCGGAAAGATTCAGAAAGCTCAAAACTGTTGGACGTCTTGACAAAGAATCTTCTGGTTTAATTCTATTCACTGACGATGGTGATTTTGCGTTCAAAATGACGCATCCGAAGTTTGCAAAATCAAAAACGTATCAAGTCGAGCTAGATCATAATCTTGAGCCTTTACATCAACAAATGATTTCAGATTATGGAGTGCAATTAACTGACGGCGTATCGAAACTCGGGTTAACGCGTCTTGACCCTGATAGCTCACATAATAGACGTCATTTTGAAGTATCGATGCATGAGGGCAGAAATCGACAGATCCGGCGTACATTTGCCGCATTAGGGTATGATGTAAAAAAATTACATAGAACTAGTTTTGGTAAATATGAATTGGGTGGTTTAAAAACCGGCTCGACAATTGAAGTCTCACCTTAGAGTCATGCTTTCAGTCAATGACTTAGGAGTTTCGATAGCTTAGCTTTGAGTCCGGTTTTTTCTGGAGATGCTAGTAGGGTATCAACGGCTACGCGGAGTAGTCCGAAACAGACTGCGAATGACCCGTCTAGTCGTTTTGTTTTTTCATCCTCTTCAGAAAGAATGAAATCTGGAAGAGATAATGGATCAAGCAAGTGAATAATTGGGCGTTTAGCAAATGGGAGAGTCTTGAACCAGTCAGAAACAGCAAGAGTCTCTTCAATTGGTAATAATTTACTGCTTCCACCCGAAAGAAAGATATCTGGCGGTAATGGCTCAATATTTTTGAATTCATCTAATGCAAGTGAAATGCCTGCAAGCCAAACCGAAATACTCCGATCAACGGCAGCCGAAGCTTTTGCTATGACACTGTCTGACAGTTTTGAATCATCGTCCAAATTGAGCTTTATTATTTCGGCTTTTTTGGGCGTCAGTGACATTGATTCTGCAATTTGTCGAGTGAATGAATTTCCTCCAATATTGAACATTTTTGTACCACATATATCACCAGAATCTACCACGGCTACTCCGGTTTTACCTGCACCAATATCAATGAGAATTGCTGAGAAATCAACATCCACGTCATCACCGAGACAAGCGCGAGAAATTGCAAATGGGTCGGCAACTATAGTTATTAAATCTAGTTCAAGCTCGGCGCAGACTTTTTCAATTGATGATACTATGACCGTTGGAGCAAATGCAGTGTAATACTCGATAATTACTTCAGCGCCACGGAATCCGACCGGATTATTGATTCGATAACCATCGATAGAAATAGAAACTACTGCCGAGTTAATTAGTGCGAGATCAACTTCCGAATTATCCGTTTCGAGCGATAGTTCAGATTTAAGTCTTTCTAAGTTACGTTTTTCAATCTTACTGAGGAGCTCGTCTAGTTCTGGTTCGGTAATGGGTTTGGTTGGCGCGTCGCGGCGATACCGAATAGTAGAAGTTCGACTTTTGATCTGCTCTCCAGACACGCCAATAACGACAGACTTAGCTTGCTCACCAGTTTCCTGCTCAAGATCTGAAAGCGCTTTTTCACATATAGCTGTAACGCCAGGAATGTCTACTATACGACCATCTTTCATATTGCCAGGTGCTTGCGGGATCTTGGTGCTTCCTAAAACTTTAAGACAACCGGAAGAGAGTGTTTTTTTAAACCTTATACTTTTCTCTGGCTTCTCACGATCAACGGGTTCGGCAAGAATACATTTAACGAAGCTCGTGCCGATGTCGAGTGCGAGAAGAGTGGATTGTTGCTCAGTCTTAGAGGAGCTTTTGGGTAGTTTAGGTAATTTCAAAAAGCTCATGCTGTAATTATAGCATGAGCTTTAGGGCATTTTCAAGCAGTATTACTCGAGAACGGCTTTGATCCTGCGAACGCCAGCGGAGCTCGACTCCTCTTTTTGAATTTTGAATGTCCCGAGTGTGCCGGTATGCTCGACATGAGGTCCACCGCATACCTCACGCGAGATTGGTTTTTCAAAGTCGCCGATAGTATAAACCTTAAGTATGTCTGGGTACTTTTCCCAAAACTGGCCATGGGCCTTCAATATATTTTTCGCGTAATCTTTATCATATTCATCAAACACGACTGGCAAGTCTGCTTTAATCCATTCATTAACCTGCTTTTCAACTGCTTTAATTTCTTCTGCTGTCATTTTATGATCAAGATTGAAATCGAACCTAATGCGTTCCGCAGTAATGTTTGAGCCTTTTTGACAAACACCTTTGTCGATATGCTTTTGAAGTGCAGCTAGGAGCAGATGGGTAGCCGTGTGGTATTTAGTAGTTTGCTCGCCGCGATCTTCAAGTCCGCCTTTAAACATGCCCTTTGAGGCTGTTTTACTTCGCTCTCTTTGTTCTGTAAGTGCTTGGTCGAATTCGTCTTTGTATTTATCGCTGAGTTTAATTCCTTGTCGGTAGATTTCCTCGACCGAAATTTCAAATGGGAACCCATAAGTATCTTGGAGTTTAAAGATATCGTATCCGGTCAGTACGCCGTCGGAATCGCGTTTGACCATTTTGTTTAGTTCTTTCAAACCTTTGTTTAGGGTCTGTCGGAACGCGCGTTCTTCTTTTTCGAGAAGTTCGAGAGCGCGATCGCGATTTGTTAGGATCGAGTCCGGGAGGGATTCATATTCGTTTTCAATGGTCGAGATAGTCTCGCGAAGGAAATCTTGAGCAATACCAAGGTCTAAAGCTTTGAGAATTGCGCGACGAATAAGACGACGCAAAGCGTAACCTTGCGCTTTATTCGAAGGTGTTAAGCCTTGAGCTGTGAGAAGATATGCACCTCTTAAGTGGTCGCAGATAATGCGCATTTCGTCAGTATTATTATCGTAAGATTTACCGGATAGTTCTTCTAGTTTATCGATGATTGGCTGCATGAGGGAAATTCTGAATACATCGAAGCTGCCCATGCTGGCCGCAGCAAGACGTTCAAGGCCACCACCAAAATCAACATTTTTATGTTCAAGCTCAGAGAAACTACCGTCCTCATTGCGACGATACTGCATAAAAACTTGGTTGCCAATTTCCATAAAACGGGCTCCGTCAGAAGCCGGATGGGATTTCCCATACTTTTCTATGTCCTGTTTATCTTCGCCGAAGTCATAGAATACTTCTGAATCCGGACCACACGGGTCTCCAATAGGCGTGGTTTCAATACCGCCTCCACGAGACCACCAGTTTTCCTTATCGTTATAGAAGAAAATGCGTTCACCGTCCTTTATACCGCGCTTGTCGCCATTTTCAGCAGTGTCAATTTCGGCTATCTCAGCTTTGACTCCGGCCTTTTCGAAGACACTCTGCCAAATTCGAGCCGCTTCAATATCTTTTGGGATACCATATTTTTTTGATCCAATAAAACAAGTCACGAAAATCTTTTCTGGGTTTAGACCAATAATTTTAGTTAAAAATTCAAAATAGTTCTCGATTTGCTCTTTTTTAAAGTAGTCGCCTAATGACCAGTTGCCAAGCATCTCAAAAACCGTAGTGTGACGGGGATCGCCAACGTCTTCAATATCTTGGAGACGAAGGCATGGCTGAGAATCCGTGAGTCTAGTTCCATCGGGATGTTTTTCGCCGAGAAGATATCTTAATAACGGTTGCATGCCTGAACCGGTGAATAGAGTTGTTGGATCGTTTTCGAGAACAAGAGGGGCGGGCGAAATAACTTTGTGGCCTTTTTGTTCTTGGAATTCTAGATATTTTTGACGGATTTCGCTTGCATTCATGGTGTTATATTATACCACATTAGTAAGCGTTTAGCGAACAATGACACCGTATGAGTCAGGTGTAAGTCCGGCAGCATTACCCTCATCGGTATCAACGTGCATCGAAAGATGGAAATTGTCTTTAACGCGAATTAAAACGTCTTCGAAGATGAGGGGGCGTAAAGCATTCTTTACTTCAACAGAAATCAGATCGCCATTTTTGACGCCTAACTTATTTGCTTCCTCATTATTCATGTGTATGTGGCGATGAGCAACGATTACGCCGTCGTCAAGTTCATATTCGCCAACGGGGCCAACTAAGCGGCAGGAAGCGGATCCCACGTGGTCTCCAGATTCACGCACCGGCGGGTTGAGTCCTAGTTTTCTAGCATCGGTTAGAGCAATTTCGACTTGCGTATGCTCACGAGTTGGACCTAAAACAGCAACGTTATGGATAATCTCGCGTGGGCCAACTATATCTATGCGCTCTTCTGCGCAGAACTCAGTCGGCTGGGAAAGATCCCTAGCTTTTTTTAGCTGATATCCTTCGCCGAATAAGATCCCCAAAAGATGGTCCGATAGATGAACATGGCGAGCGGAAACTTCAATTGGAATGTGAGTATCTTGCATTTAGGCTTCCTCTGGCTTCCTAATCATATTATGCGTGACAACTGAATCGTCTGGATAGCCAGTTTGAGTTGAGACAATTTTAAAGCCCATTTTCTCGTAGAGGTGTATGGCCGCCGGGTTATCCGCAAGAACGGTCAAGTGTTGCTCGTGATACTGTTTTTGACTTAGAAATTCTTCGAACATTTTTGTGCCAATTCCTTTACCGCGAGCTGCTTCATCTGTTGCGCATAATTCTACTTCGGCGACACCGTCTGGTAATCCCCTGGCATCATCGACAACAGGCTTCATGTATTGCTCATTGGCGCGGTCAAAGTGTTCTGGCATTTCAATACCTAGTGCTTCGATTTTAGCTTTCACACCTACAGTATCCCATGGCTTTATCTGATTATCGGCGTAAACTAGAATCCCAAGCATCTCTCCGTCTTGTTCGGCGATTAGTGTGTGGCCTGGGTCAAACAGACCACCTTCTTCGCTAAATAGAGCCTCGCCCATTTTTGCAGCGCGTTCTTTGTCTCCGAAAAAGTCGGGGCAGATAAACGGATCTACTTGAAACAATAGACTTGCCGCTCGTCCGAGATCATCGGTTTCCGGATTGAGTAGTCGGACTTCAGCCTCACCAGTCGTTTCTCGATGTTCGCCGTTATCGGCTTGACTCAATACTTCGTCGGACATTTCTTTCCACTCCTTTCCATTTTCTGGATTATTTTCCTTACCTATTTCTAATACTTCACTCATGTTTACTCCATTTTGTTTCGACGATACTTCTTGCTAGTAATAGTATAGCTTAAATCAATAAACGGTGCTAGTTTCCCTTCCTCGACTGAACCGTCGAGCAGAATTGTAACCCAGTGCTGGCGATTCATGTGGTAAGCTGGGAGAATCCCAGGTATCTTCACTAGATCATCGATCATTTCCCTATCGACTTTAACGTTAATAATATCGATCGATTCTTCAGAATCTTTATGCTTCATTAGCAGGCTATCGTTTGGCTTTAAGCGCATTAATTGGCGTTTTTTTGCGAAGAAAACGAGAGCAAACCATTTACGATTGTCTTTGTGGCGAAAAACTGTAAAATCCGGATCTGATTTCCATGGATGGTCGGCTTTTGAGCCTTCGAAGTTTTCTATAATAAATCTTTTTAATACCTCCGGTTTCATATCAATATGATAGCACATTTGTTCTTTACTTATGTGAATAGTTATCGCAAAAAGCCCCTTTAGGGGCTAGTGTGGTGGTCTTTATGCTCGAGCTCAATATGGTGAACAGCTGCGAGCGTAAAATAAAGCGAACGAAGATTGGTTCTGATAATATGAAGGGCGTCAGATAGTTCTGGGTAACGATCCTTGGCGCGTTTCAAGACTGGCATTAACAGTTCGTGTGTCTCAATGATGTTTTTTTTAATTGCCGCTTCTTCCATCACTCCCTCCATAGTAGATAGATTCATGAAACGATCCAATCCTTTGCAGAGTAGGGCCTCTTTACATTCGATTAGCTCGTTGAAATAGCGGCGCTTTGTGGCTATTTTATCTTCGCCGTCAAACGGAGAAATAGTCATAAACTTGACTCCGCGTTTGATGTTCTCGTTCACTGGCAACGCCGAAAGAGGAACCCCACAATCTTCGACGACATCATGGAGCAGGATGATTGCTACCATATCATCCGTCACGCCGCGGAGAGCAACGGCATAGCAAGCCATGAACAGCGGGTGGACTATATATGGTTGGCCATTGATTCTTGTTTGTCCTGCATGCTTTTCGCGAGCAAAGCCAAGAGCTCTTTCGCTTTCTAAGAAACGGGCGCCACGAAGATATCCTCGTAAGTAGGTAAACATTTTCTCTTCGTCATAAATGTACACTTTCGGATCCCCCTTTCCAAAATTTTGTATATTATAACATTATAATGTTTTTATTGCAAACTGCGTTTTTATAGTGGTTTTCTAGTCACTAACAATTCCACCACCTAAACATAAATCTTTACTATAGAACACGACACTTTGACCCGATGCAATTCGTTTGATTTCGTCGCCAAAAAGAACTTCATTGTTCTTAAGAACGGCTGGGATAAGAGGCGCTCGATGGCGAAGCCTAACCATTATTGAACCATCTTTTGGAAAACTAGTTTTTTCACGGATATAGATATTCTCTAGCGCAATGCTCTTCGTCCATAGATCGCTAGCATTTAAGTTTTTGGATACATAAATAATATTTTTACTTAAATCTTTCTTCACGACATAGTATGGCAGCCCGCCCCCTATATATAGGCCATGGCGTTGTCCGATCGTATAAAAAACTGCGCCGTCGTGGTAACCAAGAATTGATTCAGTTTCTAACTCGCGTATCTCGCCAGGTTTTAAGTCGATATACTCTCGCAGAAAATCTTTCATACCGACTTCGCCCACGAAGCATACTCCCATTGATTCTTTTTTATACGCATTCGCAAGACCATGCTTCGCTGCAAAGTCTTTTACTTCTGGCTTTTTTAGATTCGCAAGTGGGAAAATGGTTTTTTTTAATGCTTCTTTGGAAATTCTGTACAAAAAATACGTCTGATCTTTGTTTGCATCTGCTGCAAGTTTTAGTTGGCCGTTCTCAGATTTTGCATAGTGCCCAGTCGCAATAAAATCTGCTCCTCTTTTTAATGACTCTTCGAAGAAAAGTTTAAACTTTATCTCTTCGTTGCACATTATGTCCGGATTCGGTGTTTTACCTTTTTTAAACTCTTCAAGCATATAATCGACAACTTTTTGCTTATATTTTTCCTCAAAATCAAAAACAAGAAAGTCAATGTCGAGCTTTGTTGCAACACGTTTAGCATCGGCTAGGTCATCAGCCCATGGACACTTCATACCAGGGAGGTCTTTTGACCAGTTTTTCATATAAACACCAACAACCTTATAACCTTGTTCCTTGAGCAAAATTGCAGAAACAGACGAATCGACACCGCCGGACATCCCTAGAAAAACTGTTTTAGGCATTTTTTATCCTTTCAAATTCAGAATCTACAACTTCAACTATCTTTTTCCCTGCTTCTTTAATGCTATCTTCATCATTTGTAATACCAAGCGAGAATCGAAGTGATCCGGTTATTTCTACATCGTTCAAACCGATCGCACGAAGGACGTGGGATGGTTTGCCTTTCGAGGCTGAACAAGCCGCTCCTGTAGAAACATATATTTCCTTTTCTTCGAGTTTGAAAATTAAACGCTCTGCGTCGAGCCCTGGGAAAGAAACTGATAAGTAGTTGGCTAGTTTATGTTTCGAATTGCCAAGTATTATTGGTTCAATTTTTGCTTTTTTTAATTCTGCCTCTAAGATTTTTGTTAAGGTTGCATATTTTTTTCGATTCGCGGTCGAATGCCCACGTATAGCATCTAGTGCTGTGGCAAAACCAATTACACCTGCCACGTTTTCGGTCCCAGCTCGAAGTCCTCTTTCTTGCCCACCGCCAAATACAACAGGATTTATGCGAACTCCATGTCCAACATAAAGTGCTCCAACGCCTTTTGGTCCACATACTTTGGCTGAATTAAGCGTCATCATATCAACGCCGAGTCTAGAGACGTTCATATCCATTAACGCAAGACCCTGAGATGCGTCAGAGTGGAAAAGAAGCTGAGTAGTTGTTCCTGCATGAAGACGACTTAAGCGCTTTTCTTTAATAATCTCCGATATTTCTGAAAGCGGTTGGATTGTGCCCAACTCATTGTTCGCGAGTGAGACCGATATTAATTCAACTTCGTCCGTCAATTTATTTTTCAAATCTTCCAGGTTTATTAAACCAGTTCGATCAACTTTTACTACATCATAATTATTTTTTTTTGCGTTCTCAAGAACTGACGCGTGTTCGGTTTCCAAAACTAGCACTTTGCCATTTTTCGACACGGTCGTGAATGCAAGTAAATTCGCTTCAGTCGCCCCACTCGTCATAATGAGATCATCGCCTTTTGCGCCGATAAAATTTGCTATGCAGCTTTTTGCGGCCTCATACGCTTCTCGAACACGCTTTGCTGGAAGATAGGCTGCAGAAGGATTAAAAAAGTTCTCGGTCATGAATGGTTCCATGGCGCGTAAAACTCTTTCGCTGACCGGGGTCGCAGCTGCGTGGTCAAGGTAAATCATGAGTTATATTATATAATTATTCTTCTGTTTTTTCAAGTTCAGATTGCTCAGCTTCTGGCTGGTTTTCCGGAGGGATTTCAATGTGTTCGGCGGCATGTTTTTCCGCTGTTCCCAAAGGAACGAAGATCGATTCGGTTTCGTCCGAAAGGTTTTTTACAATAAAATAGTTCTCTTCGCGATTTAGCTCAAAAGAAAATGAATCCTCCAGTTCGTACAGCCATGCCGTGACGATCTTCAAAGTCCGCTCCGACTCTCCGTCGAGGGACCATTCCATACTATAGTAGTTCGACTTGTTAGTCGTAATCTCGCCGGTGCCATCCTCTCGGAAAGTCCAGATAACGGTTGGTGCGTCTTGTTTTTCCCATGCGTTGGCCGATAAATAAGTCACATCAGTAACGACCACTTCTGGTTCTTCTGGCTTTTTAAAGACAACGAACACTAGTACTACGGCTATTCCCGCAAGGAATAAAAGTGCTATAGGGATGATAAATAATAGTTTTTTATTAGATTTCCTAAGTTTTTTCTTAGATTCCATGCCCCGATTATAGCATAAAAATCTTAAGCGTGATAAAGGTATGTTTTTATGAGTTCTAGATATCTTCTTGTCGCTAAGCGAAAATTCTCTAGCTCTGCGCCTTCAATCTTATAGTACGGCGAGCTATTGGTTTTCTTGTATACTCCATTTGGGCGGACTTCGTAACGAAGTGTAATTTCGACAAGCTGGCCACTTTCGAGCCATGATTCGTGCCAAATCCAAAGATTCTTTTTGTGCTCAAAGAATTCTCTTTGGTGTCCAGCAGGGATGGGGCCAAAAATCGTTCTTCCAAGCTCCGATTCGGCATTAATCTTATCGGCTAAGGTATTATATGGCTTAGGAGACTGAGGAAGGAGATTGTTTACAAAAGACCTGAGGCTCGACATCTATCAATCTCCTCTGCAATGCTATTTAACTCTGCGAACACTTCTTGATCATGCGTTTCCAAAAAGGTCGGCGCGGGGGCAGGAGCGCCGTTATTCAGAAATGGAATCTGGAAGGTTGAAGATTTTTCTTGCATTTTCGGTCGTTTTTTCCGCAACAATTGTTTCGGAAACTCCCAATTTACGCGATAACCAAGTGGCAATATCTGCAATATTGCCCGGTTCATTTATTTTACCACGTTTTGGTATTGGAGTCAAGAACGGCGCGTCCGTTTCAAGGAGACATCGGTCGAGAAAATCTGGCATGATATTCTTATAGCAATCGAGGTTTGCAAATGTCGCAAGGCCGTTAAGGCCGATAAAAAATCCCTCATTTAATGCATGCTCAAGGTTCTCTTCTGTATCTGAAAAAGAGTGGAGAACGGATGGTTTTAACTTTGAGAAGTTCTTTGCAACAGCAAAAAAGTCTGGCAAGGCGTCTCTTACATGAAATGAACACGGCATATCATTTTTGATTGCAATTTCTATTAAGCGTTCCAGAAGATTAATCTGTTTTTCTTTATCGTAGCTCGAATAATGATAATCGAGACCTATTTCTCCAATGGCGACCATTTTAGGGGATTCGCAGCGGATAAGCTCTAAACTATCAGAGCTTATACTGGTTTCATTGGCAAATTCTGGATGGATGCCAAATGAACAAAAAACGTTTTTATGGTTTTTGGCAAAAGCATACGCCTGCTCAGAGTCTTCTTTGTTAGTCCCAATACATATTATCTGTTTGACGCCACGTCTCGAGGCGGTCTCCAGCATTGCTTCCGCTTGTTCTTCGGTATAGAATTCGCGATCGTGAATATGGCAGTGAGAATCGACTAGTTGCATGGTTCTAGTATAAGCGATTTTCTCTTTTTCGTTTAATCGGATCTAGTTGTCGCTTGCGAAGGCGTAATGATTTTGGAGTTACCTCCAATAGTTCGTCGTCGAGAAGAAAATCAAGACATTGCTCAAGCGATAATTGAGTGTATGGCGTGAGTTGAATGGCGCCATCAGACGCGTGCGTACGCATGTTGGTCAGTTGTTTTTCACGACATATGTTTATGTCGATATCTTCTTTTTTGTTTGAGAGGCCAACTATCATACCTTGATAAACTGGTACTTGTGGCGGGATAAACAACGTTCCTCTTGCCTGAGCCATATCAAGTGCGTATGCAGTCGAAACCCCGGATTCAAAGGCAATAAGAGCACCGTTTCGTTCTGGTTTGTACTTTGATTCAACTGGCTTGTAGCCTTTCGGTATGCTAGACATAATAACTGTGCCTTTTGTGGCCGTGAGAAGGTTATTGCGAAGACCGATGAGAGCCGCCGTGGTTATATCATAAGTGAAACGAGTTGTGCCAGATGACGTTATCTCTGTGCTTTTGAGATCTGCTTTACGAATGCCTAATTCTTGAGAGACTGCACCAACATATGCCGAATCGACCTCTACCGTTAAACTCTCGATCGGTTCAGATTTGACACCTTCAATTGTTTTATAAACCACTTCTGGACGTCCCGCTTCAAGTTCATATCCTTCGCGTCGCATAGTCTCGATTAAAACAGAAAGATGCAATTCGCCACGGCCAGAAACTTTGTATCCAAGACCATCTGGTACTATTTTGAGTGCAATATTTGTTTCCAATTCTTTTTCTAAGCGCTCAGCAATCTGTCGCGACGTCGTAAACTCGCCTTCTTTACCCTTTAGGGGGCTGGTGTTTGGACCAATATAAATGGAAAGAGTAGGTGGTTCCAATTCTATAGTAGGTAGTGCTTCTGGATTATCTCCGGTCGCAATCGTATCGCCGATATTTGCCTTTTCGACTCCTGTAATTGCAACAATATCTCCGGCTATAGCTTCGGTCACCTCTTCTTTGCTGAGTCCCCTGTAAGTAAAGATGTTCTCAATTTTTGCAGATTTCACCTCTCCGCGTTGCAAGAGTTTTACGCTGCAACCTTTTTTTAGTTTGCCTCGGAATATTTTTCCTATTGCATACTTGCCAAGATAATTATCTGCTGCAAGAGCAGCGACAAGCAATTGTGCTCCTTTGCCATCGTTATTATCAACTTGAGGCGCAGGAATGTCGTTAATGATCGATTCAAAAATAACATGAAGATCATCATCAAGTTCAGTCGTCTTGCCAGCTTTTCCTTCGCGGGCAATTGCATAATAAATTGGGTAGTTGAGTTGAGACTCGTCTGTTGCGAGCTCTAAGAACAAATCAGAAATCTCGTCTTTCACTTCTTCGATGCGTGCGGCTGGCTTGTCTATCTTATTAATAATAACGACAGGTTTAAGTTTAAGACTAAGCGCTTTTTGGAGAACGAATTTGGTTTGTGGCATCGGGCCTTCCTGAGCATCAACGATCAACAGTACTCCGTCAGCCATATTGAGCGTTCGTTCGACTTCACCAGAAAAATCAGCGTGACCAGGCGTATCAATGATGTTAATCTTGTAGCCATCGTAAAAAACCGCTGTTTGTTTGGCAGTAATAGTAATTCCGCGTTCATGCTCTTGATCACCCGAATCCATAATTAGTGTTTGGCTCATTTCTGCTTGGTTATCTCGAAAGGTGTGAGATTGCTTAAGAAGCCCGTCAACAAGGGTGGTTTTACCATGATCAACGTGGGCGATTATCGCTACATTCCTGATTTTGTTTTTATCCATGACAGTATATTTTATCATTTTTTTAGCTTTTTAGCAAGAAAAAGCCCGTCCAAATGGGCGGGCTTTAAAGACAAGTTATTCGTCGCAAGTAGTAGTACAGCCTTCGGCCGCCTTAACCGAATCCATTAGTTTACCGACTTGTTCCTTCCATGCGGAAACGCGTTCTTCTGTCCAGTACTCTTTCGGATCACTTATTCCTAACGTCTCTTTTGAAGTCTCATAGTCATTGCCAATGATTGTACCGTTAATAACAAATGCTGTTTCCGGCACATAGACACGTTTATTGTTATTTTCGTCTGATTGGAGGTAGCTAGAAAGCAACGAAACGATATCCTTATAGTTATCAGTGTCGTTTGCGCGATCTTCTTTTATATCAAAGTAACTTATTTCCGTTATGCCATGCTCTCTAGCCAAATCGTTTAGCATTGGAGCGTATGCTTGGCACCATGGGCAGCTCGGAAAACCGATAAATATAACGCCGGTTCCTTTTTGAAGCATTTCAATTGTTTCTTCGGCAGTTTTGATTTTGTAAACATTGTCTGTTCCGACTTCCGTATACGATGATGAGAATATTTTTGCATCTGAAAGAGTAGCCGAAATAAATGCCTTTGACGCGCCAAGGAGCAGCACTGCAGCCATAATAACGCAAACTAGCAAAAGCACGACTCCGAATGCTGGGTGATACGGTTCTGTTGCTTTAACTGTTTTTGGCTTAGCCGTTCTTTCGATTGGCTTATAAGTTCGAGCGTTCTTTGTGGTTGTCTTCTTCGTAGATTTTTTTGCAGTTTTTGTTTTAGAAGGTGAGTTAGTCTTTTTTGTAGCCATGGTTTAATTTTACCATAAGTTGTTTAACTACGCTACTTTTTGTTAACCTCTATATTGACCTTTTTGGGGTCTTCTGGAAAACTTAGGCGAATTTCGAAGCGGTCACCGTTGTCTGACTCCATCTCAAAACTCATTTCAGCGTTCCCGATACCGTCGTTTTCTCGTTCTTCTATATACGATTCAATCTCCGGACGAGCTTCTTCTTCTGGGTCAGCCGCTGCTATGCTTGCAAGAAGTTCCGCTTCTTCTTCTGGCGAAAGGTAAGATTCGTCTTCAGAAAAACCATACTCTGGCGTTAGGATCTGCAGGCTGTCGTTTACATAGCTAAAATAGTTGGCGTTTGGATAGTTCTCGTTGAAATAATTCGTTAACTTTTCGCACGTATCCTCGTATTGTTCTACTGTTAGCCCATTTTGTGTAAGAAATTGAATCCCAGCGAGTCGCGAATCTTCAGTAATGTAATCTATGATCGGTTCTTCGCCATCGAGATCTTGCGTCGGTCCCTTATAATAAAAAATTGCTGTTAAAATTGCACCCATTATAACGAAGGCCAGAGATGCGAAAATAATGACCTTTGTAGTGACTCTTGGACTGTTGCCTTCCACGTAGTTGTAATATCCTGGTTTTGTATTGTTCTCGTACATTATTTAACTGCCTTTGCTTTATTAGAAACCTTTAATACTTCATTCATCGGAAATATCCAAGTCCGATCGTTTGCGGCGGCCGGGTTTCCAACCACGACTTTCCCCGAAGATGTTATACCAACAATTATCGCAAAGTGCCCATTATAGCTAAAAACGCATTTACCGCTTGCTTTGTCGGATGAAGAGCAAGATGTTAGACTTGGATAAACATCTTTTCTAGCCCCTGAAATGATAACTACTTTATGGTCCGAAAGGGCTTCTCGCAATTTCTGTTCTTTTGTGGAGACTGACGTACCTACCGTGTCCCATAAATAACTGCTCGGAATACTAAGTCCAAAGTGAGACCCAATTTTTTGCAGCGATGATCCCCAGCCCGTAGCGGAAGGTCCAGACACGACACTTACTGACCAATTAGCTAGATCAGTTGGCTTATGAGTACTATGTCCCATTACTTTAAGTGCATTAGCTACCGCGATAAGTGAGCACCCAGAGCTTTTAATCGAGGAATGGTCCTGTCTCCATGGATTAGAATAGTCATTTTGTGAATATAGGCCAGAGGCGCTCTGGATACCTAGAGCACCTCCAGTAGACCAGTCATCATCATCGTCATCATCGTCATCATCGTCATCATCGTCATCATCGTCATCGTCATCATCGTCATCGTCATCAGATGGTTTACAAGAATCAAGGCTAATTGCCTTAGCTTCTTTTGCATAGCTCAGGCGTGCCGAGAATGCTTTATATGCCGACCTCGTTCTTGTGGGTGACAGTTTTGCGTAGCTTGACGGGGCGTAGTCGTTGTAGCAGCCATTTCTGTCGTTCGAAGTGCAAAAGGAAGAAAGAGGCGTTTCGTAATATCGATAGATTAAGAAGGTAGATTCTTCGATACTTTTCGAATTAAGCTTGTCTGGCCCATAGCGATAATTGCCGAGTTCTTTTACTAAGAAACTAAATTGAGCTTCACTCGAAGCGACTTTTTTTCCGATCGAGTCTGCATGATTCTGGAGATTCTTGACCCTTCCTGCAGACGTCCATTGTGCAAGACCAAAACCACCTTTGAATTGTTTCTTGCCGTCTTTATACGCAACGAATGTTTCTTCGTCGACAAGCTTTCCGCCCTCAATTACTCTTGGTCTATAACCAGATTCGGCTTTTATATTGCCCATAATACCGCATGCCGCGTCTTCGTTATAACCGCTATCAATAAGGTATTTTTTGAGCGACGCAGAAACAGAACCACACTCTCCTACCTCTGATGGCGGAGTGCCAGGCTCTTCTTCTTCACCAGTATATGTGCCGGTACCCGTAGTTGGACACGTGAGCGAAACGCCTAAGATTGTTAATGGAATTAATAGTAGCTTGCCGAGAGATGAATGCATATGATCATTATACCAAACCGCTTATGAAAATTAAATATAAAACTAAATACAAAAAAAGACCACGAGGGTCTTATGTATAAATGATATTGCTATCATTAGTGTTTTTGGTGCGCGGTATCTAAATCTCTACGAACCTCTCTGTGGGGTAGTTGAATACGTTATTGTGAACCCAACATGGCGGCCGGACTTCGATTTGGTCGAAAGTAAACTTAACCCTTAACTGCAAGATTTCATATATTAAAGCCATGACAACGAAACCAATTACGAACTATTAGTAATATATACATATATAGGGACTAGGCTAGTAGATCCATTGCCAATGTTAAGGCTCTCTTAAGAGCTTACAATGTCAACGTTATAAAATGAAGACACTAATAATAAGGAGTGCCTATGGAAAAGAAAACAGTATCAGCAATCAGTTATTATGAGCTACCAGAGCAAGCCCGGAGAGAGCTGGATGAGTTTGCGAGGATCATAATTGACCTTTATCATGCCCAGAAAAAGAATAAGGAATTGAAATGAAAGATAATGCTAGAATATCCGAAGCAGAAAGCTCGTAAACGAACCATCAAAAAAATTAGCTCCGTTGTGCGCAGAGCTATTAATATGACTGCCTATATTAACGAAGGATACAATCCGTCATATCGTCTTCGATTTCGAGAATAGTTTTGCCATCAAAGACCTTCTCCTCTAAGACTGATACGGCCGGTGAACAGGTCGCAATCATTTCTCCGCCGCCTTCGTATCTGTCGGCAAATTTCCAGATATTATATGTGTCCTCCTTATCGTAATCTGGCTCGATGTGATAGAAGAATCCATTATACATGAATTCTATCTCGCCATTGTGGTCGAGAGTTTCAAGATATTCTTTTTTAGCTTCTTCTTGAGCTTCTGTCATTTTGTTACCTCAAAGCGCAACCTGTCATATC
>JAEEGL010648712.1_pt1 | contig 55351 bp, 43 predicted proteins | sample 9134231 | NCBI WGS metagenome assembly JAEEGL01 (sample SAMN16246548, study PRJNA631951) | gut metagenome | biome: gut microbiome; feature: rumen; material: fiber-attached | host: Bos | place: Iran: Karaj | collected 2018-10
ATAATACCGTTGAGCTCCGCTTCTTTAGCTGTCGCCGCTTCCTGAGTAGCAGTTAAGTTGTTATTCAGCTCATTAATGGATTCATCGCGCTCAGCGATAATGCCATTGAGCTCCGCTTCTTTAGCTGTTGCCGCTTCCTGAGTAGCAGTTAAGTTGTTATTCAGCTCATTGATAGATTCATCGCGCTCAGCGATAATACCGTTGAGCTCCGCTTCTTTAGCGGCAGCGGCAGATTCGGTATCGCTCAGAATAGTTTTGGTATCATTTAACTCGGTAGTTAAATTGGCAATTTTATCATCGCGGGTAGCAATTTCGCTGGTGGCTTGATTACGCAACTGGTTAAAAGCCTGTTCAGCCATCTCCATCTTTTTGATGGTGTCTTGCTCTTTTTCGGCCAGAGTATTTTGTAATTCGGCAATTTCGTTGTCTTTGGTCTCGCGCAAACTGGCTATATCGGCTTCAAGTTGCTCAATAGTGGCTTGGCGACTTTCCAAATCAGCGGTAGTTTCTTGTCTATACGCGCTATAAGCAGTGCGCACCTGATTCAAATCATTTTCAATCGAGGCTATACGCGCATCTCTTGAAGAGAGCATTTGATCGGCATTATCAAATTCGCGCTGTTTTACTTGCCAGATTTGCGCAATAATAGCCAGATCGCGTTCGCGCTCATGGAGTTTTTCACGCAGTTGTTGGATTTTGGCATCCGGGCCATCAAGGTGAGTTTTGGCCGGACGCGGCGGCGGCGCACTGGTGTTCACTCCGCGCACTGAAGTAAAAACACGTTGCAAGAAGGCCAAATCTTCGGCTGTTACTTCTGATTTTATAACAGAATCTTCGCCACCTTGGCGCCGCGGCGGTGGTTTGGGACCACTGCTGATAGGCGGCGGCACAGCCGGCCCGGCGGGAATGGCTTCAATAGCCTCAATTTCTTCTATCTCTTCCAACTCTTCCGTGCCAGGCCGTGAGGGCTCCTCCTCTAAGTTATCAAGAGCGGAAAAATCATCACCGGATAGTGCATCAAGTTCATTGTCAATGTCACTCATAAAACCACCTCTATTCTAGTTACTAATATCTTAGTGTTTCTTAATATTTATCTTCTGTCGGCTTAATAGCCAGAGCCTCAATAGCTATCTGGGCTTCGGCCGGCAGGGCAGCTACTCCGATGATGGATATAGCCGGAAAAGAGCCGGGAGCAAAATATTTGTGCATAATTGGATATAGTGCTTTTTCGTTTTTAATATCAGTAAGATATACTCTGACTTGTGCTAGTTCGGTTGGGGCAAAACCGCCATCTTTTACCAGGTTAATAAGGTTATTGAGCACTGTTTCGGCCTGTTTGTTAAAATCCGGGCCGACAAGTCTCCCGGCTGTTACAAATGGCAGTTGCTGGCTGATAAAAAGCATTTTATCGGGGAGATCTGCCAATAAGGCCTGCGGGCCGACTCCCAAAGAAGGGGGAGTGCGCCGTGATTGTATTGCCTGATGTGTTTTGCTCTTGGGACCTACTGCCATCTTATCCTCCATGCAGTAAAAAACCGTGCGCATTATATTTTAAGAAATTGCGCTTGTCGATAGTCAGTAACGAGCTTTTTTGCTAAATTGTGAGCCTCTTTTATGGCTGTTTTGAATTGTTTTTGCGAAAAACAATTAATCAGTGCTTGACATTTAACAGCACCGCTACTACTATTCCTGGCCGCAAAGGAGTGGAAAATAGCTATGTTTTCCATATATGCACATGAAATCGGTGAAGAAGGCCTGGAGCACGAGGAAGAGCTCTCTTCTGAAGACCTCGCTGTTATTGCCGAAAATGACGTTGTTTATAAGCCTTTAGGCGGGTGGCTTAAAGTAAAATTAAGCCGCGTGGATGACTATATTCGGGTGAATGGCACTATAGAAGCTCAGGTTGAAGCTACTTGTGTGAGTTGCCTGGACACCTTTAAAGTAGAGCAAAAATTGCCTCTTGAGCTTTTTCTCTCTCCCGGCGAAGATATTGATGAAGCTTCAGCCGATGAAGAAGAAATTTTGGTTGAGGATGAAAAGAGCGGCATTGACCACTATAATCCTGAAGAACCGATAGAAATAGGGCGGATGGCTATTGAACTTTTGTGTATCGCTTTGCCGATGCATCCGCGTTGTAAAGAAGATTGCAAAGGCCTTTGTCAGGAATGTGGGGCCAATTTGAATCACGAAACATGTAACTGTCGCCATATTGCCGACCCACGTTGGCATGCATTGGCGAATATTAAATTAGATAATAAATAAGCGTCATTAACGCATCTAGGAGGAGAAAATGCCAGTACCAAGAAGACGTAAATCACATGCTCGTAGCCGCACCCGCAAGGCGCATGACTTTTTAACCGCTGGCCGGGCGGTGACTTGTCCGCAATGTCAGAGCCCCATGCGTCTGCACCGTGTTTGCATGGAATGTGGCTACTATATGCACAAACCGGTTATTGAAGTCCAAGAAAAGTAATTATCTGATTTCATTAACAAAATGAGCCATCCTGAAGCAGCCCCAGTTTTGGCAAAATTGCTCTTTGCTGTACTTTATAGCGATGAGAGTGAGTGCCAAAAAGCCAGGGAGCTGCTTGAGGAGGCTTATGGCTCCATAGACTCCCGGAGCGCCCCCTATCCATTTGCCGATACTGATTATTATGCCGCGGAAATGGGTGAGGGGCTTAAGCGTATCTTTTTTGCCGTGGAAAAACTGTTTCCCCCGGAAAATCTGCCGTCTGTCAAGCATAATTGTGCAAAAATAGAACAGGAACTCAGCAATTCCGGTTGCCGCGTGGTGAATATCGACCCCGGTTATTTGGACCTTGGAAAATACGTGCTGGCCTCTTACAAACCGGCACCCACCAAACTTTACCTTGGTGCCGGTGTTTATGCCGATGTGACACTCCTTTTTCAAAATCGCACATTTTCGCCGCTGCCCTGGTCTTTCCCGGATTTTAGAAGCGGCATTTATAATGAATATTTGCTAAAATTACGCTATGAATATCGTCGCCAAAGAAGAGAATATTTGTGATTAATTACCGCTAAATATTGGAGTAATTATGAATTATCATCCTCTTGTTTACGAGGTGCAGACCAGGTGTTGGCTACGTGAGCTTTCTCCTAAAAGTGAGCTTATCAGTTTGGCTAATGTGCCGGATGAAGCGCTTTCAGCTATAAAAGCCCAAGGTGCCGATTATCTCTGGCTCATGGGCGTCTGGCAAACCGGGAAAGCCGGGCGCCTTGAAGCGCTTAATCATCCTGATTTGCAGCAATCCTACCGTGAGGCACTGGCGGATTTTGTACCGGCTGATGTGGTCGGCTCGCCTTATGCTGTGGCGGCTTACCGTGTCTCGCGTGATTTTGGTGGTGATAAGGCGCTTAAAAAATTTAGAGAACGCCTTAAAGTTCATGGACTTAAACTTATTCTTGATTTTGTTCCCAATCATGTGGCACTTGATAATGAATGGGTTGGTGAGCATCCGAATTATTTTATTGAAGGCATAGCCGATGATGCTGCAAATGGTCTGGGGCGCAAAGTGGCCACCAGGGAGGGCGAAAAGGTTTTTCTCCATGGCCGCGATCCGTACTTCCCACCCTGGACCGATACTTTTGAGCTGAACTGGAGCGAGCCGGAGCTCATAAAAGAGCTCACTAAATTGCTTTTGCGCTTGGCTACCATGTGTGACGGTTTGCGCTGCGATATGGCTATGCTGCTCCTTAAAAAAGTTTTTGCCAAGACTTGGGGGAGAGAAATTACCGGCACCGAAGAGCCGTGGCATAAACTCATAAGCGCAGTAAAAAAAGAGTTTCCTTCGTTTCTCTTTTTGGCCGAGGCCTATTGGAATATGGAGTGGGATCTCACAGAACAAGGCTTTGACTACGTTTACGATAAACGCCTTTATGACCGCCTTTTGCACGGCGATGCCGCTTCTTTACGAGCGCATCTTTCTATGACGAGCGATTTTCATCGCAAACAGCTCCGTTTTTTGGAAAATCACGATGAACCGCGGGCCGCCGGTGCTTTTTCTCTTGAGCGCCACAAAGCAGCTCTGGTTATCCTTTCCGGACTTCCGGGAATGTGGCTTTTGCATCATCATGAGGCCGATGGGGCGCAGATTAAATTGCCAGTGCAACTGGCGCGTTATCCTCATGAAGAAGTAAATCAAGAACTACATGAATTTTATCAAAAAATACTTACTATAACCGCTAATATATCAAAAGGCTGCCGCTGGGTATTATTACCTGTGCGCAGGGCGTGGGAGGAAAATTACACCGCTTACCAATTTATTGCTTATGCTTTGATTGCTGACGGCCAAATAAAAAATATTGTTGCCGTTAATTTTGCGGAGCGGGGCGGAGAGTGCTATCTTGATTTGGGAGAGTTTGAACTTTTGGAGAAAAAATATAAATTATTCGATATGTTAGCTGGAGTAGAATATGAACGCGACGGTGACGAATTGCGCCAGAAAGGTCTTTATATTTCCTTGCCACCTTGCGGTTTCCATTATTTTGCTGTTGTCTATGGGGATTAAACTGTGCTAGAAGGTACCGTTGACTCTTGGTTTTGAGACTCTCATAAGAGTTCAAACATTGAGTAGCAATAGAGGCCTTGTTGGTGACGGTGCCTCGTTTGGGGTTATACATGAATTTAAGATTAACCGGTTTTTTCTGTGTGGCGGTACTTATTTCCATGCAGTTAGCTCTGCCTGCCCATGCCCAGACAGAGGAAGAGCTCTTAGGCGGTCTTCCTACTGAGGAACCTGCCGAAAATCCTGCTCCCAGAGCTTCCAAGGCCTCAGCTAAAGAAGATGAAAAAGCTGAAGCGGCGGAAGTGAAAGACGACAAAGCTGCCAACGATAAGGCCGAAGCCGCCGAGAAGCAGGAAAAGAAGAAAAAAGAAGAGCTTGAATCGCGCAAAGATATCATCAAAAGTGTGCAGCGCCGGCCTGTTTTGAAGAAACATCGCTTGGAGCTTAATGTCTTCGGCGCTATGACTATTAACGATCCGCTCTATTTGACGTTTGCTTTACAAGGCAGCGCCCACTTCTTCTTGGCTGAATCGCTTTCAATCGGTGTTGGTATTGCTTACCTTTTTGATGCTGTTACTCTTGGCGGCGTGGCTGATGTGCGGCGTAGCGAACGCGCTGTTCCTTCGGTCTTTGAACGCCCGAATATGGCTGGCACCATCGAGATGACTTTTAACCCGCTTTATGGCAAAGTGTCATTCCATAATGCTGCTATCGGTCATGTTGATACTTACCTTATCGGCGGCTTCGGCGGTGTTTTTAATTTTCACAAAACCGGGCGCCCTGCCGGTGTTATCGGCATTGGCCAGCGCTTTAATTTACTCAGCTGGCTCAATATTAAATGGGAACTACGCGATTATATTTTCAATGATACCATCGAGAGTAATTATGGCACCAATTCTGATATTCAAAACTACTTCATGCTGAATATCGGGGTTGGCTTCTTTATCCCTCCAACTTTTTCTTATAAAATAAGGTGAGGTGCAATAGTATGAACCGTACACACCGTATTTATAATATAATTTCTTTGGCTACCTGTGCACTATTTTTGCTGGCAAGCCAAAATGCCGAAGCTCGCAGACGTACTCCCACAGCCAAACCGGCCGCCGCGGCAACAGTAGAAAGCCGTTCCGGTTTGGAAGGTGAAGAAGAACAGCAGGGCGAAGCAAAAGATCCAGCTGCCAGGGCTGAATCTGCCAGAGCCGATGAAGAAGCTGCTGCCGAAGTTGCCGAGAAAAAAGCCAAGACTTCTGTCGGTGTTCCGCTTTCTCAGCGCATTAAGGCGGTTACCAGTCAATCGTTTATTCACAAAAAACGCTTTTTAATCGGGCCGGTTATCGGCACAACCATCAATGACCCGTTTTATGCCAGCTTGGCACTTGGGCTGAATGCCGGTTTTTATGTTACCGAGCATTTGCTTATTGGTCTTAGCGGTGAATTTTTGCCGGTCAATGGGCCAACTAATCTGGTTAAAGTTGTGGGGCGTGCCGAAGGTAAAGAGGCCGCTCATTACTATGCCCCGATGTATTTTGCTTATGTGGATGTTAACTGGGTGCCTTTCTACGGCAAAATGTCCATAATGGCCGAAGGCGTTTTGCATTATGATTTTTATCTTGTGGGCGGTCTTGGTATCGCCGGTATGCGCTCGACTGATGAAAATGTTGATTACCCGCCACTTAGTATGTCTGGTAAGTTGGGTATCGGCGCTCATCTTTTTGTTAATAAATGGATTGGTATTCGCGTTGAATTAACCGATCGTATCTCTTACGGCGCGCGCTACATAGGTGATGTACCTGGTAAAGAAGAGGCCAGTATACAAAATATTATTGGGCTCACTGTCGGCGCTGATTTTCTATTTCCCAGAAGCTGGTAAGTGAGGTTGGATATGTATATGAATAAAGCGGCATATTTCCAATTTCTGCGTATTGTGACTGTATCAGGGCTCGTAATGATCCCCTCTTTGGCTAAGGCTCAGGATATGAGCGGCGATATGGGTTTTTCTCTTGACCTAAATGCCCCGGCCGGTGATAGCGGCGGCTTTGCTATTGATCTTGGCAGCGCCCCAAGTTCCGATGCCGGCAATAGCGGTGGTATCAGTATAGACCTTGGTAGCGGTACTATGGATGCCGGTAGTGATGGCGGCTTTGTTATCGACCTTGGTGATAGCGGCGATTTTTCCATCGGCGAAATAGATCTTGACTTTGGTTCCGGTGAAGAGGGCGATGGTCTTGATTTTGGCAGTATTGATATGTCTTCCATTTCCGAGATTAAGTCGGTGGAGCGGGAACAATACGAAGAAGCCTTGAAGCTTATGCGTAACGAGCGCTGGGAACTCGCTGCCGCCAAGTTCTTCCATATTTTAAATGATGATGCCTATAAAGAGTTTTATTTTGAATCAGAATATCAATTGGCTAAAGCGCTCTATAAGATGAATCTCTTCCATCCCTCTTTGGAACGCTTTAAAGTGATTCTCAATAAAGGCCCTGAGCACCCGCGTTATAAAACATCCATTGAATGGGTTTTCTTTATTAGCCGTAAAATTGCCGATCAAAGCGAAGTTCTCAGAGAACTGGCTAAATTCCGCAAAGTTACCTGGCCAAAGCAATATCGCAATGAGTATCGTTTCCTTTTGGCTAAGTATCTGTTTTCCCAAGCGCAAATTTTTGAAATTCAGCGCATAAAAGACGAAGAAGCGGCAAAACGCAATAAAAAACGCCAAAAATCATTTGATTTCAAAGAGTTTGAAGAGCAACAGTCAGAAGATGACTGGGGCGAGACCTTTGTTATTTCCACTGATGACGATGATGAAGATAATTCCTTTGATTTTGGTGAGATAGATCTCAGTGACGGTATGGTTTTTGATATAGAAACCGAAGGGCAAATGCGTGCCGAGACAGCTCCGTTGCCCACAACAGCTAAAGAAGCTATTGATTTAGCTTTGGAATTGCTTTCAAAAATTTCCGACAAGAGTCAGTTTAATGCCCAAGCACGTTATTTGGAAGGTCTTCTTCATTACCTGAGCGGCTCGCGCATGGATATTGAAACCAGTGTTAAATCTTTTGTGCAGGTTGTGCGTATTTTAGATCCGCGTAAAGCTAAAAAGACTGACCCGGTTCTGCGGGAAGCCGCATTTTTGACACTAGCCAGAATTCACTATGAATTCCGCCAGTTTGACCGCAGTGTTTTCTATTATGATCGTATTAACCGCGATAGCGATGCCTGGCTCACCTCGCTTTTGGAATCCAGCTGGGCCTATTACCAACGCGGTGATTTTGAAAAGGCTTTAGGTAATCTTGTTACTCTGCATTCTCCGTTCTTTAATGATGAATATTTCCCGGAGTCCCAAATTTTGAGAGCTGTTATTTATTATGAAAATTGTCGTTTCCCGGAAACGCGTGAAATTGTTGAAAACTTTATGAAAGATGCCCGCCCGGTTTTGAAGTATTTGCAATCTTATGTAAAAGATAAACCGGATCCGGAAAAGCTCTATGAGCAAATTGATATGATGCTTAAATCAAAGCGCCGCCGCACTACCGATGAGCTGGCCAATAAAGTTATGCGTCTGGTGACTATGGATCAAGATGTGGTTACCGCGCGTGAAAAGGTGGCGGAAATTGATAAGCAAATTGCTATATTAGATAAAAAATCCGATGATTTTAAGAGCACCAATATGTATGCTCAATTGATTGAGGAGCTGACATCTTTGCGTAAAGTGAGAATGCGTGAAGGCGGCCAGCTCTTAACAGAGCGTTTCAATAAAGAAATCAATGCCTTAAAGTCGCTTCTTTCTCAGGCTCTGAGTATTCGTATTGAAGTAAATAAACGTGAGCGCGAAATCATTCGTCAAAAAATGCTTGGTGAGGATGCTGGTGTTACTCAGCGTGCTTATGAGGCCTCTGTAGTAGTTGATGATGAACACCTTTATTGGCCTTATGATGAAGAATATTGGCGCGATGAACTTGGTACTTATGAATATACTTTAAGCTGGGGTTGTAAGTAGTTTAGAGGTTTTTAATGTCCAGTTCCCTGCTTTTTGGGAATTATGTTCTGCTTGGTCGAACTCATCAAAGTGCGGTGGTTGATACTTATATCGCCCACTCAATCAATGAGCTTGAGGCACCTGTTTTTTATCAACTTGAGCGCCTTAGAAGTGCCGCTCGTAAAAATCTCACCGATGCCCAAAATGTTTTTCAGGAAGCTACCGCTCGCCTGGCGCAAATTGATTCCCCGGAAGTGCCAAGAGTTATTTCTTCCGGCTCTCTCGAAGGGGAAATATATTGGGCACGCCACTATATAGATGCGCGACCTCTGGCGCAGGTCCTTAAAAAGTTAGCCCACTTAAAGGTTTCTCTTAGTGATGCTATGGTGGCGCATATTGTTGGAAAATTGGCCGGGACATTGCCTGATGTTTTAAAACTTGATGGCACATTCCCTTTGATAGCCCCTTATCCGCGCCATGTTTTAGTTGGCTTTGACGGCCGCATATATAATGCCGATATCGGTCTTTCTTTTTGGCTTTCTGCTCAGCCTAAGAGTGAGCTTACCGAAGAGCGCTGGCGTCTGCCTTATATTGCTCCGGAAGAATTAAATGGCGGTAAAGTTGAGCAAAAGACGGCTGTTTATGTTTTAGGAACGCTCATGTTTGAGCTTTTGGCTGGGAGGCGTCTTTTTGCCAAAGGTAGCGATAAGGAGATTGTTAAGCGCATAGCGGCCGGTGAATATACGCAAATTAGCGCTTTAAAGTCGGCTATAAGTAGCGAATTAGCTGATTTACTTAAATCTATGTTGGAACTTCTTCCGGAAAATCGCCCTTCAGGTGGCGAAATTATAGCTGCTCTGGCTCCGTTGGCAGAAAATGGCGAGAAAGATTGGAATGAGCTTATTGCTAAGCATTTCCAGGAAGAAAAGGCGGCCGATGAAGCTAATATGGCTACTCTTAAGGATAAAGTAGCTAAATTCAAAGCAGAGCAGGAAGGTAGCGGTAGCGCAAAAGCAGAAGCTAAGTCTAGGCGCCAAGAAGTTGTTACCGAAGAGATAGGTGCAGATGAGCCTGCAGAAGAGCAGGAAGCAAAGCCGGTGCGCCGAGACGAAAGCGCTATTCCCACTGCCGAATTGGCAGTTCCGCCGGAAGCAGTAGATGCCAAAAAGGAATTTGAAGCCTTAGGCGCTCAATCTGATAATGTAGCTGATGCTGCTACATCAATTATTGCTGCTAATTCTATCGCTCTTGGTAATGATGATCCATTTGGTGAGACTTTGCAAAATGCCGATGAATTGCAAGCCAAAATAATAGCTGCCAAAGAATCAAACGCTGAGCCGCAAGAAGAAAAGTCTCAAGATAAAGGCGAGAAAAAAACAAAAGAGAAAAGCAAAAAAGATAAAAAGAAAAAAGCCGCAAAAGAGGTAACTCCTGCTCCGGCCCAAGTGCCTGCCGCAGCTGTGGGGCCAATGGCACAGCAACAGCAGTTAATGCAACCGTTGCAGCAGTTTCCTGAAGCCCAGCCGCTTATACCTCCGGGATATCAACCAAATGCATATATGGATAATTTTAACATGATGCAGCCAATGTATCCGCAAAGCACTATGGGAATGATGCCTCCGCAAACACCGCCTGAATCTAAAGGAATTGGGGCTGTCGGCTGGGTGCTTATAGTGCTTTCAATTGTAATTTCAATGAGTTTGGTGCTTGGAGCGCTCCTTTATTCCAAGGGCCGTTTGCCGCAACTAGAGCGTTTTGGCTTGCCTCATGTAGAAGCTCCGGCAGTAAATACTGGGCCGGCTATAGTACCTAGCGGGGTTATTGTTGAACAGCCCAGTAACAAGTCGGACAATAATCAAAATAAATAACCATATAAAATATAAAAGTTATTAGTCCATTCAGGACCAATTCCCCGTGCAAAGCCGATGCTTAGGGTGCCGGCTTCATAGTAGGCGATTTTTATATCGAGGCGTAATTCCGCTCCGGGGCCGATGGCTAGGCGCCCATTTTGCATATCTTTCAGCGAATCAACCAAATAGGCGGCATCGCAGAAAAAGGCCAGGTGCAATTGGTCAAAGTATATAGGCAGGGTGGAAATGCCGCGCTGGATGCGCCAAAGCAAAAGGCGCCATTCAAGTGTGCCCTTGATATAGCTATTGCCGGAAAGTGCAGCCATATTAAAACCGCGCAGATAATTTAAAGTATAAGAGCCCAAAGAAGAAATGGCACCGGCTATATTGCTGATTTCCGGCCCGCCGAGCGAGTAAAGGTAGTTTGGCGAATCCGGGCTAAAGCCAAAGGCCCCCTGAATGCGCCAGGCTAAAGTGGAACGTAGTGTTGGAATATTTTGATATTGTTGATAATTATAGCTTAGATGGTAACTCTCCTGAGTTGAACCGAAGGCCTTATGTTCACACTCCAAGCCTAAAGAGAAAGAGAGCCCTCTGGCATTGTGCAGACTTTGGTAATACGAACGCACGGTGGAAAAGTTAAAATAAAAACCCAGCCGGCCAAAATGGTTGTCCGGCAATTCGATTTTTTCCTTACTCTCCGGAAAATAGCGCTCTCTAAAGAATGGGCGGTAAAAACTAAAGCGGTAACTTAGAGAAAAACTCATGCTATAGCGCCAGCGGCTTATCGGATAGCTTAAACTGAGTGAGGCACTGGTGATTTTATGGGCCAGGCGCCTTTCCCAGGGGCGGGAAATGGAGGCGCGGCCCATGCCAAGGTAGTGAGAAAAGCCTAAGCCGATGTTGATAGGCCAGAAGCCTGTGGAATAGCTAAGGCTTACTCCTGGATAGTAACTGGCTAGGCCATAATCTAAGGAAAATGAATAATTATGGTGATTTAATATGTCACTTCCCGATGTGGTAAAACCAAGACTATAGCCGTAAGGATCCTGCGTAAGTGTGGGCAGCCATAGGCGCGGCAGTAAGGTATACCAAGGAGAATATTTCTTTTTAGACCAGTTTTGCTGCTCTGCACTTTGGGTAAGGCTATTATTGGTATTTGTGGCAGTTTTAAGCGGCTCATTAAGTGAATTATGGTCAGCTATATTGGCTGCTATTGGCGAAAAGAGGGCCTGGGCCGGGCAAGGTACTGTAGCGCGTTCAAGCCACGCTTCGCGATTTTGTGGTAACATGGCTACATTATAGCCATTCTCACCAAGTTTAAGAAAATAGAGGGCCTTGCCGGCTTCCAATGGATAAAATGCCCCGGCTATTTCATCGCTAATTTGATAAAGATGGCAAATATCATTGCCAGCCGGGGTTAAAGCAAAGATATTAAAGGTTTCATCGTCCAAATCGCCATGAAAATAAAGAATATCACCATTTGCAGAAAAGTGCTGCCCACTGAGCAAATGGCCACCTGGAGAAAAGCGGGTTTTATGGCGATAGCTATTGCCAGCGCGACGAAAAATATCAAAATAGCGCTTGCCGCCCTCTGTCCAGGTGGCAGTGATGATGAGATTATCGTCAGGTGAAAATTGCGGATAATAAAATACCTCGGAATTATTGGCTTTTTTTATTAACTTCTTTTGGCTGAAATCGCTGCTGGCAAGCCATAGAGAGGAAGTGTTGCCTTCGTTTATTACATAAGCTAGCCATTTCCCATCATGTGAGAAAACCGGCTGAAAAATGCGCTCCGGTGCTTTTTTAGCGCGGTGCGAAACATGGCGTCCTTTGGATAACTCCATGAGCTCATTATAAAAAGTAAAAGTATTCTGCCATTCGGTGATAGTGAAAAGCAGGTGGCCATCTTCAGGTGAAATGGCTGGGTGACTGCTGCTTTGGGCTCTGGATACTTTGCGCACCTTGTTGGTATTTAGATCCAGACGGTATAAGCGGCTGTCATCATTGCCGTTGCCGCTGACAAAATAGATATTATTCTCATAAAGCAAAAGCGGGCTCTTGCTGTGGCCGTTTTGGGTGAGAAGCGTACTTTTAGGCAGAGCACGAGCCGCTATGGCCTCTCCTTTGGCCTTAGCTGCACTGTTTAAATTGCTTATAAGCAATTTGTAAACGTCATTTATTTTAAGATTACCGGCACTAAAAGCCTTGGTTTGGATAAAGTAGGGAATAACAGAAGTGCCATATAGATGTGAATAGGCCGCCGGCCATCTATTGCCGCTTAATTCTCCGAAAAGATTGATCATATGGCCGCCGAAAAGGTAAGGAATAGTGCCATAAGGCCACTTGGCGGCGGCATTAGTTATTTGGTCTAATTTTGGCAGCTCGCCGGCGGCGGCCAGGGCGCGCAGGTAGCCGGTCATCAGCGGCGAATTCAAGCGGCCCGGTGTGCCGTTCAAAGATTCGGCATAGACAGCATAGCCTTCAATAAGCCATTGTGGCTGAATAGAATTAGGGCTCCACCAGGGGCCAAAGATGGTGTTAAAAGCTTTGGGCAGGCCGTGCACGGTATCCAGTTGCAAAATATGCATATATTCATGAGTGAGCAGGCTGTCGGTGCGGTCGGCCATATCCATGAGCTCGCTCAAATCGGTGGGCGGCGTAACATAATATTTTATTATGGGCATGGGGCTGGTTTGGGCGCTGCCGTTGGCGCTATCAGTGTGGTCGGTGATAAGCAAAACCACTTTTGAGGTGGGATAATGGCGCATAAGCGGGCCGAGATCCAAATAGCGCTGCTCCAGGATAAGAGCGCTTTTTTCGGCCAGGAGTTCCAGCTTTTCTGGGTAATAAATAATAAAGTGCTTAGTTGAGAGCTGCTGCCAGTTTAGTGCTGGATCATAGCCGGCTCTAAGGGGCGCAGCGCTCAAAAAGCATAGCAAAAAAGCTAATATTCCTGCCTTGATAGCGCCGCTTATAAGCCGGGTTTCAGCCATGAAATTTAGCTTTCGTTATTAACAGCCATTTGCACATATACCAGGGAGAGCAGGGTAAAGACAGTGGCCTGGATAAAACTCGTCATCATGCCCAAAAGGACAATGGGAATCGGCACAAGCGGAGCGCAGAGGCCAACAAAAACGCCAACTATTTTGTGATCGCCCATCATGTTGGCCATAAGACGCACGCTTAAAGAAAAGGGGCGGGCGATGTGGCTTACCATTTCAATTACCAGGAAAAAGGGAGCCATAAACCACCCCCACCAGGTGCCGGCGGGGTTCACTGTGTGGGCAATGTAATGTAAACCTTGCACTCTAAAGGCCCAAAAATTGTAATAAATAAAGACAAATATAGCGGCTGCTACCGTGGTGTTCCAATTTTCGGTTGGCGGAATAAACCCCGGCAAAAGGCCCAGTAAATTAGAAAAAAGCACAAACATACCGAGAGCGGCAATAACCGGAAAATGTTTGGCGGCATTGGCAGGCCCTAAAAGCTCGCGGCACTGTTTGTAAACCATCTCCAGAAGCACTTCTATAGCGCCCATAAAAGAAGGATTGGGAGCAGGTAAAATGCGCTCCTTATCGCTATAAGAAAGGCGGTAGTGCAGGCCGATAGTCAGCATGATAATAAAGACTAAAATAGCGCCGATAACATGTTGTAAAACAATAGGCGCGCCTTCCACCAGAGAGGCCGGGAGGCGGGAAGCTATATTCTCTTGTAAATCCATAAAACCCGGCACTATATCGAGCCAGGTAGCGGGATGTTCCATCTGCTTGCTCCAACGGAGGCTAAATATTAAGCGCTCCGGTAGATCTATTTACTACATAAATTGCGGCGCAGGAAGTGGCCGGCGCCAAATTTTCCTAAAAATTTGCCATCTTGGGCAATAATTTGCCCATGGCTTATGGTGCAAACAGGCCAGCCGCTTAAATGCATGCCTTCATAAGGTGAGCAATCGCTCATGGTGGCCATATTTTCGCCGCTTTTTAGTGTGATCTCTTTATGTGGATCAAAGATAACTACATCGGCATCTTTGCCAATATTTAGCGCGCCTTTTTGCGGCAGACCATGAATTTTAGCCGGATTAGTGGCGATGAGGTCAACCCAGCGCTCCAGTGAATAAAACTTTAGATCGGCGGCCATGTGGTAACTAAGTGGCAAAAGCAGGTCCACACCGGGCAGGCCAAAAGCCATTTTGTGATAATCGCCGCCCCAGCTCTCTTTTTGCTGGCGATTAAAGGCGCAGGTGTCGGTGCCCAAAAGGTCAACAGCACCGGCCTTTATGGCTTCTTGCATGGTTCTTACCTCATCTTTGTGGCGCACCGGCGGGCAACTGGCGTAGAGATAGCCATCGGGCCTTTTGTAGAGCTCGTCATTTAAGAGAAAATATTGCGGGCAGCTCTCTCCAATGACATCTATGCCACATTCTCTCGCCGCTTTGACCATCATTGCCGACCTGGCTGTTGACATGTGCACTACATAAAGATGGCCGCCGGTGGCCTCAGCCCAGGTAATGGCTCTTTGCACTGCTTCCCATTCGGTAATGGGCGGGCGGCTCATAATGTGAGCGTAGGCGCCATATTTTTCTTTATGCGCCGGGTCGCTATCTACCTCTTTTTGCAAAAGCGAGATGAGAAAGTCGTTTTCGCAGTGCACTTCAATTCTAAGGCCTGTCTCTTTGGATATAGTGAGCAGTTGCCATAAAACATCATCGCCGGCCATCCAACCTCTATCTTTATAATTCATATAAAGCTTTATGGAGCTCACGCCGAGAGCCGGCATAGCGCGGATTTGCTCTTCATTTACGGCATTGCCAAGTACCGACATGTGAATGCCGAAATCAATGCAGGAGTGGCCACTAGCCTCATTATAGCGCTCTTTGAAGGAATCTTCTAAAGACTGGCCATCGTTTGGTGTGGCAAAGTCAATAATGGTGGTGACACCGCCCAAGGCCGCCGCTCTGGTGCCGCTCTCCATGTTGTCCACTGTATCGCCAACAGGCAGGTGTAGGCCCAAGTGCACATGGCCATCTATGGCGCCGGGGATAACCAGCTTATCTTTGGCCGAAAGCTCTTTTTCACCATGTAAATCTTCCCCGATGGCCGCTATTTTGCCGTTTCGTATGGCCACATCGGCGGCAAAAATGGCGCCGCCACTAATACAGGTGCCTTCGCGAATAACAAGATCATAGCTCATGAAAAACTCCGTATATTCAGCAGGTTAAATTGGTAAAGCCAGGCGCAAGGAAAGGCCGGCGGTAAAGTGGTTGGCCTTATAAGTACCGGCGGCAATCTCTTCTTGCATGATTAATGAGCCGTCTTTCATTTGGATATCAATGGCTGGTATAATGCGCGCATTAGAATGCTCAACAGTGGTGGTAAAGCTGTGAATGTAAGCAAATGAGAGATCGATGGTAAATATTTTTGCAATGGTTATGCCGAGACCGGTAGCCACCCCGATTTTTGGCAAATCCATGCGTGATGTATCCAAATATTCATTAGGAATGGCTCCGCGTTCCCAAAAAAAGCCGCCGCGCAGGGCCAGCATATCGCCAAGAGGATAATAAGCACCACCAAGGCTGAGCAGCACGCTGGTGCGCCAATGACGTGGCAGAATAATAGTGCCAAAGGTTTTAACACCGTCTATGAGCCCCAAAGCTTCCAGAGTTTTGTTGTAGAGCTTTATGTTCTTGGTATCGACATAAATATTATCGAGAGTGCTCCAGTCTTCGATTACCGCCGAAAGTTCTAAATCCCACTTGGGATAGGCCAGTTGAACAGAAAGACGATAAATATCTGGAATATAAAATGAAATAAGAATAGAATCTTTTTGATCATGGCCGCTTAGCTGCATTCCGCCGGTGCTTTTAGTCAGATCTTCAACCGTTTCACCAAAGGTAATATCCAAGCTGCCGTCTGCCCTGGCTTCGATGCCTTTGCTGAAAGAGGCCGCAAAGCGTACTGGGCCGAAGGGGCCGACTCTAAGGCCCAAAGCAAATGAGCCGGTAAAAGGATCGCGGCCGTCAACTAGAATGGCATTGTCAAAACCGGGATCTTCGGAGCCCAGCATATCCGCGCCCATGACCATTGATTGGTGGAATTGCATGTGGATGCCTTGCAAAATAAAGCCGATATCTACTTTAGGATGCAGACTAAAGCCCACCCCCAGCTGGAAGTTAATCTGCACCGGACTGCTGACGATGACCGAATAGCGCTGCGCGCCGTCGGCCGGATAATATTCATTGCTGCCAAGCGGCCCCTGAACGGCAAAGGCTAAAGTAAGCAAGTCTTTGATATTATAACTTAAAGCTGCGGCCGCCGGGCCGATGGAAGTGCCGGTGTTCTCACCAACATCTATGCCGAAAGCCGGCAAAGTCATAAAGGGACCGCCCTGGTTTTTAACAGTTTTAAAATTTGCCAAATCTTCATTGCCGGGAACACCGGCTCGTTTAAAAGATGATGATTGGTAACCAATATTAGTATCTATTTGAAATTGTAAGCCTTTTAAATCAACTAGTGCAGCCGGGTTCATCCATAGCGCTTCCAAAACGCCGCCTGGACGCACAATATTGGCACCGCCCCTGGCCATGGTGGCGGCGCCGCGTGTCGGTAAATAATAGCCGCTGGCCAGAGCAGCATCAGCGCTAAAAAAAGTAGTTGCAAATAAGGTAACTGCCAGAGGCAGTGTCAAATGGTTATACTTCATAAGAACCTCCAACGAGCGTGCATAATAGTCTTATTTGTTGTCAGTGGCAAGCCTCCAAAGTTTTCTTTAGAGCTTCATGCCTTTAAGTGCGGCAAAAGGATTGATTTTTGGCTCGCGGCCGGCAGCTGTGCTTTGCCGGGACTTGTTGCTAAAATTCTTTTTTGATTGCGCATTGTTAGAAACGCTACTATGCTGGGCGGGAGAGATATTATTTTGTGTATCGTGGCGGGCGCTCAGTGAAATGCGCTTTCTTACAACATCCACATCAAGCACCGTGACTTTGAGTTTATCTCCCAGCGATACTTCGGCTGCCGGGTCGCTGACAAAATGATCGGCCAACTGGCTCACATGGATGAGGCCGTCTTGATGGACGCCGATATCCACAAAGGCACCAAAATTAGTGATATTGGTGACAATGCCTTCGAGCTCCATGCCGGGCACTAAATCTTCTATAGTGCTCACATCTTCGCGGAATTTGGGCGGCGCAAAATCTTCTCGCGGGTCCAGGCCCGGTTTTAAAAGCTCGGTTACAATGTCGTTCAAAGTAGCCATGCCAACGTCTGCACTAACATAATTATTTAATTTTATTCGCTTTACTTCTTCACTTGAGCCAATGAGTGCAGTTAAATTTACTCCCAGATCGCGGGCCATTTGTTCTACCAGCGCATAGCGCTCCGGGTGCACGGCACTGGCATCAAGCGGGTTTTTTGCACCGCGAATACGCAAAAAACCCGCGGCCTGTTCAAAAGTTTTCGGGCCAATACCCGGCACTTTTAAGAGCTCTTTGCGGCTTTTGAAGCTGCCGCTCTCCTGGCGGTATTTGGTGATGCGCCCGGCGGCCACCGCGCCAATGCCGGCCACATAAGAGAGCAGGGCGGAGCTGGCGGTATTTAGTTCCACACCTACATAATTGACGCAGCTTTCCACCACATCATCGAGTTTTTTCTTTAATAGCTGCTGGGAAACATCATGTTGATATTGGCCTACGCCGATGGATTTGGGATCGATTTTTACCAGTTCGGCCAAGGGATCCTGCAACCTTCTGGCAATGGAGATGGCGCCGCGCACTGTGAGGTCTAAATTGGGAAATTCCTCTCTGGCTATGTCCGAGGCACTATAGACCGAGGCGCCTGATTCGCTGACCATGACCACAATAATTTTGTCTTGCAGAGCTTTGTTTTTCAAAAGTGTGCGCACAAAGCTCTCTGTCTCACGGCCGGCTGTACCGTTACCGATAGCTATGGCATAGGGCGCGTGCCTGGTGATAAATTCTCCAAGGACTTTAGTGGCTTCGGCTTCACCGCCAGTATGTGGATAAATAGTGATATTTTCAAGATAATTTCCATTGTTATCAAGTGCTGCACATTTGCAACCGGTGCGAATTCCCGGGTCGATACCGATAACGCTTTTGCTGCCCATGGGCGCCGCCAGCAGGAGTTGGCGCAAATTCTTGGCAAATACTTCCACGGCGCTTTTGTCGGCTTCAAGTTTATAAGTTGTGCGCAAATCGTTTTCGATGCTTGGGGCCAAAAGGCGGTTTAAACTGTCCTCTATAGCTTCATTTAGCAGGCAGTACCAAGGACTTTTGGGTTTCCCGGCCATAATGTTGATAATTGCCGGCAAAAGCGCCTTTTCATCCACTTCAAGGCTGGTGCGCAAAACACCCTCATTTTCGCCGCGCCGGACAGCTAGAAAGCGGTGAGAAGGCATCTCTGCCAGTTTTTCGCTATAATCATAATATTGTTCAAATTTTGTGGGCTCTTTGCTGGCTTTTGGCACCGCTTCGGCATGTAATACCGCATATTTGGCAAAATAATTGCGTACTAGGCTGCGTACTTCGACATTTTCGCTAATTAATTCGGCTACAATATCCTTAGCTCCGGAAAGAGCAGCGCTAGCACTTTCTATCCCCATGTCTTTATTGATATATTTTTCAACTTCTGCTTCTGGTGTGCTGGCGGTTCCCTGGGCCAAAATGAGCTCAGCCAAAGGCAAAAGGCCCTTTTCTCTGGCTATAGTGGCTCGCGTGCGTCTTTTGGGGCGATATGGTAGATATAAATCTTCGAGCTCTGTTTTGGCTGTGCAGTTATAGAGAGCCTCTTTAAGTTCCTGGGTCATTTTCCCTTGCTCATTTATGGAATCTATGATAGCTAGGCGCCGTTCGTGGAGCTCTTTTAGGTAGGTAAGACGCTCTTCAATGGTGCGGATTTGCACTTCATCTAAACTGCCTGTGCGCTCTTTGCGATAGCGGGCGATAAAAGGAACTGTATTACCTTCTTGTAAAAGAGATATCGTAGCGGCGATTTTGGCGGTTGGCAGTTGCAATTCCGCACTTAATAAGTTTACGGGATCAAAGGAAATGTTGATTTCTGACATAATAACTCCATGTACGAAAGACTATTCTTCCGTCTTTGCCGGTTTTTAGTGAAAGTCTCCTAATACTGCAAGCAAATTAACTTTAACCATGGCTATTGTTGCTGTTTGGGGAACATCAGATGATGGCACTTTGGAAAAATTTTTTTAAACGTAATGCGCTTACCTTAATTATGGCTATTGCCGGAGCGCTTTTGGCCTATTTGGCCCTCATTACTTTGCGCTTTGAGCTACTTAATGAGCTTAATCTCACCTGGCAGCAGGCCTTGCAAGGTGAAATTAACTACGGAACCCAATATGATATGGCGATTTTGCTTAGCGGCTGGACCGTTTGTCTCGCGCTATATGTCCTTTTCGGCCTTGCGCCAAAGGTGCCGGTAATAATTATTAACTGGGTGATATATATACCAAATTTGTCTAATTTACTCTTTTTTAAATACTTTGGCATGCGTCTTGAGTGGGACCTCGTAAAAGAGCATATTGTGGATTTACCCAGTGTGGCTGATAGCGCTGTTGCTTTATCACTTAATGTTGCTACCATATTGTCAATAATCACCATGCTGGCCTCCAGCGTGCTCATTGCTTTATGCCCAAAATGGCATTCCTGGCCACCGCACCATTTTACCAAAAGGTGGCAGGATATTTTGCTCTTCTCCAGGCTGCCGATGCTTTTTATAACTGTTTTATCTCTTTTGACATCTTTGGGACTTTGGAATTTTTGGGTAGATACTCAAAGAACAGGCCTGCTTTCCTCGCAAATTATCAAAATTTGGGTGGATCAAATATGTGGTTACCAGGTTTTTGCCAATAAGAGTGCCGCGACCTTTGTGCTGGCTAAAAATACCAAGCCGCCACTTGAAAAACCAGCGGAAATTCTTGCTGACTACCGGAAATTATTAGAAAAAAGCCCATATAAAAGCAGCGAAAATTATGCTGATGGTTTTAGTGATTATCCGCTGGAGCCGGAACTTATTAGCGCAGGAGATCCGGCTTGGCCGCTTTTAAGCACTTTGGAAAAAGATGATAATTTTAGCCAAAAGATGCGGGAAAATCTGGGCCTTCCTGCTACGGGAAAACCCAATGTAATCATGCTGTTTGTGGAATCATTCCGGGCTTATGAGTTTTTGCATCCGGAATTTGGCCCCTTTACATTTCCCCAGACCAAGGAGCTTCTGGCAAAGCATGGAATTTTCTTTCCAAAAACTTATAGCAGTTCCTGGGCCTCCGGCCAAACAGCCCGCGGCCAGTTTTCTACCGAGTGCTCAATAATGCCCAATAACCAAGGGCAGCCGACCTATGTCGCTTATACTGCCCTTAGTATTTTGTGTTTGCCGGAGTTTTTGCGGCAAAATGGCTATGAAACTGTGTGGACGGCTACTATCAGCAGCTCTTTTCACACTATGGGCCTCTGGGCCAGCTTGCATGGCTACAATAAATTTTATGATGGCGATTATTTTGAAGGCAAAGTTCCTCCTATAGAGCCGGGGTGGGGCAAAGAGGATTATGGCTATTTGGAAGAGAGTGTAAAATTGCTGGAAAGTATCGCCAAAGAGGGCAAGCCTATCTATGCTAATTTGCAAACATTATCTACCCATCACCCGCATAGTATTATGCCTGGTTATGAAATACCAGATTATCTTAAAGAAAAATATAAAATGAATGATGAATACGAAAAATTCTTCTCCCGCTGGCGCTACGAAGACGCGGCATTGGGGAATTTTTTTAATAAGCTCTTTGCTTCCGAGCTAGGCGACAATACCATAGTTATTATGGTTGGCGACCATGCCTCCCCGGGGCGTAGCGGTGACAAAGTGCCGATTTTGGCTTTGCAGGAGCGCCATAGCCGCATTGTTTTGGCCTTAGTTACTAAAAATATGAAAAAACCGGCGGAAATTCCCTGGCCGGTGCACCAAATAGATATTGCGCCGACAGTTGCTCATATAATTGGCCTTAGCGGTAAAGTGAGCTGGCTTGGGCGCGGCCTTTTTGCCCGGCCCGGTTCGCCTTGGATTTATTCTTTTGGTGGTGGGCGCCAGCAATTTGTTCTAGGCGAACGGCACTGCTATAAACTTCCCGGCCGCGAAAACTGTTTTGATGTAAAAGAGGGCGATCCGCTCTTTGCGAAAAAACCAACGCCCCAGAGTTTTAATGAAAAAGATGAGAAAATGTTAGATTATGTCGATACCTTTTACCGCGCCAACCTGGAAGCTATAGCCGGGAATAAGATATATCCCTATCAAGCTAGACAGTATTAATAACAGGATTTTCGCCAATATCTTGAATAATTTCGCCAACTTCTTGCACTTCGATATATGAGCCGGAAAGCGGATTTTTGATGCTTGTCACCGGGCTTTTAATAGTGGCGGTGACTAGAGAGCGCTCAAAAGCCAGGTCACAGGACGGTTCCATGACGCAATCAATGAGGCAGAGATTTTTGGCATAGCAGAGCGGCTGGGTGCCGCCGATACGGCAACGAATGAGGGTGAGATTTTGCGCATACCAACCTAAATATTCTCCCATTAGAGTGCTGTCGATAACTGTGGTATTTTGGCTGTGCCAAAAGGCATCTTTGGTGTCTAACTTAGAATTATAAATAGTGGCGTTTTCTACATATTGAAAAGAATATTTGCCATGCATTTTTAAATCACTGATGGTTAAATCAGTGCTTTTTAAAAGGGCATATTCCGCCGTAAGCTCACTTTCTTCTATGGCGATATTATGGCAAAACCAGCCGAATTCCGCAGAATTTATGGTGCAGTTTTGTATTTTAATCCGGGAACATTCTCTGAGAGTTTTTATGCCGTTTAATTTGCAATTTTCAAGAGATATGTCTTTGTCATACCATAGCGGAGCGCGGCAGGTTGTGCTCATGTCGGCAGCGATTACTCGCCCGTGCTCCACATGCCAGAGGGGATAGCGGAGGTTAAAAACACAATCATTTACTGTGACGTTGCGGCACTCTTTAAGGGCCGATTCGCCGTCCTTAGGGCCGGCAAAAGTGCATTTTTCAATGCGGGCACCATTAAGGCCATAGAGGGCGCGCTCTTCATCGAGTGTTAGATTTTTGTATTCTTTCATGGATAACCTCGCCAGATATTAAAGCATTTTTATACTTTCAAGAGAACCATCAAGTATTTCCACTACAGCTTTAATGCGGGCATCACCGGCAGCTTTTTGGTGCATCTCGCGCAGGCGATTTTTGGCTTTGGCCGAAGCCTGCTCACATAGCGGTGGCTCGGCATTTTGGCTAAGCTCGTTAACAATTTCTATTTTTATGGGGTGTTTAAAATATTTTTCGGCAAAGTCACGCGCTTTTTTCATGTGCTCAGGCGCGGCTAAATAGCTGCGATAAAAGTCATTTCCCTTAAAACAGAGTTGAATTACATCAGGTGTAAAAGCATTAAGATAAGCATGCTCCAAAACCGGTGCCAGAGCTGGGTCGTAATTGTTGAGCTGTTTTACAAAATCCGCCCAACTCGGCCCCTCTTGGCCGGGATTCAGAGCCGGGGCTTGCGGCATAGGGGCAAATTGCTCTTTTGCTGTTTCCTTTTGCGGCACCTCTACCGGCGACGCGGGCGGGGCAACGCTTTCCCGGGCTAAAATGTAACTATCGGCTGGGTGTGGTGGCTCTTCCTCCGGCGGCATGGAAGCCGGCGCCGATAGTTCAGGAGCAGCCGGTGGCGGCGGAGAAGGCGGAGAAGGTGGCAATGGCGGCTGAACAGCTACCGCTATTTCTGCCGGTTTGGTTTTAGGTAGCTCCGGTTTAGCTATAACTTTCGGCGGCTCCTGCTCCATGCTTTTTTCCGCCGGCATGGGGGCAATCGGCGGGGCCTTTATTGTATAATCATCAGGCACGGACGGCTTAACCGGGGCACCGGCGTAAATACTACGCAATTCGTTTAAAATAGCGCTTAAATTATTGGTATGCTCCACGGCGCTACAGCGCAAAATGGCCATATCCAGGATTAATTTTGGGATAGGGGCATTTCTCAGCTCACGTATTGTGGCAGAAATAAAAGAGAAAAAGCGCTGTAAATCAATTGGCCCGGCTGCCTGAGCCAAGCGGCGCATAGTAGCCAGTTCACTTTCGGAGCGTTCTAATTGATCCATCGGCAAACCGGCGGAAATAACTGCCAAATCGCGCAATTGCTCGGCTAAAAGCGATGTAAAATCAACCAGATCATGCCCGGCGCCATAAACATAATTTATAGCGGCTATAGCTCTTTCCGGCTTACGTTCCACAATGCCGATGAGGGCCTCTTCCACATAGTGGCGATCTACAGCGCCAATGGCTTCGATGACCCGCTCTTCGCTCAAATCATCGCCGCAAAAGGCAATAGCCTGCTCCAAAAGAGACTGGGCATCGCGCATACTGCCTTGTGATTCGCGGATAATGACCCTGAGGGCATCGCTACCGATATTTATTTTTTCGGCTTGCATCATCTCCGTAAGGCGGGCCAGCATTTCACTACCTGGCACGCGGCGAAAATCAAAGCGCTGGCAGCGTGAGAGAATGGTGATGGGAATCTTTTGCGGCTCGGTGGTGGCAAAAATGAATTTTACATGGGGCGGCGGCTCTTCCAGCGTTTTTAAAAGCGCATTAAAAGCGCTGGTGGAGAGCATGTGCACTTCATCGATGATGTAAATCTTAAAGCGGCTTTTGGCCGGCAGATAGCGCACGCTTTCTCTAAGTTCGCGGATATTATCAACGCTGGTATTGGAAGCGCCGTCTATTTCATAAACATCAGGTGAGCTGCCTTCGCTGATTTCTATACAATTTGTGCACTTGCCGCAGGGGTTGACACTGAGCCCCTCTTCGCAATTCAGGGCTTTGGCTAAAATGCGGGCTGCCGAAGTTTTGCCCACGCCGCGGCAACCGGTAAAAAGAAAAGCATGATGCACTCTGCCGGTGGCAATGGCGTTGCTGAGCGTTTGCACAACGTGCTGTTGGCCGACAAGTTCTTTAAAATTGGTTGGGCGCCATTTACGGGCCAGAACAAGGTAACTCATTTTTCACCAAATTACTTAATAGAGCGGCTCCCCGAAAGCCGCTTTTCTTTCTACTACTCAAAGCGGGCCAAAAGCAAGAGTTTAGAGAGCAGGGCATAATGCGGAGCGGCGGCAATAGTACACCTTTACTCCACTCCCACCACCTTATGCAACTGAATACTAAGACGCCACTCGGGATGCTCTTCACAGTAGGCGACAGCTGAGGCTAAGTTGCTTTTATATTTAATATTATCGCATGGTTGCAGAAAAAAGTATTTAAAAGAAAGCGTGGCTAATTTTTCTAAATCCAGCCCCTCTTGCGGATAGACGGCTTTTAACTCGCTGCCGCTCGTTTGCTTTAGCTTGGCTCCGGCTTTGGGGCTCACGGTCAGCCAGTCGATGGGCAGGGTAGTGGCAATGGTGCCGTTGGTTTCGCAGGCAACGGTGGCTCCGGCTGCATGGCAGGCTTGGCAGAGAGCTTCATCGAGTTGCAAGAGCGGTTCACCGCCGGTAAAAATAATATATGGCTTTGTTCCGGCCGATTGGGGCCAAAGTTTCAGGGCTTTTTGCGCCAGTTCGCCGGCATCAGCAAAAATGCCGCCGCTTTCTTTGGCCGGAGCTCTCAAATCAGTATCGCAAAAATGGCAAATAGTACCACTAGTTAGGCGATCTTCTTCGCGCCCGCTCCAGAGATTGCACCCCATAAAGCGGATAAATATTGCCGGCCGGCCGGCCTCGCGGCCTTCGCCTTGGAGAGAGTAAAAAATCTCTTTTACGGCATAGCTCATATAAACCTCATAACATGCTGATTATACAATATTTTCGCAGGCATCATGCAGGGCTTCGGCCAGGGTAGGGTGGGCATGGCAGGTATATTTTACCTCATGGGCAGTCATTTTTTTATCTACCAGAATAGTGGCTTCGGCAATGAGCTCGCTGGCATGGGGGCCAAAAATTTGTACGCCGATAATTTCTTTTGTCTCGGCTTTGGTCACCACTTTAACCAGGCCATCGGCAGCTAACGGCTGGCCATTTTGTAAACCCATCATGGATTGCGCGCGGCCATTGGCCGCAAAGTAGCTTTTGCCGCAAACTGTCTTAAGCCCCAGCTTTTTAGCTTTAGCCTCGCTTAGCCCAACAGTGGCAAGTTCCGGTTCTGTATAAATAACAGCCGGAATATTAGAAACCTGTACCTTTGCATTTTTATTGATTAATTTTGCAATGAGTACTCTGGCTTCTGTTTCGGCTTTGTGGGCCAGCATCGGGCCCTTAATGGCATCGCCGATGGCATAAATACCGGCTTTTGTGGTGGCGTAATTTTCATCAACAACAATATATCCGCGCTCATCCAATTGCACGCCGGCCTCAATCAATCCCATATCGGTGGTATTGGGGCGGCGACCGACAGCCACCAGCACTTTGTCGGCCAAAAATTCAGTTACCTCTCCGCTAAGTTCGCATTGCACAAAAGCGGCTTCATATCCTTCGCCCATTGCTGTGGTTTCGCGGCGAACAGCGATTTTTAGCACTTTGGCGCCGGTATAAATATCAAGGCCACGTTTTTTGAGCGCTCTTTCAAATAAAACAGCTATTTGCTTATCATCAAGGCCAGCTATTTGGGGCAGCATTTCCAAAATAGTGACCTGGCTGCCAAAAAATTGCCACACTCTGCCGAGCTCCAAACCGATGGCTCCGCCGCCGATAATTACCAACTTATGAGGAGCTTTACCAAAGGAGAGCGCATCAGTTGAGGAGACAATATACCGGTGATCAAAAGGAGCAAAGGGCAGTTCTGCCTCTTTTGAACCAGGTGCCAAAATGATTTTATCGGCCGAAATTTGTTCTGTGTTATCGCCATTTTTGCAGAGCAGAGAGCCATCTTTTTGCAAAAAAGCCCGGCCGGTGAAAATAGTAATGCCCCTGGAGAGCATTAGCTGATTGATACCTTCTGCCAGCTTGGCAATTATAGCTTCCTTGCGAGACATTTGCCAGGCAAGAGTAGATTCTTCATAAAATGCAGGCCTCATAAAATCTCTAGCTTCAAGCAGCACTTTTGAAGGAATGCATCCTCTATTCAGGCAGGTGCCGCCGAGATTTTTATCCTGCTCGATAAGAGCAACCTTTAGGCCGGCTTTGCCCGCCTCGGCTGCCGCCACATAGCCGGCCGGCCCGCCGCCCACAATAGCCAAATCAAAATTAGTTACCGGTTCCATCATCGTTTTGCCCCCCCTTTCCCGGCAATTTAACCAGAGCGGTTTGCAGAATATTCCACACTTGCTGGCTGTTTAAAAAACGGGTGGTAAATTGGCCAAAACTGATGGTATCGCCAAAAAAGAGCTCATACTCTTTGCGCGGCTCCAAGGGAAATGAATTTATAGTAGTACCGTTGGTCGAGCCTAAGTCGCTGATAGTAAAACGCTTTTTTTGCTCGTCATATATAAAACAGGCATGGCGCTTGGAAATACGGCTATCGGGAATAACAATATCAGAAAGATTAGTGCGCCCTAAGCTGATGCGCTCTTTAAAAGGATTTATGGCTTTTTTGGTGATGGGCACCAAAGCATAATCTATGAGTTTATGGTGCAGCCGCCAGCCTCGCTCTTCCAGGCGATTTAGCTCTTCCAGGCGGTTTAATAAATCCGGCGCCATGGCCGCCACCTGGGTGGAGACGGTAAAACGTTTTTGATCCGGGGGAGTTGCCGATTCAATGAGCAAAAACGGGTAGTTGTGCTTGGCAACAAATGTTTCGCAATCCAGCATGCGTTCTTCAACATACTTATCCAAAGATTCCATCATAATTGTGGTACTCCCCCGCTATTTTAGCCGCATAAGCACAAAATAAGCACCTGCAAACTAGTGATAAATGTTTTGGACGTCAAGAACTATGCGCAAAGAGAGCGGCATATTTAAAAAAGCGGCTGGCTTTGCCGGGAGCCGTTTTAACGGGGAAGCCGAGCTCATCTAATTTGGCTGCAAAGTAAGCTGATAATTCTTCTTTATAGAGAGCCGGTATTTCAATTTCCAGCTCAAAGGCCAGATTGTCACCGGGAAAAGTCACGCAGTCGTATTCCAGACGGAGGTTTAAATTTGCTCCGGCTGTCAGAGTTACTGATTTTTCCCAGATGTTTCTGCGATTAGTAAAGCTGCCGGCGTGGTAAAAATCTGCGCTTTGGTAATCATCACCCACTATTTTTGCCCAGGCCGGCGTAGCGAGCTCCGGAATTTTTTGCCGCAAGACAGCAAGCGGCGATTTTTGCCCATGCAGAATAGCGCTTCCCGTTTCCCGATCAATTTCTGTTTCGGCTTCCAGGCGCTCAGCCAAGGCACCTATTACCTTTCCGCCGCTCTTGGCCGTTAAAATAAAGCGCCCGTTTTCTTGCCGCAAACGCACTATATAGGAGCGCGGGCGGCCGTCTTTAGGCAAAAAAAAGTGATTTACTTGCCAAAGCGTGCCTATTTCTTTATCTCCGAGCGCTTTTGCCAGGTTAGCTAAATCTTTTTCACTATCAAGCAGATATTTTAATTCCAATTCGGTATGAGGCGTCATTCTTTCCTCCACGCGCCGATATTCTACACAAATACTAAAGAATCTGGTGGCCCAAAAAGCAAGTTGGTGTATAGTGGGCGGGGCCTTTTGTAAAAAGAGGAGGGCTTATGGCAAATCTCATAGACTATGTACAAAATAGCGATCTCGAATATGCCTGCGCCGGGCGGCCGGTATTAATCAAATCCGCTCTTAGCGAGGAGGTGGTTATTGCCGAGACTTCGGCCAAAGCACCTGCCGGTTTTGGCGGCGGGACTAATGGTTTTCCGGAGCCGACAGCTGTTTTTCACCATGAGACAATAGCTATGATGATGGCCGGTAAACATGATAAAGTTGAAGAACTGGCCAAGCTGGTAAAGCCCGATTCTTTGGTTTTGCCGCTGGTTTCCAAAGGCGGTGTTTGGGCTAATGTTACCTTGGGACGAAGCGCTGCGGCCGATTTACACCTTGATGATCCCACCGCATCGGTTATTCATGCCACCTTTGAAATAGGTGCTCACGATTATCCTTTTGTGATGAAGGATATGGATTCTTCCAACGGCACCTATGTAAATTGCGAGCGCATTCAGCCTTATGTGCCGGTTAATCTGGCCAGCGGTGATTGTGTGCGCTTCGGTCACTCCATTTTTTATTTTCTTAATGATAGCCATTTTACCGATTTACTTGAACTTTTTAGAGAAAAACAGTGAATGCTACTTTAGATTGGTTGGCAACGACCTACCATACATTTTTTTCCGTTTTCTTTTTTTGCTTCGGAGCCATCATCGGCTCTTTCTTAAATGTGGTTATTTACCGTTTGCCAAACGGTCTTTCCATCGCTTGGCCCGGATCGCATTGTCCAAAGTGCAACCACCACATTTCCTGGTACGACAATGTGCCGATTTTTAGCTGGCTTATTTTGCGCGGAAAATGCCGCCACTGCCATGAGCCGATAGCTATTCGCTATCCACTAGTGGAGCTTACAGGCGCCATTTTGCTCTGGTCACTCTTTATGCATTTTGGCCTCACACCTTATTTCGTGGCTAGCGCTGTTTTGGCCCTTATGCTGCTAGCTATCTCTTTTATCGATCTGGATAATTTTTATATACCTGATGTCTTGTCTCTGCCGGGCATTGTTTTGGGCATTCTCTTTGCCCTCTGGACCGGGCAGCCAACTTGGCAGGAAGCGCTTTTGGGGGCGGTAATCGGTGCCGGAATTTTGGCTCTGGTGCTGGTTTTGTTCCAAAAAATCACCGGCCGCGAAGGCATGGGCTGGGGTGATGTAAAACTAATGGGGATGCTTGGCGCTTTTTGCGGTGTTTGGGCGCTGCCCGCCATTTTATTTATCGGATCTCTGGTGGGTATTATAGCGGCCGCCATTTGGTTGGCCGGCAATCACCGGCCTGAAGAAGCCAAAGAAAAAGAAGAAATCAAAAAAGAACAAGAGAACACGAAAAAAGCCCAAGAGGCGAAAAAGAACAAAAAAGCCAAAGAGTCTAAGCTTGTGGAAGAAGATGACGATTTTGAAATCCCGGCCGGCGCGATACCTTTTGGCCCGTTCCTTTCTATCGGGGCTCTTTCCTGGGTTTTTGCTGATAGGCTGATTATGGAGCTTTTTCAGCGCTTTCAGGAGCTCTTTATATGAGGCGCCATTTAGTGGCTCTTTTGAGCACGGCTTTCGGTACCGCGCTTTTTATTATTACTATACTGGCCATGAGCGCGCTATTTACCAATCTGCGCGAGGAGCGGGCCTACAGCGCTTTGCAAAAAGCCTCACTGGTAGCCACGCTGGCCGGCGCCAGCAATATGCCGGCAGAAGCGCTTATAAGCGAGATGCAAAAGCACCTTGCTCTTTTGGGGCAAGAAGTAGCCATTACCGACCAAAACGGCCAAATAATTGCTGGTAGTGATGAGGCGCTTACAGGGCAAAATATTGCCGGTTTTAGTTTGCCTCTTTTCCGCGATGCCTCTCTGCCGCCTATTGATGTGCGGGCGGCTTATTACAGTGCGCCAATTTTGCGCAACAACAAATTTAACGGTTATGTACTGGTAAAGCAGAATTTTTCGGCCACCGCCGCCGGTGTTTCCAAACGCAGCCACCTTTTAATCGGTACGGCTCTCATACTCTTTATTTTACTGGTCATAGCCAGTGATTTAATGGTGCGGCGCATTATTTTCAGGCCGGTTAATCGCCTGGAAAAAATTGTGGCTTCTTGCGGATTTTCCGACTTGCTGAGTGCCGATAAAGAGAGCCACGAACTATCGACTCTTGGCCACACTATTGCTCAAATGAATATTAAACTCCAGGAAGATCGCGATTTTCAAAAAGAGCAACTGGAAAAATTAAAAGAAGCCCACCATGAACTTGAGATTACAAAAACGGCTCTTACTTCGGCCGAGCGCGTAGCTTTTGCCGGGCGCCTGGCCTCTTCAATAGCGCATGATGTGGGCAATCCGCTGGGAGTGGTGCAGGGCTATTTAACTATGCTGGAAGCTCTTAATAGCAGCGAACAGCACCTGGTTATTCAAAAAATGCAACGCGAGTTGGATCGCATTACCTCGGCTATCCACTCTTTGCTGGATGTCAGCAGACCGATAACTTTGGAACGCGCACCGCTGGAAATAGCACCGTGGCTGGCAGCATTATGCGAAAATTTAACTAAAATGGCCCGGCTCACCGGCGTATCTCTCAGCCTGGAAAATTCCCTGCCGGCCGGTTTTACTTTTTCTCTGGATAAAGAGCGCCTGACAGCTGTTTTAGAAAATTTAATTATAAACGCGGCCGATGCCATGAATAGTAATAGTGCGGATAAAGAGCGCAAAATAAGAATAACGGCGGCTTTAAATGATAAAAATTTGAAAATTAATATAATAGATAACGGCCCGGGTATAAGCCAGGAAAACCGCGAAAAAGTTTTTGAGCCTTTCTTCTCTACCAAACCGGCCAACAGGGGTAGCGGGCTCGGTTTATATACGGCCAAACAAATAATTGAGCTGCATGGCGGAAAAATAAGTTTGACGAATGAAATAGATGGTGGCCTTAATGTTGCAGTTCTGCTCGCGGCGTGATATGTTAATCTCGTTCGCATGTGAGACGCATCCTGCAGACTCTCTGGAGCTTGCGGCGCGTTAGAATTGTAAACCCTAGCAAAGGAAGCGTAAGTACATGAAAATTTACCGCAAATTAATCCCAAGCATTGCTAAGGAAATTGTTCGTAACCTTTTAAATGAGAAACTGATTGAGGTCATTGATGGTCACCGCGATGATGCCGAATTGGATATTTGCGGCGTTCTGGTGAATTTTCTGAATGAAGAAGAGCGCCTGAACAGTGATGCTCGTGATCTCATCAAGCACCGCGGTTTGCCAATTGAAAAGCTGGGTATTGTTAAGAAGAACCTGGCTGAAAGCCGCAATTTCGCTGTTGGTGATGAGGCTGCCGATTGGATTCTCGAAAAAATGGTCGATGCTCTTTTTGCCTCAAATCACATTGGCGAAGTATATGCCGAAGATCACGATTTGAAACGCGTTATCAATGCTGTGCTTCGGCGTTATCAGGGTGTTGATGAACAAATCGATAAAGATGTGCGGGCGCGTCTCCGCCATGTGCGTGAAGGAACGCCCGAATGGGAAGTAGAATACGAGCGCATTATCGGTCAAATGCGTCGCACCCATGGAGTTGCCTAAGCGAACATGCCATCGGTATTTTTACTGCTGGATTCATCAACAGCAAACAGTGCGTGGGCTTTTGTGCGTGCAGGTGAGCTGGTAGCCGGAGGAAACGAAATAGCTCCTCCATCGGCCAGTGTTACTTTGGCGGCCCACCTTGAAGCTATCTTTCGCGAGCATAAAGAGCTACTTAGCGAGCTTGCTGGCGTTTATGTGGGCACGGGGCCCGGTAGTTTTACCGGTCTTAGAGTGGCTTTGGCTCTGGGGAAGGGCATTGCTTATGCCTCACATGTGCCGCTTAGAGGCTTTTCATCTCTCCTTGCTATAGCTTATAGCGCTTGGTCACAAAAACCAAATGCGCCTTATGTGGCAGCCATTATTGATGCCAAAAAAAGTGAGATTTACGGCGCGCTCTATCAGGTAAAAGATGGGGAATTACAAGAAGTAATAGCTCCTAAAGCTTATAACCCGGCCGCTTTTTCCAGTGAAGTGGCTAATAAGCTTAATGGTGATAAAGTGCTGCTTTGCGGTACCGGGCTTTCTTTGGTGCAAATTGATAATTGCCAAAAGCTGGATATTGCCGCTACTGCTGATGGACTAGCCAAGTTGCTGAATATTTTACCGAAACAAAAAATGGACGAAGGAGAACTTTACAATTCTTGGAATTTGCGTCCATTTTACGCTAGACTGTCGGAGGCGGAAATCGGCCTCCTGGAGCGGGAGAAAAAATGAAAAAGAATTTGTGGCTTTTAAGTATTGCGCTAATGGCAATGAGTTTTTCCGCTTGCTCAAAGCCGGGTACTGCGGCTCTTGGTAAGCCGCGAGCTGTTTTAGCAACAAATATGGGTGATATCACCCTGGAACTCGCCCCGGAACATGCGCCGCTCTCGGTTAAAAATTTCCAGCAATATTGCAAAGATGGCCACTATGATGGCACTATTTTTCACCGCGTTATTTCCACTTTTATGATTCAGGGCGGCGGTTTTACTGCCGACATGGTGCAAAAACCCACCAGAGAGCCCATAAAAAATGAAGCACAAAATGGCCTTTCCAATGTGCGCGGCAGTGTGGCTATGGCCAGGACCGCTATTGTTGATAGTGCCACCGCTCAGTTTTATATCAATGTCGTGGATAATAAATTCCTCGATTTTAGAGCACCGGATCCCAGAAATTTTGGCTATGCAGTATTCGGATCGGTAGTACAAGGAATGGAAGTAGTCGATAAAATTAAGGAAGTCCAGGTGGCAACCAAAAATGGAATGGAGAATGTTCCCGTTTCACCGATAATTATTAATAGTTGCCAGCTTAAGTAGTAAATAAGGTTTCTTCTTTTAGGAGCTGATACCGTGGCGATCAATAAAGAAAAAGTATTACAAAATGCCCAAAAGTATTTCTTGAAAGGCGCAATTGATAAAGCTGTAAAAGAGTATCAGAAAATTATCGAAGAAGATCCCAATGATGTGCGTGTTTTGCTGAAAATCGGCGATTTACACACCAAGTTGGGCGAGACTTCCGAGGCGACAAAAGCCTATTTGCAAGTGGCTGATTTTTATTCTAATCAGGGCTTTTATTTAAAAGCTGTTGCCGTTTATAAGCAAGTGCTCAAAATAGATGATACCCTGGTTGAGGTAAATGCGAAATTAGCTGAGCTATATCAGCAACTTGGGCTTATTGGCGATGCCATTACCCAATATCAGCAAGTGGCGGTGCAGGCCGAGCGGGCAGGTAATAATCAGGAAGCGCTGGAAATACTGCGCAAGATGATTGACTTGGAGCCGGAAAATGTGCCCTGCCGCATTAAGCTGGGCGAGCTTTTGGCCAAAGAGGGTATGCGCAAAGAGGCTATTCGCGAGTTTGCTTTGGCCTCAGAAACCATCAAAAAGCAAGGGCGTATAGATGACTATATGCGCGTTGCCGAGCGCCTCTCACACCTCTTACCGGAAAATGTGCAACTAATTCAGCAACTTGCAAATTATTATGTGCAAAAGGGCGATGTAAAAAGAGCGCTTTCCAAGCTGCAAATTTGTTTCCGCTATGCTCCGCAAGATGTAATGACTCTGGGGCTTTTGAGCGAAGCTTTTGTGCGCCTTGGGCAAAATGATAAAGCTGTTTCCGTTTACCGTGAGCTTATTAAGATTCATAAAGCGCGGGGCGATATTGCTCCGGCTTTTGCTTATGCCGATAAACTCTTGGCTTTAAAGCCCGATGACCCGGAGTGCTTGGAGTTAACCGGCCGAAAGGCTCCGGAAAGTCAAGTGCCGGCCCCCGAAGAGACATTTACCGATATTAGCGGCAGCGCTCTTGATTTTACTTTGCCGCCTCCGCCCACAGATATGGACGGCATGATGATGCCCTTGGACGAGATGGAAGTTTCGGTAAAACCTGTAGGCGCAGGGAATGAGTCTCCGCAAGTGCTGGGGCGCATTGTCGCCAACAAGAAGAGTGTCAGCGAATTGACTAATATAACTATCCCCGGTGGCGGTGCGTCTTTTATGCCTCCTCCTACTGAGGAAGATAATAGCGAATTTGAGCGACTCTTTGGCGAAGTAAAAGTCTTTTTGCAATATGGCCTTAAAAGCAAAGCCTTTGAGCAGCTGAAGACTTTGATGCGCCGTTTTCCCAGGCAGGCCGGCGGTTGGAAAGAATACCGCGAATTAGCCATTGCTCTAGGCAATGATTTTGAACGGCAAAAGGCCGAATCGGCTTTGGCTTCTCTTGGTATTACCTCATTTGATAGTGAGGTTGAAGAGCCGGCGGCGGCTCAGGCACCGGAGGTAGCAACACCAGTGGTGGTAGCTCCGGTAACCGAGCCTAAGCCCCAAGAAGAAGAGGATGGCGAAGAGTCCATTGATGTGGATATTTCTTCCGGCGATGAAATAGAAATCGATCTTGACGGCGAAGAAGAGCCGGAAGAAGAAGTGGCCGAAGAGCCGGCGGCAGAAATGCCTATTATGCCGGTGGCGCCCATTAGCTTGGCTGAGAAACCGGTGGCAGAAATGCCTATTATGCCGGTGGCGCCCATTAGCTTGGCTGAGGAACCGGTGGCAGAAATGCCTATTATGCCGGTGGCGCCCATTAGTTTGGCTGAAGAGCCGGCGGCAGAAATGCCTATTATGCCGGTAGCGCCGATTATGCCGCTAGAACCGCTGCAACTTGCCGATATATCACCGGATATAGCCGAAACACCAACACCGGCTCCCTCTGCTCCGGCAGTAGATGATGGCGATTTCAACCTTGGCGCCGAACTTGATGATATAGTTCTTGAACTCAATGAAAGTGCCCCCGCAACTAATGAGCCGGATAACGATGACCAAATTTCCATGCACGAAGTGCTGGAAGAGTTTAAGCGCGGTGTAGCGGCTACCGTTTCCGATGAGGATTATACCACTCACTATGATTTGGGCCAGGCTTACAAGGAGATGGGCCTTATTGACGAAGCTATCTTCGAATTTGAAAAAGCCGCCCAGTTTACTGCCAAAGAAGTTGACGCCTTAACCATGATCGGCCTTTGTTATGCCGATAGCGGCAGAGCGGAAAAAGCGGTCGAAGTATTTAAAAAAGCTCTTAATTCCGATAAAATACAGGCTAATCAGAGAATTGGCCTGCGCTATGAACTTGCCAATGCTTTGGAGCTCGAGGGCAATAAAAAAGAAGCTTTGCAACTGTTTCAGAATGTTCATGAAGCCAATCCTGACTACCGCGATGTAACGGCGCGCTGCGAAGCTTTGAAAAAACAAATGCATCCCCAGGAAACACCGCTAAATGTGGTAGCTACCGATGAGCCGACTTTTGACCCATCACAACTGCTCTTTGATGATGATGACCTAGGGAAAGAAGTTGAAACAGCGCCTGCACCGGCTCCTGTTGCGGTTCCGGCTCCCGCTCCGGCTCCCAAGCCGCAGGCTACTCCAGCCCAGGAGCCGGTTATTTCGGTTATGCGCACCGCTACGCGCGATATTCACGAAGAAGCTACTATTCCCGGGCTCAGAGTGCCACAGGATTTGCTTAATGAGATTGCTGCCGATGAAGCTAAAAAAGCTCAAGTAGCGCCGGCACCCGCGCCGGCACCAACGCCAGCGCCGGCTCCCAAACAGCCGGTTAAACAGCCGGTGGCACCGGCTACTAAGCCCACTGCTAAAGACCACGATAGCCGCCTTAATGCCTTACTTGGTGATTTGGATCTTGGGCTCATTACCAAAAAAACTTCTTCCACTTCCAAAGCTGCAGGCTCTGGTGGCGAACAACGGAAAAGCGGCACACCCTCCGAAGTAAAGCACAAAATCGGATTTTTATAAGCACTATATGAATTCTGTTACCTATTTGTATTTTGGATAATTTAAGATGAGTGATGTGATAAGCCAAGATGAGATTTTAGTGGCCGCTGCCGAAGCGGACGCTACTGCCACTAAAGTCGCTTATGATGAAAATGCCATTAAGACGCTGGATCCTTTGGCCCATATCCGCTTGCGCACCGGTATGTATATCGGCCGCATCGGCGACGGCTCCACGCCAAACGATGGTATTTATGTGCTTTTAAAGGAAGTTATCGATAATTCCATAGACGAATTTATTATGGGGCAGGGTAAGCGCGTGGTGATAAGGCGTGATAATCGCACCATCTCCGTGCGCGATTATGGGCGCGGTATTCCGCTCGGCAAATTGGTGGAATGTGTCAGCATAATCAATACCGGCGGCAAATATAATGATGATGTTTTTCAGTTTTCGGTGGGTTTAAACGGCGTCGGCACCAAAGCAGTAAATGCTCTTTCCGAATCTTTTGAAGTTATAAGCTATCGCGATAAAGAATTTCGCCGCGCCCTCTTTTCTCGCGGAAAACTACTGGAGGAAACTTCCGGCACCACCACAGAAATGAACGGCACTTTTGTGAGATTTACGCCTGATGCGGAAATTTTTGGCGAATATGCTTTTAACGATGCCTTCATCGCCCGCCGCCTGCGTTATTATGCTTACCTGAATACCGGCCTCAAGCTGGTTTATTACAGCAGCACCGGCAACAAAGAGACTTTTTCTTCCGAAGACGGCCTCATTGATTTATTAAAAGAAGAAATCGGTGAAACCGAGCTGATTTACGATATTGTGCATATAAAAGCCGACCACCTGGAAGCCGCTTTTACCCACTTGCAGAGCGGCTACGGCGAAAAGTATTTCAGCTTTGTCAACGGGCAATACACCAGCGACGGCGGCACCCATCAGGCCGCTTTCCGCGAAGGCCTTTTAAAGGGCGTCAACGAATATGCGCAAAAGAATTATGCCGGTGAGGATGTGCGCGAATGTATTGTCGGCGCTATTTCCATCAAAATAAAGGACCCGGTTTTTGAAAGCCAAACCAAAAACAAATTGGGCTCCACTGAGGTAAAAGGTTGGATTATAAAGACAATTAAGGATGAGGTTGACCTCTGGTTGCACAAAAACGAAGAGGTGGCCAAGGCTCTTATTTCCAAAATCGAGCGCAACGAAAAGCTGCGTAAAGAGCTCTCGGCGGTGCGTAGCAAAGCCAAGGAGCTGACCCGCAAAACAGCCATCCATATTCCTAAGCTCACCGACTCTAAATTTCACTTTAACGACCAGAGCGGCGACCGGCGCGAAGATACCATGATCTTCCTCACCGAAGGTGATTCCGCCGGTGGTGCCATGGTGCAATCCCGCGATGTGATGACCCAGGCCATATTTCGCCTTAGAGGCAAAGTAAAAAATACCTATGGCGAAAAGCGCGATGTTATTTATAAAGTTGAAGAATTATATAACATTATGAAGGCGCTTGGCGTGGAGGATTCCACCGAAAATCTGCGCTACAATAAGGTGGTAATCGCCACCGATGCCGATGATGACGGTATGCACATACGCCTGCTTTTGCTCACTTATTTTCTGCTCTTTTTTGAAGATTTAGTAATAACTGGGCATATTTATATTTTAGAGACGCCACTTTTCCGCGTGCGCAACAAAAAAGAAACTCTCTATTGTTACACCGAAGCGGAGCGCGATGCCGCTATCAAAAAACTTAAGGGTACGCCGGAAGTGACGCGCTTTAAAGGTTTGGGTGAAATCAGCCCCGATGAGTTTAAGCCGTTTTTAGGTGAAAAAATGCGCCTTATTCAGGTAAACTCCGGTTCTTTGGGGCAAATGGGCGACACACTCAAATTCCTTATGGGCGATAATACGCCCAAACGCCGTGATTTTATTATGCAAAATCTTATTTCCGATATTGCCATAGGCTGACCGGTGGAGGTGGTATATGTCTAATCTTACCGGAATTATGGAACAATATTTCTTGCAATATGCCAGCTACGTCATTCTGGACCGGGCTATTCCCGATATTCGCGATGGCCTAAAACCGGTGCAGCGGCGTATTTTGGCCACTCTTTTTGATACAGATGACGGCAAGTTCACCAAAGTGGCCAATGTTGTTGGTGAAACAATGAAGCTCCACCCCCACGGCGATGCCAGTATTGGCGATGCCCTGGTGACTCTGGCCAATAAAAATCTATTCATTGATAAGCAGGGAAATTTTGGTAACCCGATCACCGGCGACAATGCCGCCGCCCCTCGTTATATTGAATGTCGCCTGAATGATCTGGCTAAAAAAACTCTTTTTAATAAAGAACTTACCGAGTTTGTGCCCAGCTATGACGGCCGTAAACAGGAGCCGGTTTATCTGCCGGCCAAGTTGCCGCTGGTTTTGCTGCTGGGCGTAGATGGCATTGCGGTTGGTATGGCCACCCATATTTTACCGCACAATCTTATTGAGCTCTTAAAAGCGCAAATAGCCTATTTGCAAGGCGAATCTTTTAAACTGGCTCCCGATTTCTTTACCGGCGGGCTGGTCGATGTCAGCGAATATAACGATGGTCTGGGCAGTGTGCGCGTGCGGGCGCGCATCAATAAAAAAGACGATAAAACTATTGTAATTACAGAGATTCCTTATAGTACAACCACCGAGAGTCTCATTGAGTCTATCGAAAAACAGGCGCAAAGCGGCAAAATAAAAATATCTTCCATCGATGATTTTACCGCCAAACATGTGAATATTGAAATTTCATTGCCGCGCGGTGTGCATGGCGACGAAGTGATTCAGCAGCTATATGCCTATACTGATTGCGAAAAGACCCTCCCATCGAGTATCACCGTTATCAAAGACGCTCAGCCGGTAGTGCTCTCCATAAAAGAGGTTATCAGTTATCTAACCGAACAGCTACGCGAGCAGATTAGAAAAGAGCTGGAAATTGAAAAAGGCCATTTGCTGGATAAGCAACACTGGCTGACACTAGAGCAAATTTTCATTGAAAATCGCGTATATAAACGCATAGAAGAAGCTAAGACCGAGGCCGAAGTGCGCCGCCAGGTAGAGACCGGCATGAATGAATTTGCGCATCTCTTTATCCGCCCGCTTAGGGCCGAAGATGTGGATAAGCTGCTGGAATTACAAATTCGCCGCATTTCCCGCTATGACATGGAGAAAAACCGCCGCGATTTGGAAAATATTGTTCGCGCTCTTAAAGATGTTGAACGCAAATTAGCTAATCTCACCGGCACAACCATTCAATATATCGAAGATCTTATAAAGACTTATAAGTCTGCTTTCCCGCGTAAAACCGAAGTGGCGGCCTTTACCAAGGTTGACCCGCGTAAGGTTGCCAGAGCCACTTTAAAAGTGAGCTACGACCCGGATAAGGGCCTCTTTGGCAGCTCAGTCAAAGGGCCGCTCTTTAACATGACTTTGAGTGAGTACGATAAAGTAATAATTATTCACAAAAATGGCGTATATACCATTAGTGCGCCGACGGATAAGGCTTTTATCGGTACCGACATTTTCCAAATTGAGCGCTTTGAACCAGAAGGTGGGCTCTATTATACGGTAGTTTATAAAGATCTCAACAAGATGTACTATGCCAAGCGCATCCGCATCAAGAGCTTTGTCACCGCCAAAGAATACAATCTAATCAAAGATCAGCTTGGCACTATCGAATTGATTCTGCCAGGTAATGCCCGCGGTACTTTGCACATGAAGCTTGTTTTACAGAGTAAGCGGCAGCGCATAACTCGCCTCGTCACCGATTTACTCACCATTCCCGAAGTTAGCCCGGCCGCCCGCGGAGCGCGGCTTTGTGCCAAGCCGCTCAGCAAAATTACCTATGAGCCGCTTAAAGATGGCAAGGTAGCGGCGGCTAATAATACGCCGCCAGCGGATAATACGCTACCACAGGCTGATTCACCGTCACCAACGGAAAATTCTCAGCCAGCACAGGAATCTGAGACAAAAGAGGAATTACCAAGTGAAGAATCTGAGCCGGAAGAGGTGGTTCTACCTGAAATTGTTCCGGAATATTCGCAAACATCACTTTTTGACGATGAAGAAGAAGTGCAGAATGAAGAGCAAGATAAGGTTTGACATGGCTTTAAGCAGCTGCTATGTAAAAGTCAATTTTACTCCTTAGCGGAGATTATGGAGAAGCACATGGGCGCAGAACAAGAAGTTGAAAATCGGATGATTAAAGAATTTGCCAAGGGGTCAGTCATTTTTAATGATGGCGATGCCGGCGACGTTATGTATGCCATTCAGCAAGGCAAAGTGCGTATAAATAAAACTGTTCGCGGTGTAGATAAGACCTTAGTGGTTTTAGGCCCTGGCCAGTTCTTTGGCGAAATGGCTATTTTAAACAGCAAACCCCGCTCGGCAACAGCTATTGTTGAAGAAGATGCTAAGCTGCTGGAAATAAACAGTAAAGCATTTGAGGCCATGCTTAGGGCCGGTAATGCGGTGAGTGCCAATATCGCTATTACTTTGCTCAAAATTTTGGCCAGTCGTTTGCAAGAATCCGATGACCAAATCGAGAATCTTCTCTTGCGTGACCCCAATAGCCGCGTGGTTGACGGCCTCTTAAAGCTGGCCAAAAAAGGCGTTCCCGAAGCTACAGGCGGTGTGCGCATTGATGTAACTTTGAAAGAATTGGCTGCCAAGCTGGGCCTTGATTTAGAACAAGTGAACGAAGTCCTGAATAAGCTCATTAAAGCCAAATTGGTGCGCATTTTGGAAGAGGGTATGCTGCTCAATGATGTTGACAGCATGAAGGATTTCCTGGCCTATCTTGAGATGAAAGAAAAATTTGGCGATATCTAATCTCTTCTTAAAAATAATCCTTATATTTTCGGTAATTAGATGACTGACACTGCCAGTGAGTTAGAGGCTCTTGTGGCTGCCTTGGGTGCGCCGCAGGAGTATCTGCGGATGCGTCCCGGGCTGGCGCGGATGCAGGAACTTTGTGCCAAACTTGGCCACCCGGAACAAAAGGTGCCGGTGATCCAAATAGTTGGCACCAACGGCAAAGGTTCCACGGCCTTTTATTTGAGCCAGATGCTAATGAGCACTTTGGGAGGTCCTATAGGCTCCTATTTTTCGCCACATTACCAAAGAGTTAATGAGCGAATTCGTTTAAATTCCAAGGAAATAGGCGATGCTGAACTTTTAGCAGCGCTTAAAGAAGTGCAGAAAGCCGCCCAAACTATGGTGGAAAAGCCCTCATTTTTTGAAGTGCTGACCATGGCGGCCTTTCTTATTTTTGCCAAAAAAAAGGTTAGGGTGGCTGTGATGGAAGCCGGTCTTGGCGGGCGCTACGATGCCACTTCCGTTGCCGCAGCCGAGATGGGTATCATTACTGAGGTCGGTTTAGACCACTGCCACATTCTCGGCAACACTATTCCCTTAATATTGCAGGAAAAAATAGCAGCCTTTGGCCAAGCGAAAATTATTATTGCCGGCCCGCAGAGTATTGAAGCCAGGCAAGAGCTGGATCAATATAGCGGCCCGGCGCGCCTATTGCTGGCGGGGCGCGATTTTGATATCCAGGAAGACGACAGGCTCAAAGTTTTGGTAAAAAGCGGGCAGGGTGAATGGCTTTTGCCTCGGGAAGTTCCCGGGTATTATCGCCGCCGGGCCTTGGGACTTGCGCTTTTGGCTGCTGCCATTTGGGCAAAAAATTTAAATCACTGTTTAGAACTTGCCAAAATTACAGCTGAATTGGAGATTTCTTTCCCCGGGCGGCTGCAAATTATTTCTAAAGATCCGCTTATTATTGCCGATATTGCCCATAATCCGCCGGCCGTAAAAAGCCTGCTTAATGCCCTAAAAGAAATAAAGCCGGCCGCTACTCAAAAAAAATGGCTCCTTATTTTTGCCACCATGAAAGACAAAGATTATGCGGAAAATATTAAACTCTTAGCTCCTCTGGCTACCCATTTTATCTTGCCGGATTTAGCTTTGCCTCGAGCAGCCAGCCCTGATTTACTAGCCGAAATTATAAAAAATTTTTCTAATACTTCTGCCGAAATTGTAGCGGATATTTCTGCTGCCTGCCAAAAAGCAACCACTCTTCTGGCCACAGGAAAATATGCCGGGCTTTTGATTACCGGCTCCAATTTTTTGGCTGGGCCGGCTAGTAGAATTTTAAAAAATTAGCCATTTTTTTGCTGCCCGGCTCTCTTTTTGTCATATTGGCTATTTGGAGGGCTTTCGTATGCAAAAACATCTCCTTTGTTTGTGCGCTTTTTTTATTATATTTCCCTGTGCCGCGCTTCATGCCGAAGAGCCTGAAGAAGATGATATAATTATTAAGACAATTAGAGCTCACCTGCAAGCCAGAGAGGCTGAAGAACAAAGGCAATTTGATAACTGGAAAGACGAAAGTGTGATTATTAATAATACCATAAACGAAGAATTACAGCGCATTATAAGGCGCCATTTAAATGGTATTCCCGCTTGGTTTCATGTCGAGGATTATGATTTACCGGCCACTTACACTAAAGAGGTTGAGGCCACCATTCGCTATTTTTCCGGCGCCGGACGCGGTTTTTTTAATAAATGGTTAAAGCGCTCTATAGAGTTTCGGCCGATTATTGAGCCCATTTTGGAAAAAAACGGCGTGCCCAAAGATTTATTTTTTCTATCCATGATCGAAAGCGGCCTTTCTATGAAAGCCTATTCACATGTTGGTGCCGCCGGTCCCTGGCAATTTATGCCGAATACCGGCCGGCATTATAAATTGCGTGTCGATAACGATGTTGATGAGCGTATGGATCTCATTAAATCGACGGAAGCTGCTGCTAAGTACCTGAAAAATCTCTATAAAATGTTTGGAGACTGGAACTTGGCCATGGCCTCATACAATGCCGGCGAAGGGCGAGTGGCCGGTGCTATAAAACGCTGTGGCACCAATGATTATTGGGAACTTATTGCCAGTGATAAATGCCTGCCGGTCGAAACCATGAATTATGTACCCAAAGTTCTGGCAGCAGCTATTATTTACAAAAATGCCGATAAATACGGTTTTGAAATCCCGAAGCCCATATATGTTGAGCCACTCAAATTCGTGATTATGCCTCATGATTTAACTTTTTCGCAGATTGCTGCCCAAACTGGTGTGCCACTGACGGAAGTTGTGCGCTATAATTACGCTTTGCGCCAGCTTAAAACACCTAATACCGGTACTTTTAAATTTTATGTAAAGAGTAGTTTAGCGCCTAAAATAGAACGGGCGCAGCAAAAACTGGTTAAACTTTCGGCGCAGAATAAAGTAAAGGCACAGGCCCTCATAGCAGCCAAAAACGCTCCAAAAGTTCACACTGTTAAAAGTGGAGACACTCTGTGGGCCATTGCCGTGAAATACGGTTGCAAAACTGCTGAAATAATTAAGCTAAATGGCATAAAAAACAACAGCATCAGGGTTGGAATGAAGCTAAAATTGCCGTCCTCCGCCAAAGTATCCGGCGGAAAAGCTGTGGCGGTAGCCGATAATAAAACGGGGGCTAAAGCCAAAAATACGCCAGCTCCGGCGGCTCCAAAAGCGACAGTAGCTTCTGCAAAAGCCGCCAATAAGGCCACTAAAACAGCTACTCCGGCTAAAAAGACCGCAGCTCCGGCTAAAAAAGCAGTTGCCAGCAGAAATAATCGCAAGACAAAAAGCGGAAAAAATATTACTATGGTCAAAGTGCAGGCCGGAGACAGCCTGTGGAAAGTGGCCAATAAGTACGGAATGACCGTTAGTGAGCTGGTTTCAATGAATAAAAATATAGATACCAAAAAAGCTCTGAAAGCGGGGACACTATTGGCTGTAGTTGACGACAATTAGTAATTCTTTTGGAGTTAATTGTGCTAAAACACAAAGTATTTTTGCTCTTTTGCGTGCTTTTTTCCCTTTCTTCGACAGCATACGCAGAGCAAATAACCGGCAGCTTGATGAGTCGGCAGCGCTTTATTGAAAAGCAATTAAAAGAGGGTGTTTATACAAGCGAAGAAGCTCTTCTTTACAACTATTTAGCCATAAAAAAGCCGGAAAAATTACCTGGCGAGCTGGCTTTTTTGCCTAACGAAAAGCGCCTGAGCGCTACAGAAATTTTTTTGCAGGTTTTTCAAGGACTTAAGCAAAAACGTTTTTCGCCGCAGTTGGAGGCATTTTTTCTGGAAGATGTTGATGAGCGGCCTAATAGCGCTGGCTATGTTGATTCCGATAAATACCCGCTACGTGTGCACTGGACAAATGAAGCTTATAAAAATTTAGCTGTATCTGCCTTGGATTTTGCTGAATATGCCTGGGAAACCGAGACTAACATGGGCTTTAATGCGCCGCTCACCGATGACGGAGCCGGCGGTAATAACAGTATTGACATATATATAGGCACCGATGCGGCCGGAGCTGCCGGTTATACAAGGCCGGTTGCCTGGAATCTTGATACTGATATATCTGATTGTTATACCTATATTGTCATTGCCGCCGACAGCTCAAATGCTCTTAAAACAACCGTGGCCCATGAGCTTAACCATGCCATGCAAGCTGCCCATGATTGCCTTGAACCGTCGTCGATTTGGGAAAATACTGCAACTTATGTAATGGATAAAGTTTATCCGGATATAGGCGATTATATTTATTATTTTCCATATTACCAATCTTATCCGCATTATCCTTATGACTATTTTGAGGAAGGTAGTTTGTATCAATACGGCGGTATGCTGGAGGTGGCTTTTTTAGAAGAATATTACGGTAATAACGATGGCAAACTTATCGCGGCGGTTTGGCGTGGGCTAGAACAAACTATACATGATTATGCTGACAATCATCCTAATTATATAGAATCTATTACCTCTGCCATTGCCAAAAAAAAGCCTGGCAGCACCTTTGAAGACTTTTTAACCGGCTTCACGGAATGGCGCTATTTTATTGGAGAAAATGATGATGGCAAACATTTCTCGCGGGCCGGCAAGTGGCTTTATTGTAATTATTCGCGAGGCTCATGCGAAGTTGAAATAGATAATTATGTTACTTTAAGCCAAGCTAACCCCAATATTAGTGGCAGCAATCTTGAGGCTATGGGGAGAATGAGCTCATCCTATGTGGAAATAGACCTACCCAAAAATATCGCGGCCGATATGTTTGTTAAACTTGAAGCCGGCGAGAGCCGCTGGGGAGCAAAACTATTTTGCAATAACAATAGTAAAACCAAGCCAGCAATAGTGCCTTTGACAATGGATGAAGCCTTACAAAGCGGCGAGGCAATTGTGCATTTGGGTGAATACGACCAATGTGTGCTGGCGGTAACGAATTTAGGGCCGGCCAATTATTCACCAAGTGGGGCTAATGCCGGATTAAAGTATAAATATGCATATCAAATTGGCTTGCTCAGTAATGATTTACCGGATCCGGAGCCGTTTTCGCTTTCCGCTAATTTGTTTGAATGCAGCGGCGGGCAAACTTTGACTATTAGCGGGATTAATTTTTTCCTGGGTATGCAGGTGACAATAAATGGCGCAGCTGCCACAATAAAAAATAGCTCTAGTGTGGAAGTAACTGTAATTACACCAAATATTTCCACATCAGGTTTTTACGAAGTGGCTCTCTCAACAGCCGATGGCGACAAAGTGGTGTTTAAAGACAAAGTGCTTTATAACGGCGATACTTGCTCTTGTGAGTGTAATATAAGTAATACTTGCGATGAAAATTGCTCTTGTGACCCGGAATGTTTGCTCTGTACTTGCGATGTTGATACCGCCTGCAGCGCAAATTGTCTATGCGATCCTGAATGTATCACAGTAGATAAGGAACCTAGCCAAGGTTGCAATTGCAGTGCTACTTCTCAAGAGCATAATCTTATTGAATTTATAGTATTTTTGGCGCTTTCAATGCTTGTGTGCGCCTATTTTAAATTACGTAGTCGCCATATTGATTAATAGATTTTGTGCCGCTGGCATTTAACTGGACAATAGTTGTAAAGGGCGGCACCGATTTGGTGAGCCAAACATTACCCCCGATAATCGCGCCTTTGCCGATAGTAACCCGGCCAAGAATAGTAGCTCCGGCATAGATAATAACGTCATCTTCAACGATAGGATGGCGTTTAACTCCTTTAATCGGCTGCCCGTTGGCATCGAGGGCAAAATTCTTAGCTCCAAGCGTAACTCCTTGATATAAGCGCACATTGTTGCCAATTTCCGCTGTCTCGCCAATAACTACGCCAGTGCCGTGATCAATGAAAAAACTATGGCCGATTGTGGCTCCCGGGTGAATATCGATGCCAGTTACACTATGAGCATATTCTGTAATAATTCTAGGGAGTAACGGCACTTTTAATGTGTGCAAAACATGGGCGATGCGGTAGTATGTAATGGCCAGCATACCTGGGTAAGAAAAGATAATCTCATCGGTGCTGGGAGCTGCCGGATCGCCAATAAAGGCGGCTTCTACATCGGAATTTAGCACTTTTTGCAACTCAGGAAGGGCTAAAATGAACTCATCTGTGAGCTTTAAGGCCAGAATTTCGCATTCTCGGCATGGTCCGTCATCACTACAGGTGAAACAGAGGCCACGCTTAATTTGCTCAGAGAGGAGCCTTCTGGCGCGATCTACGGCTGTTCCTACATAATAAGTGGCACTGGCCGCGGAAATATCATTTATGCCAACATAGCCGGGAAAAAGGGCTGCGCGAATAACTTCCACCGTCTCAATAATGACATCGCGTGAGGGAAGACTTATTTCACAAACCTTGCGGCGATGCTGGACATGGCGGCGAATGGGCATACTATCGGCGCTGGTGAGTTTTTTTACTGTTTTACTGATAATGGCGTTTTCGCCTTCGTTACAAACCTGACAATGTTCTTTGTTATTCATAACCAAACCTCGGGCCCAAGGCGGGCAAAAGGGTTCTATAGTAAAATTCTGGAATTTTCCAGTACTAGTTACGTGAAGGACAAAAATCTCTCAAAAACAACAATTTAAATTACCTGGCAAAAATCAGTGTATATAAATTTATAAAAACATGATTGTTTTCAATCTATTAAGGGAAAACACTAGAGAAGGTTTTAATTAAAGCCATGTATTAACTTTTGCAGTTAACTTATTGAATAATAAACGATATATGCAAATATAGATAAATAAGCTAGCTTTTTTAAGTAACTTATTGTATTTCAAGATAAATTATCTGAATAATGCAAAAAATCAGACTTTTGAGACGCAAAAGGCTATTAATTAGCTATAAGATTTGTTAGTTTGCAGGCGAAATTATGCCAGTTTTAAAAGTGCTTTAGTTTCGTGAAGTTATGAACCACAGATTTTACATAAGTTACATTATGTAAACTTTTTATATGGGGTGCCCTGCTCCGCTGACTGGGTAAAAATAAAGCATAAAAAACACCTAAAATTGCTTCGAAGCTAAAATTTGCCGCCGATGGCTGGCCGGCTATTTTGCTCATAGCCAAACTCTCGCGGTTACCCAGGTGCGGTTTTGGAGATTAGTGTCACTCTTTTTCTGATTTGTCTATTTTTGGCGATTTTCGCGGCTCTTTGTATTACGATTACAATTTTTGCAAAAATCGGCTATTTAGTTTTTGGTTAACACAAGGCAGACGACTTAAATGGCAGCGTAAGCGTAAATCAACCCTTTGGCGGTCATGAAATAGAGAAATTCGCCGCCGAGAGCCATTTCCGGAGTAAATTCCCCGCCCACATCTATGGCATGAAGCGGCCGCCCACTATTTAAATCAATAGTTAAAATGCCGTCATGGGTGGTTGGCAACAGAATGGTTTTTTCGTTTGGCATAAAAAGCAATTCACCTGTTTGCCCGCTCTTAAAAGCAGTTTCCCAGATGGTAAAGCCTTGATAATCCAAGGCATTTACAATGCCGCTTGGCTGAGCTATTACCAGTCCGCTTCCGGTATTGACAATGGAAGAAACCATATATTCATCGTGATTCCAGAGAACCACTCCGTTATTGGCATCAATGGCAAAGAGGCCACCATTATATGAAGCGGCATAAATAATGTGCCGCCCAACCTCTCCGCCAAAAACTGGTGTGGCATCAACATCGGTAAAGCGCATTTTATTGGTATCTTTTTTAGCCAGCATGGCTTTAAAAGCAACGAGGCCATTTTTCTTGGAAAGAGCCAGAAGATAACCGTCGGCCAGCCCAACATATATAGATGGCAAATCCGGCAATGAAACAACCGGCGTATGGCCGCGAACAGTCATTTCCTGTACGGCGCCTCTGTGGGTATAAGACCAGATTTTCTCACCGGTAAGTGCCGATAATTTAAAGAAATTGCCCTTTTCAGTGGCAAAATAAATCGCCGCGCCGCCGGCTTCGTTTTCAAAATAAGGCTTCGCCAGCACAGCTCCGCCTTGTGAATCGGTGCGCCATAGCTCTTGGCCGTTTTCCAAGTTATATGCCAAGAAAATACCATCCAGGGTGCCAACAAAAAAAGCTGTTATTTTTTTGCCCTTTAACTCAATATCGGCAAGTAGGCCCGGAGCACCTATGGGCGGGGCTTTATCTTTTTTCCATTCTATGTGGCCATCTTGATCCAAACAGCGCAGGTGGCCGCCATCGGTACCGATAACCACCCTGCTGCCGTCTTTTGTGGTAACAGGTGAACCATGGTTGCCGATAGTAGAATCTATGCGAGCATTCCAATAATGGCGAAAAATGCGTTCTTTTATGGTAACGTAATTATATTTTGTGGCAGATTCCTCAGCCAGTACAGCCGGTGTGGCAATTAAAGATGTAAGGCAAAATGAAGAGATAAGCGGTCTAAAAGAGCGACTTAATTGCGGCATAATAAATTCACAGAAATTTTAAATAGAAGCTAATTGAGTTTCGGCCAAGGCGGCAAAAGCAGAAGTACCATCGCTATTTTTGGCGGCCTCAATGACCTTTTTAAAGAGCTCTTTAGCTTTTTCTGCATTGTTCTTTTGCATATAAATGCGGCCTTGGTGATAATCAGCGGCTTCCACCATGCTCTTGTCGGCAGATTCGCTCAAGCTGGCAAATTGTTTGAGAGCATTATCTAAATCACCGGCCGATTCATAAGAGTAGCCCAAAAGCTCAACGGCTCTAAAATGGAAGGTATCTGTTTTGCTGGATTTTGTTAAATATTCCTTTAAAACCTGCACTGCTTCTTGTGGTTTATAATTATTGTAAAGAGCAATGGCTTTGCGGAGTCTGGCAATCTGCCCGACACCGTTTCCGTTTTGTGAGGCAATGGTGTCATCAAGAGCGCGAATAAGAGCTTTGGTTTTGTCTTCTTCGCTACCGAAATGTTGTCTTTGGGCTTTCTTTTCTTCATCGGAAAGACCGGAAACAGAAGGAACTTCTTCATTTACAGAAGCGTCAAGTACGCGCTGAACAGCAAAGAAAGAATCGGAAGCGAGAGCTTTGGAATGCTCGATTAGCATCATTGAGCCCCAAATTCCCAAAACAGCGGCCGAAGCCAAGCCAATTGTAAGAAAAACCTGTTTTTTGTGGCTATTATACCACTCAGCTGCCTCATTGGCGGCACCGATAAAAGCATCTGGTTGTTTTAATTTCTCTTTTCTGGTGATTTTCTTTTTAATAACAGTCATCTCATTGGCTCCGGCTTTTTGTCCAATACCTTGACAAAAAGCGCAAAATGGTATTCATAAGCTCCGCCGTTACTCGGCCTCAAGGAGCGTACCAAGTCTCCTTATATGCAGTTGGCCGAGTTGTCAAGAAGGTTTAAAATGAAAGATATATTAATAAATGTCTCTGAACCGGCTTTGCGTCGCGGTGCAGTGCTGGAAGATGGCAAACTGAGTGAATTACTTATAGAAAAAAGTGATGAACCGGCTTACCGCGGTTGCGTTTACCTGGGACGCATTGTAAATTATGAAAAATCCCTAAAAGCGGCTTTTGTTGATATAGGGCGTCAGCGTCACGCTTTTTTGCCTTTAAATGAAATTATGCCGACATATCTTGGTGGCAAAAACGAAAATCCCAAGAAAAACCAAGAAGTTCTGGTGCAGGTCACCAGAGAAGAAAATATGCAAAAAGGCGCTATGATCACTACTTATATCTCACTTGCCGGCCGGTATTTGGTTTATATGCCCCAAGTGGCCGGTCATAATGGTATATCGCGAAAAATTAACGATGAGGCTGAGCGACAGCGCTTAAAAGGTATTCAGGAAATAATTACTCCCAAGGGCTCCTCAACTATTATGCGCACTGCCTGCCTTGATTGCTCAAAGAGTAAGTTGGCGGAAGATTTAGCTTTTTTGAAGCGTCTTTGGGCAAAGATGCAGCAGCGGATAAAAAAAACCGCCGCTCCGGCAATCATTTATGCCGAGGAAGATTTTGTTTCCAAAATTCTGCGCGAATATTTTAGCCCCGATGTAGAGGAAATTCTCATAGACGATGAGGCCTCATTTAAAACGGGCCTGGAATATTTTCGCTGTATTTCTCCGCGGATAGCCCAAAAGAAATTGAAGCTTTATAATGATAAAGAGCCCTTATTCTTCCGCTACAAATTGGAAGAGCAAATTAAAGAAGTTTTTAAGCCCAAAGTGTACCTCAAAAGCGGTGGCAGCATAGTTATAGAACAAACCGAAGCCCTCGTTTCTATTGATGTAAACTCCGGAAAAACAAGAGAAAAAAATCCGCCTGACACATCTTTAAAAACTAATATCGAAGCGGCTTACGAAATTGCCCGCCAACTCAGGCTACGCGATTTGGGCGGCATTATTGTCATTGATTTTATTGATATGGAGAGCAAAGGCCATGAGCAAAAAGTGCTTGAGGCTTTGCATGAAGCGCTGAAGCTGGACCGCGCCCGCGTTAAAGTCGGCCCCTTTTCGGCCAATGGCACGGTTGAACTGAATAGGCAGAGAAGAAACTCCAAAATATCAAGCAGTTTAATGCAAGTATGCCCATGCTGTAACGGCACCGGCCACCTTTTGCCACCGCTTTTACAAACCATAGCCATTATGGAGCGCCTGAAAGCTGGTCTAAGCCGGGCCAGAGAAGTAGGCGATTTTAGTGGCCAGAATTTTTTCCTGGAATCTTCACAAGTTAACGCTTTTATGCTCTTAAATGAACATCGTGCCGAGCTATATACTTTGGAGCAGGAATTCGCTTGCTCTATTGCCATTACCCCTGCTGCCCCGCTTTTTGACGCTTCCGAAGGTGGCCTTTCTATTTCCGTCACTTATAAAAGATAGTGGCTTGAAATTATAGCCCGGATTTGGCAAAAGGTATGTGGCAATTGCGCCGTGCAGGAATATAAAAACTGTGCTGTACTGTTTATTTTCAAAGGAGTTTTAAATGGATAAAAAGATTATGCTCGCTTATTTTTCCGCAGCGGGACATACAAGACGCATCGCCCAGGCTCTGGCTGATAAATTAGCAATAGATTGCATTGAAATTAAACCGGTAATTCCCTATAGCCCAAGCGATCTCGACTGGTATGATCCCAATAGTCGCACTTTCAGAGAAATGCAAAATGAGAAAATCAAACCGGCTATGCAGCCTATAAGAGCTGATCTTAGTAGCTTTGATATATTGTTTTTGGGCTTTCCTGTTTGGTGGTACACATACCCGCGTATTGTCGGTGTTTTTTTGGATTTGCTTAATTTAAAAGGAAAAATTATTGTGCCTTTTGCTACTTCCGATGGTAGCGATATAACTTCTTGCGCCCGTAATTTGGAAAAGAATTACCATGAAGCAATTATTCATCCGGGCCGTATTTTGTCCGGCAATCTGAATAGAGAATTGCTCAATGAATGGCTCTCCGACTTGGGACTTTCCTTTTGAAACAAGCTATTTACCTATTAATATTGTCTTTTTTTGCTGCCTTGCCGTCTGCCTCCGCTGCCGCAGGCAATGGCCATGGCGAGGCCGGTCTTGTGCTGCAAAGCGGGCGCAATTATATAAAAGGTGCTTATGGTGAAGCAGCGCTGCGCGGTAGCTATGAATGGCGCGGTTTGGAAGCGGCTTTGACCTTGGGTCTGCGCGGCACAAAGGCGCAAAATAATGCTTTTTTCTCCGGCCTCACCGCTGAGGTGGCCTACACTGTGCCCATTCCGCATTTTCCTTTTGAATTTCGCTTGGTTTATAACTTTTCACCCCACTTTGAATCCACCATTATGGAGCACGATTTAGTGCTTATGGGCAGTTATCAAGGGCGCCATTTAGCCACAGGACTCGGTTACCAGGTGCGTTTTAACCGCTCACTTGATGGCCTCACCAAATATGTGGAATATTCCAACTATTTATATTTATTTGAAATTTATATTTGGCCCCAAGGGCATAAATATAATATCTATGGCGGAGTGAAAAACTACGACATCTTAAATTATGGTTTGGATCCGCTATTTTATCTGGCTACCTATTACACTCTGCCCGGCGGTGGGCCGCGCCTCTTCTTGGCCTGGCTCTATCAAGGAGCCGGTGTGGGGCCCATTCTCTTTAACCATTTTGATTGGAAAGTGCGGGTGGCTTTATTATGGCAATTCTAAAAATAATGCTGCCGGCCTTGGGTTTAATTTGGCTAACTGGCTGTAATTTCAATCTTTTAAAATTTGCTTATACCGATTACGATGTAAACGCCCGCTTTCATGATTCCATGGCACTAAATGAAGCCGATCCGCCCAAAGATCTTACTCTAACCACTGAGAATTATACTCTTTTAGTGGCCAGTGATTTGCACCTTTCAGACAACGAAAAGGCCATGGACGGCTTTTTTGCTCAGGTGGCGGCGCAAAAACCAGCAGCTGTCATCTATAATGGCGATCTTTACAACGGCCGCGAAGAATTTGCTAATATGGCGCAGCGCCTTTTGGAAGAAAAGACAGGAGCTCCGCACTACTATGTGGCCGGCAATCATGATCAATATTTTGGCTGGCCGGTTTTTATGGAGCGCTTCGGTAGCTCCACTTACACTTTTGTAATTAATGCCGGCGCGGCACAAGACCTCGTAATTATATTGGAAAGCGGCAGCAGCACTTTGGGTAAAGAGCAACTGGCCTGGCTAAAAGAACAGCTTAAAAAGCGCGAAAATTACCGCCATTGTCTCATTTTTACCCATAGCAATCTGGTAATTCACAGCTTTAATTTTGGCACCTATCCCGAAGATGAATTGCACGAACTTTATGCTCTCTTTCATGAATATAAGGTGAGCGCTGTTATTAGCGGCCATTCACATGTGAGCGATAGCAAAGAGATTTTGGACGTGCACTATTTCAATACCGCTGCCGCCAAAAATAAGCATTATGGCATATTGACGGTAAATAACGAACTTGACTTTAAACCTGCTGATTTTTAAGAGGTTTTTTTATGCCCAGCTATTTGGAACGCCGCAATATTCTTATTGCCGGCAAGATGAATGCCGGTAAAAGCACCCTCTTTAACCTGCTCACCCAGGCGGAAAATTCCATTGTTGATGCCACCCCGGGGACAACTGCCGATACCAAAATAGCCGTTATGGAAATCCACGGTTTGGGGCCGGTAAAGCTTTTTGACAGCGCCGGCATTGATGAAACCGGCGAACTGGGCGAAAAAAAGCGTGCCAAGGTCTATGCCAATTTAAAAAGCGCCGATTTGCTGCTTTTGGTTATTGGCAGCAAAGGCACTGTTTTTACATGGGAAATTGAGCTTTTGGAAAAGGCGGTGCTTTGGGGCAAAAAAGTGGCTATTTGCCTAAATTGCTTTAACGGCGCGCCCGGCCGTTTGCCGGTTGAACTTAATAAATGGGCTGCCATGCCATGCCTTGCCATAGATGCCACGCAGAGTGCTGATAGAGGTAAGCTTCTTGAATTTATTAAGGAAAACTGTGAGCGAGAAGTAGAGTCCCTGCCCCTTTTGCCCTTTGTTACAGCTGGTGAGCACTATATTTTAGTTATTCCCATGGATGATGAGACGCCCGAGGGCCGCCTTTTGCGCCCGCAAACTTTGGCGCTGGAATTTATAACCCGGCGCTTTGCCTGGCCCACCTGCTATCGCCTCGATTTAAAAAAAGCGCGCTCGGCCGATGAAAAGTTAAAAGCAGCGGAAAAGCAGCGCTGGCTTGATTTTTTGGCCTCTTTTACGCCAAAACCGGCAGCTATAATTACCGACAGCCAGGCTATAGACGTTGTGGACTCTTGGACTCCGGCGGAAATAGAGCTCACCACTTTCTCTATTATGATGATAGAGCAGCAATCGCGCGGGCGCCTGGCTCGTTTTGTTGCCGGGCAAAAGCAAATTTCCGCCCTAAAAGCCGGCGATAAAGTGCTAATTTATGAAGCTTGCAACCATTCGCGCATCGGTGAGGACATCGGCACGGTGCAAATTCCTGCTATTTTGCAAAAAATTGCGCCCGGAGTTGTAATAGACCACGCTTTTGGCCGTGCTCTTGGTGAAATAGAAAATCTTAAGCAATATAAAGTGGTTATCCATTGCGGCGGCTGTATGCTGAGCCAGCAGGTTTTGGCTGCCAGATTAAAAGAGCTGGACGAAAAAGGTGTATTTTACACTAATTATGGGCTTTTTTTGGCCGGAAGACTGGGTGAAGCGGCGCTAAAGCGCGTGGTTAGGCCATTTATTGGCAGCTTATTGTTTTTGTTTGGCTTTTAAGGGTAGGTACATGAAGTTCAGTTCAGTCGCTTTATTTAATATTAGCACATATTCAACAAATCATCAATGCACAGTTTACAATTTTCCAATAATCTTGCTCACATAGAAGGTATATCATGAATAATAAAGATGCAGATTATGAAACCGAGCGGAAAAAGGCTTTTCTATATATCGAAGACGGCGAATATGATACGGCCAGTGAAATATTAGATGAAATTTGGGAGGTGGATCCGGAAAATGCCTGGGTTTATATAGGGCGCTATTTAATAGAAAATAAGTTGGAATCGCTGGAAGACTTAGAATACGATGAATCGTATGATGTACTAGAGAATTCCGACCACACAACTTGGCTTGAATATAATGAAGAAAGTCGCTATTGAGGTTAAAGATCAAGGCTTTTTCGGTTCAATATTTGGTTCAACACACACAGAATATAAAACAGTTACTGAAAGATTAATCATTTACCAGATAATAATGCGGCTAAAGTAACCCAATATGGCTATTTATATACATGGAAAGAGGCCCAAAGAGCCTGTCCTCCTGGTTGGCGCTTGCCAAGCAAAGCAGATTTTGAAGAATTACTAGATTATGTCGGCAAGGATAACCAAACACGGGCGAAAAACTTAAGAGCCACCACCTGTGATGATGGTCTTGACACTTATGGCTTTGGGGCGCTTCCCGCCGGCCGCTACGAGGGTGGCGCTTACTACCTTTTCGGTTACTGCGCCTACTTCTGGTCGGCCACGGAGGGCGGTACCTACCGCGCCTACAGCCTGTACTTAGGTAATGGCGGTGCGTATCTGGACAACGACTACAAGGTTTACGCCTTCTCCGTGCGTTGCCTC